>Ga0180216_1000017_pt1 | contig 358542 bp, 311 predicted proteins | sample eDN3rd37CBELigMG_FD_128879 | JGI IMG/M metagenome (GOLD analysis project Ga0180216, IMG submission 128879) | Enriched Miracle-Growth compost microbial communities from Emeryville, California, USA - eDNA 3rd pass 37_C BE-Lig MG (version 2)... ...
GGGGAGTACGGCCGCAAGGCTGAAACTCAAAGGAATTGACGGGGGCCCGCACAAGCGGTGGAGCATGTGGTTTAATTCGAAGCAACGCGAAGAACCTTACCTGGGTTTGACATGCACGTGAAACCCCTGTGAAAGCAGGGGCCTCCTTCGGGACACGTGCACAGGTGCTGCATGGCTGTCGTCAGCTCGTGTCGTGAGATGTTGGGTTAAGTCCCGCAACGAGCGCAACCCTTGCCCCGTGTTACTAACAGGTCAAGCTGAGGACTCTCGGGGGACTGCCGGCGTCAAGCCGGAGGAAGGTGGGGACGACGTCAAGTCATCATGGCCCTTACGCCCAGGGCTACACACGTGCTACAATGGCCAGGACAGAGGGCTGCGAGACCGCAAGGTGGAGCGAATCCCAGAAACCTGGCCCAAGTTCGGATTGCGGGCTGCAACTCGCCCGCATGAAGCCGGAATCGCTAGTAATCGCGGATCAGCTACGCCGCGGTGAATACGTTCCCGGGCCTTGTACACACCGCCCGTCACGCCATGGAAGCCGGGAGTGCCCGAAGTCCGTGTCCCAACCGCAAGGAGGGAGCGGCCTAAGGCAAGCTCGGTGACTGGGGCGAAGTCGTAACAAGGTAGCCGTAGGGGAACCTGCGGCTGGATCACCTCCTTTCTGGAGACACCCAGTAGGCTCTCACCGAGCCGAACGGTTCTCAGATGTCGCACCACACGAACGATACCCGACCGGATTGTCAGATATTAGGGCCGGTGCCTCTGAGGCGCCGGCCCTTTTTTTCTTGTTGAGTTTCGCGAGCGATGGCGCGCTCACCCCGTCACCGTCCCCCGTTCTGCGGCCTTCATCACCGGACCGGCACCCCCTGCCACCCGCGTGAATCCTTTTCATCGGCCGTGGCGTCTGATGCTCTGAAGGTCAGAACACCAGAATCACGGGAGGTATACATGAAGATGGGGACGAGCCTGGTTGCGGCGGGTGCGATGCTGGTGATCAGTGCGACGGCTGTCGCTGCGCAGGACTATGCAATGGCCGCCCCGCGCGGCCCCGACGCGAAGGTTACACGGGCGGACGAGCTGAAGCAGGAGGCGGAAGCGCTGTTCAGCAACCCGAAGCACTGGAAGAAGGCGCAGCGGCTGCTCATCGAGTCGGCGGAGATGCGTGACGGCGCGGATGAGAAGGCATACACGTGCTACATGATGGCGGGACGGCTTGCAGCGGTACTCGGTGACAACGAGAGTGCGCGGGAGTCACTCGAGAAGGCGGCCGAGCATGCGCTCGCCCGCGGAGCACTGCTCGATGCGGCATCCGCATTCATCGACGCGGCGCATGCAGCCGCGCGTACGGGTGACCGGGAAGCCGTCGAGGAGCTGACGGAGCGCGCGTCGTTGCTGGCGAGTGCTCCACGACTGACGGACCAGGAGCGCAACGCGATCAGGGAGCGACTCGGAGCGTGAGACAGCCCGCGCACTGCTTTCGGTAGCGGTGCCCCGAACAACGAAACGCCGCCGGATCGTGATCCGGCGGCGTTTCGTATCTCGTAATATCGATCTCGGACTCGTGCGCTGACTGCGAACGGACCGAGCCACACTCAGTTGCTCGGGGGACGCGGAACGGCGCGGCGTCCTGTCGAGCTGCTGCTCGGCGTGCTCGTCGTTGTCGTCGTCGACCGTGTAGCCGATGCGTCCGTGCTCGTCGACGGCCGGGGGTTACGCTCGATGGCCGGCCGGCTGCGCGTCCCCGCGTCCGAGCCCCTCGAGCTCGACGGCGGGCCCGTGAAGCCGCGGCCCTTCACGAGACGACCACGTGCGGGCGCGTCCGACTCACTGTCCCGATCGACGATGATCACGCGCGTACCGCCCGTGTACCAGCCGTAGCCGTAACCGAACGGCGAGCCGTAGTACGGATTGTAGCCGTAGTAGCCGTAGCGGCCGTACGGGTCATAGCGGAACGCATCGTAGTATGGCAGATACATCTGCTCGCGCACCGCGTACCTGCGATCATCGTGATCCGCGGGCGCGGCTGCCACTGCGAAGCGCTCGGGGTATGCCAGCGCGATGATCACGTCGATCACGTCGGGATCCACGCCGGCGTCGCTCAGCGCGACCAGCGTATTCCTGTCGACGTCGAGTTCGGCCGTCGGCGTCGTGACCAGCATGGCCTGCAGCGCCTGCTTCGGCAGCAGGGCGCTGGCCTCTACGATGTCATCCATCGAGAGTGGCGCGGCCGCGGATAGACGTGCCGCAGCGTTGCCGAGCGTGGCCAGCTGGCGCAGCGATTCCGGGTACTCGGAGGCGGCCAGGAGACGGTACTGCTGGACACGCACGCCATACTCGTTGTCGACGCCCACCGCCTCGACCTCGACCAGCGTGTTGGGACCCGTCAGCGTGAACGCACCGGCCGACTTGCGACCGAGCACGTTCTCGCCGCAGTCGAGGTTCGAGCGCACGTAGATGCGTCCACCGTCCTGCGACCACGCCGCGGACTCCGTCCCCTCACACTGCTCGGCCTTCACCGCCCGCTCGCCGGCGTCGGGCAGCAGACGCTGCTCGCCGCTGATTCGCTCACCGGTCACGGTGACGACGTCCGCACCGCCGTCCGCCGGCCGGAAGCACACCACGTGGTCCGGCGCGGGCTGACCGTCCTCCTGGGCAACGGGCGCCCAGCATCCGAGGAAGGCCTGCCAGCGCGAATCTGCATCGACTGCCTGGGCCGAAACCGGCTGCGCTGCTGTCGCGGCAAGCAGAAACGCACCGGCGAGGACTCCTGTCCTGGTTCGCATGGGTCTCCTCCTGACTAGAATCGCACTGACAGACCGACGGTGCCCTGCAACCCGCCCAGGTCAATGCTGTCAAATCCGTCGTAACTCGCCCTTGGCTCTGCCGATCCCCACTGGTAACGAACGTCAGCCGTGACACCGAGGCGTGAAGTCAGCCAGTAGTCCGCGCCGCCCGCCACGTGCAGCGTACGACCCCAGCCCTCCGATTCGAGGATCAGCAGCGAGATATCGCACGCGTTCTGCTCGTCGCAGGTGGCGTAGTTCACGAACTCGCCCTCCTGCTGGAGCTCGTACTGCGTCGTGCCCACACCGACGCCGACGTACGGCGTGAAGCGGGCCGGGATCCACGCATGCGAGCTGATGCTGCGGCCCCGATCGAGCGGATAGTACTTCAGTGTCGCCGACAGCGGCATGCGGCGCAATGTTGTCGTCTGCAGAATGGGCGCATCATCCGCGCCGACGTGTGTCCGGGACTCCGACCGCGCCTCGGAGCTGATCCAGCCGATGCTGCCGACGATGTCCAGCCTGGACGTGAGCCGCAAACCCAAGTCACCCATGAGCGTGAACCCCGCAAAGTCGCCCCGGTCGAGCGTAAGCAGCTCGAAGAGCTCGTCGTACAGGTCGCTCTCCGCGGACGCCATATGGTGTCCGGCCCGCACGCTCAGGGTCACTCTCGGCTCGGAGAACAGGAAACCTTCCTGCGCCAGCGATTCGGCGGGTGCCAGGAGCAGCACGCCCAGCACGCCCGGCAACGAACGGCGCAGCAGGGAAGAGAGGCTCATGCGGGACCTCCTCGGGAGAATATGGGGGAGCGCCCACCGCGATGCGGAACGCGCATCGACGTGATACGGCCACGTGCGGGGTAAGTTCCGTGCCGTGTCTGCGCGTTTTGTATACGACCGGGCGTCCAGCTCCCTCCCAATAGAACGACCGAGGGCGCGCGAACACGACGCGAGCTGGGGAGTCGTCGCAGCGCACCGCCCCAGCCATAGCCTTCGCAGAGCACCGTCCGTCTTCTCAGCGCACCACCTGCCAGCGCACCACCCCTCGAGGGCGCCGACCCGTGGATCGGCGGACGCACGCCAGCACGCATGCTTTTTGCCCTCTGCCCCACGGACCCGACGAAAGAGGGGGCGATCGAAGGGGATGCGGGCGAGCGACACTGCGGGACTCGATGCGAAGCGACTGCGCGGCAGGCGCGTTCGGGCGGTACCACTGCTCCGGCTGCTCGCGTATTACGCTGCGCTGGTCGTCCTGGGGCTGGTGCTGCTCTGGCTGTTCCCGGAGGCGCGCCAGGCGATTGCGGCGCCCCTCACGCAGGCCGATGTCGGTGTGACCGGGCGGGACTCGGCGCTGCGTCTGTCGTCGGAGGGGGCGGTGGGCGCGACCGGATTCGGCAGCGGTGAGGGCGGGCGGCTGTTCCTGGCGGCCATTGCGGGAATCGGCGCCCTGCTGCTCGCGCTGCCCGTGGCCGGGGTTCACATGTTCACGCGCCGGCTGCGCTACGACCCGTCGCTCGTGCAGGCGATCATCGTGCTGCCGATCGTGGTCGCCGGCGTCGTCATGGTGGTGAAGAACAGCCTGCCGCTGGCGTTTGCACTGGCCGGGATCGTTGCGGGTGTCCGGTTCCGGCAGAAGCTCGAGGAGCCGGAGGATGCGGTCTACGTCCTGCTCTCCCTGGGAATCGGACTGGCTGCGGGTGTGCAGGCGCTGGACGTGGCGCTTGCGGTGTCGCTGCTGTTCAACCTCGTGGTGCTGGTGCTCTGGCGCTACGACGTCTCGGCGCTGTCGGGCTCGCAGCTCCTGCTTGCTACGGGTGACACGAGCCTGATCGTTGCACGGCGAGCGGAGGATCGTCGCGCCGTCTGGGAGCGTGTCGCGCGTGAGGCGGACGGCATGGAGATGGACGGCATCCTGATCGCGCATGCGTCCAACCCGGAGGCGGCGAAGAATGCCCTCGAGATCTCCCTGACTCCTCGCGCCGAGGACTGGCGGATGCTGGAGCCCATCGAGGAGGATCGCGGGATCCGGCGTATCGACGTGCTCGTGAGCTTGCGGAAGAACGAGGATCCAGTAGACCTGCTGGCGGAGCTTGAGGAGCGCTGGTCGGCCTACATCGCGGCGTCGGAGTACGTGCCGCACCGGGTCCGAAGCAAGGCGGGAGCTGAGAATGAATAGGACCCGCGTCACGATCGCCGTGCTCGTGCTCACATCGCTGCCGACGGTCGCGCAGTCACAGGAGCGCACAGTGGTTCCAGGACCGACCTACGAGGCGGGTGGCTTCGCCCGGTTCTGGCTGGGTGATGGCTGGCGTTCGCTGTGGCTCACGCCGATCACGGTTCCGGTTCTCGACCTGCGCACCTTCGCCGGTGGACTCGAGCCGGAGCGACAGGGAGGCGGCAACCAGAGTGTTACGCTGCACATGGTAGACGCGAGCGGCGTCGGCTGGATCTTCCGCTCGATCGACAAGTTTCCGGAGCAGGGACTGCCGCGCGAGCTGAACGGCTCCTTCCTGGGTGGCCTGATCGAGGATCAGATCAGCAGTCTCCATCCCGCCAGCCATGTCATCATGCCTCGCCTGCTGGAGGCGGCCGGCATCCTGCACCTGGAGCCCGCGTTGTATGTCATGCCGGACGACCCGCGACTGGGCGAGTTCCGGGAGACGTTCGCGGGCATGCTGGGCGAGGTTGAGCTGAAGCCGAACGAAGGCCCCGATGACACGCCGGGGTTCGCCGGGTCCACGAAGATCAAGGATGCGGAAGACGTTCTGGACGACCTCGAGGAGTCGCGCGGATACCGGGTGGATGCGGAAGAGTTCCTGCGTGCGCGGCTGATCGACCTCTGGGTCGGCGACCCCGACCGCGGCTCGGACCAGTGGCGCTTCGCGCGCTTCGGCGAGGAGGGCGACGAGGTGTACCGTCCGATTCCGCGCGATCGCGACTGGGCGTTCGTCCATGCCGATGGCTTCCTGACTGCTCGCTTCCGGTCGTTCTACCCGAAGCTCGTCGAGTTTCGCGAGACGATCCCGGAGATCGAGCCCCTCACCTACAGCAGTCACCTCCTCGATCGACGGCTGCTCACTGCCCTTACGCGCGACGACTTTGCGAGTGCTGCCCGCACGGTGCAGCAGACGATGACGGATGCAGTCATCGACGAGGCACTCTCGAGCATGCCGCCCGAGTTCCAGCCGCTCGCGGTAGACGAGATGAGGGCGAAGCTGATCGCACGGCGCGCACAGCTGCCCGCGATCGCGGAAGATTTCTACGAGTGGCTCGCTACTGACGTCGACGTGCGCGGCACGGACGAAGACAACTTCGCACTCGTGGAGCGGCTCGAGGACGGCACCGTGCGCGTGCGGCTGTCGCAGCGCGGCGAGAGTGGTGTGGCCGGGACGGACGGAGTGTCTGTCTCAGCGCAGGCATGGTACGATCGCACGTTCCTGCCGGCAGAAACGGACGAGGTCCGAATCTACCTGCACGGCGGCGATGATCACGCGGTGGTCCGGGGTTCGGGGCGCGGACCGATCACGGTGCGCGTCATCGGCGGTGGCGGTGACGATGTCGTGGAGGATGAGACGGGGACCGTCCGCTTCTACGACGATGACGGTGACAACGTGGCCCGCGGTGTCAGGTCGGTGAATACACAGAGCTGGGGCTGGGCAGACATCCCCGAGGGGCTCCGCTTCGGGAAGGACTGGGCGCAGGACCGGGGGCGCGATCGCAGTCTCTTCTCCCCGTCCGTGCAGTACGGCGAGGGCGCCGGGCTGATCGTGGGGGGCGGCCCGACGTTCACCGATTTCGGATTCCGGCGCGCGCCGTTCCGCTCGCGCCTGGGCTTCAATGTGCTGTACGGGACGAAGTCGGGCGGTTGGGGCGCAGAGCTGAGTGCGGAGCACCGCATGGAGAATTCGCGTCTCGCGATCACACTGGACGCGCGCGCAACGGAATTCGAGGCGTTCCGCTTCTACGGGTTCGGCAACGACACGCCCGACCTCGGCGACGAGGAATCGCTCGTGATGATGGACCAGGTCACGGTGTATCCGGCACTCACGTGGGTCATCGGACCTCGTCCCGGCAATCTGCCACCCGGGTCGGAGCCGGATGGGGAAGGAGAGGGCGAGGAGGATGAGGGCGGTGAGGTGGAGCGTGCGTTCCTCCTCGGCAAGCGGGAGGGGATCCGCGGGAGCTTCTCGATCGGCCCGCTCGCGCACTGGACGAGTACGCGTGTTCCGACCGGGAATCCGCTGGATGGCGACAGCGACGTCGGTCGGCTTGGCGGCCAGGCGATTCTCCGCGTGTCCAACACTGACCAGGGTGCGGCGCCGCGACGCGGCTACCGACTGTTCGTGCAGGCGGCGGGTTTTCCGGACGTGTGGGATGCCGAGGGTGCGTTCGGCACCGGGCTCGCGCAGCTGAGCGGTTATCTCCCGCTCTTCGGTGATACGCACCTCGCCGCGCGCATCGGCGGTGAAGCAGCGGTCGGCGATTTCGCCGTGCCCGATGCGGCGTCGATCGGCGGCCGCAGGTCCGTGCGCGGGTATCGCTTCGACCGGTACACGGGAGAGGTGGCGACGTGGGGCAACCTCGAGCTGCGTGTTCCCATCGATACGGTACACATCATCGTGAACGGTGAGCTCGGTGTGTTCGGGCTCGCGGACACGGGCCGGGTGTGGATGGACGGGGAGTCACCGGGCGGATGGCACACTGCATGGGGCGGCGGTGCGTGGTTCTCCGCATTCGATCGCGCCATAAGCGTGGCGTGGGCACGCGGTAACGATTCGCACGGTCGATTCTACATCTGGCAGGGGCTTCCGTTCTGATGACGCGCGCTACTACCGAACGCACGGTGCTGCGCTTCCAGGTCCCCGACCGTGGGACACTCGAGCGACTCGTGGATGCACCGATCGAGGACGCGGCTGCAGACGAGGCGATCGAGATCGCCGCATTCCGCGATGTCTACTTCGACACGCCCGCGCAGGACCTGAAGGCGAAGGGCGCCACGCTCAGCATCCGGCAGCGGCAGGACGGCACAGCGACGCTGCGCCTCGACGTGCTCGAGCGGCTGCCCGAGGACGGTGTCCCGCGGCGCCGGCACTCGGAAGCGAGGATCGCGTCGGCGGAGCGGAGCGCGCTGCTGAGCAGTGATGCGGAGCCGGTGCGCATGCTGCGCGCGCTGATCGACCCCGAACGCCTGGAAAAGGTGCTGGAGGTCGAGACGCTTCGACGCACGCGGCGTGTCACGGCGACGTCGGGCGAAGTCGTATACCTGCACTGTCACATCGCAACCGTCCGGCATGGGGACCTGACCGGGGAGCTGTTCGAGCTGGAGGTCGACGTACCGAACCCGACGTCGCCTGGCGTCAACGCACTGCTCAAGGAGCTGCGACAGAGGCACGGCCTGCGTCCGTCACTCGCCGAGACGGAGGGGCGTGCGCGCGAGCTGGCGGAGGCCATGGTGCGCGATGCGCTGGAGCAGGGCGTGCGCGCGTCGCGCGAAGTCGCTGTGCTCGTGCACGACAACGGCGCGCTCGGATTGATGCGGCACGGCAACGAGCTGGTCGTGCCGTACGGGCCGGGGGCGGGCGCGCAGGCGTGCAGACAGGCACTGCGCTCCGCGCTCGGGCATGCGCGAGCCCGCGTGCGACTTCTCGGGACGAGCAGTGGCACCCCGGGCCGCCCCGCCCTGCAGATCTGGCTGGCCGAGGACGTCGAGCCGCCGGAAGACGCACAGGACATGACGTGGGTGCCGATCGAGCAGGCCCTCGACCGTGCGGGTGCACCCGGGCTGCGCGACGGCAGGACGCTGCGCGCGTTGAACGTGGTCGCGCGGGCGGGTCTCGGCACCTGGGGACTCGCGGCGCTGCGCGTGCGGGATCCTGAGCGCCAGCCCATACAGCCGCTCGAGCTGGTCCTGCAGCGGCTCGAGGCGGCGGACGGAACCGTCGAGCCTTCGCCGCGCGATGTCCCGCCTGACACACTGCTCAACGCGGAGCTGTCACGGATGTCGTTCGACGAGCGCATCCTCGTGATGGCGGAGGACCCGAACGTCCCACTGCTCGAACGCGTCCGCTTTCTGGGCATGTTCGGCCAGCGCCGCGACGACTTCTTCATGACGCGCGTGGCTCGCTTCAAGCGCATGCTCGCTGCGCGCGACGCGGAGCGCACGATGGACGGTCTGACGCCGTCCGAGCAGCTCGAGACGATTGCGATCCGCGCGCGCCGCATGAAGCAGCGCGCATACGATCTCCTCCTCCACCGCCTGACACCGGAGCTCGCGGAGCGCGGCATCACAATCCACGCGTGGGACGAGCTGCAGGCGGAGGACCAGGACTACGTCCGTGCGACGTACGGCGATCGGATCGAGGCGCTCGTCGTGCCGCTGGTCGCGGACCCGATGCACCCGTTCCCGCACGTGCGCAACCTGCGTCCCGCACTGGCTGCAACCGTTCGATTGCCGGGGGAACAGCGCTACCACCTCATCGCCGTGGAGCTGCCTGGCGATCTCCCCCGCTTCGTGCCGCTCCCCAGTGGACGGCGGTTCGTCCCGCTCGAGGACGTGATCAGCGCCGCGCTTCCGGAACTGTATCCGGGGCTCGAGGTCGTGCGTGCGCACACGTTCCGGGTGACGCGGAGCGCGACGATCGACCTCGGCGATGATCCATTCGACATGCTGGAGACCGTTGCGGAGGAGGTGGCGCGTCGGCCGTTCCAGGAGGTGGTGCGGCTCGAGGTGGAACGCGGGATGCCGCCCGAGATGCGCGAGCATCTGCTGCGAGAGCTGCAGTTCGAGCGGGAGGAGTATGCGAGCACGCTCGACGAGCAGGATGTCTACAGCGTGGAGCGCTTCGTGGACCTGGCGGCGCTGGAGGAGATCGCGCGCATCGATCAGCCGGAGCTGCACTGGGAGCCGCAGAGAGTGCGCTCGCCGTTCCCGGCGGACCGCAGCATGTTCGAGCAGATCGCCGAGCGCGACCTGTTCGTGCATTTCCCGCACGACTCGTTCAGGGACTCCGTGGAGCGCCTGCTCGACGAGGCTGCGGACGATCCGCACGTGGCAGCGATCAAGATCACACTCTATCGCACGAGCAGCGAGTCAGCGATCGTGGCCGCACTGGAGCGGGCGCGGCGCAATGGCAAGGATGCCGTCGCCATGGTGGAGCTCAAGGCCAGCTTCGATGAGCAACGCAACATCGCCTGGGCGCGCAGCCTCGAGGATGCCGGCATCCGCGTCGTCTTCTCGCCACCCAAGTACAAGGTGCACGCGAAGGTCGCACTCATCCTGCGCCGCGAGGGCAACGATGTCCGGCGCTACGCGTACATCGGGACAGGGAACCTGAATGCGAAAACTGCGGCAAGCTATGTCGACGTGGGGATCCTCACCGCGGATCAGGAGCTCACGCAGGAGCTCAACTCGATCTTCAACCTGTTGACCGGGTACGCCGCAAACGCGGAAGTCGACCGCCTGCTCGTCTCACCCTTCAACATGCGACGCCGCTTCCTGCGCATGATCGACCGGGAGATCGAGCACGCGAGGGCAGGCCGCGAGGCGCGCATCCGGATCCAGATGAACGGACTCATGGATCGCCGGCTCATCGGCGCGCTCTACCATGCATCGCAGGCGGGTGTCCGGATCGACATGATGGTGCGCGAGATCTGCTCGCTGCGACCCGGGGTGCCCGGGCTGTCGGAGAACATCCGCGTGACGAGTCTGCTCGGCCGCCACCTGCAGCACGCGCGCATCCACCACTTCCACAACGCCGGTGCCGACGAGTACTACATCGGATCGGCGGACTGGCGCCCGCGCAACATGCGCGAGCGCGTCGAGATCGTGACGCCGGTGCGTGATCCGGAGCACTGCGCACGCCTGGACCGGATCCTGGAGGAGACGCTCAACCACCCCGAGACGTGGACGCTGCGCTCGGACGGCGCGTACGTGCGCGGCAATGACGTGATCGCCGCGCCGGTGGATCCGGAAGACGGCGTCAGGGCAGCAGCAGGTATGACACGCTGATGCCGAAGACGTACCCGGTGTCGTCGCGGAACAGCTTCTTGAAGCCCATCGCGACGTCGAGCCCGCGCAGGCCCAGCTGCTGGAGTCCCACCCCCATGCTGCCCATCCAGGTCGTGGCGAGATCCCGGGACGTGCCGCCGCAATGGAAATCCCACGCAACGGAAGGCTTCGCAAAGACGACGAGGCGCACGCTCTGCAGCATCGCGATGGCGACGGGCATGCCGATGTCGAACGCACACGCGTTCAGTCGTGGCGCAACGTCGGGCGAGTAGCCGATCCCCAGCTCGAATCCGACCGTGGTGCTCGCGTTGTCATCGCCCAGCGCCCCCGCGATCGTGGGCCCGCCGGTGAGGAAGTTGAATCGCCCGCGCGTCTCGAACATGAGGTGGTCGTTGCACTGACCGACCTCACACGTCGTGCGCTGGTACCCGACCGTGGCGCTGAGCGTGGAGCCGCCACGCCATTGCAGGTCGACGCCGCCCGCGATGGCGTCGAAGTCGGCGCCGCGGCGGCCGAGGTGACTCGCGGCCAGCAGTCGGAATCCCCAGTAGTTGTGATTGCGACTCGCTGGCATCGCCAGCGGCTGCGGCGGCAGCGACCCGATGATCGTACCCTCGACCCGGTAGAACGGCAGCTCTTCCTGCGCGGCGACGGCACCGGGCATCGCCGGAAGGAGAACGCACATCAGTGTGCCCGCAACGAGCGGCACGGGACGTCGCATGAAGTTCATCATGACCGGGGCTCCAGCCAGCGCGAGTAGGAAAGGCCACCGGAGCCATCCCGCTGGAAGCGATAGACCTGCAGATGCACGCCCTTCCCTCGCAGGATGTCGATTCGCATGAAGCCGCTCCGATTCTGACTGACGTAGTAGCTCTCGCGCATGCGCACGGCACACTCGGCCTTGGCGTAGGAGCCGGCGCCGCTGACGAGCACGTACTCCACCGACGCGCCGCCATCGAGCACCTGCTGGTTGTGGTCGTGCCCTGCCACGTACGCGAGCGGTGGATTGACGGAGATCGCCGCTTCGATCGAGTCGCGCATCTGCCGGTTGCGCCCCGAGATGATGTCCTGCGAGCGGCCGCCGAAGCGATGGAACGGACCCGTGATGCCGCAGTAGCCGCCGTGCGGGCCACCGGTCATGAGCGGATGATGCGCTGCCACGAAGGTGACGCGGCCGGGCGTGCTGTCCGCGGCGAGCGCGCGCAGCCTGGCCGTGACCTCTGCGTATGTATCTGCTTCACAATCCGACTCCTCGTCGCGCACGATGTAATCGTGCAGCCACCACTGTGTGTCGAGGATGATGATGCGAGCCCTGCCAACGTCCACGGGTACGGGACCGGGGCAGCCGTTGGAGGGAAGCAGCCGCACGTCACGGCCGCCGGCAAGCTGCTCGATCATTGCTTCCTGCAGACGCAGTGAGTACAGGCCGAACGGCTCCGCGTCCGGGTAGCCCCAGTCGTGATTGCCGGGAATGAAGATGCCGCGTGCACCTGGCGGGACCGCGTTGACCTGGGCGGCGAGCCGGCGTCGCGCGTCGGCCCACTCGGCCTGTCCTTCTTCGGGTATCCCCGTCGGGTAGACGTTGTCGCCGAGGAACAGGATGATCGAGCGCTCCGGTGCGAGCGAAGCCTGTGCGTAGATCGAGTCGAGCGGCGCACCGACCTCACGTGGGTCCGGCTCACCGGCGTCGCCGATCAGGAAGAGCGTGGTCTCGATCTCTTCCGGCGCAGGCGCCTCTTCGGTCAATGACAATGCGTTGAGTGAGCAGCCGGCGAGCACGGCCGCTGGCACGAGCGAGGGCAGAATACGGGACCGGTGGGTTCGCAACGGGAATCTCCTGGCGTGTCGGATCGCCTTGCGCCGTGGCAGGTCCCGTGCCTGCGCATCGGTCAAGCGGGACGATCGTACCGTTCGAACGCGGGAGGCAGTGCGGGTGGCCGGGCGTCACCCTCGCGGCTGTGTTCTGCACCGCGACCTCTACTGCAGTGCCTGCAACGAGTTGCGCCGGCCTGGAGGAACACGTCCCGACAGCGCCTTGATCGGCAGACGGTGGCGCGACATCTTCCCGGTCATTCCCGCCCATCCCCGGGGCGTCCGACAACCCACGGGTTCCCATGGCAACACCGACGTCGACGAAGACGCTTCTCACGCTCGTCGTGCCGGCCGCACTCGTGCTGGCCGCCGCGGGCATCGCACTCGCGACGGCACCGGAATCACCATGGCTGGCCCGCGCTGCCGACGGCTATCCGCTCGTCGCCATGGCCACGTGCGTACTGCTTGCGTGGCGCCTGCAGCGCAGCCGGCTCCTCATCGTTGCACTGGTCACCGCGTGCGCGGTCGTCGCGCTCGAGCCGCGCTTCAATGGCTACACGACGGCTGACATGGTCGTCGCCGCGACGCTGCCACTCGGCTTCGCATTGCTCTCGATCACGGCCGACCGGCCGATCAGTGCGCCGCGTGCATACCTGCAGCTCATGCTCGCCACCCTTCCCACGACGGTCGCTCTCATCCTCCTGGCGCTGGTGCCCGAGCATGTCGCAGCGGTGCTCGAGTATGATCTCCTCGGGATCGGTCGGATGCCGCTGTCCCAGGTCGTGCTGCTCGCCGGGGTGCTGGCCGTGCTGGTAGCGGGGCTGCTCGCGTTTGTCCGCCGCCGGCCCGCCGACGCCGGGCTCGCCTGGGCCATGCTCGCCGTCGTGCTCGCCTTCCACGCAGGCGCAGGCAGCATCGCGCGTGACGTCTGGGTCCTCGCCGCTGGCGTCGCGCTGCTTGTTGCCTTGATGGAAGCCGCGTACGACATGGCGTTCCACGATGAGCTCACCGCACTGCCCGGCCGCCGCGCGCTGAACCAGCTGCTCGCGAACGTGCGTGCGCCGTACACGGTGGCCGTCATCGACGTCGATCACTTCAAGTCATTCAATGACCGCTATGGCCACGATGTGGGCGACCAGGTCCTGCGCATGGTGGCGTCGAAGCTTGCTGTCGTCGGGGGCGGCGGCCGGGCGTTTCGCTCCGGCGGCGAGGAATTCACGATCGTGTTCCCCGGAAAGTCGAAGACGGAGGCGCTCCCGCACGTGCAGGCGGTGCGTGAAGCGGTGGAGCAGTCGAAGTTCACACTGCGCAGCCTGCCGCGCCCGAAAGGGAAGAACGCAGCGGCCGCGCGCGGGACGAAGCGTGGAGGCGGACGTCAGCTCGGCGTCACGATCAGCGCGGGTCTCGCATCGTACACGTCGGCGACCGAGAGCGCGCAGGCGGTGATCAAGTCGGCAGACAAGGCGATGTACCGCGCCAAGAAGAACGGCCGAAATCGCGTCGTCGCGTAGTCAGGAGAATCACAGCGAAGCTGCGCGCGGCCGAGCGTGGCTCGCCGCGCGCCCGACTCTCACGAGATCGGGAGTCGCACGTGGAAGGCAGTACCGGCGCCGGGGGCACTCTCGACTTCGATCTGCCCTCCGTGCGCTTCGATGATGCCCTTGCAGATGTAGAGGCCCAGCCCCGAGCCTGCGCGCCCGGCCTTGTCGGCGTGCCAGAAGCGGTCGAAGACGTGGTGCATCACGTCCGGTTCCATGCCACGTCCGTCGTCGCGGACGTCGATCTGCACCTGATCTCCCGCGCGCCACGCCTCGACGTCGATGTGTCCACCGACGCGCACCACCTTGAGTGCGTTGCCGACCAGGTTCGACAGCACCTGGTACAGTCGCTGGCCGTCCGCCCGGATCGCGGGGATGTCCGGATGTGCGATGCATCGTAGGCGCACCTCCGCGTCCGCTGCCCGAACCGCGAAATCGGATCGCAGCCGGGCCAGCAGCATGTCGATCTCGACACGCGCGCGGCGGATGCGGAACGCACCCGCTTCGATCGAGCTCACGTCGAGCAGGTCGTCGATGAGATGCGCCATTCCGCGCGCGCAGCGCTCGATCGTCCGGGCGTGCGCCCGACGGGCATTCGCATCGAGCCCGCCCTGGATCAACAGCTGTGCAGCGAGACTGATCGTGTTGAGCGGGTTGCGCAGGTCGTGAACGACGAGCGCCAGCATCTCGTCGCGCAGCCGCATTGCGCGCTCGGCTTCCGCGCGCGCGCGCCGCTCGTTCAGCAGCTCCGCGCTGGGCTGCGCGTATGCCCCTTCAGCGGTCGGCTCACGGGCCAGGTCCATTCCGCCCTGATGCGTGGCCTCGAATGCGCCCCGACTGTGTGAGACTGCCATGGCCCCCTCCTGCGTGCGGGGAATGCAACTACTTGTGTATCATGCAATTCCAACACCGCGGCGCAGTCTTCTGGGGCGGGAATACGGCGTGTGGAGATGGCCTGTGGACCCCGTGAGGGAGGCGTGGGCTCAGATCCGGAATGGGTGGGGATTCTGTCAGGAAACCGTCGGTGTTTGCAAGGGATGGACTAGCCGCCGCGCGCCAGACGAACGGCGGCGATGACAACGATGATCCCCAGCAGTGCGCTCAGCCGGGCGAGGAGCGCAGCCTGCCGGCGAGCGCGCAGCATCTCGATGCTGCCCGGTTGCAGCCGGGATGCTGCAGGACCGGTGACGAAGTCGTGAATCGACTGCACCACCAGCATCGCGCTCACTGCGCCGAGCTTCCACGCGAGTGCGCCTCCGTATGGTGAGCGCCAGAACGCGGCGCTCGACAGCACGTCGATCGAGAGCACACCGCGGAAGTAGAGATTGAGTGTGCCCGTGACGATCAGCACCGCAATGGAGATCCAGCCGACCAGGCGGAACTGCTCGCCGAGTCTGCGAAACAGCTCGGCACGCAGGGCCGGCGGCTCGACGCGGCGCAGCACGGGCGCGCCGACCGCCGCGAGGAAGAACATGCCGCCGAGCCAGAGGAGCGCGGCGAGAACGTGGATCGTGACGTTGACGTAGTACAGCGTCATCCGGCGGCCGGCTGCAGGTTATGCACGTGATGCACCCACCCGAGCCAGCCCAGGACGAGAATCGCGGCGACGGCCTGGTGCGCTACGCCGAGCGAGATCGGGACGAGGTTGATCACCGTAAGCACACCCAGCAGGTACTGCACGAGCACGATGGCGAGCAGTCCTGCGGCGTAGCGTCGAGACACGGGATCGCTCACACGACGGAACACGCGCACCGCGAACGCAACGATCGCGAGGGCGAGCAGTGTGCCGATCACGCGATGCGTCCACTGCACGGCCGGCGGGTTGTCGACAAAGTTGCGCAGCGCCGGCTCGAGCCGGAGCAGGTCGGGCGGAGCGAGCGCGCCGCCCATGAGTGGGAACGTGGGATAGAAGTGTCCGGCCTTGAGCCCGGCCGTGAACGCACCCCATACGACCTGCAGTGTCAGCAGAACACCGACCGCGGCGAGGCCGCGCTTGAGGAGTGAGCGCAGCTCGAGCGCGATGCTCGTGCGTGCCTCGCGGATACGCAGCTCGAGGGCGAGCCACGTCGCATAGCCGAGAATGGTGAGCGCGAGCACGAAATGCGCGGCGAGGCGGTAGTGGCTGACGCTGGGTCGGTCCACGAGCCCGCTCATCACCATCAGCCAGCCCATCAGGCCCTGCGCAGCGCCCAGGCCGAACAGCGCGAGTGCACGTCGGCGCAGCGGTGGCGTCAGTCGCCCCTTCAGCCAGAACCAGATGAATGGGACCAGGAACACGACACCGATCAGGCGCGCCACCAGGCGGTGCACGTACTCCCAGAAGAAGATGAACTTGAACTCGGCGAGCGTCATCCCGGTGCGCCACGTCTGGTACTCCGGGTACTGCTTGTAGAGCTCGAACGTCTCCAGCCACTCCGCTTCACTGAGCGGCGGTATGACGCCCGTGAACGGGCGCCACTCGACGATCGACAATCCCGAGAGTGTCAGCCGCGTGATCCCGCCGATCACGATGATGCCGAACGTCATGGCAGCGATCGACCACAGCCAGGTGCGGATGGAGCGCCGATGCTGCTCGGGGATCGCTGTGCGCCAGTCGATCGCAGTCGCATCGGGGCGCTGCTGGAGAGTTGCTTTCGTTGCCTGCATGTCCTTCACATCGAAGCGGGCGCGCTCGGGGACGGAGTCGAAACCGATGCGGCTCCCTCCGCGGAATCGAGCCTCGTTACGCCTGGACGGCGCATTGAGTGTCGTCGATTTCGCCCGCGCCGCAAGCCCTTGGGACATCGCGACCTGTGAACGCCGACGCTCAGCGGGCCCTTCCGCCGGCCGCGCCGCTACGCGCGAACGGAAGCCGCCCCGTCGCTGCATCCAGCGTACGCCAGATGTTACCGATGAAGAGAAACGCGCCGATCGCGCTGGCGATCGCGCCGATGCCGAGGGCGCCCGCACCGAGGGTCGGGGCATGCGGGCGAGAGAGCCAGCCACCGACCAGGAGAGCGAGCCCGCCGTTCGCGACCCAAACATGCGCGAGGGCGGCACGAGGGCTGCGCAGAGGCGCGCCGCTGAAGCGCGGGATCACGTGATACGCCACGCCGAAGATCATCATGCTCACGAACCCCAGCAGGTTCGCGTGCACGTGCGCAGGTCGGTAGATCACCGCATTCGGTGCGAGCGCCATCCATACACCGAGCAGCACGCCGACACCCAGCCAGAAGAGACTCGCACGCACGAAACTCCGGACGTACACGTCCATGGTACCTCGCCTCGTTTCCGTAAACGCGATGCGCGGGACCGAATCGCTCCGGTCCCACGCACCCTGCTCCCCCCATCCGCTCCTTCGCGGATCAGTGGCCCATGCCGGCGGCCATCACTGCATTCCCGACCTTGATGTTGCCCACAGCGCCCTTGCTCGCGTCGGCGAAAGCGTGCGTCACGAAGGCATAGATCCCCTCGCCGCTCGCACCCTTCTCGAACACCGTCTCGAACACCGCACCACCACCCGCCGGAACCGTGTACGTCTGAACGCTCTCCAGCACGTTGTCCGGATTGCCGTCCGGGTAGACCCGGTCGAAGATCGCGCCGACGATGTGGAAGTCGCTCCGCAGGCTCGGGCCTGCATTCACCACGAAGAAGCGGACACGATCACCCTCCGAGACCTCGAGCGGATGGGTGGCGTACTGGTTCGCCTTGCCGTTGAAGACCACGTAGCTCGCATCCTTCTTCAGCGCGGCTTCGTAGTCGGGCTGCATGGCATCGTCACCCGCCTGCGCGTAGAACTCGCTCTGAACCAGCACGAACTCCTTGTCCGCCTCCGTGCCCCACCCCTCCTTCGGGTCCACGATGATCGGCAGATACATGCCCTGCATGATGTGCATCAGCACGGGCGGCGTACCGCAGTGCACCATGTAGGCACCCGGATCGTTCGCGGTGAACTCGAACGTCAGCTCCTCACCCGGCCCGATCGTCCGGAACGCCTCGTTCATCGGGATGCGCGCACTGTGGAAGTCGATCGAGTGCGGCATGTCGCTCTCGTTCACGATCGTTACCCTGACGAGGTCGCCCTCGCGGACCCGGATCACCGGGCCCGGAACCGTGTTGCCGAACGTCCAGCCGTCGTACTTCACGCCAGGCGCGATCTCGATGGTCCGGTGCGTCATCGGGATCCGGAACTCGCGAACCCGCGCCTTCGACGGCGGCGCCACGCGGGCATCGAACACCGGCGTGGTCGCCGTGGTCGTGACACCGAAGTCGACGCGCTCGACCTCCGGGGTTGCCGAGCGATTCGCGAAGCCGAGCCCCGCCGCTGCCAGCACCGCAACGCCCGCCGCCAGCCCAGTGTAGATCCGTGTATTCCGCATGGTCGTGTCCCTTTTTGACCGGTTGATTTCTGACCTCAAGGTAAGAAATGCCGACCGGCGCAAACGTCGGAATTACGAGGATTTATGCGTGGGGAGCTGGCGGCGGCGCAGTGGGGGAAAGCCCGACACGGGGGAATCGGGGCGAGCTGGCCCAATCAGGGCCCGCATTAAACCAGAACATCATCTTGACAAATCATCTCACGGTCACCGATGTTCCTGTCCATGAACCAGGACGCATCGCTTCCCGCTGCCACGCCGCCGACGACCGCGGCGCCGGTCACCATGCCTCCGGGCGCTCGCCAGCAGGAGCTGCTGATCCTGCTCAAGCAGTCGGGTGGCGGTACGATCCCGGAGCTGGCCGAGCGCATGGCGCTCAACGTGGAGACCGTGCGCCACCACGTGCAGGTGCTTGGGAAGCAGGGTCTGGTCGAGCGGCGGGCGACCCGGGCGCGTGGACGCGGACGACCGGAGATCGTGTACGGGCTCTCGGCTGCAGCGGAGGCGCTGTTTCCGCGGCGGGAGGGAGAGGTCCTGAACGCGCTCGCCGAGCATCTGAAGGCGACCGGGAACGAAGCCGCGCTGCAGTCATTCTTCGACGCATACATCGACGCCCGCCGGCCGGCGGCGCTCGCGCGCGTCAGGGACCTGAAGGGGCGCGCGCGTGTCGAGGAGGTTGCGCGCATCCTCTCGGAGCTGGGGTTCATGGCGCTCGTCGAGGCGGGTGATGATCCGGCGCTGCGGCTTTGCCACTGCCCGATCCGCGAGCTCGTGGGTGCCACGACGATTCCGTGCCGCGCGGAGCTCGGTTTCGTTCGGGAGCTTCTGGGCGGTGCACGGCTCACTCGACTGAGCTACATCCCGGCCGGCGATGCGAGCTGCACGTACGCAGCGACCACGGACGCGGAGCCGGTGAGGTGAGCACGATGGCAGCACCGCCCGCGATGCCGATGGGGGCTGCGGCTGCGAAGGCGCCGCCGCTGCTGCTGCCGGGTGAGCATTTCGCTGCCGCGCTGTTCTTCCTGCTGGCAGGCTCGATCGGGCTGATCGCGATCGGACCGGCGCTCGCAAGCGGTGCGTACGTTTCGCCTCGCGCCGCGGGTGTGACACACCTGTTCACGCTCGGCTGGATCACCACATCGATCATGGGCGCGCTCTATCAGTTCCTGCCCGTCGCACTGGGGGAGCCGATCCGGTCGCAGCGCGTCGCGCACACGAGCTTCGTGCTGCACGCGCCGGGGCTTGCGCTGTTCGTCACGGGACTCCTCTCCAGCGAGACCACGCTGATGCTGACGGGTGCCGCGTGCTTCGGCACCGGCATCCTTCTCTTCACGATCAATCTCGCGGTGACACTGAAGGCAGCAGGCCGCCGGGACGTGACCTGGTGGGCGCTCGCATTCGCGGACGCGTACCTGTTCGCGACGCTCTGCATCGGTATCGCGCTCGCGGGCAATCTTCGCTGGGGCTACCTCGGTGCCGGGCGGCTGAATGCGATGGCGGTGCACATCCACATCGCCGTGGCGGGGTGGGTGCTGCTCGTGATGATCGGTGTCGCGCAGCGCCTGCTTCCGATGTTCCTGCTGAGTCACGGTGCAGGCGATCGCAGCGCGAAGGTGGCGGTTGCGCTGGTCGCGAGCGGGGCGGGCGTCCTCACGTTCCTGCACCATGCTCCCGTCCTGATCAGTCGCTGGCTGCCGGCACTGCTGATCGGCGGCGGGTGCGTCGCGTTCCTGCTGCAGGCGCGCGCGTTCTACCGGCACCGGGTCCGGCCGAACCTGGATCCGGGGATGCGCCTCGCGGCGATCTCGCTCGGCGTGATCGTCGTGGCGCTCGTGGTCGCCTGGCCGGTGGTCGCGGGTGTCGCACAGGCGCGTCACGCAACCGCGTACGTGCTGACGCTGCTGCTCGGGATCAGCCTCTTCGTCGTCGCGCACTACTACAAGATCGTCCCGTTCCTCATCTGGTACCATCGCTTCGGTCCGCTCGCCGGCAGGCAGGAGGTTCCGCGCGTGGGAGAGCTGTACTCTGCGCGGCTTGCCACGGTCGCGGGCGGCGTGCTGGTCGCTGCGACAGCACTGCTCATTGCGGGCATCGCACTGGGGGCCGGTGCGATCGCGCGTGCCGGAGGCATCGCGTTCACAGGCGGAGTGATGGTGACGTACTGGCAGATGCTCAAGCTCGCGAGGACACGTCCATGAGCCGGTTACATGAAAGCGACGTCGCGTCGTCCGCCGTCCAATCGCGTGACGCACTAGAAAACGACTCTGCACAGCCTCCGCGGCCGTCGGAGCAGGAGGAGGTTCCCCCGGAGGTCGTCGAAGCGTATGCGTGGCAGGCGCTGCGGACGGTGATCGATCCGGAGGTCGGCCTCGACATCGTGACGATGGGCCTTGTCTATGACCTCGTCGTCGACGACGGCACCGTCATCGTGACGTACTCGCTGACCACGCCCGGTTGCCCGCTCGAGCGACACATCACGGGCGGGATCCGCCAGGCGCTCGCCCAGGTGCCGGGAGTGCGCGACATCATGCCCCGGCTCGTGTGGGAGCCGAGATGGACGCCGAGCATGATCCAGGAGGGTGCATGGTGATACGGCCCGACGACCGCGTTGCGACGGTCATCCGCGACGACGAGTCGCTGATCGACGTGTTCGCTTCACTGTCACCGGCGTTCGAGCGACTGCGGAACCCGGCGATGCGCAAGGTCATGGCCCGCCTGGTGACGGTCGAACAGGTAGCTCGCATGGCCGGAATCGACGCGCAGCAGCTCGTGGATCGGCTCAACGCGCACAGGGGCGGCGCGTCCCACGCCGCATCGGACGCCACCACCTCCGCCGGGGATGGAGATACGAAACCCGTCAGAGCGGACGCGACGCCAACCGCAACCAGACGTTCCGCGGCCAGTCCTCCAGCGGAGGCGCCCTCGGATCCGGTATCGAGTCGCGCGGAGCCGCCTGCACTCGCCGCAATTCCCGCAGAGCGTCGCATCGTCCTCGACGTGCGCGAGGACCTGCGCGCCGGCAACGAGCCGTTCCGCGCAATCATGGCTGCGCTCCGTGAGCGCCCGGCCAATGGTGCGCTCGCCGTGCGCGCGATCTTCGAGCCCGTGCCGCTCTACGCCGTGATGCGAAAGCATGGCCTGACGCACTACACCGAGGAGCTCGGTCCGGAAGACTGGCGCGTCTGGTTCTACGCCGATACCGCAGTGCAGGCGACAGCCGACACCGATTTCGCCGCCGTGGCAGACCGTCCACCGGCCGCTGCATCGCCTTCAGACGACGTGGTCGTTCTCGACGTGCGCAACCTGGAGCCGCCCGAGCCGATGATGCGCACGCTTGCTGCGCTCGAGCAGCTCCCGCCGGGCGGCACGCTCGTACAGCTCAATGTGCGGGTTCCCCAGTTCCTGCTACCCCTCCTCGAGGAACGCGGCTTCACGTGGGAGATCCGGGAGCAGAGCGCGGAGCTCGTACGCGTATTCATCCGACGCAGGACGGCGTAGGCCGATCCTGATCCACCTGGAAGGAGCATACCGATGCAGGGAAGTGAGCGAGTACTCGATGTGCGGGTGATTCCACCGCGCGAGAAGCACCCCACAATCTTTCAGACATTCTCCGAGCTTCAGCCGGGCGAGTCGTTCGTGCTGGTGAACGATCACGACCCGAAGCCGCTGCGCTACCAGTTCGAGTTCGAGCACGCCGGCCAGTTCGGGTGGGACTACCTGGAGCAGGGGCCCGCGGTCTGGCGTGTACAGATTTCGCGGACGGCGTGATGCGTCTGGGGCTGAGCTCTGCAGCGGCGGCCGACGCCGACGTCGTTGCCCTCCTCGCCGCGTGCGCACGTCGCGGCCTCGGCGTGCTCGAGCTGTGTGACGAGGATGACCACGGCGTGAGCGACGGCAGCACGGCCCGCGCGGCGTCTGTCGTCGCGAACGACTTCGGTGTGGAGATCGCGGCGTATCGCGTCACGCGCGCAACCGATGCAGCCGCGATCGCAAACATCGCGACCGGACTCGATGCACCGGCTCTCCTCGCGCACGGCTCTCTGTCGGAGCGTATCCAGACGGCCGGGACACTCGTGCATGCCGGCGCGCGTGCAGTCGTGGAAGTGCGTGGCCCGGCCGCCAGCTGGGTGGAGGCGATCGAAGGCAGCGGAGTGGACGTCGCGTGGCAGATCGATGAATCCGTCGCGGACATGGCAGGCGACGTGCAGCACGCAATGCGGGCGATTCCCGAACGGCTGCGCTATGTTCGACTGCTGGGCGGCGGGCCGGAGGCGGCAATGGCAGAGGGTCGCGGGATCGGGCCGCTCATGGGCAGGCTCGCCCTGGAGCGGTATGGCGGGCCGCTGATCCTTGCACCCAGCTCGAGGCGCTACCGCGTGGCCTGGGAAGCATGGCTCGGTCGCCGTGGCGGATGGGGGTGCGGAAGCAGGGCAGACCGCGAGGTCGTGCAGCTTGCGCCCGCAACAGTGGAGCGATGATGGAAAGCACACTCGTCTCGCTCGACGTTCGCCCGGTCGAGCCGAAGGACCGCTACGAGCGGATCATGGGCGCGTACGAGCAGCTCAACGTCGGAGACGTGCTCGAGCTGACCGTCGACCACGATCCGCAGTGCATGTACTACACGCTGCGGGCCACCCGCGGTGAAGAGGCGTTCTCGTTCGTGTACCTCGAGCGCGGGCCGGAAACGTGGCGTGTGCTCGTCGGCAAGAAGACCGATGCACCGGAGCGCGAGTGATGCCATCGATTCAGCGGCCGCTGTCTGGCGACGTACTGGTCTTCCATCTCGCGAGCGAGAGCGCCCGGGCGGCGGATCCGGCAGCGGCGACCCGGAAGGGGCCCGCCGCACGAACGCTCGTCAAGGACGGGCCGCTGCGCATCACGCTGATCGTGCTCGCGCCGGGCGCCTCCATCGCCGAGCATCGAGCGGAGGGACCGATCTCGATCCAGCCGATCAACGGACGCGTGCGTTTCACGAGCGGCGACACCGAGCACGCCATCGGCCCCGGCGACCTCCTGTCGGCGGGCCCTGGCGTACGCCACTCCGTGACGTCCGACGACGGCGCGTCGTTCCTGCTGACCGTGGCCATGCCGCCGCGGGACGTGCACGGACCACACGAATGAGCGGGCGGCCCGACCTCGCGCACAGCGACGTCGAGCGTCGGGCCAGCCCCGCTGTTCGACAGCGCGATCCCCACGTCCCACCCCGGCAGCACTGAAGCCGTGTACACGCTCGTCCGCCGCTTCATCAAGACCGGCGTGCTCTTCCTGATGGCGGGGCTCGCACTCGGCGCATGGCTCCTGGTCCGGCGCGAGCTGTTCGGCATCTTCCCGCATCCGCACCTGGTCTCCGCACATGCGCACGCGATCTTCGTGGGGTTCGTGATGTTCCTCATCTTCGGCGTCGCACTCTGGCTGTTTCCGCGCGCCGCCAGGGACGACAAGCGCTACACACCCGAGCGCGCGGAGCTGAGCTACCGGGTGCTTACGGTGGCGACCGGCGCCCGCTTCCTGTCGGAGGCGTCGCGGGCGTGGTCCGACTCACGTCTGCTCGCGTGGATCGTCGTGCTGGGGGGAGTGGGGCAGGCGGTGGGGATCGCGATCTACTTCTGGACCATGTGGTCGCGAATACGGCCCGTGGGCAGCCAGATCCGCGAGGCGCGCGGCGAGAAGTTCTGACGAGCTCCTACGCCGCGCTTACGCGGAACGCACAACGCGGCCTCTCACCACGATCGCAGCATTCCTGAACCGGAGCCTGCACGAGCTCCTGGACCAGCGCCTCCGCCAGCTTGCATGCGCTCTCGTGGCTGCGGGTGATGCCGGCCAGGGGGCAGCTGTACCCCTGCAGCCGCAGCGTGCCGCACGGCTCCTCGTGCACCTCGGCGAGGCCTCCAAGCCGCGTTAGCACCCCGGCAGCGTAGGCAGTGCGGCCACGCAGATCCGCCGCGCCGTTCGAGACCTGCGCCGCAAGCCGCTTCCCCGTCTCGCGGACCAGTCGCTCGAGCTCCTCGGGCGAGTGCGTCGTCTCCAGCACCTGCAGCAGCTGGTTCAGCACCGGCTCGTACGCCTTCGGGAACAGCGTCTCGGCATCCGGCGTGGTGCCATACACGTAGGCCGGCTTGCCGACGCCCTCGCGCCGCACGCCGCGCTGCTCCACGAGCCCGTCGCGCTGGAGCGCGTCCAGGTGCAGCCGCACTCCGTTGTCCGTCAGCCCCAGTGCTTCGGCGAGCTCGCTCACCGTCTGCTCCGAGCGGCGCAGTCGACGCAGAACGCGGCCGCGCGTCGACTCCAGCAGCCGTTTCCGCCAGTCCTGTTCAGCCATGCAAACCTGTCCCTTACCCGGATCTGCGCACACGTCGGTGTGGTGCGGCGCTTCCCCAAAATAATGGCGCTCCGTCACCATTTCCAGTTTCTCAATAAATATCTTGACATATCTCGAATGCCGGGCGTAGGATGAGGCTGGCCGGGTCGTTCAGGACGGCCGTACCGGGACACAGGAGGTGGTCATGGCACATGGATGGAGCAGGGCAGCGCTCATCGTGCTGGTGGCGGGCGCGTGCGCCAACGCGGACAGCGAGCAGGCGGCCACGGACTCGGCGCCGGCGGCCGAGGTCGATGCAGCGCCGACCGAGGCGCCCGCACCGTCGCTGAATGATGCGCAGATCGCTGCGATCGTGGTGACGGCGAACTCGATCGACGTTGCGAACGGTGAGCAGGCGCTGGAGAAGTCGAGCAATCCGGATGTACGGCAGTTCGCGGAGACGATGATCGGCACGCACACGGCGGTGAACGAGAGTGCGGGCGAGCTGGTCGAGCGGCTGGGCGTCACACCGGAGGAGAACGACGTGAGCCGCTCGCTGCAGTCGGATGCGGAGCAGACGCGCGCGCGGCTGGCGGGGCTGTCCGGTGCGGAGTTCGACCGGGCGTACATCGACAACGAGATCGCCTATCACGAGGCGGTGATCAACGCGGTCGATTCACTGCTGATCCCGAATGCGACGAATGCGGAGCTGAGGCAGACGCTGGTGGATGCGCGTCCGGTGTTCGAGGGTCACCTGACGCACGCGAAGACGGTGAGGCAGAGGCTGGGCGGGACCTGAGGCATCAGCCCGACTCGATCTCACCGACGCCCGCGCGACGGAGCAGGTCTTCCGCGCCGACCGGCATGCGCAGCACGACGCGCACGCCGGCGGCGCGGTACTGTTTTTCTGCGACGGGGTCGGGCCCGGGCAGCAGCACGACGATGCGCGTGCGCCGCGGCGCGCCGAGCTCGCTCATGATGCTGAGGAGCCCCTCGACGCCACAGCGTCCCGTGATGACGAGCAGGTTCGGTGGAGCTGTACGTACGTGTACGACCGCGTGTTCGGGTCCGGGCACGTGCTGCACCTCGAACCCATGCCGCTGGAGGAGGTCGCCGATCGCAGCCTGGAGACCACGCGCGAAACCGACCAGCAGGGCGGATCGCGCCGGGCTCATCGTGCGCGCTCCGCGCACGGTTCCGCTCGCGGAGGTCCGCGCCTCATGCCGCAGACGCGAGCTGGGGCAGCATGGCGTCGATCGCCTTGAGGAAGGCGTCGGTGTCGAATGCCCGGGGATCCAGCACGGCCTGCACGGCCGCTCCCTTGATCAGCGCGACGAGTGCCGCGGCCATGGCGTCGACCGAAGTGCCGCGAAAGCGATCCGGCTCGGCGCGCCTGAGCTCCTCGAGCATCGGCCGGAACGCGTCGCGCCGCCGCGCGAACTCCGCACGCATGCGGCCCCGGATGCCGGGGTGTCGCGTGCCGAGCGACCAGAAGTCGAAGAACAGAAGGAGTCGCCGCCGATCGCTGGTGAGGCGCCGAACCTCCTGGCGCAGGAGCGCAAGCAACCGGTCGAGCGGCTCCACCGCCCGCGCCGACGCCGGCAGCGTGTACTCCGGCGTCCGCTCCAGCACCCAGTCGAGCAGTGCGAGCAGGAGCTCGGCCTTGCTGCGGAAATGGAAGTGCACCAGGCCGTGGCTCAGCCCCGCTTCGGCCGCGACGCGCCGCATGGTCAGGTGGTCGAGCCCGTCGGCAGCGGCGATCTCATAGGCCGCCTCGAGAATCTGGGCGCGTCGCTCGGCCTCTGCGGCCTTCTGTCCGGGCATGTCTCCTCCATTGACCCGGGGACCCGTCAGGCGTAGCGTATGCAGTATTGGCCGGCGGGTCAATAGCTGCGCTGCGGGCGACGATGCCGCAGTGACGACGCGGGCGGGTGGAGATAGAGGTTACGTGCTGGTTCCAAAGCTGGTCACCACACTTCGCACATATACACGCGGACAATTTGCGACTGACCTGACGGCGGGGGTGATTGTCGGGATCGTGGCGTTGCCGCTGGCGATCGCATTCGCAATCGCGAGTGGCGTCACCCCGGATCGCGGTCTGTGGACGGCGATCATCGCCGGCTTCCTGATCAGTGCACTGGGCGGCTCGCGCGTGCAGATCGGCGGCCCCACGGGAGCGTTCGTCGTGATCATCTACGGCATCGTGCAGCAGCACGGTGTGGACGGGCTGCTGATCGCGACGATCATGGCGGGGCTGCTGCTGATCGGCCTGGGCCTCACGGGACTGGGCAACGCCGTCAAGTTCATCCCGTACCCGGTCGTGATCGGCTTCACGAGCGGTATCGCGCTGATCATCTTCTCGAGCCAGGTGAAGGACCTGCTGGGCCTGCGGATGGGGGAGGTCCCGGCGGACTTCCTCGAGAAGTGGGCTGCCTACCTCGAGAACATCGGCAGTGCGAATCCGGCCGCGATCGGTGTTGCTGCGCTGGCCCTTGCGATCATCCTGTTGTGGCCGCGCGTGAGCCGGCTCATTCCCGGCCCGTTCGTGGCGCTCATCGTGACGACGCTGCTCGTCCGGTTCACGCCGCTCGAGGTCGAGACGATCGGCTCGCGCTTCGGCTCGATCTCGTCATCGATCCCGTCACCCTCGCTTCCGGATATCGACCTTGCGACCGTGCGCGCGCTGATCGGTCCGGCACTGGCGATCGCGCTGCTCGGCGCCATCGAGTCGCTGCTTTCGGCGGTCGTGGCGGACGGCATGATCGGCGGCAAGCACCGCTCGAACATGGAGCTGGTTGCGCAGGGAGTGGCCAACGTCGTGACGCCGCTCTTCGGCGGGATTCCGGCAACGGGTGCGATCGCGCGGACTGCGACGAACGTGCGCAACGGGGGCCGCACGCCGGTGGCGGGCATCGTTCACGCGTTTACGCTGCTGCTCATCACGCTCTTCTTCGGTGGGCTCGCCGCGTACATCCCATTTGCCACACTCGGCGCCATCCTGGTGGTCGTGTCGTGGAACATGAGTGAGTTCCACGCCTTCAGGGCCGAGTTCCACGGGCCGAAGAGCGACGTCCTCGTGATGCTCTCGACGTTCGGCCTCACCGTGCTCGTGGATCTCACCGTCGCGATCCAGGTGGGCATGGTGATGGCCGCGTTCCTCTTCATGAAGCGGATGTCCGAAGTCACGAATGTGCAGGTCATGACACGCGAGTTCCGCGACAATGGTGACACGTACCTGACCGATCCGGACGGGCTGGGTGCTCGCGTGATTCCACGGGATGTTGCGGTGTTCGAGATCAATGGCCCGTTCTTCTTCGGTGCGGCAAAGACGTTCAAGGAGCAGGTCGAGTCGGTGCTCGGCAAGCCGAAGGTGCTGATCCTGCGCATGCGCAACGTGCCTGCGATCGACTCGACCGGCCTGCATGCACTGCGCGAGATGGTGCACCGCTCGCGTCGTGCCGGCACCCTGATCCTGCTCTCCGACGTGCACTCGCAGCCGATGGTCGCGCTCGGCCGATCGGATCTGCTGGACGAGCTCGGAGAGGACGCGATCCTGCCAACGCTCGACGCAGCGCTCGAGCGCGCACGCCAGCACATCGACGGCGCGGCCCCTGCCGCGGAGCCGGCCGCAGATTGACCCCCACCCGGCACCGCGTGCGTTCGCACGGTCCGGTGCTGCGCGCCGAAATTCATCACGGGCCGTGGCGGCTGCAGCGCGCAGAGGCGATGTTCAGCCTGAACAGCGTGCCCGCAGCGCGGCATCTCACTCCCGGACGTGGCTCCGCTGCTGCATTATTCGAATCGTCAGGACACACGGATATGGTCTCCCGGGCTGGATGATGCACGCGAGAGCTGACCACGCGACGCAGCTCACGGTTCTGCCGTCCTTCATCGACCAGGCATTCTCCCGCGCGGCCGGTGTCCGACGCAGCGAGGGCAACGCCGTGCGTGTGCTCAACGACGCGACCGAGAACTATCCGGCGTGGCTGGATGCGATCGGCGCCGCACGCCGCTACATCTACTTCGAGAGCTACATCCTGCGTGAGGACCGCAGCGGCAGCGAGTTTGCCGACGCGTTGATCGCGAAGGCGCGCGACGGTGTAGTCGTCCGCCTCGTCTACGACTGGCTCGGTGGGATCGGCAAGACGTCGGCATCGTTCTGGCGGGCGTTGCGCGAGGCGGGCGTGGATGTCAGGCCGTTCAACCCGTTCCAGCCCCTCCGCCCGTTCGCATGGGTGCACCGCGACCATCGCAAGTCGCTGGTCGTGGACGGCGAGGTCGCCTTCGTCACCGGCCTCTGCGTCGGCGACGAGTGGGTCGGCGATCCGGCGCGGGGCATCGAGCCCTGGCGGGACACGGGGGTCGAGCTCCGCGGACCGGCGGTTGCCCAGGTGGAGGACGCATTCGCGCGGATCTGGTCGCTCACGGGGGACCCGATCCCCGCGGGTGAGCGGGCAGAGCCGACGGGCCAGGCCGTCGGTGATGTCGCACTCCGCGTCGTGGCCAGCGAGCCGATCCGGGGCGCGCTGCTCCGCTTCGACCAGCTGCTCGCCTCGGCGGCCCGAAGCACGCTCTGGCTTACGGATGCGTACTTCGCGGGCATCCCGTCGCACGTGGAGGCGTTGCGCTCCGCCGCGATTGACGGCGTCGACGTGCGCCTGCTCGTGCCGGGCTCGACGGATATCCCGCTGATGCGCGCATTCTCGCGTGCGGGGTACCGGCCGCTGCTGGAAGCCGGTGTGCGCGTGTTCGAGTGGAACGGACCGATGATCCACGCGAAGACGGCCGTTGCGGACCAGCAGTGGGCGCGCATTGGCACGAGCAACCTCAACATGGCGAGCTGGCTCGGGAACTACGAGCTGGACGTGATCGTCGAGGATTCACGGATCGCTTCATTCATGAGCGAGCAGTACCTGGCAGATCTCGAGAATGCAACGGAGATCCTGCTGCGCGAGCGCCGGCGCTACCCGCGGCGGACGTCCACTGCCCTGCGCACGCCAGGCACGATCGGCAGCGCGGGACGCGCCGCCGCTGGTGCGCTCCGGGTAGGCCACACCGTGACGGCCGCGGTCACGAACCAGCGTGTGCTCGGCCCTCCCGACGCCGAGATCGTGGCCGGCGCCGGCGTTCTCCTCGTCGGACTGGGTGCGGCGGCACTGCTGTGGCCGTGGATCGTGGGGATCCCGGTGGCAGTACTGGCCGGCTGGTTCGGCATCGCGCTGTTCGCCCGCGGCGTGCGCCTGTGGCGCTCGCGTCGCAGGCAGTCACAGTCCCTCGAGCCGAGGCGGCCGCAGCAGCCATGAACAACGGAACGCTTACGGAACGACCCTGGGCCTGGCGCATCGCGATCGTGTTCGTGCTCACTACGCTCACGCTCCTCGTGGTGGTTCCGTACGTGGTGCAGAAGCGGGTCACGGAGCTGCGGGCGCAGATCAGCGCGTCCGAGCCGGCGCGCACATTGGTCATGCAGTGGCAGTTCGATCTCGTCCGGCAGGTCGCCGCACTCAATCAGCTGCTGGTGACCGGTGACTCGGCGCAGGGCGCCATCTACGACGAGGCGTTTGCCAATGAGCGGCGCGTCGCGGCAGCGCTCGGTGAGATGGTCGAGGACCTGGGCACGGAGGTGCAGGCCGAGTACGTCGAGGCCCGCACGCTGGCGGATCAGTGGCACGCGCGCGTCAACGAGCAGGTCGTTCTGAGCGCGAACGCGGTGCAGCAGCCGGACCTGCTGCAGGGCGAGAGCCAGCTCTTCGTTCAGACGGTGCGTGCCGTATGGGAAGTCGACGAGGCGATCCGCGAGTTCACGAGCCGCACACGCACGGAGATCGCGACAGCCGAGCGGCTCGGCCTGTTTCTGACCGTCGTGCTTGGCGTGCTCGCACTCGGCGCGGCCGGTGCCGTCATCGCGATCGAGCTGCGCGTGCGCAAGCTTGCCGCAGTGGCCGATTTCCGGCGCGCAGAAGCGGATGCGGCGCTGGAGGCGCGGGAGCGGCTCATCGACGCGCGCACGCGACTGCTGCGCGGCATCACGCACGACGTGAAGAACCCGCTGGGTGCGGCGAAGGGCTACGCGGAGCTGCTCAGCATGGAGATCAAGGGACCGCTGACGGACGGGCAGCGGCCGCTCGTGGAGGGCATCGAGCGCTCCATCGACAGCGCGCTCGCGATCATCGCAGACCTGCTCGATCTGGCCCGGGCCGATTCCACCGTCATCATACGGCGTGAGAAGCTGAACCTCGCCGAGTTCCTGGGTGCGGCGGTCGAGGACCACCGCGCTGCGGCGACGCACCGCGGGCACGTCATCGAGCTGAAGCTGCCCGACGATTCCGTCGAGGCGCACACCGACCCGATACGCCTGCGCCAGGTGCTGGACAACCTGCTGTCGAATGCGCTCAAGTACACGCCGCCGCCGGGCCGGATCGAGGTGCGCACGCGCACCTGCCGCGACCCGGAGCCGTCACGGCCCGGCGAGTGGCTGGTCGTCGAGGTCGCCGACAACGGCCCCGGAATACCGGTCGAGCACCGGGAGGCGGTCTTCGACGAGTTCACGCGTCTGCACGACAACTCGCCCATCAAGGGACACGGCCTGGGGCTGCCGACCGCACGCGCGCTCGCCCGCCAGCTGGGCGGCGATCTGACGATCGAGGACTCGGAGTCGGGTGCGACCTTCGCGATCTGGATCCCGCAGCGCGACGTCGCCGCGCCGCCGGGATCCCGCGATCGCCGCAAATCCGCGGCGTCCGCCTAACCGCGCGGAACCAGCTTCCAGAGCTCGCCCTCGTCCTCGTCCGTCACGATATAGAGCGCGCCGTCGGGCCCCTGGCGCACGTCGCGGATACGCTGCCCGCGGTCCGTAAGCAGGTGCTCCTCGCCGGTGACCCGCTCTCCGTCGACCTCGAGCCGTACCAGACGCGTGCTCGCCATGCCGCCAATGAACACGCTGTTCTGCCAGCGCGGGAACAGGTCGCCGGTGTACCACTGCATCCCGGACGGCGCGATCACCGGATCCCAGTAGTAGACCGGCTGCACGTAGCCTTCCGGGGCCGTGGACGAGCCGGCGATCGGATCCCCGCGATACTCGATACCGTACGCCTGCACGGGCCAGCCGTAGTTCTGGCCGGGGCGGATGAGGTTGAGCTCGTCGCCTCCGCGCGTCCCATGCTCGACCAGCCAGAGGCGGTCCTGCGGGTCGAACGCGAGCGCCTGGATGTTCCGGTGCCCGTATGACCAGATCTCGGGCTGCGCGCCCTCCTGCCCCACGAACGGATTGTCCTGTGGTACGCTGCCATCCGGGTTGATGCGCATGACCTTGCCCAGGTGATTGTCGAGCTCCTGGGCGTGGTGGCGCATATTCGCGTCGGAGCGGTCACCTGTGGTGATGTACAGCGTGCCGTCGGAGCCGAATGCGAGCCGCGAGCCGAAGTGCGCGCGTCCGTCATACGTCGGCTGTACGCGGAAGATCACGCGGACATCACTCACGCTCCGATTGTCCTCCGACAGCACGCCACGGGCGACCGCGGTGCCATTGCCGCCCTCGCGAGGCTCTGCATAGCTCCAGAAGATGGTGCGGTCGTCCGCGAAGTCCGGACTCAGGGCAACATCGAGCAGGCCGCCCTGGCCGCGGGCATCGACCCGGGGCAGTCCGCTGATCGGCTCGCCCAGTGTGCCGTCGGCGGATACGACGCGCATGCGGCCCGGCCGCTCCGTCACGAGCAGGCTCCCATCCGGCAGCGGCTCGACCGCCCACGGATGTTCCAGCCCGCGCGCGACAACCTCGACATCGAAGGCGACGCCGGAACGAACGCCGCACGCGCGTGTCTGACCTTCGAACGCAGGCTGCTGATCGCGACCGTTCGGCGGCTCCGTCTCCAGCGGGACGCACTGCGAATCGTCGGCCGCGTTCTGCGCGCCGCTGGCACTGTCCCCCACCTGTCCGCAGCCGATCAGCGTGACCAGGCCGGCGGCGAGGAGGGGATGAGCGTTGCGGATTCGTTCCATGAGATCTCTCGCTGGGTAGGTGGTCATGTTGTCAGCGGATCGTGGGGAACGTCATACGTCGGGACGGAAATCGCCAGTCCCGGGGCCCTGATTCAAGCTGCGGGACCCGTGCGGGGACTTGTTTCGGCGCGGGAAAGCCGCGAGCGTTCCCTGACTCCCCGACCAACTGAACGTCTGTGCAATGACTCGGCACCAGAAGATTGCCGCGACTGCGGCCGCCATCATCTCTACCGTTCTCCTGCTGCTCATCCTGCTGCCGCTGGTGTTCCGTGGCCGGATCGAGGAGCACGTCCGTGCGACGATCATGCGGCGCGTGGACGCGGAGGTCGCCTGGCAGGACGCGAGCCTCAGCCTGCTCCGTGGCTTTCCGCATGCGACGCTGCGCCTCGAGCGGCTGGAAATCGTGGGGCACGAGCCATTCGTCGGTGATACACTCTTCGCCGCTGATGCTCTCGGCGTAGTCCTCGACCTCGGCAGCGTGCTGCGCATGGTGCGGGGGAGCGGCCCGCTCGAGATCCGCTCGATCAGCGTCGACCGTCCCAGGGCCCGCCTGGTCGTGCTCGAGGACGGGACCGCGAACTGGGACATCATGCGGGCAACGGAGGAGGCTCCGCAGACGGAGAGCCGGCCGCTGGCGTTGCAGCTCCGCTCCCTTGCGCTGCGCGACGGTCGCCTGTCGTTCGACAACCGGCAGTCGGGACTGCTGGCGCGCCTCACGGGAATCCAGCACGACCTGAGTGGTGACTTCACCAGCGAGCGCTTCACGATCGACGCTCGTCTCCACGCCGACAGTACCAGCGTCGAGTTCGCCGGCATGCCGTACATGAGCAACGTCGCGCTCGAGCTGAACACGAAGCTCGATGCCGACCGCGCAGCACAGCGCGTCACGCTCTCGGATGCGGGGCTGCGACTCAACCAGCTGGTCCTTGCCTTCAGCGGCTCGGTCGCGTCGCAGGGCGAGGACGTGGCGCTCGACCTGTCGTTCCAGACGCCTGGCACGTCCTTCGGCGACATGCTGTCGCTCGTGCCGGCCGTCTATGCGAACGACTTCGCCGCGCTTCAGGCGTCCGGCAGAATGCGTGTGGAAGGGTTCGTGCGCGGGACGTACGGACCCGGGGCGTTCCCGGCGTTCACGCTCAACGCCACGGTCGAGGGCGGCCGCTTCCGCTACCCAGACCTGCCGCTCCCCGCGCGCGAGATCGGCGCTGTGCTCGCAATCACGAATCCGGGCGGTGATGCCGACAGTACGGTGGTCACGCTGGAGCGCTTCCACATGGTCATCGGCAGCGATCCGATCGATGCATCGTTTACGCTGCGCACACCGGTGTCCGATCCGCTTCTCGATCTGCGTGCTCACGGTACCGTTCGCCTCGCCGACCTCGCCCGTACGGTCAAGATGCCGGACGTTCAGCAGCTCGACGGCGTGCTGTCCGCCGACGTCACGGTCCGCACACGCTACTCCGCGCTCGACGCGGGCAGCTACGAGCAGGTAGCGGCAAGCGGCACCGTTGCGGCATCGGGCATCGCGCTCCGCACCGCGAGTCTGGCGCACCCCATCGAGATCGAGGAGGCGCGGCTGCAGCTGTCGCCGCAGCATGCCGAGCTCACGTCGTTCCGCGGCAAGCTGGGCAGCAGCCCCGTCCAGGCGAGCGGCCGACTGGACAATTTGCTCGGCTTCGCGCTCCGCGACCAGGAGCTGCGCGGACGGGCGAGCGTGCGGAGCCCACGCTTCGACCTGAACGAGTGGCGCTCGGAGCGAGAGGACCGCGAGGTGATCCCGGTTCCGGCCGGAATCGATTTCACCCTGGATGCGGCCGCGGACGAGCTGGTCTTCGGTCCCGTCGCGCACACGAACGCCCGCGGCACGGTACACATCCGTGATCAGCGACTCATGCTCGACGACTTCCGCATGAACATGCTCGGCGGCTCTGCTGTCGCCACGGGCTGGTATGAGACGGTGCAGCCGGACTCGCCGTCGTTCGACATCCAGCTGCGCGTCGAGGAGATCGACATCCCGTCGGCGTTCGAGTCACTCAATACCGTGCGGATGCTTGCGCCCGTTGCGGAGTACGCGCAGGGTCGCGTGTCCGCGGACGTGCGGCTGAACGGCGCGATGGGATCCGACATGATGCCGGTGTACGAGGCGCTCACGGGACTCGGCAGGTTCGAGACGTCGCAGCTCGTGATCAGCGGGTTCCCGGTGTTCGCACTGTTGAGCGAGAAGCTGAACGTCAGCGCGCTGGAGCAGCCGGCACTGAGCGCAGTCACGTCGTCATTCGAGATTCGCGGCGGCCGGCTGTTCGTCCAGCCGTTCGATGTCAGCGTCGCCGGCGCGAAGCTGCACGTCCAGGGATCGAACGGCATCGACCGCACGCTCGACTACGACCTGCGGCTGGAGCTCCCGCGCAACCTACTCGGCAGCGGCGCCGCACCCGTGCTGGCGAGCTTGAGTGCCGACGCGTCGCGACTTGGTATCGATCTGACCAGTGTCCAGAACCTCGCCCTCGGTATCGATCTCGGCGGAACGATCACCAGCCCCACAATCAACACCCGGCTCGAGGACGTCGCCGAGAGCGTCACGGGCGGCGTCCAGCAGGCGCTGCGCGACGCAGCGACGGAGCGCACGGAGGCCGCCGTCGAGCGGATCGACTCGGCGGTGGCAGCGCGTGCCGCGCAGATGATCGCCGAGGCGGAGGAGCGTGCGGAGCAGATCCGCGAGGAGGCGCGCCGACTCGCCGACCGAGTGCGCAGTGAAGGCCACGCCCGTGCGGACTCGCTCGAGGCACGCGCATCGAATCCCGCGGCGCGCATCGCCGCCCGCGCCGCCGCCGCAAAGCTGCGGCAGGAGGCGGACGAGTCCGCGGACCGGATCATCGCGGAAGCCGATGCACGGGCGGAGTCGATCGTGACTGAAGCGCGGCGCAACGCGGAGGCCGTGCAGGGGTGAGGCGAACGCTGCAGGGCAGGCCGGCGACGGTCGGCACACTGGCTGCACACGCGCTTCTCGTCGTGCTCGTCGCGGGATGCGCCTCGACCCCTGCTGCACCCACACCGGCCGCCCCGGATTGCGCGGCCACGGCTTCGTCGCCGGCACCGTCCATTCGCATCGCGGTCGAGGACGACATCGAGCTCCGCAACGCGCCCGTGCCTGCCAGCCGGGCCGAGCGTCTGGTCTTCGCTCAGCTCTACGACACGCTCGTGCGCATCGCCTGTGATGGTGTCGCTACGCCTGCGATCGCTGCATCGTGGTCATCGCCGGACGGGTTGACCTGGCGCTTTCAGCTTCAGCACGGACTCAGCTTCAGTGACGGTGCGCCGCTCGATGCGCCGACAGCGGCGGAGGCGCTGTCGCGCTCTCACGTGTCCGCGATCGCAGCGGTCGCGGCGGTCGGAGACCGTGGGCTCGAGGTACGCCTGCACGAGCAGCAGGACATCACCTTCTTTGCGCAGCCCGCGCTCGCCGTGACGCGCCCTGCCGTCGAAGGTGGCTGGCCGATCGGCACGGGCGCGTACAGGGTCGATGCTGCGGGGCGTCGCATTCGTCTCACGCTGCGGCGCCCCGATCCAGGTATGCCGGACACGATCGACGTCGTGCGTGTTCAGCGCGATCCGCGCAGCGCACTCGATGCCGGTATCGACCTCGTCGTAACGGCGGATCCGGCGACGATCGCGTATGGCAGGTTGCTCGACGGCTACATGGTGAAACCCCTGCCATGGAACCGAACGTACACGCTCGTCGCGCCCGGCGCGGTCGGCGCGGTCGCTTCGCCTTCGAGCAGCGAGCTGGAGGCGCTGGCGGGTGATGCGGCGACGACCGGAACGCGTGCGGCAACGAGTGCCTCACCCGGCGCATGTACGGATCGCGTTTCCGTCGGAGGTGCGTCGAAACGCCCTGCGACGAGTATCGTATGGCCGCGCGGAGACGACATCGCGCGGGGCATCGCGGAGCGTATCGCGGCGCTGTCATGGCCGGTCGCCCGCTCCCCCGAATGGCTGCGTGCGCTGCTGCCCGCAGACCGTGATGCGCCGCTGACCGCCCGCGCGGTGGGTGCGGATGATCTGCTCGCGGAGCTGCACGCCGGGCGCGGCGGTATCTTCGTCGTCCCGGTGTATCAGTGCAGAGACAGCGATCGCGCACACGCCGCGATCATGGCGTCGGGCCTGCATGCCGTGCCGCTCGTGGATGCACGTGACCACCTGATTCACACCGCTGCCGCCGGCAGCCTTCTCATGGACGCGGCCGGCGGGCTGCGGTTTACCAGCGTGCAATGACCGTCCGTACGCGCATTCTGCTCGCCAGCGTCGCCGCAGCGGCAGTGCCGCTCCTCATCTTCACCGTCGGCGCCCGACAGGAAGTGGCGGACCGCCTCGATGCGCAGTACCAGCGTCGTGTCCAGACCGTAATCGACGTCATTCGCGCGGACCTTGCGGGCGCCGCGGCAGACATCGACAGGCGCCTGAGCGCGCTCGGCGCAACGATCGCCGACGATGCCCGTGTGCGCGCCGCGCTGATGCAGCAGGGGGGCAGCCCGGAGCTGAGGGACTACGCCGCGCGCGTGATGCCGGCCACGGGGCTGGACTACCTGGTTCTTCTCGATGACGACGGCACGATTCTCAGCGCGGGCCACTTCCGCAGCGACTACGGGCGCCCCGCTGACATCGCGACCGACGCGGCCGGTCCCGACCCGCTGCTGATCCACACGCGGCGCCCGTCGGGCAGCTTCCTCGCCCTGGCGCGCGTGCACCGGTTCACGATTGCAGGCCGCTCGTTTCGCCTCGCCGGCGGAATCGAGGTGAGCGAGACCTTCCTGCGGCGACTCGCACGCGACGACACGGGTGCACTCGCCGTTACGCTGTCGTATCCCGGAGGGGTGCTCGCGTCGGCGCCCATACCCGCTGCCGACGGTGACGTCGTCGAGGACGTCGCGATCCCCTTCGTGGACGACATCGCTTCAGGAAGCGCCGGGACGCCTGCGCAGACGGCAGTGTGGAGGATCCGCCATTCGGCCGCGCCGCTTGCAGCGATCCAGCGCGGAATGGACACATGGCTGCTCGCTGCGATCATCACTGCCGTCGCACTGGCTCTCGTGATCGCGCGCGTGCTGGCGGTGCGCGTCAACCGGCCTCTCGAGGAGCTGGCCGCACGCGCACGACGGATCGACCTCGATCGGCTGGACACGAGCTTCGAGACGGGGCGCTATGACGAGGTGGGCGCGCTCGCGCGCGTTCTCGACGCGATGGTACAGCGGCTGCGCGCGGGCGCAGCCGCACTGCGGAGCGCCGAGCGGCGTGCGACCGTGGGAGACATCGCGCGTCAGGTGAACCATGACATCCGGAACGGGCTGCTGCCGATCCGCAACGTGATCCGCCATCTCGACGAGGTCGCGCACGAGTCGCCGGAGGAGCTGCCACGCGTGTTCGCAGAGCGCGCGTCGACGCTGCGCTCCGGCGTCGTCTACCTCGAGGAGCTGGCCACGAGCTACGCCCGGCTCTCGCCGCCAGCTGCGCGGGTGCCCGTCGAGATCAATGAGGTCATCCGGAGCGCCGTCGAGCCATCGCAGGGCGTCACGCTGAAGCTGGGCGCGGCGCCGATGGTCGTCTCCACGGATCCGATATCGCTGCGCCGAGTCGTGGAGAACCTGGTGGTGAATGCGCTGGACAGCCTCCAGAACGGGGGTGGCTCCGTCACGGTAACCACGGATGCGGAGGTCGCTGCGGAAGGCCGGCGCGTTGTGATCACCGTGGCGGATACCGGCAGCGGGATTGCGCCGGAGGACCTCGATCGCATCTTCGACGATTTCCACACGACGAAGCCGCATGGAACGGGGCTCGGGCTCTCGATCGTCCGTCGCCTCGTCAACGACATGGGCGGACGGATCCGTGTTGCGAGTGAGCCGGGTCGCGGCACGACCTTCCGCATCGAGCTGCCGGAGGCGGGGTGAGTGAGCGCATCCTCATTGTAGATGACGTGGCGGCGATGGCCGAGCAGTACGCCTACGACCTGCGGCGCATCGGCGGGTACCGCACCCGGACGGTCAACACGGGACGCGATGCGATTGCTGCGCTCGTCGAGGAAGACGTCGATTGCATGATCCTCGACCTCGAGATGCCCGGCATGGACGGCTTCGAGGTGCTGCGCACGATGCGTGAGCGCGGTTTCGACGTGCCCGTCATCGTCTACACCGGCACGGGCGACTTCGACCGGTGCGTGCAGGCCATCCGGCTCGGTGCGTACGGCTTCATCGACAAGGCCGAGCCGATGCAGCGCGTCGTGCAGGAGGTACGCAATGCCCTGGAGCGCGGCCGCCTCGAGGGCGAGGTCAGGCGGCTGCGGGCGCGCGTCGAGGGCGAGAGCTCATTGATCGGCGAGAGCAGCGCGATGAGACGCCTGCACGACGACATCCGCCGCCTCGCGCCGATCCCGAGCCCCGTCCTCGTGCTCGGTGAGAGCGGCTCCGGCAAGGAGCTCGTCGCGCGCGACCTCCACCGGCTCGGCAGCGAGCCAAAGGCGCCGTTCGTCGCACTCAACTGCGCTGCACTGCCGGAATCGCTCGTCGAGAGCGAGCTGTTCGGCCACGAAAAGGGGGCGTTCACCGGTGCAGACCGCGCCCGCCGCGGCGCGTTCGAGCTGGCGGGCCGCGGCACGATCTTCCTCGACGAGATCGGCGAGCTCCCCCTCGCCGCGCAGGCCAAGCTGCTCCGTGCACTCGAGGCGCGCGAGATCACACGCCTCGGCGGCGAGCGAACGATCCCGGTCGAGGCACGGGTCGTAGCGGCGACCCACCGCGACCTGGAAGCGGACGTCGACGCAAAGCGGTTTCGCCAGGATCTCTACTACCGACTCAACGTGCACGTCCTGCGCGTCCCGCCCCTGCGCGAGCGCCTGAGCGATGTCCCGCTCCTCGTCGATCACTTCCTGCATTCCATCTGCGAGCGCTTCGGCATGCGGACCAAACGGATCGACCACGAGGCGGTTGCACTCCTGCAGGCGTACGACTGGCAGCGCAACAACGTCCGCGAGCTGCGCAACATCGTCGAGCGCATGGTGATCGCTTCCGACGACGACGTCATCCGCGCCGAGCACGTGCCGCCCGAGATCGCGAGCGATGGCGGCACCGAATCGTCGACGCTGCAGGCGCGGCGCACGGAGGCGGAACGCCAGATCGTCATGGACGCACTGGACCGCAACGGGTGGCATATCACGAACACCGCCCGCGAGCTCGGACTGGCCGACCATGCCAGCCTGCTGAAGGTCATGCGTCGGCTGGGTATCGAGCGGTGACAGGAATGCCGCGCATGTGTCTGCACGGACACATGGACGTCCGCGTCACGTGTCCGGCCGAACACGAAACCGCCGTGAGAGATGCCGCGCACCCGCCCGTAGAATCTCCGTAACTGTCGCCACTGCAATAATATCGCTCGCGTGCGCATGCCATGACGCGGTACGGTCGCACGCTTGCCTTTCCCTGTCGCCGCAGGACAACGTGAAACGCGCCGATGGCGCACGAACAGGGAGGCACACATGCGGAGCACGCACTTCAATCGGATCAACGGGGTTGCCGCGACGCTGACGCTCGCGGCTGCGGTCCTGGCCTGCGACGGCCGCGACACGCCCCGACCGCGGCAGGTGGCGACCGCCGCGCCCGTGACCCGGCCGGCGTCGGCCGTGCCGGTCAGCAACGTCGACACCGTCGAGATCCCCGAGCCTTCAGTGCCGGCGAACGTGACGTACTCGGACGCAGAGGCCGTATACCATGCGGGCCGCTACGCCGATGCCGCCGAGATGTTCGGCACGTACACGACGTCGCATCCGCAGAACGGATGGGGTCACTACATGCTCGGACTGTCGGCGTGGAAGGCGGGAGATCCGGAGCGAGCGGTCGCCGCGCTGGAGCGGACCATCGAGCTGGACAGCACCAACGTAAAGGCGCGGACGAACCTCGGACGCGTGCTGATCGAGCAGGGCAGGGCGGAGGAAGCGCTCGCGCATATCGAGGTCGCCCGGACCCTCGAGCCGCAGTCCCCGTCGGTACTGCGCGTGATGGGCAATGCGCTGAGTGAGCTGGGGCGAGCGGAGGATGCACTCGTCGCGTACCGCGAGGCGCTCACGATCGATCCCGAGGATGCGTGGTCGATGAACAACTACGCACTGCAACTCATCCGACTCGGACGCTTCGAGGAGGCGCTGCCGCCGCTGGCGCGGGCGGTGGAGCTGAAGCCGGCGTCAGCTCTGTTCCAGAACAACCTGGGCATCGCCCTCGAGCGAACGGGCGACCTCGTTTCCGCTGCTGCGGCATACGAGGGCGCACTCGCCGCCGATTCCTCACATGAGCGCGCCCGCATCAGCCTCGCCCGCGTGCAGCAGCGCATGACCGGTGAGGAGGTTGCATCCACCGACCTCGGTGCGCTCGCGATCGCGTTCATCAGTGAGGTCGAGTCGTGGAGGATGCCGGCGATGGAGGCCCTCGGGGTCCGGTGAGCTCCGACACACTGTGCGACGGGGCATAGGGGAACCGGAGCAACGCACTCGGCCGCGCATCGACGAGGATGCGCGGCCGGGCTGCGTCAGTGTGAGGTCTGCGCGGGCGCTTCCGCCCCGAAAAGGAGCTCGAGGTAGTTCCTGAACTGCCGCAGCTGGCCCGGGAGCAGCGCTGCGTCGCGCAGGCCGCGAGCCAGCACGAAACCACCCTCGATCGCCGCGACCAGGCCATCCGCCAGCTCGTCGGCGCTCACGTCCAGCCGCGGCGGCCGCTGCTCCATGGCCTCACGCAGCTTCGTCGCCACCAGCTCGCGCCACACGAGCAGCTCACGCTCGATCAGCGCGTGCACCTGCTCGTCGAACATCGCCGCCTGATAGCCGAACGACGCGAAGAGGCAGCCGGTCCGCTCGAGCGGAAGGTTCGAGAGCTCCTCCTCGGCGAGCCCAACCATCAGCAGGACCTGCTGGACCGGGTCGCGGCTCAGCCGCTCCGCACGCGCGATGGTCTGCTCGAGCATGCGACGATCGCTCGTCGCGTACCGCTCGATCAGCGCCAGCGCGAGATCGTGCTTCGTGGGGAAGTGATGGAAGAGGGCACCTTTCGTCAGACCCGCCGCGGCCACGATCGCCTCCACGGACGTCGCGCCGTACCCGCGCTCCAGGTACAGCTGCTCGGCCGCATCGAGCAGCCGCTCCCGCGTATCGGCCCCGTTTTTCAGCATGCTGGACTTTATCATACCGCGCGGTATTTCGCAATCAACGCCCGTCACACAGCGGAATCCACTCATCCCAGACCCGTTGAGCATGGCCGACCGTGCCGCTACATACCGCGCAGTATGACCCGTGACAGATGACGCCGTCAGAGCCGTGCCCCGGGAGGGCCGGCGCTGCGGCGTTGTTCTTCGAATGCTTGAGGAGGAAGGACACCATGAAACGCAAATACCTGCTGATTGCCGCCGCACTGACGGCGTGCGCGCCGGAGTCGGTCGACGCGCAGCATGAAGGCCACGCCGCCGGCAATGTCCCGCTGTATGACAACCTGGGCTCGCACTCGTACGTGATTACGACGAGCGAGCCGCGGGCGCAGGAGTACTTCAACCAGGGGCTGCGGCTGTACTACGCCTTCAATCATGCGGAAGCGATCCGCGCGTTCCGTGCGGCGGCGGCGCTGGACGATCGGTGTGCGATGTGCTGGTGGGGCGAGGCGCTGTCGTACGGTCCGAATATCAACCTGCCGATGGACGGTGCGTCGGGCGTTGCCGCGTATGCGGCGCTTCGTGAGGCGCAGGCGCGCATTCCGTATGCGAACCCACGCGAGCGCGCACTGATCGACGCGCTTGCGACGCGGTATGCGGAGGTGCCGCCGGCCGATCGTGCGGCTCTGGATTCGGCCTACATGCGTGCGATGGCCGCACTGGCGGCGCAGTACCCGGAGGACAATGAGATCGCGACGCTGTACGCCGAGTCGATCATGGACCTGAGTCCGTGGTACTACTGGGAGCGCGACGGCTCTCCGCGCCCCCAGACGTCCGAGCTGTTGAGCGCGCTCGAGCGGGTGGTCGAGCGTGACCCGGACCATCCGGGTGCGAATCACTTCTACATCCACGCAGTCGAGGCAGTCGATCCGCAGCGTGCGGTGACGGCTGCGGAGCGGCTGGCCGGCCTGATGCCGGGCGCCGGACACCTGGTCCACATGCCAGGGCACATCTACGTGCGTGTGGGTCGCTACCGTGACGCGATCGCCGCGAACGAGCACGCGGTGCACGCTGATGAGACGTACATCCGCGACCAGAACCCGGCGTTCGGGATCTACGTCGCAGGCTACTACCCGCACAACTACGACTTCCTCGCGTTTGCCGCGAGCATGATCGGTCGCCGCGAGCAGGCGCTCGGTGCCGCGAGCAGGATCATCGAGCTGCAGCAGGAGGAGCTGCTCGGTGCCCCGGGCATGACGTTCATGCAGCACCATCGCACGCGTCGGTTGCAGATGCTCGTTCGCTTCGGCGCCTGGGCGGAGCTGCTGGCGGAGCCGGCACCGCCTGCGGAGCTGAAGCACGCGCGCGCGATGTGGCACTACGCGCACGGCCGCGCCGCGGCAGCGACGGGCGATCTGGCGGCCGCCGAAGCGGATCTCCGGGCAGTGCGCGCAGCCGCTGCCGACCCCGCGCTCGTCGATGAGCGACTCGAGTTCAACACCGCGGGCGACATCCTGAAGGTCGCAGTGGATGTCCTTGCGGGGCAGATCGCATTCGCGCGCCACGATTACGAGAGCGCAGTGTCACACCTGAGCAGGGCGGCCGAGGCGGAATCGGCGCTGACGTACGGCGAGCCGCCGGACTGGTCGATCCCGGTGCGCCAGGAGCTTGGCGCCGTGCTGCTTGCGGCCGGCAAGCCGGCCGAGGCGCAGAAGGCGTTCGAGGCCGACCTCGAGTTCTTCCCGGAGAACGGCTGGTCGCTGCACGGACTCGCGCGTGCGCTGCGCGCGCAGGGGCGCACGGTCGAGGCCGACCAGGTCGAGGCCCGCTTCACGCGCGTATGGGAGGGCGGCCCGATCGAGATGGCGAGCCGCTAGCGGGAACAACAGCTGCACGCAGGAAGACCGGCCCCGCATCGGAGGATGCGGGGCCGTCGCGTGTCTGCGCGGTCACGCCTCCCCGGGTTCGCTCGGCGTCTGTGTCTTCAGTCGCTCCACCACGCGCCCCATGCGCGCGCGCACGTCCTCCGCGAGTGGTCGGATGTCGTCACGGCCGGTAAGACCCAGTGCGGCTACCGGGTCCATGACGTTCACGACGCTGCCCTCATCGTCTGCAGCGTAGACGATGACGTTGCACGGCAGCAGCAACCCGATGTCCAGCTCGGTGCTGAGTGCCTTGTGTGCGAGCGGAGGGTTGCAGGCGCCGAGAATGATGTACGGCCGGAACTCTACGTCCAGCTTCTGCTTCAGCGTGGCGCGTACGTCGATCTCGGTGAGCACACCGAAGCCCTCGGTCGCCAGCGCCTCGCGCACGCGCTCGACTGCAGCGTCATACGGCATGTCCAGGCGCGTACCGAAACCGTATGTGAGTGTGATGTCGCGCATCGAAAGCCCTCGTCCATTGGTAAGGAATGTGCCAGCCTCACCGTAACCGGCGCGGACATCCGGATGAATCGGGACATCCCCTACCCGGAATGGGGGTTCTCCTGCGGGAAACGGGCGGGACATAGTGGTACATTAGTGGCAGAGCGCTGGAAGCGCCTGCACGTATCGCTGGACGAGCCTCGCACGGTTCGAGCATGCGTGCTGACATGCCGGCGGAATCGCAGGTGTTCGCGCCGTGATCGATGATATCCACGGGCCGTCGCTGTCGAGGCGGCCGCTACGGGAGGAGGAGAAGGTGAGCGACAGGGTGAAGCACACAATCGACAGCATCGTGGCGGGCACCGATTTCAGCATGCAGTCACTGGACGCGGTGAACTGGGCCTGTTCCAAGCTCGCGCCGGAGGCGCAGTGCACGCTCGTGCATGCTCTCGAGATTCCTCCGCAGCCCCGGTTCCTGCGCGGCGTGTTGCCGTCGCGTGACGAAGTGGTCGAGCGCGAGCGCAACGCCGCGCTCGAGAAGCTCAACAAGCTGGTCGAGGAGCGTGGCTGGAGCCGCGTGAACATCGAGGTGCGCGAGGGCCGGCCGGACCGCGTCATCGCGGATGTCGCGAAGGACGTGAAGGCCGACCTCGTGGTCGTAGGCGAGCACGCCCGCCCGCGCGGGCTGTGGCCGACACTGGGAAGCACTGCGGAGGCACTCGTGCGCTGTGCGCCGGTGCCCGTCCTGCTCGCACGGGAGGTTCCGTCGCACGCGCCAAGGCATATCCTCGTGGCGATCGACGACTCCGAGCCTGCCCTCGCGGCACTGCGCTGGGCAGCGGGCCTCTCCCGTGCCTTCGGCGCACACACGACCGTCTACCACGCCTTCCGTCCCGTCTACCTGAACGTGGCAGAGAGCGTATCGGGGATGGCCGCGGCCAAGCGGCTGAAGCAGGATCAGCTTCGCCAGGCGGAGGAGTGGGTGGATGAGCAGGTCCGTGCGGTCGGCTTCGACCCCGACGCGCTCACGGTGCGCGTGTACGAGTCCGATCCCGCGACCGGAATCATCTCGACGCAGAAGGGCTCGGATATCGATCTGATCGTGATGGGGAGCAGCGGCGCCGGTGGTGCCGGCAGGCTGATCCTGGGCAGCGTCGCGGATGGCGTGCTGCGCGGCGCATCGTGCTCCGTCCTCGTCGTGCGCTGATGCCGGTCAGTGCGGCGCACGCACCACCCCGCGTGCGCCGCATTGACGCTCACTGAACGTAGCGATCGCGGATCGCGGCGATCACGGCCGTGCGGGCCGCCTCGACGTCCGCATCCGGATCGTTGTGGAACCACCGTTCGATGCCGCGGAGGCGCGCGCCGAGCTCGTCGTCCGCAATGACTTCCAGCACCCAGCGGGAGAAGTCGCCTGCTTCCAGGTGATCGCGCAACACGCGGCTCGATGCGTTTCTGATCTCGTCACGGAACTCCGCGACGTTCCCGGCGCTTGCGCGGTTCCCGTCCGCGTGCCCGAAGTAGAATCGGAAGTTGGGCGGTACCTGCGCATGCAGGTACTTCTGCCGGTGTCGCACGTGTGAGACCATGCGCGGCCCCACCTCGAACTTCAACACGCCATCCGCGGTTGCGAGCAGCGCCTCACCCTGCTGCAGGATGAACGGTCGGTCCAGCCCGTCTCCGTCGTCCATGCCGTTCGCCGGGATGCGCGCGAGCCGCTCAGCACCGGGCATCGCGATGACCACATCCATCCGCGCGAGCACGGTCTCCGGCAGGACGGCCGGACGGTGCGTGACCAGGCAGTGCGCGATGGGAGCTTCGGCCTGCCCGGCCGACAGTCCCTCCTCCGGGAGCAGCTGATCGGCCTCCTCGACGACGATCCAGTGCGGGTACCCTCGCTCACGCCGGAGATCGTGCAGCTCGCGAAGCACCGCCGCGGTATACGTCCGCTTCTCGTCGGCGCCGAGCAGGGACATGTCCATCACCACGCTGCTGAACCGGTTACGGACGAGCGCAGCAATGCGCTCCGGTCGCGGCAGCGGCTCCTGCCCCCCCACGGTGACCACACCCGCGATTGACTCGAGGTTCGCGTGATCGCCCTCGGCGTCGAGGACGCACACCGTGTACTGGCGGTTTACGAGCCGCTCGACGATCAGCCCGGCGAGCCGCGACTTGCCGGAGCAGCTCGCGCCGGCGATCAGCACGTTGACACCGGAACCCGGCAGCATCGCAGCCGTCCCGTCCGCGCTGCGCCCGAGCTCGATCAGCCACCGCCTCGGTCGGATGCTCAGCTCACCGCGCAGGACCGGCCCGGCAAGGAACTCGGCGACGCCCGCGCCATTGGGCTTGTCCAGGCAGAGGTCCGCATGCGCCTTCAGGCCGGACACGGCGTCACCCACGGCAACGCCGATCTCGCACGCCTGCAGCAGAGAGTGGTCATTCTCCGCGTCACCGATACCGATCGCCGAGTGCCGCGAGACCTCCAGCAGACCGAATGCGTGCAGCAGACCGGATCCCTTGGAGACGCCGGATGGCAGCACCATCAGCGCACCACGGTTGTAGACGAGCTGTGCCTCCAGCCCGAGCTCCTCGATCGCCTTCCGCGTCTCGGGCGCGTGGTGCGCGTGCGTCGCAATCAGGACATGCCCTCGCTCGAACGGAACGCCAGCGTCGCCGAGCACAGCGTCCAGCTCGTTCGGTAGCGGGTCCGCCGTCCAGATGATCTCGGAGGCCATCACGATCAGGCCGCCGTTCTCGGCCACGATAGCGTCGAAGTGTCGATCGACGTCCGGAAACACATCGCGCAGCTCCTCGACCCGACGGCCCGTGCAGAGCAGCACCTTCCGCCGCTGCCGGCGCAGCTCGGCGATCGCGTCCAGCGCCGCGGGATGCACGCTGTCGTGTTGCGCGATGGTGCCGTCGTAGTCGACAGCGACGACGCTGAAGGTGTAGGGCATGCCTCCCTTCCTCCCCTCAGGGCATTGCGGCTCGAAAGCGCCGGCACAGTCTGCAGCGGCGCGGCCCGTTCAGGGCTGCGCCCGGCCGATATCGGACGGTTCCGCACGGTGCGTCCGCAAAGTAGCTGCCGGAAACGACGACCGCGTGGGAATTTCCGCCCCAACGAATGGGGAAAATCCCGACACCCGACGGCCCGCGGGGGAGGTATCTTGGAGCCGGTGGCAAAAACGCCCCGTCCGCGCTCACGGGGAGCATTCGGACGGGGCGTCGGATGGGCCAGGGTAGAGTTGAACTACCGACCTCACGCTTATCAGGCGTGCGCTCTAACCACCTGAGCTACTGGCCCTTGGCAGATCTGAAAGATAAACAGAGGGCGGAAGCCTTGCAACCCGCGACGGAGCCTCTTCCGTCGGGTGGCGGCGCGCCCGAAACCCTGGAGGTACACCATGTCCACCCCGCTCACGCCGGTACCGGCCCCGGAGATCGCAACGGACGCCATCGAGCGCGAGCTCGTCACGGATGCTGTCCGGGAGCGCTGGTCGCTGGAGCGTCTCGAGCGCGAGTACATCCTGGCCGTGCTCAACGAGATGGGCGGGCATCGCGGCCGTACCGCAGACATCCTGGGCATCGATCGTCGCACGCTGTACCGGAAGCTGCGTGCGTATGGTGTGAAGGGTGCGCGCCAGGGGCGGCGTGAAGCCGACGCCAACGAGGCGTCGATGCGCATGCTTCCTGAAGCGAACTGAGCGCCCGGACCACGGAGGCGCAGTGCTGTCACAGACCGCGGAGTACGCGCTGCGGGCGGTGTTCTACCTCGCGGAGCGGCCTGAGCAGGGACCCGTACGGGTCAACGACATCGCGGAAGCGCTCGACGTGCCGCAGAACTACCTGTCGAAGATTCTGCACGTGCTTGCGCGGAGCGGCGTGCTGTCGTCGCTGCGCGGGCCGCATGGTGGCTTCAACCTCGCGGCTGCGCCCGGCGAGCTGCGCCTCATCGACGTGGTCAGCCACTTCGACGAGCTGACGCTCGGTCGTCGATGCGTCCTGGGCCGGCCGAGATGCAGTGATGCGAACCCGTGTGGCGCGCACGAGCGCTGGAAGCCCGTCGCGGCCCGGATCGCCGCATTCTTCCGGGACACGACGGTCGCGGATGCACTCGCGAGCGCGCGGGCAGGCGGACACTCGGCGGCCGGGGCGGAAGTGCCGCTGCCCTCGCCGATCGAGCGCGTGCGCGCTGCTCACGCACGCGCGATGTCGGATGGTGCCGGTCCGTCCGGCAGCGGAATGCCTTCGAGGAAGTAGGCGGCAAGCTCGGCGCGGCCGGAAAGACCGGCCTTCTGATAGATCGCAGTGGCGTGCTGACGGACCGTTGCGTCACTGCGATCGGTGTGTCTGGCGATCGCCTTGTGGCTGTATCCCTTGAGCAGCAGGAGCGCGACCTCGCGCTCGGCGGGTGTCAGCTGCCAGGCCCGGAACTGTGCGTCGATTGCACGGCCGAATCCCGCCAGCGCCTGCTCAGCGCTTGCCTTCCAGATGTCCCGCTCTGCCTGTCGCTTCTGCAGCGAGGCGCGCAGGCGTTCCACGTCATGCGCAGCTGCGCGCCAGCGCAGCCAAAGGGTGATCGCGAGTGCGAGGCCACCCGCTATGAGCATCAACTCGAAGATGACATGAAACGACAACCAGCTGGTCGGCTGGTCCAGGATCAGGTCCACGATGCCGCCGACGACGAGCAACGCGAGCGCGGCCGTCAGGATCAGCTGCAGGCGCCGGTCAGTTTCGTCCACTCGGATCTCCGGCAGATGTAGGAGTTGCCGCGGGATTCACGTCTGTCGGATGTTGCGGCCGGGTGCAGGCATCGAGACTGAGTGCACAACTCGAACCGGAGGTCACGATGCTTCCCACTCCGCTGCACCCGATGGTCGTACATTTCCCGATCGCGCTGGTGGTGCTCCTGCCAATCTTCGCGATCGTCTCCCTGGTGGCAATCCGGCGCGGCGCGAGCCCGCGTCGGGCCTGGGCGGCGACACTCGCCGTAGCAGCCGCGCTTGCACTCAGTGCATTCGTTGCCGTGCGCACCGGCGAGGCCGATGAGGAGCGTGTCGAGGACGTCGTCCTGCATGGCGCGATTCACACCCATGAGGAAGCGGCCGAGCGCTTCCTCGTCCTCAGCGGCGTGCTCCTTCTCGTCGCTGGCGCGGGCATGCTGAACGGCACGCCGGGCCGCGCGGCGCGCTACGTCGCGACGGCGGGCTCCGTAGTCCTCATCGCAGCCGGCGTGCAGGTTGGCGGCGCAGGAGGAACGCTCGTGTACGAGCACGGTGCCGCCGACGCCTGGACAGGTGAGCACCAGGGCGCGGCTGCGTTGCAGCGCCAGGTTGCACAGCCGGAGGCCGACGTAAACGCGGATGTCGATTCCCGCTGATCGGGGCGATCACAGGGCGCGCGTGCTCAGTCGCGGCCCGCGCGACCTCCCCGTTGACACCGGACATGGTGCTCAGCTCCGGAGGACCCGATTCTTCGCCTGGGATCGGATGCGGTTGAACGGGTCGGAGGTGGGCGCGTGACGGCGCCACCTCCGACCGGCGATGCAGCATCGCTAGAGGATCGGCCGTCCGATGGCCATGATCCCGCCGATCACCAGGATCACGGTGAGGACCGCGCCGGCGATGCGCATTCCGGCTGCCGGCTGCATGCGCTCGCGCTCGCGGCTGCGCGCGGCGATGCCGAAGCCGTGCGCGACCGCGACGGCGAGGAGCATGGTGAAGATGTGTCCCATGAGCTGCGGGTAGAAGCCGCGCAGCAGGAGGAGCACGATGCCGATCACGACCTGCAGATCGAGCAGGCCGACGAAAATCGTGTAGGTACGCTCATGCGTACGGCTGGCGGGCCGTCCGGGGCGGCCAGCCATGATCGCGGCGACGAGCGCGGCGACGGCCGCCAGCAGGACGAGGTACCGCACGCCAGAGTGCAGACCGAGAACGAATCCGAGCACTGAGCCTCCGGGAAAGAGCCGAGCCGAAAGTAGGTGACGGATGCGCGTGTGAAAAGCCTGTGCTGGCGCGCCCGCGGCGGTTTGCGTACTGTACCGCGGTCGAGCCGGCGCGCCGGCCCGTCCACACTTCCTCCACAATCAGGAGCCGCCATGCGGAGAGCCTTCCAGCGCACACTGGTTGCCCTCCCGCTCGTGTTCCTCCTCGCGTATGGCGACGCGGAGGCACAGAGCCGGGTCACGACACCGGAAGAGCACTTCGGCCACGCGATCGGCAGCGATTACTGGCTGCCGAACTACACACAGTTCCAGGCGTACTGGGAACGGCTGGCCGCCGAATCGGACCGCATGGTGCTCGACACCATCGGCATGACGGCGGAGGGGCGTCCCCAGCTGATGGCGATCATCACGTCGCCGCAGAACCACACGCGGCTGGATCGCTACAAGGAGATCGCGCAGCGGCTGGCCCGTGCAGAGGGACTGACGGACGAGCAGGCGCGGGCGCTCGCGAAGGAAGGCAAGGCGGTCGTCTGGTTCGACGGCGGGTTGCACGCAACCGAGGTGCTGGGCGCATCACAGCTCATCGAGACCGTCTTCCAGCTGCTGAGCCGTGACGATGAGGAGACGCTCCGTTTCCTGGACGACCTGATCATCCTCGCTGTGCACGCGAACCCGGACGGCATGGAGCTCGTCGCGAACTGGTACATGCGCGAGCCGGTGCCGGAGAAGCGCTCGACCGCGGGCGTGCCGCGCCTCTATCAGAAGTACGTGGGGCACGACAACAACCGCGACTTCTACATGTCGACGCAGCCGGAAACCGAGAACATGAACCGCGTCATGTTCACGGAGTGGTTCCCGCAGATCGTCTATAACCATCACCAGACCGGCCCGGCCGGTACGGTGATGTTTGCGCCGCCGTTCCGCGATCCGTTCAACTACAACCTGCACCCGCTGATTCCGGCCGGCCTGGACATGATCGGCGGCGCGATGATGACGCGCTTCGTCGCGGAGAACAAGCCGGGCGTCACGAACCGGCTCGGTGCGAACTACTCGACGTGGTGGAACGGCGGGCTGCGCACGATCACGTACTACCACAACATGTACGGACTGCTGACGGAGACGATCGGCAATCCGACACCGATCGAGATTCCGCTCATCGCGCGGCGTCAGCTCGCCAGCAACGATCTGCCGTACCCGGTCGAGCCGCAGGTCTGGCGCTTCCGCAACTCCGTCGACTACTCCGTTACCGCGAACTACGCGGTGTTCGACCTGGCGTCGCAGAAGCGCGAGCAGTTCCTGTACAACATCTACGTGATGGGCCGTGATGCGATCGAGAAGGGCAGTCGCGACACGTGGACGACGTGGCCCCGCGAGATCGCCGCGCTGGAGGAAGCACTGCGGAGCGGCAGCGGGAACGGCAATGGCGCCGACAACGGCTTCCGCGGCGGCGCGACGGGCACGCCGGAGGATTTCGCCCGTCACCTGCGACGTCCCGAGGACCGCGAGCCGCGCGGCTACATCCTGCCGTCCGACCAGCCCGACTTCCAGACGGCCGGCAAGTTCATCGAGGCGTTGCTCGAGACCGGCATCATCGTGCACCGTGCGACGAGCGATTTCACGGTCAACGGCAAGCGCTACCCGGCGGGCTCGTACGTGATCAAGACGGCGCAGTCGTTCCGGCCGCACATCATCGACATGTTCGAGCCGCAGGATCACCCCGACGACATCCCGTATCCGGGCGGTCCGCCCACGCCGCCGTACGACGTCGCGGGCTGGACGCTCGCGATGCAGATGGGCATCGACTTCGATCGCATCCTGGACGGCTTCGACGGGCCGTTCGAAACCATCGAGGGGCTGAAGGCGCCCAGGCTCGCGGGGCGCGTCGACGACGCGCGCGCCGGCTGGTTCCTGAGCCACGAGGTGAATGACGCCTTCACCGCGGTCAGCCGGCTTCTTGCCAACCGGCAGCAGGTGTACTGGCTGACACAGCCGGTGAGCGTGAACGGCACGACCTGGCCGGTCGGCACGTTCTGGATCCCCGCGCGCGGGAATGCGCGGCGCATCATCGAGACGGCAGCCCGCGACCACGGCCTCGTGTTCGTCGGGGCGCAGCAGGCGCCGGCGTCATCCGCCCTGCGGCTGCGCGAGCCGCGCATCGCACTCGTCGACCGCTACGGTGGCTCGATGCCCTCCGGCTGGACGCGCTGGCTCTTCGAGCAGTTCGAGGTGCCGCACACGGTCGTTTTCCCGCAGGAGCTGGACGCCGGGAACCTGCACCGGAAATACGACGTCATCGTCTTCGTCGACGGCCTGATTCCCGACAGCGATCGCGCGGGCGGCCGCATGTTCGGCAGCTTCGACGAGAGCACCGTGCCGGCGGAGTACCGGAGCTGGCTGGGCAGCATCACCGTGGACAGGACGGTGCCGCAGCTCCGGCGCTTCCTCGAGAACGGCGGCACGATCCTGACCATCGGCTCCTCGACGGCTCTCGCGAAGCACCTCGGCCTGCCGGTCGCGAACGCGCTGGTCGAGAACGGTGAGGATCTGCCGCGCTCGAAGTTCTACGTGCCGACGTCGCTGCTGGAAGTGGCGGTCGCGAAGGACCACCCGCTCGCACACGGCATGCGCGAGCGCGCGATCGTCGTATACGGCAACAGCCCCACGTTCCGCATCACGGGCGACGGCGTCACGCCGATCGCGCACTTCGATTCCGCGACACCGCTGCGCAGCGGGTGGGCCTGGGGCCAGCAGTACCTCGAGAACGGTGTGGCAATCGCCGAGGCGAGCGTAGGGAAGGGGAAGCTGTTCCTCTTCGGGCCGGAGATCGCATTCCGCGCGCAGCCGCACGGCACGTTCAAGTTCCTGTTCAACGGCATTTACTACGGTACCGCGGAGGCGGCCAGCCTGCGCTGAGCCGTCTGCGAGGCGACACGATGATCCAGGATCGTCCGCATGCCGCGGACGGCGAAGAGCGCGATCAGATCGATCGCGCTCTTCTGCCGTTCGCGCCACTGCTCTACATCGCATGGGCCGACGGTGAGCTGTCGGCCGACGAGGCTGCGCTCCTGCGTCGCCGCCTCGCCGACGCGTCCGTCGACAGTCGTATCGCGGACGCGCTCGGCCGCTGGCTCGATCCCGCGAAGCCGCCGGCGCCTGAAGTACTCGAGGCACTGCTGCTCGACGTGAGGCGCGCGGCATCCCGGCTGCCTGCCGGCGAGCACCTGTCGATCGCGACGCTGGCACGCGCGATCGGGAGCGCCAGTGGCGTTGCGGTCGACGACCAGACGCTGCGGGCGCTGAAGGTCGTGGAGGAGGCGCTCGGCCTGCCCGACGAGGAGAGCGCCCGCGCGATCCTGAGCGACGCGTTCGGCGAGCCCGCGCCCGCGGCCGCTGCGCCGAGCACCGCGACGCAGCCGCGCGACGTCGAGCGGATCGCGCAGATCATCGGCGGGCCGGCGCGCGCGCTACGGAAGCGTGTTCTCGACCGGCTCGCCATGCCCGACTTCGCACACATGCCGCCGGGAATGAGCACGGCGGAGAGACGCGAGCATGTGCTCAACTGGTGCCGCGCGCTCGCAAAGGAAGGCTTCCCCGCGATCGCATACCCGGCAGAGTTCGGCGGCCGGCACGACATCACGGCGTCGTTCGCCGTCTACCGCGCACTCGCGAATCACGACCTCTCACTGTTCACGAAGTACGGCGTCCAGTTCGGCCTGTTCGCAGGCAGCATATACCAGCTCGGCACGCGTCCCCACCATGAGCGCTACCTGCAGAGGGCGCTGACACTCGAGCTGCCCGGCTGCTTCGCGATGACGGAGACAGGCCACGGCTCGAACGTCCGCGACATCGAAACGATCGCCCGCTACGACGTGGACACCGACGAGTTCGTGGTCCACACACCCCATCCGCGCGCCCGCAAGGACTACATCGGCAACGCGGCCCTCCACGGCAGGATCGCGACGGTGTTCGCCCAGCTCGAGACGCCGGGCGGGAGACACGGCGTGCACGCGCTGCTCGTGCCGATCCGTGACTCGGACGGAACTCCCTGCGCAGGCGTGCGCATCGAGGACTGCGGCGAGAAGCAGGGGCTGAACGGCATCGACAACGGGCGCCTCTACTTCGACAACGTGCGGGTACCGCGCGAGAATCTGCTCGACCGCTTCGGCAGCATCGATGCAGCCGGCACCTACGCGAGCCCGATCGCGAGTCCGGGCCGCCGCTTCTTCACCATGCTCGGTACACTCGTCGCCGGCCGCATCGCCGTCGCAGGCGCCTCCGCCAGTGCCGCACAGACGGCGCTCGCCATCGGCGTTCGCTACGCCGCGCAGCGGCGTCAGTTCGGGCCGGAGGGTGAGCCCGAGATGCCGATCCTGGACTACCTCTCCGTGCAGCGGCGCCTCCTCCCGGCGCTTGCAACGACATACGCGATCGAGCTCGCGTTCCAGGAGCTGACGCGTCGCTTCGCGGTCCAGGACGAAGACGCGGCGCGCGAGGTCGAGGCGCTCGCCGCAGGCCTCAAGGCATACGCATCCGACCACGCCGTAGCCGCGATTCAGCACGCACGGGAGGTATGCGGCGGCCAGGGCTACATGGCAGAGAACAGGCTGCCCGCCCTCCGCGCCGATGCAGACGTATTCACCACCTTCGAGGGCGCCAATGCCGTGCTGTACCAGCTCGTTGCGCGCTCGCTGCTCGGCAGCTACCGCGCACAGTTCGGCGAGCTGCGTCCACTCGGCATCGTGCGCTACCTCGCCGGTCGCGCGGCGACAGCCGTGGCCGAGCGCAACCCGATCGCGACACGGCGCACCGACGAGGACCACCTGCGCGACCCCGACGTCCAGCTCGCCGCCCTCGAGTACCGCGAGCAGCGACTCCTCGCCTCGCTCGCGCGTCGCCTGAAAGCCCGCATCGACGACGGGATGGACGCGTTTCTCGCACTCAACGAGTGTCAGGATCACGCACTGCACCTGGCCCGCGCGCACGTCGAGCGCGTCCTCCTCGAGCAGTTCGCCGCTGCGACCGGGGACGGCGATCCGGCCGGCCTGGCGCCGCTCCGCTCGCTCTTCGCCCTCTCCGCCATCGAGCGCGACGCCGCCTGGTTCCTCGAGGCCGGCTACCTCGAGCCGGCCAAGACCCGGGCCATTCGCGCCACGGTGAACCGGCTCCTCCGACTGACCCGCACCCGCGCACTGGAGCTGGTCGAGGCCTTCGAGCTGCCGGCCGCGGTCGTGGCAGCGCCGATCGCCTATCCGCAGGCCTGACAATCGGTTGCGTCATCCCGCCGAGCCACCCGCGCAGTTCGTATACGATTTCCTTGTGCCCCGCGCCCCGTTGGCGCAATCATAGAAGATCAACCGGAACTGCGAGGGTGGTGAGGCCCGTGATGACAGAAACAGCGACAATCGATCGGTCCGGCGCGCACCGGGTCACCGCGCTCGAGCGGGCCTTCCGGGTGCTGGCGCGTGATGTCCCGGGCATGAGCGTTGACGTGGTGGGGCATGTCCGCGGGCAGCGCCGGCTGGTGCATCCTGTGGCGGGCTTCACGGTGCGACTCGACGACGCGGCGTCCTCGGCCGGCGCCTCGCTATACGTGTCGGCGGCGTACGGCGAGCTGGCCCTCTGGCGTGATGGTGGTGGCGACGGGGTCACGGCGAAAGAGCAGTTCACGGTGCGGCTGAACGACGGGTACGTGTGGGGCGACTCCGAGTACCCCGACGCCGAGCCGCTGGCGGCGGATCTGCTGGGCTACCTGCAGTACAACATGGACCGGGTCAGAGAGAGCCTGCGCTGATACGGCGCGACGTCGGTTCCCTCACTCCAGTACCTTCGGCTCGTGCTCCGGCGGCGGGCGCCCCGGCCCGTGATCGCGTGAGCGCTCGATCCGGACTCCCTCGACCGATTCCGGCCTGATCCATCCCATCGAAGCGGCGTGACGTGCAGCGGCGACGGTATCCTCGACGAGAACGAGGGTGCTGCCGGCCTCATGCACCTGCTGTGCAAGCTCCTCGATGGCAGTGCGACGCTCGGCGTGGCCGGTGACGTCGCGGATGTAGATGCCGAGGATGCGCTGCGGGTACTGCGCGACGATCTCCGTGTAGATCTCCGGGTCCTGCTGCCCGCTGTCACCGAGGAGCAGGAAGGGCAGCGTCGGATACGTATCCAGGATCTGGCGAATCGCGTCGAGTTTGTGGGAGCGGTGCCCGATGGGGAGGCTGCTGGGGCGGATGCCCCAGTCCCGCAGGAGCAGGGGACCCATCGGGATGCGGCGGTGCTCGAGAAACTCCGCGATCACGTCGTACAGGTTCCACGGGCTGCTCGAGACGTAGAACACGGGATTCGCCGCCGCGCCTGTTCCCTGATGGAGCGCCTGGTAGAATCCGGCGACGCCCTCGAACGGAAGTCGCGTTCGTGCGTTCGTGAAGAGCACACCGCGCAGCATGCGGAGCATGTTCGTGGCATCGGTGCGGATGACGGTGTCGTCCAGATCGCTGATGATGCCGTAGCGCGCAGTGGGTGCGGGGATCAGCACGTGGGTCGTCGTCGTGCTGAGCGGTTCCTGCTCACCGACCAGCTCGAGCTCGACCGGATGCCAGAGGCGCTCGTGTGAGAGCGGCTCCGCGGGCGCGACCCATGAGCGGAAGTAGCCCTCGTCGCCGGAAACCGCCTCCCGCGCCGTACCGCCGACCCGTATGCATACGCGCGCGCCGGGGATCTCATCGCTCTCCATGCGCCGGTACGTGTTGGCCAGGTTGCGCCACCAGGGGTCCTGCTCGGCAGCGGGGCCGATCGGCTGACCGCGCAGAACACGACCGCTGACAAAGACTTCGCCAGGGGTGCCATAGCCCCGGTAGCCGACGACGTACGTCGCATCCCCGCCGCGCCCCGTCACCGTCCCGATTGCCGCACCGACGCCGCGCGCTGCGCGGAGCAGCAGGTTCCGCCGTCTCGTCATGCGTATCCTGCGCCCTGCGTGTTCCTCTCGTCGGCCTCGTCCCGTGGCGGCGGCGCGGGCGGCACCAGATCGATCGTAAACGTCGTGCCGACGCCGACCCGGCTCTCGACGTCGAGCGTGTAGCCGAGCAGATGACACAGGTACCGCGAGATCGGGAGGCCGAGACCCGTGCCGCCGTAACGCCGTGCCGTCGATGTCTCTGCCTGCTCGAATGCCTCGAAGATCGCGCTGAGCCGATCCGCCTCAATGCCGATGCCCGTATCGCTCACGAGGATTCTGCGCGGCGCGAACGCCTCTGCCTCGACCTTTACGATGACGTGGCCGCGCTCGGTGAACTTCACGGCGTTGCTGACCAGGTTGATGAGCACCTGCTTGAGCCGTGCGCGGTCGGAGTCGATCGGCGCGATGCCGCCGGGCACTTCGGCGCGCAGGTCGAGACCCGCGGGAAGCTGACCGTCCCACTGGCGCAGCACCTCGTCGATCAGCTCGCCCACGGGGAATGTCGTGATCTCCAGCTCGATCTTCCCCGCCTCGATCTTCGACAGGTCGAGCACATCGTTGATCAGTCTCAGAAGGTGGCCACCGTTCTCGCGGATTCGCTCGAGGTACGCGATGTCCTGCGGTCGGAGGTTCCCTTCCTTGTTCCTGAGCAGGATGTTCGCGAAGCCGATCACCGAGTTGAGCGGCGTGCGCAGCTCGTGGCTCATACGCGCGAGGAACTCGCTCTTCGTCCGGTTAGCGGCCTCCGCCGTGTCCTTTGCCGCACGCAGTGCCTCCTCGGAGCGACGCTGCTCGGTGATGTCGCTGAAGACGGCGATCGCGTACGCGACACGTCCCGTGACGTCGTAGATCGGTGCCGCACTCACGGCGACGGGGATGACGTGCCCGTTCCTGTGGACCTCGGCATCGTCGATGGTGCTGCGGAACCCGGCGAGGGCCTGAACGAGCGGAAGCTCGGACGCAGGATAGAGAGAGTCGGTGCCTGCGCGGTGGATCTGGTACGTCTGGTTCATGTCCTCGGGCAGTGCGTCCGGCACGATTCCGCGGCCGAGGAGTGCGCGCGCCGCCGTGTTGGCGAACCGCGGCCTGCCTGCGGCGTCGATCACATACGCGCCGACGGGCAGGCTTTCCATGAACTGACCGAGCACCGCCTCACTCTCGCGCAGCGCGCTCTCGACTCGCTGACGCTCGGTGATATCGCGTCGGATGAGATGCGTCGAGAGCAGGACGAGCAGCAGGCCGAACATCGCGCTGCCGACCACGACCGTCCGCGCGCTGCGTGCACTGAGCTCCGCCTGCTCGCTCCGTTCCTGGAGCAGCACGCGCTCCCGTCTCTCGAGTGACGTCGCGAGCGCGCGGATCGTGTCCATCACGGCGCGTCCGCCACCCTCGATCACATCGACCGCCGCGGCATCCGGGCCGCCCGCGTCATACGCCGCGACACCGTCACGGATCATGGCGATGCGCTGCGCGATGAGTGCGCCCAGTCGGGAGAGGCGCGCAGTCCCCTCGCTGTCGGCAAAGCGCAGCTCACGCAGCCGGGCGATCTCGCGCGAGATCTCGCGGTGCGCGTTCTCGAAGCGCACGAGGTAGTCGGCGTCGCCGCTGATGATGTAGCCGCGCTGAGCGGACTCCGCGTCGAGCAGAAGCGACTGCGCGCGCTGGAGCGAGGCGAGCACCTCGTGCGTCTCCGCCACGGCCGTCGCCGTCGCGATCGAGCGCGTCATCGCGCGGTACGAGACGGCACCGATCAGAACGACGATCACAATGCCCGTCACGAACCCGACGTTGATCTTCTCGGCGGTCGTCAGCGCCACGGCGGTCTCGGTCGGTGCTGTCGGGGACGGAGCGCGATCAGGCGATCCCCTCGTGCCGGGCGCGTCCACTCCGGCGTCGGCTCCGGCCGTAGCCCCGTGCCCGGGCGACGAGCTCCGCGCGCTGCAGCGACGCGTGCGCTCCGTTCATGGGCGCGAAAGGTGTCAAAACGACGTCGTGCGCGAAAGGGCGCCACGGCTTCGGCGCCGATCACCGGCTCCCGCCGTGTACACGGAGCAGCTTCGACAGCCTTCCGCGGCCGTGCCGCCTGCTGCACTATACAGGCGCACTCCCACCACGAGGTGAAGCGCCATGTCGAAGCGTCTCGTCCTTGTCCTCTGCCTGCTCACCGGCTCCGGATGCTACAGCTACAGTACCGTGGCCATCGAGGACGTCGCGCCCGGCACGCCCGTGCGGCTGCGCGTCACGGGCGCCGAGGCGGACCGCCTCGCAGAGGTGCGCCTGAGCGATGACAGAGAGGTGCCGGGAACGCTGCTCCAGCAGCAGAACGGCGCGATCCTGCTCGATACACCGATCGCCGCGCCCGACGTGACCTCGCAGGGGACCCGCCTCTCACAACGCGTCGAGATCCCGATCTCACAGGTTCAGGACATCGAGGTGCGACGCCTCGACCGCCTCCGTACCGGTGCCCTCGTCGGAGCAGTCGCTGCCGCTGCCGCGCTCGTCGTGATCGAGGGGTTCGGCTCGGGCAACGCGAACGATGACGTCCCACCGATCGACAACCCCGAGAAGCGGCCCGGGCCGGTGGTGCGGATCCGGTTGCCGGTCGGCTTCTGATCACCCGGCCGTTCCACGAGTGTATTGTCCTGTTGCAGCGTTCACAATGAACGGAACGAGGGATTGCCAGGGCGGTGCGCGGATTCATAGCAGAAGGATGGCCGGTATCGACCGGCCACCCTTCCTGCCATGGAACCTCAGACTGTTCTCTGTGCTCTCTCTGTCCTCTCCTGGAAAAAACGTTCAGGGCTGATCCGGCACATTGGGATTCGACTGTCGCTCGTTCTGCGGGATGTCGTAGCAGAGCGAGCGGTCCGCGACGAGGTAGGATGCCGGATTGCCCGGCTCCTCGAGCGGGTGCAGGTCGCCGGGCACGTTGTCGCGCTCCCAGCGGCGCAGGTCGCCCATACGGCGTCCCTCGAGCCACAGCTCGATGCCGCGCTCGCGCTTGTAGTGTGTCCATGCCTCGTCGAGCGACGTGGCGGTGAACTCCGGCACGCCCAGTGCGGCCCGTCGCGTGTTGATCATGTCCATCGCGGCCTGCCAGCTGCCGTTGCGCAGCAGGTTCTCGGCTTCCAGCAGCCGCATCTCCCAGCCCGATGACAGGTTGATGTCGTCATCGGGATTGACGTACTTCCGCTGCTGGTAGAAGGGCACGCGCTGGTTCCCGAGGAAGGCGAGGGCGGCGTCACCCTCAGGGAAGCCCTCCATGAGCCCCCACGGCGTGCGCGGGTCGCCGGTCTCCTCGTAGTACTGCTCGTAGACCGTATTCCAGACCGTGACGGCGCGGTACGGCTGGTTCGCGCCCGCGAAGTAGATGCGGTTGTAGTGCGACTGCTGCGTGTTGTGGTAGCCGAGCTGGAACACGAAGTCGTCGGGCACCTCGGCGGCGTCCTGCATCGCGCCGGCCCAGTCTCCCAGGAACGCCCGTACAGACGCGCGTCCTGCGTGCGCGGCGGTCACGACGTGCGCGAGGTCGGGGTTGCTGCTCGCGACCTGGATCGCCGTCGTGAACCACTCCTCTGCGCGCTCGAGCCACACGTCGCCCGGCTGGACACTGCCGCCGTCGATGACGGCCTCGCACCAGTTCTCGCCAAGCAGCCGGTTCGCGTAGCCCGCCCACAGCGCGGCCTCCGCGGCGGGCCGGTACCCATTGACGTTGCCCTCGCGCTGCGCGGAGAAGCGCTCGAATCCGCTTTCCGCGATGTACCGCGAGCGCTGGTGCGGCGTCCAGGAGTCAGCGTGCTCGTCGTCGAAGAGCAGGCGGCCGACCTGCTGGCTCGCAGAGATTCCGAACGACGACGTGGAGCCCGCGGGGAACAGCTCGCGCGTGACAGCGGACGTCGTGTACGCGACCTGGTTGAGTGCATCCATCAGCTCGAGCGCGGCACCGTTCGCGTACGCCTGGTGCGCCTCGGGATTGTCGAGGAACGAGTCCGGCGTCGGGCCCGGGTTCTGCACCTCGAAGTCGCAGCCCCCGGCCACCACCGCGACGGCCAGGACCGCGATCGCATTACGCATGATCGTCATGATCGTCTCTCCCGGTTCGTGGTTCGCGGTACGCATCAGAAGCTCACCCGTAGCGATGCGACAAAGCTCGCCGCAGGGGGGATGTGCTCCGTGATGGACGGGTTCTGCGAACCGAACCCGGCGTTCGGTACCATCTCGGGATCGAAGATCGGGAAGTCCTTGTTGCGCCACCGGTAGAAGTTCTGCGCGGAGAGTGTCAGCATGGAGCTGCTCGTGCGCGGGATGAGCGTGCCGAGCGGCACCTGCAGCGTCACGTCGCGGATCTTCGCGAAGTCCGCCTTCCACGCCATCGTGCCGCGCTGGTAGAAGCGGCCATCGCAGAAGTAGCGGCGCTCCGCAGTGGCCTGGTCACCGTTGCCTGCATCCGTGAGCCTGTAGTAGTCCGCACACGTCGGCCAGCGGATGCCGCGGTTGACGGCCTCGTTGGTGGGACCGTCATAGATCCAGTGACCGCCCATGTACTCCGCACGCGCCGACAGCGTGATGCCGCGCGGCATGCGCAGTGTTGGCGAGATGCCGAACGTCAGCGTCGGCTGCTGCGGGCCGAGCGGAACGTCCAGCTCGTAGCACGCGTTGCCGGCTGCGAGGATCTCGTCCGTGCAGCGGACAGGATCCTCGAGAAGGTGGCCGTTGTGGATCTTCACACCGAGCAGCACCATCACCGGCAGGCCCTCCTCGACCCAGCCGCCGCCCGCCGCGAACGGCACGGCTGCACCGAGGTCGAGGACCTCGGATTCGTTCGTGTACAGGTTCGCGTTCAGGTCGAACCCCCAGTTCTCCCGGTCGAGGATGGCCGCATGGAGGTTCAGCTCCCACCCCTGGTTCTGGATCGTGCCGACGTTCTCGAGCTGTGTGAGGGCGAAGCCCTCCGACGGCGGCTTGCGCACGTTGAAGAGTGCGTCCGTCGTCCGCTGACGATACCACGTCAGCTCCGTGCTCAGCCGGTTGTCGAACACCGCCCAGTCGAAGCCGATCTCCATTTCGGATGTGCGTTCCGGCCCGAGGTCCGGGTTGCCCAGGTTCGCGGGCGTGTACGCCGGCTCACCGCCGTACCCTACGGCGTCCCACGTGCGGACGGCGTCGAAGGTGCCCGGTGCACGCCCCGACTGACCCCACGCCGCACGCAGCTTGAGCACGCCGAGCGACGGGCTCCAGAACGGCTCGTCCGAGATGATGTACGAGCCGGAGACCTTCGGGTACGTCTGCAGACCGAGGTCCTCGCCGAACGCGGAGTTGCCGTCGACGCGCACGCCGACCGTGAGGAAATACCGATCGCGCAGGTTGAACAGCGCCTGGCCGAAGAAGCCCGCGTTCACCACGCGTTCACGCGTTTCCCAGCTCAGGCGGTTGGCGCCTGCGTCGATGTCAGGATCACCCGGGCCCGCAAAGTTCGTCGCCTGCGCCTGTACGCGCCGGTCCTCGGTGGTCACGCTCTGGCCGCCGACGGAGATCGTCGTCCGCAGATCGTCCGTGATGCCGAGCTGATAGTTCGACGCGAAGTCCGCGGTCAGCGCCGTGTACGTGTTGTTCGCCGTGTACAGGAAGCCCGTCGGCAGCTGCCGGTAGCCGTATGGCCGCAGACTGCGATTGTCCTGCACCGCCTGGTCGTAGCCGATCGTGAGTCGATTCGTCCAGTTGTCGACGGGCTGCACGTTCACCGTTCCGCCGAGAATGAAGCGATCGATGCGCGTGGTCGTCTCCTGGTTCAGCACGAGCCGCACGGTGTCCGGGTCGCCGTTCGAGAAGTAGTTCCGTTCACGGCGATACGCGTTCAGGATGAGGCCCTGCGCGTTGTTGCCTGCCGGCGTGTTCGAGATGTCAGTGCGCGTGTAGCCCGAGTTGACCTGAACCGTCACCATGGAGAGCGGCGAGAAGGTGAAGTTCCCGCGGACGGCCGACTTCTTTTCCTCGTCGAGCGGAAGCACGCCCTCGTTCGAATCGAACTGACCCGACATGTAATACTGCAGTGCCTGACCGCCGCCGGACACGCTGAGCGCGTACTTCTGGCGGTGCCCCTCGCGCAGATAGGGCTCCATGTTCAGGCGCTTGTAGGAGTACTGCCCCTGCGGGACGTCGTCGAAGGTCGGATCACCCGGCGGACGGACGTCCACGTCCGGCGCGAACGGCATCAGGCGGTTGAAGCCCTGGTCGATCTGCATCGTCCACTGCGCCTCGCCGGTGCGGCCCTTCTTCGTGAAGATCTGGATCACACCCGCGGCGGCTTCCGTACCGTACAGCGTCGACGCAGCCGAGCCCTTCAGTACCTCGATCCGCTCGATGTCGGCGGGGTTGATGTCGTTGAGCGGCGAGGCAGTCACATTGCCGCCGCGACCTGCGCCTTCCGTCGGTGAGATGTTGCGTGCATACGCATCACTGCGTACACGCACGCCATCGACGTAGATGATCGGCTGGTTGGACTGCGACACGGACACGGCGCCGCGCAGCCGGATCTGTGCACCGGCACCGACGGAGCCGTTGCCCTGGCCGACGAGGATACCCGCCGCCTGCGACTGCAGCAGCGCATCGACGTTGGGCGGAGGCGCAGGCAGATCAGTGACGTCGATCTGGGCCACCGTGTTGCCGACCTCGCGACGCCGCGCCGCGCCTGCCGTGCCGGTCACCACGATCTCGTCCAGGCCGAGCGCCTGCTCCTGCATGGTGAAGTCGACGACGACGCTGCCGCCCGGCTCGACCGTGATCTGCTGCTCGACGCCCTGATAGCCGATCCGCTCCGCCCGCACGGTATGCGTGCCCGGTGCGACGTTGGTGATCAGGAAGCGTCCGCCCTCGTTGGTGAGTGTGCCCTGGTTCGTCGCCGGGATGTAGACCTGGACACCGGCGATGGGCGCACCCGAGCGGCCGGTGACCTGCCCGGTAACGCGACCATTGTCCTGTGCCGTGACGGGCGTTGCTGCCAGAGATGCAAGGAGAAGCGACAGCACTGCACCCCGGAGACGCCACGTCTCCGGTCGAGATGGGGTTCTCATTCCGGCACTCCTGGTGGAGGGGAACGGTACGACCGACCCGCGTTCCGGGTCGTGGACACAGCTCTGTGACTGCGTATCCAGCACGCCCGCTGAGACGGGCCGTTGCGCTCGTACGGGACCTGCAGTGTTGCGCGCGCTGCAGATCCGCCGGAAAGAGGCTTTGGCAGGGGGTGTCGGGCTCCAGTGTGTCCCTGATACCGACTGCAAGTCAAGCGTCGTGACGGAGATGGATCGGCACCGCCATCGGGAACGGGGCCGCCTCTACACGCGTGTGAGCCCTAGTCTCCGGCGAGGGTTCGTGCCATACTAACGGAGAAAGGTCCTCGAACCGTGACGAACATGCCGAATACCACGCACTTCAACGCCAGATCGACGCTCGACGTCGGCGGCAACCGCTATGACATTTTTCGACTCGATGCCGTAGAGCGTGCCGGTTATTCGATCAGCCGGCTGCCATACTCGCTCCGCATCCTGCTCGAGAACCTCCTGCGCTACGAGGACAGGCTCGCCGGGACGAGCGAGAGCATCGAGGCCCTGGCGAAATGGGATCCGAAGGCGGCGCCGGAGCGCGAGATCAGCTTCACGCCGGCGCGCGTGCTGCTGCAGGACTTCACGGGTGTGCCCGCCGTCGTCGATTTCGCTGCGATGCGCGATGCGATGAAGCGCATGGGGGGTGATCCGAAGAAGATCAACCCGCTCCAGCCAGCAGAGCTGGTGATCGACCACTCCGTGCAGGTCGACGAGTTCGGTACGCGCATGGCGTTCCGCTACAACGTCGACATGGAGTACCGCCGCAACGGCGAGCGCTACGCCTTCCTGCGCTGGGGACAGAAGGCGTTCGAGAACTTCCGCGTCGTGCCGCCGGGCACCGGCATCGTACACCAGGTCAACCTCGAGTACCTGGCCCGTGTCGTCTTCCCGCTCCAGGGACAGAACGGCGCCGCGCCGCAGCTCTACCCGGACACGCTGGTCGGCACGGACTCCCACACGACGATGGTGAACGGCCTCGGCGTGCTCGGCTGGGGCGTCGGCGGGATCGAGGCGGAGGCGGCAATGCTCGGCCAGCCCGTCGCGATGCTCATTCCGCAGGTCGTCGGGTTCCGCCTGGTCGGCGAGCTGCCTGAGGGATCCACCGCGACGGACCTCGTGCTGACCGTCACCGAGATGCTTCGCAAGAAGGGTGTGGTCGGCAAGTTCGTCGAGTTCTACGGTCCCGGCCTCGCCAACCTCCGCCTCGCCGACCGTGCGACGATCGGCAACATGGCACCCGAGTACGGCGCGACGTGCGGGATCTTCCCCGTCGACGCGATGACGCTCGACTACCTGCGCTTCACCGGTCGCTCCGAGGAGCACGTCCGGCTCGTCGAGGCGTACATGAAGGAGCAGGGACTCTTCCGCACCGACGACACGCCGGACGCGGAGTACAGCGACACGCTGGAGCTCGACCTGTCGACAGTGGAGCCGAGCGTCGCCGGCCCGCGCCGCCCGCAGGACCGGCTGCGGCTGTCCGAGGTCAAGCCGTCATTCCAGCAGTATCTCGACACGCTCGTCGGCAACGGCACTGCAACGGGCAGCGCAGGCGGCGCCGCGGTCGCTCCCGCGAAGACGCGTCGCGGCACCGACGTCGAAGTGAACGGCCAGAAGATCCGGCTCGAGGATGGCGCCGTCGTGATCGCAGCGATCACGAGCTGCACGAACACGTCCAACCCCTCCGTCATGCTGGGTGCCGGCCTGCTCGCGAAGAACGCGGTCGAGCGGGGGCTGCGCGCGAAGCCGTGGGTGAAGACGTCGCTCGCTCCCGGGTCGAAGGTCGTTACGGACTACCTCGCCGACGCGAACCTGACGCAGTACCTCGAGCAGCTCGGCTTCGCACTCGTCGGGTACGGCTGCACGACGTGCATCGGCAACAGCGGCCCGCTTCCGGAGGAGATCTCCAGGGCGATCGCGGAGCACGACCTCGTGACGGTGTCCGTGCTGTCCGGCAACCGCAACTTCGAGGGGCGCATCAACCCCGACGTGCGCGGCAACTACCTCGCCTCACCGCCGCTCGTCGTCGCGTACGCGCTCGCCGGCCGGATCGACATCGACTGGTACAACGAGCCCATCGGTGAGGACAGCAACGGCCGCTCGGTGTTCCTCAAGGACATCTGGCCGACGACGGCGGACATCGAAGCCGCGATCCAGAGCTCGGTCAAGCCGGAGATGTTCACGCGCCAGTACGCGACGGTCTTCGAGGGCGACGATCGCTGGCGCGCGCTTCCGGCCCCCGAGAGCGACCTCTTCGAGTGGGACGACGCGTCGACGTACATCAAGCATCCGCCGTACTTCGTCGACATGCCGCGCGAGCCCGCTGCGGTGCAGGACATCAGCGGCGCACGCGTCCTCGCGCTGCTTGGCGACAGCATCACGACCGACCACATCTCGCCTGCGGGCTCGATCAAGGCGGACAGCCCCGCCGGTCAGTACCTGCGCAGTCACGGCGTCGAGCCGAAGGACTTCAACTCGTACGGCTCACGCCGCGGCAACCACGAGGTGATGGTTCGCGGTACGTTTGCAAACATCCGGCTGCGCAACCAGCTCAACCCGGAGATCGAGGGCGGTTACACGACGCATCTGCCAACCGGTGAGACGATGTCGATCTTCGACGCGGCGATGCGCTACCAGGAGGAAGGCACGCCGCTCGTGGTGATCGCCGGCAAGGAGTACGGCTCCGGCTCGTCGCGCGACTGGGCAGCCAAGGGTCCGCTGCTCCTGGGTGTCCGGGCGGTCATCGTCGAGAGCTTCGAGCGCATCCATCGCTCGAACCTCATCGGCATGGGCGTACTGCCGCTGCAGTTCAAGCCGGGCGAGTCGTATCCGCAGCTCGGGATCACCGGCCGCGAGGTGTTCGACATCCAGGGCCTCGAGAGTGCCCTCGCGCAGCCCGAGGGGCCGCGCATGGTGCAGGTCATCGGACGCGATCCCGACAGCGGCAGGGAGCTCCGCTTCGAGGCAGTCGTTCGCATCGACACGCCACAGGAGATCGAGTACTACCGCCACGGCGGCATCCTGCAGTACGTGCTGCGGCAGCTGCTGAAGGCGTAGAATTCGGACGTATCGGCCGGCCGTTCGAGCCCGTCAGGTTGGTGGCCTGACGGGCTCGAAAATTTGTGGGGTTACTGACCGGATGTGAACCAACGGCATCGATTGCGCGACCCAATCGGTGCAGCCCTGTGCGTTCCGTACCCGACCGGACTCACGTCCAGCCACGAGCAACAACCGACCAGCAGCGCTCGACCGACTCACCGCGCACGCCGTAGATGCGCGGATGCAGGTTCACGGACACGCACACGTGGTTCGGGACGATCCGGACGCGGTCGCCCACCCGGGGACGCCAGTCCGTGCCGGACAGATCGAGGATGCCATGCTCCTCCGACAGGCCACTGACCACGACCTCGGGCCGGTCGAGCAGGGCGCCGAAGCCACGTGCGTCGGGACCGCGGAGCTCCTCGCGGGACAGCGCCTTCGAGCCCGCGTCGACGACTGCCTGACCGGGCACTGCCGTGCTGACCACCGTCGCAACGACGCTGTACGCGCAATCCTTCCATTCGCATGCGCCGACCGCTTGCGTGGTGCGGTCGTTGTAGACGTATGTGCCCGGGCGGATCTCATTGACGCCCTCCATGCGGTGCGACGCGAACGCGGCCGGCGTGGAGCCCGCGCTCACGATCTCCGGCTCGAGCCCGTGGCGGCGCAGCGCGTCCAGGTGTTCCTGCAGGATCCGGTTGACCTCGCCGATCGCGCTGTCCTGCTCGCTCACGTGCTGACGGATGTGCCCGGGATAGAACATGATACCGCGCCACTTGACGCCAGGCCGACGCGTCGTCTCCGCCGCCAGCTCGGCCAGGCGTTCGGGATCGGGTATGCCGACGCGGCGCATGCCGACATCGGCCTCGACCAGGACACCGAACGTGCGTCCGGCCCGCGCAGCGGCCTCGGAAAGCCCGTCGAGTGCGATCGCCGAGTCCAGCGCGACAGTAACACGCAGGTCCGCGGGCAGCTTGAGGAGGCGCTCCAGCTTCGGCGCACCCACGGGCGGGTGTGCGATCAGCAGGTCATTCGTCGCTTCCGCCATGACGTGCGCTTCGTGCAGCGTGGCGACCGTCAGCCCGACGGCGCCGTGGCGGATCTGCTCGGCGCCGATCTCGGGCGACTTGTGCGTCTTCGTGTGCGGCCGCAACGCCAGTCCGTGCGCCGACGTGTAGGCGGCCATCCTCGACAGGTTCGCTTCCATGACGTCGAGGTCGACTGCGGCCGCGGGTGTCATCACACCCGCCAGAGTATCCGGGATCCGCTCCACGCTCCGCTCCATCAGGGGAATCGACTGCGCCCACGGGGCGGACAACCTAGGGGCCGCGCGTGCACGCAGCCAGCGGCTTGACCCGCCTCGGCCGCGTGGAGTAGCGTTCCGCATGGATCGCAACTTCCTCGTCGGGATGCTCGTTGCGCTCGCGCTGCTCGTCGCCGGCGTAGTCATCTGGATTCGTCGGCGTCGCGCCGGCAGCGCACTGTATCACGAGCGACTGCTCGAGGCGGTGGCCGACGGCGTCATCACCCAGGAGGAGCTCGCCGAGCTGGAAGCGCTGCGTCGGCGGCACGACGTGAGCGCCGCGCAGGCACGCATGGCCGCACTCGTGGCGTACCGGCGCGTGCTCGCCGATGCGCTCGAGGATGCGGAGCTCACCCCCGAGGAAGACCGCACGCTGGCGCACATCCAGGAGCGGCTCGGGATCGATGAGAGGGAGCTGCGCGCGGACAAGACACAGCTCTGTCGCGTGCGCCTGCTGACGCGCATCACGAACGGCGAGCTGCCGCACGCCGAAATGCCCGGTATCCAGCTCGTGCCAGGCGAGCAGGGCCACTGGTTCGTGCGCGCAACGTTTGCGGAGCGGACCGGCATCGCGGGTGCCCGGCCACTGCGGGCTGTAGAGGTGGACGTCGATGCGGACGCGCCGTTCACGCCCTTCGGTGAGCGCGACGCGCTCGAGCCCCGCGCCGAGATCCTGCCCAGTGACGTCGGCGTGCTCGCAATAACCAGCCGCCGTGTCGTCTTCAAGGGGGCACGTCGCACGATCAGCATCCCGCACGCCCGCCTGGCGCGTGTCGGGCTGCACGGCGACGGCGTGCGTCTCGACGAGGCGCCGAACAGCCATGCCGGGGCAGGGGACGCCGTCGCCCGGTACTTCATGGTCGATGACCCCGAGCTGACGGCTGTCGTTGCCCTGTATGCGGCGCGCCAGCGACGCAGCGAGATCCGCCCCGCGACGCGGCCGCCCCGGACGGCGTGACCCGGCGGAACGTCCGCTGCTAACCTCGGTAGAAATCTACGTTTCGCGGTTGACGCGCACCGCGTGCTCCGGTACATTTCCTAGCTGTACGGCGCCCGAATCGGTGCGCCAGACGGGCCTGTAGCTCAGCTGGGAGAGCACCTGCTTTGCAAGCAGGGGGTCAGCGGTTCGAGCCCGCTCAGGTCCATGACCAGGTGAGCCATGATCGACCGGGCGGCCCGAAGGGACCGCCCGGTTTCGTTTTTCGATGCTCCTGACAGCGACGACTCGTGCATAGATGACGGTCAGCAGCATACCGCTCGTGCGGGCGGTGCCTCGTGCGCTCGAACATCTCGGCGGCGCGACCGTCATGGCGGGGCAGATCCTGCGTGTGCTGCCCCGGCCGCGGCTCTACATGACGAGCGCGCTCCAGCAGGCGTACGTGCTCGGCATTCAGTCGCTCCCACTCGTGCTGCTGATGGCGTTCCTCGGCGGCGCGGTGACCTCGCAGCAGACTGGAGCGCAGTTCTCGGGCGGGCTCCCGCTGTGGGTGATCGGCAGCGTGCTCGCCGCGAGTATGCTGACCGAGCTCGGGCCGCTCCTGACCGGCATCGTGCTGACCGCGCGCGTGGGTGCCTCGATCGCGGCCGAGCTGGCCACGATGAAGGTGACGGAGCAGGTCGACGCACTGATCGCGATGGGGCGTGACCCCGTCGCGTTTCTCGTGGTACCCCGCGTTGTCGCAGGTGCACTCGTCTTTCCGCCGCTCGTGATGCTGGCGGACGCCATGGGCATGTTTGCCGGCTGGGGCATCGGGCTCCTCGCGGTGGACGGCCTCACGACGGCCGACATCGTGTACGGCGCGCGCTTCTACTTCCGGCCGTGGGCGCTCTGGTTCAGCGTGATCAAGGGCGGCGTGTTCGGCATCGCGATCACGTTCATCGCGTGCTACGTCGGGCTGACCGGCAGCGGTGGTGCGGAGGGGGTGGGTCGTACGACGACGATGGCCGTCGTGACGACGACCATCGTGCTCATGATCATCGACGTTCTGATGATCCCTGTGCTGAAGGCATTCTGATGATCGAGTTCCGCAATCTGCACAAGAGCTTCGGCGACCTGAAGGTGCTGGACGGCGTCGACCTCGTGGTGCACGAGGGCGAGACGCTCGCGCTGCTCGGGCCGTCCGGGACGGGCAAGAGCGTGCTGATCAAGCACGCGATCGGCCTGCTCGAGCCGGATGAAGGCGACGTCCTCGTCGACGGCATCTCGATCGCGAAGGCATCGCCAAAGGAGCTCCGGAATGTCCGGCGCCAGCTCGGCTACGTGTTCCAGAACGCGGCGCTCTTCGACTCGCTGACGGTCGCGGAGAACCTGCGTCTCGCACAGGAGGACGAGACGGGTCAGCGCGACCCGGGCGAGTGTCGGCGCGAGGCGGCCGAGCTGCTGCGTCGCGTGAACCTGGACGAGAGCGTGCTGGACAAGTACCCGGCGGAGCTGTCGGGCGGCATGCGCAAGCGGGTGGGCGTGGCGCGTGCGATCGCGAGCAGGCCGAAGTACCTGCTCTGGGACGAGCCGACGACGGGACTCGATCCCGTGAACGCGGACAACATCGACGACCTCATCATGGAGCTGAACAGCACGCTCAACGTGACGAGCATCGTCGTGACGCACGACCTGGACACGGCATTCGAGGTCGGTGACCGCATCGCGCTCCTCTACGAGGGGAAGATCCGCGCGAACGCGCCGCCGGACGAGATTCTGAAGGACACAGATCCGATCGTCGCCCGCTTCGTGCGACGTTCACGACTCGACGCTGAAGTCGCCTGATGGATATTCATGGACAAGCGCAAGCGTAACATCATCGGGTTGGGCGCGCTGACGGCCGTCGCCCTCGTGCTCTTCGTCTGGGGCATGTACTTCCTCCTGGGCAACCCGATGTTCCGGAAGGGAATGGACCTCGTCGTGTGGCTCGACGACGGGGCGGGCCTGAAGCGCGGCGACCGCGTGCACATGCAGGGTGTGGAGATCGGCACAGTGCAGTCGATGTCGCTGAACCGGGACGGCGTCTTCGCGGGGCTCCGCCTGAACCAGGTGTTGGAGCTGCCGGAGGACACGCGCGCGACCGTGACGGGCGACGTCTTCGGCGCACACACCGTGGACATCATCCCGGGCACGGCCACCACCAGGCTCGAGAGCGGCGATACGATCCGCGGCGCCCCCGTGCCGGAGCTGCTCAGCATGGCCGGCACGCTCGGGGCGCGGGCGGAGGGCGTGCTCTCGAGCGTGGACGCACTGCTCTCGCCGAAGGCAATCGCGGACCTGCACGCCACGACGGAAGTGATGCCGGACGCCGCCCGGGAGCTGCAGGCCGCCTTCGAGGAGCTGCGCCGTGCGTCGGCCGCGCTGTCGCGAAGCACGACGAACCTCGAGAACGCGCAGGCGGGCGACCGCCTCGCCGCCGCGCTCGACGAGGTGCAGCAGAGTGCCCGCGCGCTGACTACCGCTGCGGAGCGGATGCAGACATCGCTCGAGACGTTCGGCAGCATCGCGAGCAAGATCGACGGCGGCACGGGCACCCTCGGCATGCTGGTCAACGACAGCACGCTCTATCTCGAGATGAGCAACACGCTCCGCGAGATCCGCGCACTTGCGACGGACGTACGGGAGCGGCCCACCCGCTACTTCAACGTCCGGGTCTTCTGACCCGACGCCAGCTGCCGCCCGGGTGTTCGAGCGGCCCGCGGCGTTCCCTCCACATCCGTCTCGGCGGGGCGGCGGTCCGATCCGTCGTCCTGTCCCGGAAAGCCATTGGCGGCGCCCGTTTTTCCAGCGGATCATGCGCCGGGCATGCGCCTTGCCCGCCTTTCGGCGTCAACAGGAGGCACGAGCATGATCACCGGCACGGAAGTCACCGCGATCCGACGCATCTCCGACGACAGGACGAAATGGCGCGTGCTCGTGGAAGCGTGGCCGGAGGAGCCCGGGTACCGGGGGCGGCTGGTGTTTGCGCCCGACGGCCTCGACGCCCCTCTCCCGGCACGCGAAGGTCCTGCGGCGTTCAGCGGCCGCACGCGTGAGGACGTGCTGAGGCAGGCCTGGGAGATGCCGGAGCAGCAGCTGCGCGTCATGCTGCACTCACTCGGCTGACGTCACCGCATCGGTTCCGCGCGGACCCACCCCGGGCGGGCGCCGGACACCACTGTCGCACCCCGCTTTACCCGATCGTTTATCAGACAGGACGTGACGCCGGTTGTGCAGTTCCGCCGGGTTCGCCACGTTGCTGCAGAAGAGCGCGATCGGTTCGGTTCTTGCTCCTTGTGGGCACACGGCGGCGAGCCGCGCCGCCCGGAACGGAACCGTCCGCACCCAGCGGGCAGGGAGCGAGGCAGGTATGACGACGGGTCTCCGATTCATCCTCCTGGTGTTCGCACTGGTCGGCTTCTCGGGTACCGGTGCGTCGCTGGCGATCGCGCGGCAGCGCCAGCTCGCGGACGGCGAGCGGGACCTGGGCATGGTCGGCGTCTCGGCCATGCTGTTCGTCTTCGGTGCGCTCTGCACTGCGGTCGGCGCAGGGGTCTCAGGGATCCTCGCGTTCGGCGGTGTGGTCATGTGGGCCGCGTACGTCATCACCGCAGACCGGATCGGGATGTTCAAGGTCACGGCTGCGGGGGTGGAGGAACACACGCCGGCCGAGCCGCGGCAGACAACCTGAGCGTCCAGGCGTCGTGCGTTCGAGTGAGCGGCCGTGCCCCGGGAGGGTGCGGCCGCTTGCGCATCCCGGGTGTCTGATCGCGCCGGAGCGCCCGATCCCGCCGAATCGAGTCGGTTGCTCGCCCTCTGTCGCCCCCCTAGTTTGCGCCGGCCGCGCAATCGCGGCTGATTCCTCTGCATTCTGCTGGAAATGGCGAACGGTTCCGAACGGATGGACAGGCTGGTGTCGCTCTGCAAGCGACGTGGTTTCATCTTCCAGTCTTCCGAGATCTACGGCGGCACGGGCTCGGTCTGGGACTACGGCCCGCTCGGCGTCGAGCTGCAGCGCAACGTGAAGGAAGCGTGGTGGCGCTCGATGGTTCACGAGCGTGACGATATCGAGGGGCTCGACGCCGCGATCCTGATGCACCCGCGCGTCTGGGAGGCGAGCGGCCACGTCGCCGGGTTCACGGACCCGCTCGTCGACTGCCGCACGTGCAAGGCCCGCTTCCGCGCGGATCACCTTGACAGCGCGCAGTGCCCGCGAAAGCCGAGCCGGCACCCCGGCGAGCACACCGAGTGCAGCCTCACGGAGCCGCGGCAGTTCAACCTCATGTTCAAGACGTTCATGGGGCCGGTCGAGGAGGATGCTGCCGTGATCTACCTGCGACCGGAGACGGCGCAGGGCAGCTACGTCAACTTCCACAACGTGCTGACCTCGGCGCGCCAGCGGATCCCGTTCGGCATCGCGCAGGTGGGCAAGGCGTTCCGCAACGAGATCACGCCGGGCAACTTCATCTTCCGGACGCGCGAGTTCGAGCAGATGGAGATGCAGTTCTTCGTCGAGCCGGGCACGGACGACGAGTGGTACGAGTACTGGAAGGCGAAGCGGATGGAGTGGGTGCAGTCGCTTGGCATCACGCCCTCGAAGCTGCGCTTTCACGAGCACGGGCCCGGTGAGCTGGCACACTACGCGAAGACCGCCGTCGACATCGAGTACGAGTTCCCGTTCGGCTGGTCGGAGTTCGAGGGGATCCACAACCGCACGGATTTCGACCTGCGCCGACACCAGGAGTACTCCGGGAAGAAGATGGAGTACATCGATCCGGTGGACCGGAACAAGCGCTACATCCCCTACGTCGTCGAGACGGCCGTCGGTGTGGGACGCGTGGTGCTGGCTGCACTCGCGGACGCGTACGTCGAGGAGGAGCTGGAAGGGGAGACGCGCGTCGTGATGCGTCTGCATCCGAAGCTCGCTCCGACGAAGGTTGCCGTCATGCCGCTCGTGAAGAAGGACGGCATGCCCGAGCTGGCGACGGAGCTGAACCGCGCGCTGCGCGCGGCCGCGATCCCCACGTTCTACGACGATGCGGGCTCGATCGGCCGTCGCTACCGCCGGCAGGACGAGGCGGGCACGCCGTGGTGCGTGACGATCGATGGCCAGACGATGGAGGACCGGACGGTCACGGTGCGCCACCGCGATACGCTCGCGCAGGAGCGCATCGGGGCGGATCACCTCGTGCGCTGGGTGCGCGAGCGGCTCGTCTGACCCGCTCCCGCACAATCGTGCGACGTCCGGCGCCCGACCGCGCCGCCGGCCTGCGTGAGCGGACCGGCTGAAGCTGCAACGCCCGATCAATACCAACACGGGAGCTGTCGTGACGGAACGCAGCGTGAGCTTCTTCACGAGCCGCTTCGGCATGTTCGTGGCCATGCTCGGCATGGCCGTCGGCACCGGCAACATCTGGCGCTTCCCGCGGGTCGCCGCATCCAACGGCGGCGGCTCGTTCCTCGTCGCGTGGGTCGTCTTCCTGCTGCTCTGGTCCGTGCCGCTGGTCATGGTCGAGTTCGCAATGGGGAAGAAGGCGCGTTCCGGGCCCGTTGCGGCGTTCGGGAAACTCGTGGGCAGGCGCTACACGTGGATGGGGGCGTGGGTCGCGTGGACCGCCATTGCGATCATGTTCTACTACGCCGTCGTGACGGGCTGGACGATCCGTTACGTGTGGGGGGCGCTGATCGGTGAGCTTGGCGCGCAGGATCCAGCAACCGTGTGGGAGAGCTTCGCGTACTCGCCCTGGGTCGTGTTTTTCCAGGCGCTCGCGCTCGGCCTTGCAGTCTTCGTCGTCGCACGCGGCGTGCGCGGGATCGAGGCAGCAACGAAGGTGCTGATCCCGAGCCTCTTCGTGCTCGTTGTCGTGCTCGCGATTCGGGCGGTGACCCTGCCCGGCGCAGGCGCCGGCCTCAATTTCCTGTTCACACCGACCCTGGAAGGTCTCACCGATGCCAACGTGTGGCTCCAGGCGCTCACACAGAACGCGTGGGACACCGGTGCAGGCTGGGGATTGATCCTCACCTACGCCGTCTACCTGCGAAAGCAGGAGGATACGGCACTCAACGCGTTCATGCTCGGCTTCGGCAACAACACTGTATCACTGCTCGCCGGCATCATGGTGATCTGCACGGTCTTCTCGATCATGCCGGACGCAGCCAGTCAGATCGTTGGTGCCAGCAATGAGGGCCTCACGTTCATCTGGGTCCCGCAGCTCTTCGCGCAGATGCCTGCCGGTCGGTTCTTCATGATCCTGTTCTTTGTCGCGCTCTTCTTCGCGGCGTGGTCAAGCCTGATTTCCATGGTCGAGCTTGCCACCCGCGTGCTGCAGGATGCGGGCGTCGCGCGCGGCCGCGCGCTGATGCTGATCCTCCTCGCGGGGTTCGCGCTCGGCGCGCCGTCGGCGCTGAACGAGGGCATGTTCCTGAACCAGGATTTCGTCTGGGGCGTGGGACTGATGGTCTCCGGATTGTTCTTCGCAATCGCCGTACTGAAGTACGGCGTCCGTCGCTTCCGCGAGACGCTGATCAATCACGAGTACTCCGATATCCGCATCGGCGCATGGTTCGACATCGTGATCCACCTGGTCGTTCTCGAAGCAATCGTGCTCGTGGTGTGGTGGTTCCTGCAGGTCCGCGGAGAGAACATCTGGGGACCGTTCGGCGTCGCGAACATGGCGCTGCAGTTCGCCCTGGCGCTCGGGATCTTCCTGCTGTTCAACCGGCGCATCGCGCGCGCGTCCGGTGTGACGGAGGATGCGCCCGCACTCGAGCCGGCATCCACGGAGGCGTAGTCACGTCCGACGGATCGCGCCAGCGGGGACCGGAATCAGAAGAGGGGCGCACTGCCTTACGCAGTGCGCCCCTTCGTTCATGCACGCGGGCGGAAGCGCAGCCGCGCAGCGCGTCCCGCGCACGTGGCAGGTCTACGCGCGCAGCTCCCGGCCGCGCAGCTCGTCCCCTCGCGCATCGGCGCGTGCATCCGCGCGTTCCATCAGTCCGACGCGAATGCCTTCCGGATCGCGGATGATCGCGATGCGGGCGTCCTCCATCTCCGTCGGGGGAAGGAGGGTCGATGCACCGAGCCGTTCGGCCTTGTCGATGTAGCTCTGCAGGTCGTCCACCTGGACATAGAACAGCGCGCCGCTCGGCCACGAGCCATCGGTCTCCGCAATACCGCCATTGATGCCCGCGCCGGTGTCGACGCGACGATACGCGAGGGGCGTCTCGTCGACGCGCCAGTCGAACATCTGGCGGTAGAACGTTTCGAGCTTGCGGGGATCGCGGGCGGTGATCTCCCAGTGGACGACGGGCTTACCCATGATGCACACTCCTGCTGCAGTGGGCGCAGCGGACCGCCCGCACGTTTGCGGTGCGGCCCGAGTGGACTCGTACGGCGGGTGCGGGGTCGTGTGGCCATGACCCGCGGGGTACCCCTAACTTCACGCCGGGCCGGCCCCGCTGCAAGGGACGTTTACCTACCCTGTGTCGGACTTTCGCCGATGAATTTCCAGACCTTCCGGAGTCGCGCAGAAGCCGCCTGGGAGCGGATCCCCGACAGCTACAAGGCGGGCGTGGACGGCCTTCTCGTTGAGCGCGAGGCGAAACCGCACCCGGAGCGGCCGGAGGTCTACACCCTGGGCGAGTGCATTACGGAGAGCTATCCGTCGGAGTGGGGTGGACCGGACACGACCCGGTCCCGGGTCGTTCTGTACCACGGCTCCTTCCTTCACGTCGCCGAGGAGGACGACCACTTCGACTGGGACGAGGAGATCTGGGAGACGCTCACCCACGAGCTGCGCCACCACCTCGAGTCTCTGGCTGACTCCGACGATCTGGGCGATGTCGACTATGCAGTGGATGAAAATTTCAAGCGTCGCGACGGTGAGCCCTTCGATCCGTGGTTCTACCGTGCAGGCGAGCGCGTCGGGCCGGGGCTGTACCAGGTCGAGGACGAAATCTTCCAGGAGCACACGTACAGCGAGCCCGCAAGCCACGTAGACGTGGAGTTCGACGGGAAGCGCTGGCGCGTCGACTGGCCCGATGCGGACGCAGATGTCGTGTTCGTAGAGCTGGATGAAGTCGCCGAGCCGCCGCTGCTGTACACGCTCGTGCTGGCGCGGCGCACCGGCGCGTGGCAGATGCTGCGCGCACTCCTGGCGCGCCGTACGCCGACGGTCGCGGAGGTCGTCGGCCACGCAGAGCCGCTCGGGTTGGACCGGCCGACCGGGAGCGGCTAACCTGTCGGCATGAGCAGATCCAACCGTCCGACACCGTGGGCGCTCATCTTCGAGGCGCCCTTCTTCCTGGAAGAGCATTTTCCCCGGATTGCGCACGAGGAGGAAGCGCGCGAGGAGTCCGGGCCGCTCGTCGATGCCGCAGCGCTGCTTGCGCTGCCCGCGGGGCGCACGCTCCTGGGCGCCGTTGTCCCGGACGATGTCCGGGGACCTGCGGCCGCGCCGGGGAGGAGTCCGACCGCTGCATCCGCGTTCGTCGTGGATCGCTACGCGGCCCTGCTGTTCGCGGCGTACCGCTACTGGCGCGGGAACGGCACGGAGCACGCCTTCGATGAGGCGACGGTGCGCGCGCTCCTCGAGACCGGCACCGCGCCGGCCGGCCCGGTGCTCGACCACGTGCCGCCCACCGGCTACGCGGTGCTGCCGCGCAACCTCGTCTGGTCACGCGTCGAGGAGGACGCGCCGGCCGAGCCGCTCGACGGTTTCTTCTGGGTGTACAGCGATACGGGCTCTCCGCAGCTTGCCATCGTGGCAGCACTCGGTGTACGCGCCGATCGCGGCGGCTTCAGTGTTCTCGACGCTGCCGCCCCGCTACCGGCGGATGGCCATTTCGCGGCAGACGCGCCACCCGAGGGCGAGTTCGACAACTTCCTGCCCGGCGGTGAGCTGCAGAAGCTCTTCGGCGTCCGCACCTCCGAGGCCCTGATGCGCCTCGCCTCGCTGCTGCTCTGGCAGCTCGCGCAGCGGCCTGAGCGGGATGGATAAACACGCGATCGCACTCGCGCTCGAGGAGATCGCGACGCTGCTCCGGCTGCAGGGCGAGTCGAACCGGTTCCGCGCGCGCGCGTTTGCGACCGCCGCGCGTGCGATCGAGAAGCTCGACGTCGATCCGCAGGACCTCCTCGAGAACGATCGGCTCGAGAAGGTGAGCGGACTCGGACCGGCGACTGCCCGCACCGTGCGCGAGCTGATCGAGACGGGCTCGTCGCGGTATCTCGAGGAGCTGCGGACGCGCGTGCCGAGCGGCATGCGCGACCTTCTGGCCGTGCCCGGCCTCGGTCCGATGAAAGTCGAGACGCTGCACCAGCAGCTTGGCATCAACACGCTCGACGAGCTGGAGGCGGCGGCGCGCGCGGGACAGGTCGCCCGCGTGCGCGGGTTCGGGGAGCGCCTGCAGGAGCGCATCCTCCAGGGCATCGCGTTCGTCCGCAGCGCGAGCGGGCGCCGCCGCTATGCCCAGGCCATGCTGACGGCGCAGCGGCTGCTTGCGTTCCTGCGCGCGCAGCCGGGGATCGAGCGCGCCGAGCTGGCCGGCGAGCTGCGACGCGGGCTGGAGACCGTCGACGGGACCGACTTCGTCGTTTCCGGCAGGCCGGAGACGTGCGAGGCCGTGCTGGAGGCGTTCCTCGGTGTCGCGCCGCCGTCCATGGCGAAGCGAGCCGGTGACCGTGCCGAGACGATGCTCGCGGACGGGTTGCGGATGCGGGTGCGCTGCGTCCCGGACGAGCAGTTCGTAACTGCGCTGCTGTTCGCAACCGGCAGCGACCGGCACGTCGAGGCGCTGCGGGCGCGGGCGGAACGCATGCAGCTGAAACTCGCGCCCGATGGGCTGCACGCGCGCGGCGGCCGGGTACAGGCGCGCGATGAGGAGGATGTCTACGCCGCTCTCGAGCTCGCGTGGGTGCCGCCGGAGCTGCGTGAGGACGAGGAGAGCCTTACGCTCGCCGCGCTGGACGCGCTCCCCTCGCTCGTCACGTGGGACGACCTTCAGGGATGCTTTCACTGCCACACCGTCTACAGCGACGGTCGCGCCACGGTCGCGGACATGGCTGAGGCGGCGATCGAGCGCGGGTGGACATACCTCGGCATCGCGGACCACTCGCAGAACGCCGGCTACGCCGGCGGACTGCGCGCCCAGGACCTCCGGCGGCAACGCGCGGAGATCGACGCGTGGAACAGTCGGAACGCGTCGCGCCTGCGCCTGTTCGCCGGAGTCGAAGCCGACATCCTCGCTGACGGGCGCATCGACCTCGCCGACGAGCCCGGCGTTCTCGACTCGCTCGACTTCGTGATCGGCTCCGTGCACTCGAGCTTCCGCATGAGTCGCGAGGACATGACGAAGCGGCTCCTGCGCGCACTCGATGAGCCGCGCCTGACGATGCTCGGACACCCGACCGGCCGACTGCTGCTCGGCAGGGCGGGTTACGAGTTCGACATGGATGCCGTGCTCGAGCGCGCGGGCGAGCGCGGTGTGATCGTCGAGATCAACTCGGATCCGCACCGGATGGACCTGGGCTGGCAGCACTGGCCCGCCGCGAAGGCGCGCGGCGTGCTGGCCGCGATCAACCCGGACGCGCATTCGACGGAGCAGCTCGACTATGTTCACTACGGCATCGTCATGGCCCGGAAGGGCGGGCTGGAGCCGGCGGATGTACTCAACACCCGGACACTCGAGGACGTGCAGCAGACGCTGCTGCGGAGGAAGGCATAGTGGCGAAGAATCGGCGGGAGGAGCAGGCGACGAACGGGACCCGAAAGGCGGACGGCGCGACGACCACCGGTGCGCTGAAGAAGTCCGCAAAGAACACGGCGGCGAAGCTGACCGCAAGAAAGCGGGTCGCGAGCGCGCCGGTCGCAAAAGCGTCAGTCGTGAAGAAGCCGATTGCGAAGAAGGCCGGCGCAAAGAAGCAGGTCCCGGCGAGGACTTCCGCCCAGGGCGCCGACCCGAAGAAACAGCCGGCGAGCACGCAGCCGAAACGGCAGGCTGCGAAGAAGCGTGCCGCGAAGAAAGCTCCGCGCCGGCGCTCGTGGCGCGAGAGCAAGGCGGCTCGCAGGGCGCGCGTTGAGGAGATTCTGCGGCGCCTGCACGCTGCCTATCCGGACGCGAAGTGCTCGCTCGACTTCCGCAACCCGTACGAGCTGCTCGTCGCCACCATTCTGTCCGCGCAGTGCACGGACGAGCGCGTGAACATGGTGACGCCGGAGCTCTTCAGAAGATATCCGACCCCCGAGGACCTGGCCGCCGCGCGACAGGAGGACGTGGAGGAGATCATCAAGTCGACCGGTTTCTTCCGCAACAAGGCGAAGAGCCTGCTCGGTATGGCGAATGCCGTGGTGGACCGGCACGATGGTCGCATCCCCGACGGGATGGAGGAGCTGGTGCGCCTGCCCGGCGTCGGGCGCAAGACGGCGAACGTCGTCCTGGGCAACGCTTACCACAAGAACGAAGGCATCGTCGTCGACACACACGTGACGCGCGTGTCGAACCGGCTCGGCCTCACGAAGAACACCGATGCGGTGAAGATCGAGAACGACCTGATACCGCTGGTTCCACGCGAGGAGTGGACAAACGTGTCGCACCTCTTCATCTACCACGGCCGAGCGATCTGCAAGGCGCCGACGCCGCGCTGCGAGGAATGCATGCTGACGGACATCTGCCCGAGCTCCCGCGTGTGAGCCTCGAATGAGCAGCGATCCCACGGCACGCAATGCACTCGCCGGCGAGGCGAGCCCGTTCCTGCAGCACGGGGCGACACAGCCCGTCGACTGGATGCCGTGGGGCAGGGAAGCGTTCGAGCGTGCACGACGCGAGGACCGGCCGATCCTTCTCGACATCGGTGCAGTGTGGTGCCACTGGTGTCACGTCATGGACGCGGAGACCTACGACGATCCGGAGATTGCCGCGCTCATCAACGAGAACTACGTCGCGATCAAGGTCGACCGCGACGAGCGCCCGGACGTCGACGCCCGTTACCAGCGTGCAGTACAGCTCATGACCGGCCAGGGCGGTTGGCCGCTCACGGCGTTTCTCACGCCGGACGGCGATGTCTTCTACGGTGGTACGTACTTCCCAGCACGCGACAGCCACGGCAGGCCCTCGATGCGGCGCGTGCTGACGGAGCTCGCGCGACTCTGGCGGGAGGATCGTGAGCGCGCGCTCGAGTCGATGAAGTCCGTGCGCGAGAACCTTGTGCGCGTCGCCGAAGCGGAGGCACAGCCCGGCGAGCCCGAGCATGCCCATCTCGCGCACATCATCGAGGACCTCGCCCAGTCGTTCGACTTCCGAAACGGCGGATTCGGGCGGGCACCGAAGTTCCCGAACCCGGCCGCACTGGAGCTGCTCCTCGATCACGCGCTCGAAAACGACGTTGCCTGGGCGCGACGCGTCGTCGTCGAGACGATGCACGCAATGGCGCGTGGCGGCATCTTCGACCAGCTCGGCGGCGGATTCCACCGCTACGCGACCGATGCACGCTGGCTCGTTCCGCACTTCGAGAAGATGGCCTACGACAACGGGCCCCTGCTGAGCCTGTACGCACGCGCCGCCGAGGCGCTGTCCGATCCGGAGCTGCGCGAGACAGCCGAGGGCATCATATCGTATTACAGGGACGTCGCACCCGCGCTGCTCGACGAAGGTGGGTTCCCCGCGTCGCAGGATGCGGACTTCGGCTTCGACAACGACGGCGACTACTGGACCTGGACGCGCGAGGAGGTGCACGACGCGCTCGGCGGTGACCCGCTGCTCGTGCGTGCTGCCATGGTCGCGTACGGCCTGGATGACCCCGGCTCCAGCATGCATCAGGATCCCGAGCGCCACGTCCTCTTCCGGGCAGCGGACGCGCAGACGGTCGCACGCACGCTCGGGATCGACGTCGCCGAGGCGAAGCAGACGCTGGCGGAGGTACGCAGTCGCCTGAAGCAGGTCCGTGATGCTCGACCGCGCCCGTTCGTCGACGAGACGCTCTACTCCGACTGGGTCTCGCTCGTCGCCTCAGGACACATCGCAGCAGCGCGCTGGATCGGCGATGACGAAGCGGGTGCGGCCGCGTTGCGCGCGTTGCACCGCGTGCTGGGTGCGGGCTGGGTGGATGGCGCAGGTCTTCGTCACCGCGTTGGCGACGACGGCTCCGGCCCGCTGCTCGACGACCAGGCGTACGGGCTGGTCGCGTGCCTCGACGCCTTCGAGTACACGCAGGACGCGCAGTGGCTGACGCGCGCACGCGCACTCGCGGACGTGCTGCTCGACCGGTTCCGCGACATACGGACCGGCGCCTTTCGCGACCGGCCCGTCGACGCGCAGGCCGACGTGGACATGCTCGATCAGCCCCTGCTGCCGATCGCGGATTCGCCGACGCCGGCAGGCAACTCGACAGCGGCACTCGGGCTGCTCCGACTCCACGCACTCATGCAGAACCAGCGTTACGCGGACGCGGCGTACGGCGTTCTGCGTGCCTTTGCCGGCGCGGCGCACCGGATCGGCGGCTCGGCATCGACCTGGGCGCGCGCACTGGCATGGGCAATCCATCCCGTCACGAGCGTGGTGATCGTCGATACCGGCGACACGGACGGGGACGCTCTGTTCGCCGCCGCGCTGCGGTCGACGCGGCCGCGGACCGTGGTTCGCCGGATCCGGCCCGGTGAGCTGCAACCGGACGCGCTACCGCCCGATCTGCGCGCGATGGTCACCGGCGAGGCACCGCGCGCGTATGTGTGCGCCGGGCGCACCTGCGCGGCGCCGGTGAATGACCCGGCCGCGCTCACCGAAGTGCTTCACACCCTTCGTGGCTGACACCGTTGCGCCTCCGGTGCGCAGCGCGCATCATCAGCCGCTCACGGACAGCTATCGAGAGGTCGCGATGCCCACACGCGAAGAAGCGCTCGCCCTGCTGCATGAATGGGTGGACAACGAAGGTCTGATCAATCACATGAAGGCCGTCGAGGCGGCCGTGCGGCAGTATGCGCGCGAGATGGGCGCAGACGAGGAGACGTGGGGTCTGGCCGGTCTGCTCCACGACCTCGACTGGGAGAAGTACCCCGATGAGCACCCGCTCCGCGCGGTCGAGGAGCTGCGCACGCGCGGATACCCTGAAGAGGTGCTCCAGGCGATCCTCGCGCACCGCCCCGACTTCACGAACGTGCAGCCGCAATCGCAGCTCGATCGCGTGCTCATCGCCTGTGACGAGCTGACCGGGCTCATCAACGCGACCGCACTCGTGAGGCCCACCGGCATCGACGACCTCACGCCGAAATCCGTGAAGAAGAAAATGAAGGACAAGGCGTTCGCCGCCGGCGTGGATCGGGAGGACGTCAGGCGCGGCGCGGAGCTGCTCGGCGTGGAGCTGGACGAGCACATTGCAAAGGTAATTGCGGCGATGCAGGGGATTGCCGAGGAGCTCGGCCTGCGCAAGTAAGCCGACTCGTCGTGACGCCAGGATTGATCATCTCCACGATCCTGCCGTCACGAACGACATGCCTCTGCTCACCGCCCTGCCCACGAAGGGGGATCGCTGGCCGGGAACGAGCCATCCAGGGTGTCGTCGATCGGGTCCGGGTAGCGACGCGGCTGGACAACCTTTTTTGCCGGTGCATCCCTGCGCGGCTGGACAACCCTCTTCGCCGGTGCTTCGCGGCGCGGCTTCCGGGGCTGCCGGGCTGGCTGCCTCTCCAGCGCCGGTTTACTCACAGCCTGCTCGTTACGACGCATGATCATGCCCTCCGTACTCGGACAGGTCGCTGCAGCAGGCGACTCTGCGTTCGATTTGTGTCGATAGCTCCAGAAAGCCGAGTCGGAACCCGGGACGGGGCCACTCGACACAGACCTGTACCGCAAGGCCCCTGCCAGCCGGGATCGACCGCCTTTCCCCTGCCGCTGTCACGCGAGCGCCCAATCCGGGCCGAAACCGAACGGCTCAGAAGTGGACGCGATACCCGATCGCGATATTGCGACCTGCCGAGGGCGCGAAGTCCTTGATGCGGCTGGTCGACTCGCGGTGCAGCGTGTTCCCGATGTTGTCCACGCGCAGGGTGAGCGAGTGTACACGGCCGAAGAGCCGGAGGCGCGCGCCCGCGTCCGCACGGAAAATCGTGTGCGCGTCCGTGGGCGCCTCGTCCGCCGCACCCGTGCGCGTCTGCGCGAACTCGTGATGCGCATCGCCGCCGAGCGACAGCGTCCCGTTGTCCCAGCGAACGCTCAGCCCGAGTCGCGCGGGTGGCATGAAGGAAAGCGGCGTGCCGTCGCGGTGCTCTGCGTGCAGCACGTCGCCGCGAAGTCCGACCACGACGTCGCCTGCGACAGCGATCTCCAGCATTCCCTCGATGCCGCGCATTCGCGCCTCATCCTGTCCGTAGACGAACACGGGCAGCGTGACGTCGTCGATTATAGTGTCACCGACGAACACAGGCTCGATGTACCCGTCGATCGCGCTCGCGTACACCGACGCCTGTCCGCTCAGGCGTGAGGTGCGCAGGTGCAGCAGCAGCTCGAGCGAGCGGCCATGCTCTTCCTGCAGTCCCGCATTGCCATACTCGACGGCGCCCGTACCCGCGTGCGGTGCACCCGAGAACAGCTCCTCCACCGTGGGTGCGCGGAACGAGCGCGCCGCCGTGAGGCTGACCGTGAACGCGTTCGACACGGGTACGTTGAGGCCAGCCGATCCGGAGAGCGCGTCGAAGACGCGTTCCACGCCCGCGCCGAATTTCTCGCTGCTCCGCGACTCGATCGCGTAGCGGTCGAAGCGGCCTCCGAGCTGGAGCGCAGCCTCACCGATACCCAGCCCCACCGCCTGGAAACCGAAGATGCCGAACGCACGTGAGACTGCCGCCGGCGTGAGCGCGGCCGGGCCTGTCGCCGCGTAGTCCTTGAGCAGCACCGACGCACCCCACGCTCCCTCGTGGAGTGGGCCGATCATGCCCTGTCGCAGCATCACGTTCAGCGTCCGGGTGTCCAGCTCGAAGCGCTGCTGTACGACGTCGCCCGCATCGATCTCGTCGTGCGCGTACTCCTGCAGCGTAGCGTCGATGCGCAGGGAGGGAAACGCCTGCGCCTCGAACACGAGGTCCGTGCGTGCCGCAAGCTCGAAACGCTCGCCGCGCAGGTCGATGGGATCCGCGCCGGGCGGATACGGAAGGCCGTACGTGAAGTCGTAGACGCGGGCCGCAACCGAGCTGGTCCAGGTCTCGGAGGAGTGCGACACCGCGAACGATCCGTTCCAGCTTCGCTGCTCCGTGTTGCGCAGCCGGCGACCCAGCAACGGGTCGGCTCCGATGCGCATGTCACCCGCCGTACGGAACCCGCCGCGCGCCGACACCGCGAACGCCTCGCCGAGCGGCGCCGACACCCGTCCGTTCAGCGCAATGCCCGGGTATGCGCTCTCGGACCGGATCGCGAACGCTGCCTGCGGAGCCGTCGGCATGCCGCCGCTCACATCGCCGCTGATCACGTTCACGACCCCGCCGAGCGCATTGTTGCCGTACAGCAGCGTCGCCGGTCCACGCACGACCTCCACCCGCTGCGCCGCGAGCGGATCGATCGTGACGCCATGGTCCGTCGCCGAGCCCGCCAGGTCCGCGGTGCGCTGGCCGTCCTGCAGCACGAGAACACGATCACCCGTCAGGCCACGCATCACAGGCATTGCCGCGGCCGGTCCGTTGAAGCGCACCGAGATGCCCGGCTGATACCGGAGCGTCTGCGCCACCGTACCGCTCAGCTCACGCTCCAGCGCCTTGCCGGACAGCTGGCTCGTCGCCTGGGTCACCGCGGCGGGCGCCCGGCCTGTCCCGCTCGCCGTGACCTCGATGCCGCTCAGCGTGAGCGGCGTCGGCGTCATCCGGATCTCCAACGGCTCGATACTGCCACCACCGCCACTCACCCGGAGCACCCGCGACACCGGTGCAAACCCGATCAGCGACACGTCCAGCCTGTACTCGCCGGCCGGGAGTGGCGGCAGGCGGAACCTGCCCTCCGCATCCGTAACGGCACGCCGCTCGATCGGCACTACGAGGACGTGGGCCTCGGCCAGCGGTCGGCCGTCCATATCACGAACCGAGCCGACCACCGCCTGGGCGGCCGCCGTTGTGGGAAGAACGAGGAGACTCAGCAGAAGGACGAAGTAGCGCACGGCGTGTCACACGTCTGTTAGTTTCCACCAAACCAAGAATTAGGTTAGACTAAAAATCCGGGGTGCGCAAGAGGACCGGGACTTCTTCTTGCGAACCGATGAGCATGGGCCTGCAGATCGTCACATCCGGCGGGCCGGGGATCACGCAGCGACGGTGAGGGGGGGATGGACAACGTGCTGCATTCGAGGGACCGCGGGGATCGCGCGGACCGACGGGTGGCGCATGAGGAGGCGGACGAGCGGCTGCGGCTGCTGGCGGACAATCTGCCCAGTGCTGCGACCTACCAGCTGACGCGGGACGAGCGCGGGCGTCCCCGGTTTCTGTATGTGAGCCGGAGCATCGAGCGTCTCCACGGTATCTCCGCCGATGAGGTCCTCGCCGACGGGAGCGCGCTGTTCAATCAGCTGCCGCCCGACTACCGGCGCGCGGTGTTCGAGGGGGAACGCGAGTCGTTGCGGCGGATGAAGCCGTTCCGAGGCGAGTTCCCGGCGGTCCTGCCGAACGGCGAGGTTCGGTGGTTCGAGATGAGCTCGGCGCCGCGGCTTTCGAGTGACGGTCAGGTCATCTGGGACGGTATCGAGATCGACATCACGGCGCGGAAGCGTGCGGAGGCGGAGATGCAGCGCCTGCTCGAGCGTGAGCAGGAGGCGCGTGAGGAGTCGGAGCGGCGTTGGCATGCGCTCGAGCGCGTGACGGAGAGCCGAGCGCGACTGATGCGCGGTTTCTCGCACGACGTGAAGAACCCGCTCGGCGCTGCCGACGGGTACGCTGCACTGCTGGAGGATGGCATCCTCGGCGAGCTGACGGACAGGCAGCTGGAGAGCGTCCGCAGCATCCGTCGCTCGATCCGGAATGCGCTGCGCCTGATCAATGATCTCCTGGATGTCGCGCGCGCCGAGGCGGGCCAGGTCGTCATCGAGCACGTGGACATCGACGTGGCGACCGTCGTGCGCGAGGTGGCCGACGATTTCCGTGCACAGGCGGAGGCGGTCGACAGCCGCATCGAGATCCGGGTGTCGGGTCCGCTGCCCGCGACCACGGACCCCTCGCGCGTTACGCAGGTGCTCGCGAATCTGCTCTCGAACGCCGTCAAGTATGCACCGGGCTGCAGGATCGAAGTGAGAGCGGAGCTCCGGCGTGAGCAGGAGGGGCCGCGTCGCGGCGAGTGGATTACAGTCTCCGTAGCGGATGAAGGGCCGGGCATCCCTCCCGAGCGGCATGAGCACGTGTTCCTCGAGTTCACGCGACTGGATCCGGACGCGCAGCGAGGTGCGGGCGTCGGCCTGGCAATCAGTCGCAGGCTCGCACGCATGCTCGGCGGCGACATCACGCTCGTGAGCGAGGTTGGGAAGGGCTCCACGTTCACACTCTGGTTGCCCCTGTCCCCGGTCTCCCAGGCTGCGGTGCCGGCCACGCAATGATGAATGCCGTATCCGAGCGGTCGCGCAGTGAAGCGGGGGAGACACGGAGTGCGGTGACGGCGTCGAACATGATCACGGCGCTTCGCTTTCCGCTCGCAGCGCTGTTCCCGTTCGTGGGCGGGGGCGCGCGCATCGCGGTAGTGGTGGCCGCCGCGATCAGTGACCTGGTCGACGGACGGCTTGCCCGGCGGATGGGCGCCGTGACGCGACTCGGGGAAGTGCTCGACCCGATCGCGGACAAGACGTTCATGCTCGTCGCGCTCGTGACGCTCGCCGCGGAGGGTTGGCTGCCGTGGTGGACATTGCCGGTGCTGCTCACGCGTGACCTGGGTGTGGCGGCGGGCGCGCTGGTTCTCGCCGCCCGGAAACAGCTCGTTCGGATGCCCGCGCGACGCGCGGGGAAGCTCGTCACGTTCATGCAGTTCGCGGGCGTCGGCGCAATGATCGTCTGGCCGGAGAGCGTCCGTTGGATCGCGCTCCCGATCGCGGCTGCGGGCGTGGTCGCGCTCATCGATTACTGGCGTGCGGTCAGGGAGCACGTGGAGGCGACGACCTGAGAAGCGCAGAGCACGGCCGTCACGGACAAGAGGAGGCGCACGCCCGCCGGGACGACGCGGCCGACGCGCGCGCCGCTCACCGCGCCCACGCGGACCACGAGGTGCCCACGCGTCGGGGCGCGCATCTTGGGCATCGCTCTCACGCCGGCCACGACCACGCAAGTCACGGCACGCACACGGCTCACGCTTCGCACGGCCACGACGCACACACCGATCACTCCGTTGCGAGCTTCCGCGATCGATTCTGGATCAGCCTGCTGCTGACCCTGCCGACGATCGTCTTCGGACACATGCTCGCGGAGCTGACCGCGTACCAGCCGCCGCACTTTGCCGGCTCCGAGTGGATCGCGCCGCTGTTCGGCACGCTGGTGTTCATCTACGGCGGTCGTGTCTTCCTGCAGGGGGCGTGGGGCGAGCTGAGGGCGCGGCAGCCCGGCATGATGACGCTGATCGCACTCGCGATCACCGTCGCCTTCGTGTTCAGCATCGCGGTCCTGCTCGGTTTCCCGGGCATGCCGCTCTGGGAGGAGCTGGCAACGCTGATCACGATCATGCTCCTCGGTCACTGGCTCGAGATGCGCTCGATCGAGCAGGCGAGCGGCGCGCTCGATGCGCTGGCGAAGCTGTTGCCCGCGACGGCAACGCGCGTGACGGCCTCCGGGACCGAAGACGTTCCGCTGGAGGCGCTGCAGGAAGGCGACATCGTGCTCGTACGACCGGGCGCGCAGGTGCCGGCCGATGGCACGGTCATCGAAGGCGAGGGCAGCGTCAACGAGTCGATGATCACGGGCGAGTCGCGCCCGGTTCACAAGCGGGTCGACGACGAAGTCATCGGCGGTACCGTGAACGGCAATGGCTCGCTGCGCGTCCGTGTAACCGGCACGGGAGACGCGACCGCACTCGCGGGCATCATGCGACTGGTGTCGGAGGCGCAGTCGTCGCGCAGCCGTGCACAGGCACTGGCCGATCGTGCTGCGTTCTGGCTCACGATCATTGCCGTTCTCTCCGCCATCCTGACCTTCCTCGCCTGGAGCCTCGCCGGTGCGGCGCCGGGCTTCACCATAGAGCGCGTCGTAACCGTGCTCGTAATCGCATGCCCGCACGCACTCGGACTCGCGATTCCGCTCGTGGTCGCGATCTCGACGACGCTCGGTGCGCGTGGCGGCCTGCTCGTCCGCGACCGGCGCGGTCTCGAGGAGGCGCGGAATCTGGACGCGGTCGTCTTCGACAAGACGGGCACGCTCACGCTCGGCGAGCATCGCGTCATCGAAATCGTCACCGATGAGCTGGATCAGGACGAAGCTCTGCGGGTTGCTGCGGCCGTGGAGAGCGACTCGGAGCATCCGGTGGCGCGCGCAATCCTGACGAGCGCGATGGAGCGCGAGCTTGCCGTGCCCGGATCGCAAGACTTTCGAGCACTGCCCGGCCATGGCGTCGAGGCACAGGTGGATGGTCGCACGTGGCGCGTCGGCGGGCCGAATCTGCTCCGACAGCTCGGGGTTGCACCCCCTCCATTAATCGCTGACGCCGCCGATCGCTTCGCGGAGCGCGGACAGAGCAGCGTTTACCTCATCGATGACACGGAGGTGCGTGCGGTGTTCGCGATCGCGGACCAGGTCCGGCCGGAATCGATCGAAGCCGTGCGACGTCTGCACGGGGAAGGCATCGAGGTCGTCATGCTGACCGGCGATTCCCGCACCGTGGCCACGTCCGTCGCAGAGCAGCTCGGCATCGACACGGTGTACGCGGAAGTCCTTCCGGAGGAGAAAGCCGACCGGATCCGGGAGCTGCAGTCCTCCGGGAAGCGGGTGGCCATGGTGGGCGACGGTGTGAACGACGCCCCGGCGCTCGTCGCTGCCGATGTCGGGATCGCGATCGGTGCGGGCACCGATGTGGCTGTGGAGGCCGGTGACGTCGTGCTCGTGCGCAGCGACCCGCGCGACGTTGCACGGATCGTGCGCCTGTCGAAAGTGACCTACCGCAAGATGATCCAGAACCTCTGGTGGGCGGCCGGCTACAATATCGTCGCGATCCCGCTCGCCGCCGGGGTCCTGGCGAGGCAGGGGATCCTGCTGCACCCGGCGGTCGGCGCCGTGCTGATGTCGCTGAGCACGGTGATCGTCGCGCTGAACGCGCAGCTCCTGCGCCGCGCCGATCTCTGAGCCCTGACGGTCCGGGGATGGCCAGAACGGCGCCGGCCCCTGCCCACGCTTGACGCCTCCTGCCCGCCGAATCTATCGTTCCCGCACCTGCCAGCCGTTGTTCACTTCAGGAGCCGAACTCAGAGGATCCGGTGAGAGTGCCGGTGTTTGAGCGACCAGCGCCGCGGTCCGCGCAATCCGCGGCCGATTCAGTGAAACCGTAGCTGCACAAAGGCACCCCGGTCGCGAGGCCGGTCCGCAAAGCTATGGGGTCTCCCCGAGACAGCCCGGCTGCCTGCCACGCAACGGCACGCCCAGTGCCGACCCCCCAACCCCCCATCAGGAGGCAGGATGAAGCATCTCAAGCTCACTGCGTTCGCCCTCGCCGGCGCCGCACTCCTCAGCGCGTGTGCTGACGACCCGGTGTCGCCCACGCTTGCGCCCGACCTCGCGACCTTCGAGACCAGTGGCGCCTCGGGGACGAAGACGATCCGCGGCGTGGATATCGAAGCGCTCGCGTCGCAGGTCCCCGCCAAGCACCTCGTGATGTTCAAGGGTCGTGCTCCGGCCGACTTCGAGGCGCAGGTCGCCGCTCTCGGCGGGACTGTCACGATGAACCACCCGATCGGGATCGCGGTCGTGCTGGGCCTCGACGAGGACGGCGCATCGCAGCTCAAGGCCAGCGTAAAAGCGCAGTACGTGGAGCCGATGCAGGCGCTGCAGCTGGTGGAGCCTGCGGCGGCCACGGAGCCGCAGCAGATGGCGGGCATGTCGATGCTGCTGACCGACAACGTCACCAGCTCTGACGACCCGGCGAGTGCGATCCTCTTCGCCAACCAGTGGAACATGCGGCAGGTGCGCGCCGATGCTGCCTGGGCAGCGGGGCGGCTGGGCAGCCCGAGCGTGACCGTCGCGATCCTCGATACCGGGATCGACTACCTGCTCCCGGACCTCTCCGGCCTGGTGGACCTCTCGCGCTCCACCTCGTTCGTGCCGATCGACGACCTGCTCCTGAGCATCTTCTACCCGAGTCGTCACCCGAGCACCGACCTGCACTACCACGGCACCAACGTCGCCACGCAGGTCGCAAGCAATGCGTTCGCGTTCGCGGGCGTGACGTCCAAGACGACGCTCATGTCGGTGAAGGTCTGCGGCGTGATCAGCGGCTGCCCGGGCGTGATCGAGGGAATCCTCTACGCGATCGACAACGGCGCCGACGTCATCAACATGAGCCTCGGCGGCTGGTTCCGTAAGTCGGCGTTCCCCGGCCAGGTCGCCGCCTACAATGCGATCATGAACTACGCAAAGCAGCAGGGCGTTACGATCGTGGTTGCCGCGGGCAACGATGCGAACGATCTCGACCGGCAGAACAACATCGCGATCAAGGATGAGGAGGGGAACATCGTCGATCGCGTCCACGTCCCGTCCTTCTTCGCAACCTACTGCGACGCGAACCACGTGATCTGCGTGGCGTCCACGCGCATGGGCGACGCGCCGTCCAGCTTCACGAACTACGGTCGCTCCGCGATCGACGTGGCCGCGCCGGGGGGTGAGTCGGGCGAGTGGGTCTACGCGCTCTGCCCACAGACCAGCCTCGTGCTCTTCTGCGAGGACGGCTTGTACGTGCTGGGCGTCGCAGGGACCAGCCAGGCGACGCCGCATGTCGCGGGGCTCGCGGCCCTCGCCGTCGAGGACGTCGGCCGCAACGTGGCGCAGGTGCGCGCCTACATCCGCAACTCCGCGGACCGCATCGCAGGCGGCAACTCGCCGTACTACGGCAAGGGTCGAATCAACGTCGCGCGCGCGGTCGGCGCTGAGTAGCAGGCCGCACTGAGGCGGTTCGAGACACAGCGGGCGGCTCCTCACGGGGCCGCCCGCTCCTTCTGCGGATCCCGCCGCCGTCCGGCCGCCGCTCCGCCGGAAGAGGTCGTCAGCACGCCACAGTTCCGCAGCGGCAGTCCCTCCGGCCACCGGCCCGGACCCGGGGCCCGGGGCGCGAGACCCGGCTCTCGAAACCTCCGGTAGCGCGCACCCCCTTCAGCCCCTATCTTCCGCGCGGCCAATTCCGGAGGAATTCTGACGATGAAGGCAGTGATCCGTACGGTCGCGTTCTGCGCATTGGCTGCCGCTGCCTGCGGCGACCTCGACACGAACGACGACCGCGGCTACACGAAGGCACCCCTGGAGCATCCGACCCTGCGGATCCGCGGTGAGCAGCCGACGGAGATGGCGTTGCTGCGCGAGCCGCTGACGCCGACGATCTACGAGGTCCCGATGCCGGACACGACGCCCGCGCAGGAGGCACCGGAGCAGCCGAGCGGCGAGCCGGCTCCGACCGTCGAGCTGCCCGAGGGTGTGACCCAGGAGATGGTTGCGGCGGGCGAGCAGGTGTTCAGCGGCGCCGGCTTCTGCTTCACGTGCCACGGTGCGAACGGCGGCGGCACGCCACTGGCGCCGGCGCTGAACGACGGCGACTGGCTGCACATCGACGGTTCGTATGATGAGATCCTGCGGATCGTCCACGAGGGCGTGCCGCAGCCGGCCCAGTACCCGGCCGCCATGCCGCCCATGGGCGGCGCGCAGCTCACCGAGCAGCAGATACGCGAGGTCGCGGCCTACGTCTACACGCTCAGCCACTGACGCCGGGTCTCGCGCCGGTACGCTGTTCTTCAGACGCAGTTCCGCACGCGGCCGCCGCTCAGAGGAGTGGCGGCCGCGGTCGCAATGCCCTCTGGAAGAGCTCGAGGCGATCCTTCTCCGGCAGCTCGATGGCGCGCTGGAGCGCGATGCCCGGCGGTACGTGCCACTCGACGCCGGCGACCAGCTCGTCCGTGCCGGGAACGCGCCCATCGCGGCGGAAGATGAGTGCGTTGTGCCAGGTGCCGTCTTCGTCGGGCTCCGATCGCACCGCCACCTCGCAGCGCTGCCCGTCAATGATGATGGAGCCGAGGTGTTCCTCGATGACGTGCTGCATGGCGTAGCTCCGCTGCAGTAGGTCGATCTATACAGCTGGCCGCGGCACCCCGGCCGTCGGCTCCGATCCTGCGTTCGGATCCACGCCCTGGCGGCGCAGGGAGCAAGAGTCGCACCCGTCGCAGTCCTGCGCGCCCACCCACTCCGCCCTCACCTTGCGGCGCCCCCGCCCGGCCCGCACTTTCTCCGCCCGGTATCCGGTCCCTGACCACCTGCCGGGAGCAGACATGTCGAGCGCCGCCGTAATCACCTTCATCGTCATAGCCGGGATCGTGTGGGGCGGGTTCATCACCATCGCCGTCACCGCGATCCGCCTCGAGGGCCGGAAGCGCGAAGGATAGACCGCAGCCGTGCCACGCAGAGACGACATCCAGAGCATCCTCATCCTCGGCTCGGGCCCGATCGTGATCGGGCAGGGCTGCGAGTTCGATTACTCCGGTACCCAGGCCGTGCGCGCCCTGAAGGAAGAGGGGTACCGGGTCATCCTGGTCAACAGCAATCCGGCGACGATCATGACCGATCCGGATCTGGCGGATCGGACGTACATCGAGCCGATCACGCCGGAATGGGTCGAGCGCATCATCGAGCGTGAACGGCCGGACGCCCTGCTCCCCACCATGGGCGGCCAGACGGCGCTGAACGTCTCGCTGGAGCTGTACGATCGCGGTGTCCTCGAAACGTACGGCGTCGAGCTGATCGGTGCCGACGCACGCGCGATCCGGATGGCGGAGGACCGTGAGGAGTTCGCGGAGGCGATGGCGCGCCTCGGGCTCAAGGTGCCGCACGGCGGCTTCGCTCGCTCGATGGACGACGCGCGCAGGATCATCGAGGACGTCGGCTACCCTGCGATCATCCGCCCCTCCTTCACCCTGGGCGGCACCGGCGGCGGCATCGCGTACAACCGCGACGAGTTCGAGGAGTTCGTCCGGCGCGGCATCGACCAGTCGCCGATCGGCGAGGTGCTGATCGACCGCAGCGTGATCGGCTGGAAGGAGTTCGAGCTCGAGGTGATGCGCGACGGTGCGGACAACGTCGTCATCGTCTGCTCGATCGAGAACTTCGACCCGATGGGCGTGCACACCGGCGACTCGATCACGGTCGCCCCCTCGCAGACGCTGACCGACGTCGAGTACCAGGCCATGCGTGACGCCGCTCTCGCGATCATCCGCGAGATCGGGGTCGAGGCGGGCGGCTGCAACATCCAGTTCGCGATCAACCCGGCGGACGGGGAGATGCTGGTCGTCGAGATGAATCCGCGCGTCTCGCGCAGCTCCGCGCTCGCGTCCAAGGCGACCGGCTTCCCGATCGCGCGCATCGGCGCCAAGCTCGCGGTCGGCTACCGGCTCGACGAGCTGCCCAACGACATCACGAAGTCGACGCCCGCGTCCTTCGAGCCGACGCTCGACTACGTCGTCTGCAAGTTCCCGCGCTTCGCGTTCGAGAAGTTCCCGACCGCGGATCCCACGCTGGGCGTGCAGATGAAGGCGGTCGGCGAGGTGATGTCGATCGGGCGCACACTGAAGCAGGCGTGGCAGAAGGGGCTGCGGGGACTGGAGATCGGCCGCGACGGCTGGGAATCTGCACCGAACCCGAAGGACGACGGCCTGCCCGATGACTCGATCGAGTCGCTGCGCAGCGCACTTCGGCGTCCGACAGCCGAGCGCGTCTTCCAGATCAAGCGCGCGTTCGAGGCCGGCATGAGCATCGACGAGATCCGCGAGCTCACCTTCATCGACCCGTGGTTCCTCGCGCAGCTGAAGGAGATGCACGACGCCGAGCAGTGGTATCGCTCGCTGCCCGACGTCGATCGCGTTGCCCTGTTGCGCATGAAGCGCATGGGTTTCGGCGACCGGCTGCTCGCGAAGTTCCGCGGCGAGACCGAGCGGGACGTGCGCGAGCGCCGCTGGGCGTTCGGTATCCGCCCGACGTACCACATGGTCGACACGTGCGCCGGGGAGTTCCCGGCCGCGACGCCGTACCTCTACTCGTCCTATGAGTCGGCGAGCGAGGCGCCACCGAGCGATCGCAGGAAGATCGTGATCCTGGGCTCCGGCCCGAACCGCATCGGGCAGGGCATCGAGTTCGACTACTGCTGCGTTCAGGCCGCGCTCGCGCTGCGCGACGCCGGCTTCGAGACGATCATGGTCAACTCGAACCCGGAGACCGTCTCCACGGACTTCGACATCTCCGACAAGCTGTACTTCGAGCCGCTCACGCTCGAGGACGTTCTCGAGATCGTCGAGCGCGAGCAGCCGGTCGGCGTCATCGTCCAGCTCGGCGGGCAGACGCCGCTCAAGCTCGCCAAGCCGCTTGCCGAGCTCGGCGTGCCGATCCTCGGCACGAGCGTCGACGCGATCGACCGGGCAGAGGACCGGGACCGCTTCGCGGAGGTCTGCCGCAAGCTCGGCGCGATGGTGCCGCCGAACGGCATCGCGACCAGCACCGAGCAGGCGGTCGCGATCGCGCAGGAAATCGGCTACCCCGTTCTCGTCCGGCCGTCGTACGTGCTCGGTGGGCGCGCGATGGAGATCGTCTTCGACGAGGCGTCACTGCGCGACTACTTCGAGCGCGCGGTTCGTGCATCGCCCGACCATCCGGTCCTCGTCGACAGCTTCCTGGAGGACGCGTTCGAGGCGGATGTCGACGCGCTGAGCGACGGCGAGCGTGTCGTGATCGCCGGCGTGATGCAGCACATCGAGGATGCCGGCGTGCATTCGGGTGATTCGGCGTGCGTGCTGCCGCCGTACATGCTGCGCGACGCGGAGGTCGAGAAGATGCGCGAGCTGACACGCGCATTCGCGCTCGAGCTCGGCGTCGTCGGGCTGATCAACGTCCAGTACGCCGTGCGCAACGGCACGGTGTACGTGCTCGAGGTCAACCCGCGCGCGTCGCGGACTGTGCCGTTCGTCTCGAAGGCGACGGGTGTGCCCTTCGCGCGGCTTGCCTCGCTTGTGATGGCGGGGCACAAGCTCGCCGACCTCAACGTCCCCGAGGAGCCGGACGTGATCGGCGTCGCGGTGAAGGAGGCGGTCTTCCCGTTCAACAAGTTCGACGTCGACGTGATCCTCGGTCCCGAGATGCGGTCGACGGGCGAGGTGATGGGGTTCGACGAGAGCTTCGGGATGGCGTTTGCGAAGGCCGAGATCTCTGCGGGCGCCCCGATCCCGACGGAGGGCGTCGTCTGCATCACCGTGAACGATCACGACAAGGCGAACGTCACGCCGATTGCGCGCCGCTTTCACGATCTCGGCTTCGAGATCCGCGCGACCGAGGGCACCTGGCGCTACCTGCGCGCGCGCGGCATTCCGGCGGAGCGCATCTTCAAGGTGGGGGAAGGCCGTCCGCACATCGTGGATCAGCTGATCAGCGGCGAGATCGACCTCCTGATCAACACGCCGCTCGGCAAGAAGTCGCAGTACGACGACTACTCGATGCGGCGCGCGGCGATCACCCGCAAGGTGCCGTACTGCACTACGCTTTCAGCGGCGAGTGCAGCGTGCGACGCGGCGATTGCGCTGCGCTCGCGTGAGCGCACGGTGCTCAGCCTGCAGGAACGCTAGTCACTGAAGGGCGGGTGCGGCAGCGCCGCACCCGCCCTTCCGCTCCCGGTCGTCCGGGCTCGTTCTGCGGCCGTCCCGCTCTTCAGCGGGTACGGCCGCGGTCAGTATTCGCGTACCTCGGTCGTGCTCCCCTGGTAGTAGTGCGCCAGGATCTCCTGGTAGGTGCGACCGCGCTCCGCCATGCCGACCGCGCCGGTCTGGGACATGCCGACGCCGTGTCCCCAGCCGCCGCCATACGCCTTCCAGCCGACGATGCTGCCGCGCTCCTTCCATGGCTCGATGAAGAAGAGCGTGCTGCGCAGCGAGGACAGCGTACCGTTCGCGTTGAAGTACGGCAGACGTGAGCGGATACCATCCTTTGTGCCGACCAGTGCACCGGCATCCGTGTAGAACACGATCTCGCGGACGCGCCCGTGATCGGCACGGTCGGTGACCACGATCGAATCGACACGCGTGACCGTCGTGCCGAAGCCGGACGACAGCGCCTGCGCCATCTCGTCGAACGTCCACGTCACGACCCAGCGGTGGTAGACGGACCAGTCTGCCTCGAAGTCGCCGCCGGCGCGGGCACGCAGGTTCGTCGGATTCGCGTGCCTCATGAACACGTCCAGCGATGGCACGTGCTCGAGTGCCTTGCCCCGCTCCGCATCCGGCACACCGCGCAGGTACGGGACTGCGTTGGCGTATACGTCCTCGCTGTTGGCGGTGAAGCCGCCGCTGGTCGAATGGTAGAGCGTGCTGATCAGCGCGCCGTTGTACACTGCGACCACGCCCGCTGTCGCATCGACGGCCGCGGTCGAGACGGGATGCTCCGCCGCGACGCCGCCGTACACCTGGTCGGACGTGGTGGGGAGCAGGTCGTACCCGTCGGCCGAGCGCTTCCCCATGTTTGCCAGCGCATAGGTGCGCGCCGCGACCGCCTGCGCCTTCTGCGCCTCGGGCAGGCCGTACGGGCCCGGCGGCAGCTCGCGGGGCACAACGCCGTAGAGGTACTGCTCGAGTGGCAGCTCGTTGATCGCGGCGAGCGTTCCGCTCGAGTTCGTCCACACCTCGACCACGCCGCGGTACGGAGCGCCGTCGATGAGCACGATGCCGTCGCTCGACTCGAGCACGACCGGGTTGCCGACGACGCGCGACTCCTCGCCGTACGTGACCTCCACCTGCGACTCGCCGCTCACGACCGTCTTCGTTTGCCAGAAGCCCTCGGTCGGGAGGCCGGCCGCGCCGAGCGCCGCGACGAATGCCTCGCGGTCGGCCGCCGTCTCACCGACCGGCAGCGAGCCGAACAGCACACGCGTGCAGGTGCCGATGTCCTCGGTCAGCGTCTCGAACCCTGCGGCCTGTCCGCGTGCAACCAGGTCCGCGATCGCGGCCGCGTTGCCACTGCACGTCACCTGGAACCACCGCCGCGTTCGCACCTCGCCCGCGGCAAGGAGTCGGACGGTCGCTGCGTCGCCGCTTCCGCCCAGCAGCGTCGCACCGCTCGCCTTGTCACGCACGACCCAGTCGCCGGCGGCGCCGATCTCAACGCTCGTCGCGGACGGAACAACGCCGATGCGGATGTATCCCGGCGGTGTGGCCTGCAGGGAGGTTTCCTGGAGCAGCATCGCCGGGGACAGTCCGGACGGCCGGGCATCGGGTTGGAGGGGGTCGGTCCCGGAACATGCCGTGAGGGAGACCGTTAGAGCGACAGCCAGACAACAGCAGGTGCGCAGCGTACTGCCCATGGGACACCTCTCGTTGGGGGGTTGACGACAGGTTTCTTTGGCAGGTGCGCAGAGTGTAAGGGCTACGCGCGCGACGACGCCAGAGCCAGGCAGCGCCATTTGCCGCCGATTCGCGCGAAACCTACCTTGCGCGAGCTTCCTGTGCCGATCACCAGAGGAGTCACGCCATGCTCCGCACCCGCGTTGCTGCCATCGCGCTGTCCTTCGCCACGCTCGCCCTGCCGGCTGCCGCCCAACGCACCGTGCCGGAAGCACCTGCGCGCACCGAGGGCGACGGCCCGCACGAGCGTCTTATCGTCCGGGGCGTTACGGTCATCGATGGGACCGGCGCGCCGCCCTGGGGACCTGCTGACATCGTCATCGAGCGGAACCGGATCACGGAGATCCGTGGCGTCGGAGCGCCAGGACTTCCCATCCGCGACGACCGCCGCCCGCAGGGTGCGACGCGCGAGATCGACGCCCATGGCATGTACGCGCTGCCCGGCTTCGTCGACCTGCACGGCCACACCGGTGGCGCGCAGCAGGGAACGCCTGCGGAGTACGTGTACAAGCTGTGGCTCGCGCACGGCGTCACGACGATCCGCGATCCGGGCAGCGGCAACGGCGTGGACTGGACGCTGCGCTCGCGCGAGCGCAGCGCGCGCAACGAGATCGCTGCACCCCGCGTGTTCGTGTACGTCCGGCCGGGTGCCGGCTGGAACGGCGGTCGCATCGACAGTCCGGAGAAGGCGCGCGCCTACGTCCGCTGGGCAGCGGAGCAGGGCGTGGATGGGTTCAAGCTCGGCAGCTACGACCCGCCCATCATGGAGGCGCTGATCGACGAGGCGCGCAAGCATGGCCTCGGCACGCAAGCGCACCTCGCCCAGACCGGCGTCGCGCAGATGAACGCGCTCGACGCGGCACGGCTCGGGCTCGGCAGCCTCGAGCACTGGTACGGTCTGCCGGAGGCGCTCTTCGATGATCGCACGGTCCAGCACTATCCCGCCGATTACAACTACAACGACGAGTACCATCGCTTCGCGAGCGCGGGACGCCTGTGGAAGCAGGCCGCAGAGCCCGGCAGCGACCGTTGGAACGCGGTGATGGAGGAGCTGCTCGAGCTCGGCTTCGTGCTCGATCCGACGCTCACGATCTACGAGGCCAACCGCGACGTCATGCGCGCCCGCAACGCCGACTGGCATGAGCGCTACACCATTCCGTCGCTCTGGCAGTTCTACCAGCCGAGCCGCGAGGCGCACGGCTCCTACTGGTTCGACTGGACGACGCAGGACGAGATCGAGTGGAAGGAGAACTTCCGTCTCTGGATGCGTTTCCTGAACGAGTACAAGAACCGGGGCGGGCGCGTCTGCACGGGCAGCGACAGCGGCTTCATCTACAAGCTCTACGGCTTCGACTACATCCGCGAGCTGGAGCTGCTGCAGGAAGCCGGCTTCCACCCGCTGGAAGTCGTCCGCAGCGCGACGGTGTGCGGGGCCGAGACGCTGATGGAGCCGAAGGGGGAGCGCCCGCAGTTCGGCATGCTGCGTCCGGGGATGCTTGCCGACATCGTCATCGTTCCGGAGAACCCGCTGCACAACTTCAAGGTGCTGTACGGCACCGGCACGACTCGCCTGGACGAGAACGGCAGGCCGGTCACGGTCGGTGGTGTCCGCTGGACGATCAAGGACGGCATCGTCTACGACGCGCGCGCCCTCCTCTCGGACGTCGAGCGCATCGTGGCCGACGCGAAGCGTGTACCCGCGACGTCGCAGCAGCCTTGAGCACCCGGCGCGTCGGACTCGTCATGCATCCGGCGTGTGGCCGCCACGACACCGGGTGGGGTCACCGTGAGCATCAGGGACGGCTGCCGGCGATCGTCCGCGCCATCGAGCAGGACACGCCGATGCTGCTCGAGCACGTCGTACACGTCGAGCCGGACCCGATCGAGGTCGAGGCACTGTTGCGCGTGCACACTGCCCGGCACGTGGACACCGTCCGCGCCTGTGCCGCGGAGGCCGCGCGCACGGGAGAGCTGCAGCACCTGGATTCCGATACGGTAGTATCCGCAGCGAGCTGGGACGCTGCGCTCGCCGCGGCCGGCTGTGCGTGGGAAGCCGCGCGTATGCTCTACGATGGTGATGCCGACGGCGCGTTCGCGCTCGCGCGGCCGCCCGGCCATCACGCAACGCCCGATCGCGCCATGGGCTTCTGCCTGTTCAACAACGTTGCAGCGGCCGCGCGCGCCGTGCAGCACCACGGTGCAGGACGCGTGCTGATCGTCGATTTCGACGTTCACCACGGCAACGGCACGCAGGACATCTTCTACGAGGACCCGTCTGTCTACTTCCTCTCGCTGCACCAGTTCCCGTGGTACCCGGGCACGGGCGCGGCGGAGGAGCGCGGCGCGGGTGCCGGCAGGAGCACCACGCGCAACGTGCCGCTCGCGGCGGGCACGGATCCCGCCACGCACCTGCGCGCACTGGAGGATGCGCTCGCGGCAGCGCTCGAGGAGTTCACGCCGGAGATGTTCCTGGTATCTGCCGGCTACGACTGCATGGCGCGGGATCCGCTCGGCGGGCTGCTGCTCGAGCCACGTGACATCCATGCCCTGGTCTCGATCATCGTCGATGCCGCCGCCTCGGCCCGCTGCCGGACCATGTGTGTCCTGGAAGGGGGCTACGATCCGGCGCGCACCGGGGAGGGCGTCGTTCAGACGCTCCGGGCGCTGGCGGGACTGCCGCCGGCGTGAGCGGCGCGCAGGATCGGCACTCGTTAGATTCGCTGGATCCAATGGTGCACTGAGCACGAACGGGCATCGAACGCGACCGGAACCTGTGGAGCAATCATCGTGTCGGACTTCAGCCACCTGCGCAGCCATCTCCCGGCGATCCAGGCCGCACTGCGCGACGCGGATCTCGGCGGCTGGCTGCTTTTCGATCTGCACGCGCGCAACTCGGCGGCGATGGCCGTGCTCGGCCTCGGCGACCTGACGCGCCGCTATTTCGTGATGATCCCGCGGGAAGGCAGTCCCCGCGCGCTCACGCACCGGATCGAACAGCATCCGTTCGCGCACTGGCCGTGGGAAACGCAGCAGTACAGCAGCTGGCGGGAGCTGCATGCCGCGCTGCCGTGGCTGATCGGGGAGGCGAAGCGCGTAGGGATGGAGATCTCGGCCAGCGGCGCGGTCCCGGCGATGGACCTCGTGCCCGCCGGCGTGGTCGAGCTCATCCGTGGCACCGGCGTGGACGTGGTCACGTCGGGTGACCTCGTGTCGCAGTTCGCGTCGAGCTGGACAGCCGAGCAGCTCGCCTCACACAAGCGTGCGAGCGCGATTCTCGCCCAGGTCGCGCACTCCAACCTCGAGCGGCTTGCCCGCACGCTGCGAGAAGGACTGCGTCCAACCGAGCGTGACCTTCGGGAATGGGTGCTCGCCGATCTCGCCGAGCGCGGCGCGGGGGTAGGGGCCGACACCATCACCGCGAACGGTGTCAACGCCGCAAACCCGCACTACGAGCTCGAGGGCCGCGGCGCGGAGTTCAAGGAGGGCGATGTCGTTCTCCTCGACCTCTGGTCGAAGGAGGCCGACGACATGGTATACGCCGACCAGACGTGGATGGCGTACCTGGGTCACAGCGTTCCCGCGCGGGCGCGCGAGGTCTTCGAGGCCGTGCGTGATGCCCGTGAGGCCGCAGTGAAGTACGTCCAGGATGCATTCGCCGCAGGCCGCGACGTGCAGGGGTACGAGCTGGACGACGCCGCACGCAGGGTCATCCGCGACCGGGGGTTCGGCGACTACTTCATTCATCGAACCGGGCACTCGATCGACCGTTCCACGCACGGCATGGGACCGAACATCGACAACTTCGAGACCCACGAAACCCGGCGGCTCGTGCGGGGCGTCGGGTTCTCCATCGAGCCGGGGATCTACATCCCGGGCGAGATCGGCGTCCGGAGCGAGATCAACATGTACATCGACGAGACGGGCCCGATCGTGACGACGCCGGGTCCGCAGTCGGAAATTCTCGCACTGCTGTAATGAACGATCCGCGCGCGCACGAGGGCAGCGACGTCGACGCGACCAGCGCGCTCGATGCCGGGGACGAGTCCGATTCCCCGCGTCCGCATCAGGCCCTGTACTTCTACGGCATCGCCCGCGCGCGGAGCTGGCGCGGCGGACGGATCAGTGGTGCAAATGATGGTGTGCAGCGTGTGCGCTACCGCGACATCGAGGCCCTCGTTGCGCCGGTGGCGTACGACCTGCCGCCGTTCGATGACGAGCACCTGCTCGCGCATCAGCGGGTGCTGGAGGCCGCGATGCACCGCGGTACCGTGCTGCCCGCGCCGTACGGAATCGTGTTCCGTGGCCGCCGCCAGCTCATCCACATGATGCAGGACCAGTACGTGTCGATCGACGAGGGGCTCTCGTTCCTCGACGGGTACTGGGAGCTGCGCGTGCACATCAGCTCTCCGGCCGCCGCGGAGACGGCACCCGAGCTTGTCGACGCGGCGATGCAGATCTACTCGGAGATGCGGCGACGCGCCCGCGCCGCCGTGCCGATCCCCACGGAAGGGAAGCGACTCGTGAGCGCCGCGTTCCTGGTCGAGCGCACCGCATGGATCGAGTTCGTCGAGCATGCGGACGACCTCGGCCTGGCCCATCCCGAGCTGAGCTTCGACGTGACCGGTCCCTGGCCGGCATACGACTTCGTTCACATCAGTCCCTGACATGCTCGTGGAAGTCGCGCTGCCGGTGCCTCCGGCGCGCACCTTCCTCTACCGTGCGGAGGAAGCGCTCGCGCCCGGGACGCGTGTGCGGGTGCAGTTCGGTGGCCGCAGGCTGATCGGCTGGGTCGTCGGACCGGCACGACCGGGCCGCCGTGCACCGGACAGGATCCGCACGATCGAGCGCGTGCTCGACGAGACGCCGAGCGTGACGCCCGAGCTGCTCGCGCTCTGCCGCTGGGCGGCCGACTACTACCTGGCCTCGCTCGGCATCGTGCTGCGCACTGCCGTGCCCACACTGCTCACGGAGACGACGCGCACGAAGGACCCGGTGCGCACGCGACGCGTCGTGCGGATCGCGCGCGAGCTCCCCAGCCTGCAGCAGCGTGACGAGACGTTCGGCCGTGCGCGCCGCCAGCGCGAGTGCTACGAGGTGCTCGAGGCGAGCGGCGGCTCGCTCGATCTCGCACACCTCACGGACGAGCTCGGATTCTCCGCCGCGGTCATCAGGGGGCTCGTCGACAAGGAGCTCGTCACGCTGCATGATGAGCCGCTCGTGCGCGATCCCTTCGCCGCAATGGAGCCGCCACCTCCATCGTCGCACACCCCGACACCGGCGCAGGCGGAGGCGATCAGGCGGCTGGTCGCCGCCTCACGGGCCGCGGTTTCGACGGGCGTGCGATTCGAGACCGGTGCCGACGACAGTGACCCCGATGCCGGCAGCATCACGCAGCTGCTCACCACGTCGCGCGCGCCCCTGCCGTTTCTGCTGCTCGGGGTGACCGGCTCGGGCAAGACACTCGTCTACATCGAGCTGCTGAAGGAAGTGCTGCGACGGGGGCGCGGCGCGATCGTGCTGGTACCGGAGATCGCGCTCACGCCGCAGACGGTTGCCCGCTTCCGCGCAGAGTTCGGTGACGTCGTCGCCGTCCTGCACTCCGCGCTGTCGGACGGTGAGCGCTACGACGCGTGGCGCGCTCTCCGCAGCGGCGAGCGTCGCATCGCGATCGGTGCGCGCTCGGCCATCTTCGCGCCGGTCACGGACCTCGGTGCGATCATCGTGGACGAGGAGCACGAGGCGAGCTACAAGCAGTCGGAAGCGCCGCGCTACCACGCACGCGAGCTGGCCGTCGTCCGGGCACGGCTCGCCGGTGCAGTGTGCGTGCTGGGCAGCGCGACGCCGTCGCTCGAGAGCTGGCACAACGCGAACCGCGGCAAGTATGAGCTGCTGCGGTTGCCGGGACGGGTCGAGGGGCGGCCGCTCCCGCCCGTGCGGATTGTCGATCTGCGCAGGCGCCGGGACGACGCGCGCCGGCCTGCCGGCATGCACGGCGGCGCGGACGGCGCGCACGTCGTCAGCGCGCCGCCGCAAGACGGCAGTCTCTCACCCGTGCTCGTCGAAGCGATCCACGACCGGCTCGCCCGCAACGAGCAGACGATCCTGCTGCTCAACCGGCGCGGCTACTCGACGTTCGTACAGTGCCGCTCGTGCGGTGCGGTATGGCACTGCCCGCAGTGCAACGTGACGCTGACGTACCACCGTGCGCGACGACGGCTCGTCTGCCACTACTGCTTTCACGAGGAGGCGCCGCCCGATCGCTGCGACCGCTGCGGCAGCGCCGACCTCGCCTACCGCGGCGTCGGCACGGAACAGGTCGAGCGCGAGGTCGCGGACCGGTTCCCGCACGCGCGCATCGCGCGCATGGACGTCGACACGACATCCGCGAAGTGGGCGCATCACGAGATTCTCCAGCGCGTGGAGCACGGCGAGCTCGATATCCTGCTCGGCACCCAGATGATCGCGAAGGGGCTGGACTTCCCGGGCGTCACGCTCGTCGGCGTCGTCAACGCGGATATCGCGATGAACCTGCCCGACTTCCGGGCAAGCGAGCGGACGTTCCAGCTGCTGACGCAGGTGGCCGGCCGCGCGGGGCGCGGGCCGAAGGGCGGGGAGGTCATCGTACAGACGTCGCTACCGCAGCACTACGCGATCCAGTGCGCAGTGACGCACGACTTCGAGGGGTTCGCGGAGCACGAGCTGGCGGAGCGGCGCAGCCCCCCATATCCGCCGCTCGCGCGCCTGCTCAACGTCGTCCTGAGCGGGACCGACGAGCGTGCCGTGACAGACGTGGCCCGGGAGTGTGCAGCCTGGCTGCAGGCTTCACTCCCCGCACAGGCGCCCGTCGAGCTGATCGGGCCGGCGCCCTGCGCGATCGACCGCGTCCGTGGCCGCTGGCGCTGGCACTTCGTGCTGCGATCCGGCTCCGCCCGCGCGATCGGTGTGGCGGGGCGCCTGCTTCAGCGCTACCCGCTCCGTCCGGGGCGCGCTGAGTTGCGGCTGATCCTCGACCGCGATCCCGTATCGCTCCTGTAACTGGCGCTGCTGTATTGATCTCCGGCACCGGCCGGTGCTACTCTTGGAAGGGCCGCGCGCCGGCCGCTCCTGCCCTCCCGTCAGCGCGTCCCGCACGGTCGCCCGCTCGTCGTGTGTGAACCATTGGGCCCGAGCGTTGTATTGAAGGGCGCACCCGACTGAAGGAGGATTGCGCTTGGCCATGGGGTGTCTGGCACTCAACGCATCGTTTGAGCCCCTGACGATCCTGCCGATCCGAAGGGCTCTACGCCTCGTCATCGACCAGAAGGCCGAGATCCTCGAGGTGGACGAGAGTCGAACGTTCAGATCGGAGAAACGGCAGCTCGCCTGTCCCGCCGTGATCCGCCTCGTTCGCTTCGTCCACGTTCCCAGGAAGTTCCGCCGCCAGGTCACCAACACATTTCTCTTCGCGCGCGACGGCTACCGCTGCATGTACTGCGGGCGCCATCGCTCGGACCTGCGGCATCGGGAGTTCCTGACGCGGGACCACGTCGTGCCGATGTCCCGGGGCGGGACGAATACGTGGGAGAACGTCGTGACGGCATGCTCGCCCTGCAACAACCGCAAGGGCAGCCACCTGCCGTCGGAAGTGGCGATGCACCCCCTGCATCCACCGCTGGAGCCGAACTACGTCGAGCTCGTCTGGGCCGTGCGGCGCATCACCACCGTGCAGGCGAAGTACATCCGCATGTTCTACGGTGAGGAGGTGCTGCGCGCGCTGCAGCCCGCGCCCGAGGAAGAGGCGGCCTGAGCCGCGTCAGAGCGCCATTGCGCCCGCCATCAGCATCAGCGCGGCGAGAATCCCGAACAGGATGAGCAGGAAGGCAGGCAGCAGCACGGCGACGGCCGCGCGTGCGGTTGTCGTGTCGTGTGCCTCGCGCAGCCCGATCACCGCGAGTGCGAGCATCCAGATTCCGCCGATCACGCCACCCACGAAGGGGAGGATCGCGGCGAGCTGCGCGCCATAGGCGTGGCAGAACACGCGAATCGTCGTCGCGAAGCCGTTCTTCGCACCGCCCAGCATCAGCAGCATCACGTGCACGACGCCGGCGGTGATGAAGAGCGACAGCATGAGCACGAGCGGCGCCAGCAGGAAGTCCTGCAGCGGATGCGTCTCCGGCATCGGCGTGCCGCTCATCCTGGCGAGGAGATATGACGGCTGCGCGGCGGGGAAGACCATCTGCCAGAACAGGCCGATGCCGCTGACGATCAGCCCGACGGCGATGTAGTACCAGAGGCTCGGGGCGAGAGACTGTCCTCTACCGAGCTGGGGAAAGAACCGGCGCGGTGCGAAGACGCTTTCCTTCCACGCGTGCGTGACGGCGTCGAGCAGGGGCACGCCCGCAGGTGGCGGCCAGCTCGCGCCGGACGTCGACTCGCCTGCTGCGGGGGGCACTTCGCTCAGTTCTCTGAATCGGTGTTCGGCAGCCAGTCGTGCACCTTCGCGATGAGGCCACGGATATCGATCGGCTTGCGGACGTAGTCGTTCGCACCGGCCTGCAGCGCGAGGCGCTGTGCCCCCTCCATCGCAGTGACCGCGATGATCGGGATCCCGGCGGTCGACTGATGCTGGCGGAGCCGGCGCGTCGCCTCGAAGCCGTCCATCTCCGGCATCATGATGTCCATGAGGATCAGGTCGGGGGCTTCTGCGAGCGCAACCTCGACGGCCTGGCGCCCGTCGACGGCAACGATGACGTGGAAGCCGAAAGCCTCGAGCAGCGCGCGCATCGCGTCACGGCTGTCGAGGTGGTCTTCGGCGATCAGGATCGTCGGCGATCTATTGCCGAGGTCTGTCTCTGACCTCAGCTCGGCTCGAATCGGCTGCAACAGGTCCAGTCCAGGTTCTACACGCAATACGCGGCAAGACCAGTTGATTGATATCCACCGTCCGCGTCAGCGGTCGACGGATTACGTACGGCCCGCACCGTCGCAAATCCCGCGCCGATTGGACTCCCAGGCTGGACGGCGGCCCGCGCAGCGGCGTAGCTTGGCCGCATGCCGTCTGCACAGCTTACCCGCACTGTCCGCTTCTCGGCCGCGCACCGGTACTACCGTCCCGAGTGGAGCGAGGCCGAGAATCGAAAGCGCTTCGGCGCGTGCAGCAATCCGCATGGACACGGGCATAATTACGCACTCGAAGTGTGCGTGCAAGGCGAAATCGACCCGCTCACCGGCTTCTCGGTAGACCTCGGCGAGCTGGATGCACTGCTGCAGCGCGAGGTCGTAGAACGCCTCGATCACCAGCACATCAACCACGCCGTCGAGGCGTTCAGACCGGGTGGTCTGATCCCGACCTGCGAAAACATCGCGGCCTGGCTGTGGCCTCGCATCGAGCAAGGACTGCCGCAAGGTGCAAGGCTGGTCCGTCTGCGCCTGCGGGAGGACGAGAACCTGTATGTCGAATACACCGGGCCCTCCGCCGAGAGGTAGCGGGGGCGGTGGCCGCGAGGGGCGCTCGCACCGCAACCGCGGGCAGGGCCGGCCGCCCGGTCCTCCCCGCAACGGCCGCACGCCCGCTCCCGCGTCTGCGCAGGCGGAGCCCCCGCGGCACGGCCCCGAGCCGCGGCCGCCCCGCGAGCTGGACCGGGACCCGACGGAGCGCCGCAGCTTCGAGCTCGACGGTACCGAATGGATCGCGTGGGTGGCCGGAAAGGGGGCGTGGGGCTCCGGCGCCTACGGGCTGGGCATGGTCGTCGCCGTCCACTTCGCTCCGGCGACGGCCCCCGACCTGCCCGAGCGCGAGGCGCTGCTGGCGCGCGGCAGGTTCGCCGGCCTCTATGACGAGGAGTTGCGGGAGCTCTTCGAGAAGGCCACGCCGATCGTGCGCGACCAACCGCGCCGGGAGCGGCCGAAGCGCGATCGCAGGAGCCGCGACTGGTAGTCAGTCGCCGAGTGGTGGTCCGATGCTGATCTCGTTTCCCGAGATGCGGATCGCGTAGCGAAGCAGGGGATCACCCGCCCTGTCCACGCGCGCGCCGGAGTGGACGTCGAAGGTCGCGTCGTCGTTCGTGCACACGAGCGTGTCGTCCCGGATCGTCCCGGTCTCCGCGAGGCGCTGCCCGCACCCGGTGCAGGTGCCGTCCAGTGCGTAGTACGTCTGTGCAATGTTGAGCACGACGAGACGACGCCCACCCGCTTCGACCTCGGCCATGGCGCCGGGGCCCAGCTCGGGCGTGGTCAGGACGGTCGCGAAGCCAGGGGCGTCCATGGGTCAGGCGACGACGGCGGGTCCGCGCCGTGGCGTTGCGGCCTCGACGAGTCTGGCAACGACGCCTGCGCACTGGCTGGCCGCCGTGTCCTCCTCCTCGATCGCACGCTCGATCAGGCGGTGCGCGTCCGACTGGCCGCAGCTCGCTGCCAGCACGGCGAGGGTGCGGTACATGGTGCCGGTGAGCTGACTCGCGCGTGCAAGCGCGGTCATGCCCCCGATCTCGAGCACTGCGGGCGCAGCCGCCGACCCCACGAGCCTCCGGTGGTCGTCGCGCACGCCTGCAAGCGCGGCGCTCGCGACCTGCGGGCTCGCGCCGCCGAGCAGCTCCATGGCGCGCTCGAGCATCTCGAGCTGACGACCGGTCGCCGCGCGGCAGTTGCGTGCCTGCGAGCGGGCCTCCGGGGCACCCAGGCGTGTCTCGACCTCGTCGAGCAGCATCAGCGTGTGCCGCTCCGCGTCGTACACCTCCGCGAGGAGGTGCCTGTACAGCTCCCGCATTGACTCCACGGCTCTGCTCCTTCCGGGGTTGCCGGCGCAGTTCACGCCGTGTCGCCCTCCGGGAAAGGCAAGACGCGTTCCCTTGCGCGGGACGGTGGACGCGGCACCGCACGGACCCCATGTTTCGCGCCCGGACGTCACATTCTGGAGGAACGTTGAACGACACACGACGCCGCCGGATCCTGACCGGCGACCGGCCGACGGGGAGGCTGCACCTCGGTCACTGGCTGGGCAGCATCAGGAATCGCGTACGGCTGCAGGACGAGTACGAGTGCTTCTTCATCATCGCTGACCTGCACACGCTCACGACGAAGCCGGAGAAGGAATCGATCGCGCAGATCCCCGGTTACGTGCGCGAGATGGTGCTCGACTACCTGTCGGTCGGCATCGATCCGAAGCGCTCGCGCATCTTCGTGCAGTCCGCGGTACCGGAGACCGCGGAGCTGACACTGTACTTCTCGATGCTGATCTCGCTGCCGCGACTCGAGCGGCTGCCCAGCATCAAGGACATGGCGGAGGCCGCGCACCTCGACGTGCTGCCCTTCGGGCTGGTCGGATACCCGGTGCTGCAGGCCGCGGATATCCTGCTCGCACGCGCGGACGTCGTGCCGGTCGGCAAGGACAACGTGCCGCACGTAGAAGTGACACGCGAGATCGCGCGCCGCTTCAACTACCTGTACGGCCAGGTGTTCGCCGAGCCGGAGGCGCTGATCAGCGAAGTGCCCACGCTGCCCGGGATCGACGGACAGGCCAAGATGTCCAAATCGCTCGACAACGCGATCTTCCTGTCGGATTCGCCCGACGTCGTTCGTCAACGCGTGATGCGCATGTACACCGACCCGAACCGGCTGCGCGCGACCGACCCGGGGACGGTCGAGGGCAACCCGGTGTTCATCTACCACGACGCGTTCAATGCCGACCGCGAGGAGGTGGAAGACCTGAAGGCCCGCTACCGCGAGGGTCGCGTGGGCGACGTCGAGGTGAAGAAGAAGCTCGTCGCCGCACTCGAGAGCTTCCTCGGTCCCGTCCGCGAGCGTCGCGAGCACTTCGCCGCGCAGGAGGGGCTGATCGAAGGGATCATCGAGGAAGGCAATGACGCGATGCGCGCCGTCGCCGCCGAGACCATGGCGCGGGTGCGTGAAGCGATGGGCCTGACGTATTATCGCTGAGCGACGTCCGGCGGCGGCCGGACCCACAACCATCAGGGAGGGGCACGATGAAGTTGCGGCATGCGATGTGGGTGATCACGGCGACGCTGCTCGCCTGCGGCGGCGAGCAGCCCGACCAGGCGCAGACGAGCGAGGGTGCGGAGGCCGCGCCGCTCGCGGGGACGGTGCAGGGCTCCGACCAGCTGGCCTGCGAGCCGCAGCGCGATCCGGCGGGCCGGGCGAGCCCCTACGATTCCACGCGCTTCGCGGTCGGTGACGGCGAGATCCTGGTGTGCTACGGCCGCCCGAGCGCGCGGGGCCGCACCATGATCGGCGGCGAGAACGTGCCGTACGGTCGCCTCTGGCGGACCGGCGCGAACGAGCCGACGATCCTCCATATCTCGGCGCCCGTTTCGATCGCGGGGGTCGACGTGGAGCCCGGCTCGTACTCGCTGTATACGATTCCGGGCGAATCGGAGTGGACGATCATCGTAAACCGCGCAATCGATCAGTGGGGCCACGAGAGCTCGTACACACCGGAGGTCGAGGCGCAGGAGGTCGGGCGCGGAACCGTCGCGGCCGAGCGGGTAGAGGACCACATCGAGCAGTTCACGATCCGGGCGGAGCCGGCCGATGACGGGGCCACGCTCATCCTGGAATGGGAGCACACCCGGGTGCCCATCCCGGTCGTCGCGCGGTAGGCCTTGGGCCCCAGCCGTTTTCCCGACCGGTCACGGCGAGCTGCCGTGGCCGGTCGCCCTGTCACGACCGGCCCGCTTCGGGCGTTCCTAGTTTGAGTCCGTCTGGACCGGAGGCCAGTGGATTTCGAGGCGCAGTTCCAGGCGCTGTACCCGTCGCTGTACCGTTATCTGAATCGCCTCACCGGTGATCCGGACGTGGCGGAGGACATCGCGCAGGAAGCCTTCGTGCGGCTGCTTCGCCAGTCGCTGCCGGATGACGAAGTACGTCCGTGGCTGTTCACAGTGGCGATGAACCTCGTGCGCGATGGTGCGCGCAGGACGGATCGACGCCAGCGGCTGCTGCAGACGGCGCCTTCCGTGTCGGGACATGTGCCGATGCCGGACGCGGAAGTCGAGCGGAACGAGCGGATCGCACTCGTGCGACGCGCGCTCAATACGCTCTCGCAGCGCGACCAGCAGCTTCTGCTGATGCGCGAGGAGGGCTTCAAGTACGAGGAGATCGCGGGCGTGGTCGGCGTCGCACCCGCTTCGGTAGGAACGTTGATTGCACGTGCCCTCCGCAGGTTTGCGGAGGCGGTGGATTCGCAGGGTATTCCGGATGAACCACCTGAGTGAGGGACAGCTTCAGGCATACCTCGACGGCGAAGTCGAGGGCGCCGCTGCGCGCAGCCTGGCAGCGCACCTGGAGGCGTGTGCCGTCTGTACGGCCACGCTCGACGAGCTGCGCGCCGCGGCCGTGCGCACCTCGCATGCCCTCGCCTGGCTCGATCGACCCGCGTCGACGGCGGCTGCAATTCAGCCTGGCATCGCGGCCCTCGCGGCCGAGCGTGCCACGGAGGTCGTCGGGGCGAACGGAGATGCACGGGTAACCAGCATCGACGCCCACCGTCCCTGGAGGCGGCCGGCGCGGGTCGGATTCCTGAAAGCCGCGATGCTCGCGCTGCTCGTCACCGGAGCGGCTGCCGCGGCGATTCCCGGGTCCCCCGTTCAGCGCTGGCTGATCGGCGCGTGGACCCAGATGACGGGCCCCGAGCCGGTCGTTGTCGAGGAACCGGAGGTTCCGGAGACGGTCGAGCCGGCGCCGGCACCCGCGGAGCTTGCGTCGATCTCCATCGAGCCCATCGACGGCAGGCTCACCGTTCTGCTGGACGGGGCCGCTCCCGGCCAGTCGATCCGCGTCGTGCTCGTGGATGAGCCCACGGCAACGGTCGAGACCGACGCAACTGCCGCAACGCGTTTCAGCACCGGACCCAGCCGTATCCAGGCGACCGGGCTCGGACGCGGCAGTGTCAATGTCCTGCTCCCGCGCTCGCTTGCGTACGCGCGCGTCGTCGCCGATGGACAGCTGCTGTTGGAGAAGGAAGGCAGCGCCGTGCACACGCAGGGCGACGTCGTGGAGCAGAGCGACAACGTGATCGTCTTCCGCATCCGCTGATCTGACCCGCCAGCTCTGAATACGCGCGCAGGTGGATTGCCCCTGCGCGCGTTTTTGTGTTATTCCTTCGGGAGTGCCACGCACGACCCGCTCGCCTGAGGAGCAGGCCGTACCGCGAATCCGCCCTGCCACGGAGTGTCGCGAAGTCGATGCTGCCCCTGACTGCCACCCTCGCCCTCATCGCGTCGCTGCAGGTCGGGCCTGCCCAGGCGACCGGACTGGTGTGGGGCCAGGTGCGCAGCGAAAGCAGCGGGGCACCACTCCGGTTCGCGGTTGTCGAGATCCCGCTGAGCGGCCGCGACGACCTGCGCACGTCGACGGACGAAAACGGCATCTACATCCTGCGTGACGTGCCGGCCGGCCGTCGCGTGCTGCGCGCGACGCACATCGACCACGCACCGCTCGACGTGCAGGTGTCCGTTCCGTCGGGTGGCCGTGTCTCTCTCGACTTCGCGCTCCGCCTGCGCCCTGTCCAGCTCCCCGTCGTGTTCGCGCGCGCAGCGTCCATCCCGACGACACGCACCGACAGCACACCGTCGGGCATTGCGGCGCTCGGGCCGGCCAGCGTGCACGTCCTCGAGGCCTCGCCCGGCATTGCCGAGCTCGGCCTCGGCGAGCTGACCCGCGCCATACCGGGCTACGAACCGATCGATCCGTCGGACGTACTGTACGTCCGCGGCGGTCAGGCAGACATGAAGCTGGTGCTGCTCGACGGCGCGCCGGTCTACGCACCCTTCCATCTGGGTGGCCTGATCGCGGCTCTCGACACGGACTGGCTCGGCACCGCGAACCTGTACCTGGGCGGCGCGCCTGCGCGCTTCGACGGCGGCCTCTCCTACATCATGGAGCTCGAGTCGCGGTCCGCGCGCACGGGGCGCGTGCACACGGAGGTCGGCGCAGACATGCTGTCTGCGCGCGGCCGCATCGAAGGGCCGCTCGTCGGCGACGCGGGATTCCTCATCGCCGGACGCGCAGTGCACGGCCTCGGCGCCGAGCCGTTCTTCTCCGACGCGTTCCCGTACCGCTACGGCGATGCGATCGCACGCTTCGACGCCTCGGTCGGCGACGGTGAGCTCTCTCTCACGGGCTTCTGGAACGAGGAAGGCATCCAGCTCGACAGCACGTCGCGCGCGGATGGCGAGACCGTGTGGGGCAACCGTGCAGTGTCGTTGCGCTACCGCGGACACGTGCTCGGCTCGAACGCGCTCTTCACGCTCGCAGCCAGCTCCTTCCGAACGGCGCTGCCCATCGGTGGAATCCGGCCGCTGCTGACCTCCGCGGAGTCTTCGCGCTCACGCCTGGCCGCTGATTTCGAGCGCATGGCCGGGCCCGTGCGCATCGCGTATGGCGCGTCCGTCGACCGGATGACGTTCGACTACACCGCCGCCGTGCGCGGCGCGGAGGAGGACTCCGTGCTCCTGCGCGCAGAGGGGCAGGGCGATTCCGGCGGCGCGTACATCGATGCGTCGTTCAACGTGCTCAACGGCCTCCGGCTGCGCGCCGGAATTCGCGGCGACCGATTCGCGCTGATCGACGACATGCGCTTCGCACCGCGCATCGCGCTCACGCTCGCCCTCGGTCAGCGCGCCGCGATTACCGTCGCGGGTGGACGCTATCACCAGTACGTCCGCGCGCCGGAAGACGAGATCATCTTCGTCGGCTCCGTCGTGCACGACGCGATCGCGACACCACCCCTCTCGGTCGCACGCGCCTCGCACGTCGCGATGCACCTCGCGCAGGATCTCGGCGATGCGATGGTGCTCGCGCTCGAGGGTTACTACAAGGCATACGATGGACTGCCGAGCGCGATCAGCGACCGCGCAGAGTCATCCGGCGTCGAGCTCTGGGTGCGACGTGACGGAGAGCGCCTCACGGGCTGGCTCGGGTACTCGCTCGGCTGGGTCTGGTCCAGCGACGCCGACGACCGCTACGCCGTCGATGCACGACGCTTCGCGGGACGACACCTGATCAGCGCCGGCATCGCCGGCCCGACGTTCGGTCGCGGGGCATTCGACGTGCGCGTGTCCTACGGCTCCGGCCTGCCGTACACCGCGATCCCCGAGCCCGACAACGCCGCACCCGTCTTCGCGATGATGGAGACCGGCGGCCCCGACGCACACATCCACACCGAGGTCGCATCCATCCCCAGCGCGACGCTCGACCAGCCCGAGCGCCCCTACCTCCGTATCGACGCGCGCGTCGAGCACACCTGGAGCGGTGAGCTGAACGGCGCAGTGTTCGACGTCACGCCCTACCTGAAGCTTCTCAACGCGCTCAACCGCCGCGACGCGATCTTCTACCACTACGATCGTACGCCGACCGGAACGGAGCTCAAGCCGCTCGCGTCGTTGCCGGTCCTGCCGGTGCTCGGCGTCGAATGGCGCTTCTAGGCCATTTCGCTTGTTTACCACGGAGAACACGGAGGACACGGAGGTTTACTCGTCGCAGAGGACGCGGAGTCGTGTCACCGCTGAGGCGCGGAGAACGCGGAGAGGAGTTGATGCAGGCGGTGCGTGCTCGCGGAAGGACGTTCAGGGTTTCTGCGGCAGTCAGTCAGTCTGTTTGTGGAACAGAAAGGCAACGCCGGAAATCATGCCGCTGCGCAGGGAATCCCATCAATATGACAACGCTGCGCGCCACCGGAACGCAGCGGAAAAGACGAACGATGTAACCGACTCAGCGAATCCCCACGAGAGCCTCGGCGCATCCGCGTTGCAACCCATCTCCGCGTCCTCCGCGCCTCAGCGGTGAAACCCCCTCTGTGCCCTCCGCGGTAGACAATGACTAGTGCTTGGGGCGCAGAGAGATGTCCTGACGGTACTTGTGGTACGCCTCCTCGCTGATCTCGCCCGCGCGGAACTTCTCATCGAGTACTTCCTGCGCCTGTCGACCGAAGTCGCCCTGCTTGCGCGCGTCGCGGCGGGCCATCAGCCACAGCACGAAGAGCACGAGGAGGTACTCGGAGAAGGGGGAGTAGGGGGCCGGCGTGTCGATGAAATTCATGAGCCATTGCCACCAGCCCGGGACAGGCACGGTGTTGGCCCCGTCGGCGGCCGCCTGCAGGACGGCAACGATGAGTTGTGACATGAATCCTCCTACCGACCGTCTACGACGGCGGCCCAGACCGCTTCCGGCTTGAAGCAGAGGTCACGGCCCCGGTCGTCCTCGAACCAGAGCGGATGTCCGCGACGCAGGCGGAACATGATCATCCGCTGCAGCTCGATCGGCGTGTGGCGCCAGCGCGCACGGAACGTCACCTCGCCTTCGTCGGTCGCGAGGCGTACGAGCACCGTGGGGATCAGGCGGCGCAGCGGGGTGCGAGCGTAGTAGACCATGTCGCTGTAAACGCTAACCGTCGTCCGCACCGGGAGCAACGGTCTTGGGTTACACACCCTTTTCTCGCCACAGGCGGTCGAGCCGCTCGTGGTGCGGCGCAACACGCTCCCGCCACTCGGGGAGGGCGTAAATGCCCTCCGGTCGCGGCCGTGGCCGCTCGCGCGGGGGCTCGATGCCGAGCACGCTGCGCGCCGCTTCCTGCAGCGCCGCACGCGTCCGGAGCATCCGCGTGTGAAACAGCGTCTCCTTCCGCGCGAACGGGCTCATGTTCTGCGCGCTCGGATGCGTTGTCCAGAGCACCTGCGGCAGCGGCGCCCGCCACGCGCGTGTCCACGCACGGCGAAACGCCGCGTCGGGGTCCAGCCGCTCGAGCGCGATTACAATGTCGCGCTCCGCGCCGCGCTTTACCAGCCAGTTCTGCGTGACAATTCGTTCATCCTCGTCGAGTCGCGCAGCCGTCACGATCGAGCGCATGCCGACGTTGCCGAGCGCGACGAGCAACGGCGCACCCGCCGCAATGATCGTGTCGCGCAGCAGGTGAAGGCTGCTCTCGTACTCGCCGACGGGCTCGCGCAGCTCAGCGGCCGTCGGCTCGCCGCCGCCTGCGGCGGGCAGCGCGTTGTACGAGGCAGTCAGAAACACCTGGTTGCGGTCCAGCCCGATGCTCCCCAGCAGCGCGTCGAGGTTCGCCCCGGCGATGTCGCCGCCGAATGGGATGCGGGTGCCGTGCGCGCCGAGCTCCCCGCGGCCGCGGCCGCCCGCGTTTCCGGGCGCGGCACCGACGAAGAGGATCGGCACACGGTGCCAGGGCCCGTTGCGACGGCTCCAGACCATCGGGCGCTCGACGACCTGACCGTCCGCGGTGCGGCATGTCTCGCCCACCCATTCGTCGCGCAGACACGATGGGTGCTCCGCATGCACACGACGGAAGATGCGGCGGAAGCGCCGTTCCTCCGCAGTCAGTGTCCTTGCGTTCGTCGCAGTCGATTTACTCAGAGGCTGTCGAGCAGATCGTCAATTGCCTTTTCGACGGCACCGCGTGCGCGGCCGGCCAGCAGATTCTGCAGCATCTCACGCGCATCGGCGGCCACGTCCTCGTGATGCCGGTCCCGCGCGCCCCGCACGACGTTGCCGATCGGGAGGAGCGCGAGCCGCGCCTGGTCGTCGTCATTATCCTCGACCTCGTATGACGAAGACTCGAGCTCGAACGACGCCTGCGGCACGCTCGCCTTCCAGGGCTCCTCGGGCTCTTCGTCGTCCTCCTCCATGAAGCGCTGCAGCTCGCTCGCATCGACAGGGAGAACGAGGCAGACACGCGCCTCGATGTTGTGGTCGGGATCTTCCGTCGCCGCCAGCGCGAGCGCGACCGGCGTGCGCAGAAGACTGCGAATCGCAGGCACCGCCGTCTCCGCAACGACGCCGCGCGCGACCAGCCGGTTCTCGTGGTAGTACGCGAGCGCGGCACTCCCCGGCGGCGTGTCCGGGTGGTTGATCGGACGGGCCTCGAGCAGTAGCGGCTGCGGGTGCGTGACTACAACCAGCGAATCCACGTGTTCTTCCCGGGTTGAGACAGTGTACGCAGAACGAAATCTAGCCCCGTTCCTGATAAAACGTTCCGCGCCGCGCGTCCCTGTCAACCCGCCTAGGATTCGGGTGGATCCGGGTGGCGCGTCTTCGAAACACCGCTCAGGATGCCGAGCCCGATGAGAACGATGATCCCCACACCGATCCAGACGGCAGGTACACCGAGCAGCGTCGCGGCAATCGCCAGCCCGACGATCAGGATGATGAAGCCCACGATATAGATCACAAACGAGGACATGCAGCCTCCATGAGTGGGGCAGACCGGGCACTTTGCGGGGGCAAGTCGCATGCTCTGTGCCGGCCCAAACGACGACGGCCGGCGGGATCTGTACCCGCCGGCCATCATGGAGCCCCTGCCGTGCGCGGAGAAGCTGCCCGCTCAGGCCTGTGCGCGCTTGCGCGCAGTGCGGCGCGGCCGCTGCACCGTCAGGGCGCGCTGCACGATCTCGCGCTGCGTCGCCTCGTGCGTGCTGACATACCCCTCGGCCGGCGATGCGCGCTCGGGACGCCCGTTGTAGCGCACCTCCGCGGAGCCCGCGACCTCCTCGAGGCGCGGCCGGATGTACGTCCACGCGCCCATGTTGGCCGGCTCCTCCTGCGTCCAGACGATCTCGCGCGCATTCGGGTACGACGCGACAATCTCACGCACCTGGTCCGCGGGGAAGGGATAGAGCTGCTCGATGCGGACGAGTGCGACCGCGTCGCTGCTCTCCTCTTCCCGCCGTGCGAGCAGGTCGTAGTAGACCTTGCCGGAGCACGCGACGATGCGCTCGACCGCGTCACGGTTCTGAACGCCCTCGTCGTCGATCACGAAGCGGAACTCGCCGCTCGAGAGCTCCGCGGGCTTCGAGATCGCGCGCGGATGACGCAGCAGGCTCTTCGGCGTCATCACGATGAGCGGGCGCTGCTCCTCCAGCAGTGCCTGCCTGCGCAGCAGGTGGAAGTACTGCGCGGGCGTGGTGCAGTTCGCGACGCGGATGTTGCCCTCCGCCGCGAGTTGCAGGAAGCGCTCGAGTCGACCGCTCGAGTGCTCCGGTCCCTGGCCCTCGTAGCCGTGCGGCAGCAGGAGGACGAGACGCGACTCCTGCCCCCACTTCTCTCTGCCGGCGGTGATGAACTGGTCGATGATGACCTGTGCGCCGTTCACGAAGTCGCCGAACTGTGCCTCCCAGAGCACGAGGGCCCTGGGCGCGACGACCGAGAAGCCGTACTCGAAGCCCATGGTCGCAAGCTCGCTGAGCGGGCTGTTGTAGACCTCGAACGAGGCACGTGCCTCCTCGAGGTTCGCGAGCGGGACGTACAGCCGGTTCGACTCCGCGTCGTGCAGCACGAGATGACGCTGGCTGAACGTGCCGCGCTCGACGTCCTGACCGGTGAGCCGGATGGGTACGCCGTCGCGTAGCAGCGAGCCGAACGCGAGTGCCTCACCGTGTGCCCAGTCGAGGTTGCCATCCTCCGGCACCACCTTCGCGCGGCGCTCGAGCTGACGCTGCAGCTTCGGGTTGACGCTGAAGTCATCGGGCCAGTGGTGCAGCTGCGCGTCGATCGACTTCACGACTTCGACCGGCACGTTCGTGTCGATCGCTGCCAGGGGCGCGAGCGGCGGCATCTCGAGCTCGATCTCCTCCTCGCGCGCGCCCGTATCCCGGATCTCCTGCTGCTCGGCGACGAGTCCGTTGTAGACGCGGTCCCAGGCAGCCTTGATGTCCTCCTCGGAGACGGTGCCGCGCCGCACCAGCTCCTGGCCCCAGAGCGTGCGCACCGTCGGGTGCGACGCGATCTGGCGGTAGCGGACCGGCTGCGTGTAGGTCGGCTCGTCGCCCTCATTGTGGCCGTACTTGCGGTAGCCGATGAGGTCGATGACGACGTCGCTGTGGAAGCGTGCCCGGTATTCCATCGCGAGGTTGATCACGGCGAGGCACGCCTCGGGATCGTCCGCGTTGACGTGGAACACCGGAATGTCGTAGCCGCGCGCGATGTCGCTCGCGTAGTCCGTCGAGCGTGCGTCGCGCGGATCGGTCGTGAAGCCGACCTGGTTGTTCGCGATGATGTGCAGCGTCCCGCCCGTACGGTAGCCGTTCAGCCGCGCGAGGTTGAGCGTCTCCGCGACCACCCCCTGGCCCGAGAACGCGGCGTCGCCGTGGATGACGATCGGGACCACGAGATCCGGGTCCTGCGTGATCGTGCGCTGCGTGCGGTCCGTCTGCTTCGCGCGCGTCATCCCCTCGACGACGGGGTGCACGAACTCGAGGTGGCTCGGGTTCGGCGCGAGCAGGCCGTGCACGGTGCCGGCCGGCGTCTCGATGTTGCCCTCGAAGCCGAGGTGGTACTTCACGTCGCCGGTGCCGGGGCCCTCGTCGTAGTGGCCCTCGAACTTCTTCAGGATCGACGAGTACGGCATGCCGAGCACGTGGGTCAGCACGTTGAGCCGACCGCGGTGCGCCATGCCGATCACGATCTCCTTCGCGCCGGCCCGTGCCGCCTGCTCGATCGCTCGATCGATCATCGGCACCATCATGTCGTTGCCCTCGAGCGAGAAGCGCTTCTGCCCGAGGTAGGACCGGTGCAGGAACTGCTCGAAGGCCTCGACCTGCGTCAGGCGGTCGAGCAGCCGGCGCTGCGCGGCTGCGTCGAGCTGTACGCGGTGCGCGCCCGACTCGATCTGCTCACGCAGCCATTCGCGGCTGGTCGGGTCTTCCAGGAACTCGTACTCGTAGCCGATCGAGCCGCAGTAGACGGAGCGCAGCCAGTGCAGCGCGTCGCGCATGTTGCTGCCGGCGTGCTCGAGACCGAACAGGTCGGTCGGCACGGTGGCCAGCTCCTCCTCGCTGGTGCCGTGGAATGCGGGATCGAGCATGGGGTGCCCGACCGGCTCGCTGCCGAGCGGGTCCAGGCGCGCGGCGCGATGCCCGTGCAGGCGGTAGGCGTCGACCAGCTCACCGGCCGCGAACGCGACGCGCAGGTGTGATTGCGTCAGGCCGGCATCCGGTGCAGCCGCGACGGCCCCACCGTTGTACGACGGTGCACCGAGCAGCCCCCGCGTACCTTCTTCCGACTCGAACCAGGCGCGCCATACCTCGTCGACCGACTGCGGATTCTGCAGGTAGCGGTCGTACAGAGACTGCACGTAGGCGGCATTGTATGCGTCAAAACCAAGCTTGATCACAGTCTTGCCATCCATTTGATCGACGCCCGCGAGGGCCGTTTCTGCGGCGCCTTCGGCGCCTGGACAAAGTACTGAAAGATGACCCTGCGGGAGAGCGAAGTAAAGCGCAGACGCGCACTCGTGTTGCCGCCCGCTCCGCGCTCCGGTATCCTGCCCGCATGCCGAAGTCGGATGATACCCCGCTGATGCAGCAGTGGCGCGACGCCAAGGCGCGCCATCCGGACGCGCTCATCTTTTTCCGGGTCGGCGACTTCTACGAGATGTTCTGCGAGGACGCCGAAGAGGGCGCCCGGCTGCTCGGCCTCACGCTCACCTCACGCAACAACGGCGGTGCCGCCGACGTCCCCCTGGCCGGGGTCCCGGCGCGGGCCCGGGACGAGTACATCGAGCGCCTGATCCGGCTCGGCCGGCGGGTCGCGATCTGCGAGCAGGTCGAGGATCCGGCCGAGGCCAGGGGCATCGTGCGACGGGAGGTCCTCGAGACCGTCACCCCCGGTGCGGTCCTCGCCGACTCACTGCTCGCAGCCAGGCGCAACAACTTCCTCGTCGCGCTCAGGGCCGCCGGCCCCGGACGCCTCGCCATCGCAGCCGCCGACATCTCCACGGGCGAGGTGATCGCGCTCGAAGTCGACGAGGTTGGACTGGAGGCGGAGCTCGCGCGCCTCGAGCCCGCCGAGCTGCTGCTTCCGGCGTCCTGGGAGGCGCGTGAGTGGCCGGAGCCGAGTCCCGTCCGGACGTATCGCCCCGACTGGCTGTTCGAGACGGACGTCGCGGCGGACGAGCTGCAGCGGCGCTACCGCGTGCACGGCCTGGCCGGCTTCGGGTTCGAGGCGGAGGACGGCCCGTGCATCGGTGCGCTCGGCGGGCTCATCGCCTACCTCGCCGAGGTGCAGCCGTCGTCGCTCACAGCGCTGCGCCCGCCGCGGCTCGAGCGGAGCGGGGTCGCCATGGCACTGGACGAGATGACCCGGCGCAACCTCGAGCTGGTCGAGCCGCTGCGCGCGGACGCGGGCCGCGGAGGGCGGGCGGCCACGCTGATCGACGTCATCGACGAGACGCTCACGCCGATGGGTGGCCGCCTGCTCCGCCGGTGGGTGCTCCGGCCGCTGCTGTCGGCAGAGCAGATCTGGGCGCGGCAGGACGCCGTGGCGGAGCTGCTGGAGGACGCGCAGCGCCGTCGCGCGCTGCGTTCCGAGCTGAAGGAGATCCGCGACCTGGAGCGGCTCGCGGCGAAGGTCGGTGCCGCGCGGGCACAGCCGCGCGACCTCGCCTCGCTCCGCACCGCACTGGATCGGCTGCCGGCGCTGCGCGACGCGCTCGGTGGCGTGCGTGCAGCGATGCTGACGGCGATGTCCGGGATGGATGTGCTGGATGACGTGCACGCGCTGCTGGCCACGGGCCTCGCCGACACGCCCGACGTGTCGGCCGGAAGCGGCGGCGTCATCCGCGAGGGCTACGACACAGCGCTCGACGAGCTGCGCGCGCTGCGTGATGGCGCGCAGGATACGATCGCGCGGCTGCAGGCGCAGGAGCGGGAGCGGACGGGCATCACGTCGCTGAAGGTCGGGTACAACAAGGTCTTCGGCTACTACATCGAGGTGACGCGGGCAAACACCGACCGCGTCCCGCCCGATTACGAGCGCAAGCAGACGCTCGCGAATGCGGAGCGCTATGTCACACCCGAGCTGAAGTCGTGGGAGCAGAAAGTGCTCACCGCGGAAGAGCGCATCGCTTCACTCGAGGTGCGGCTGTTCGGCGAGCTGCGCCAGCAGGTCGCGCAGCAGACCGCGCGGCTGCAGGAGACGGCCGCGGCCGTCGCCGAGCTCGACGTGCTCTGTGCACTGGCACACCACGCCGAGCGGCGCGATTACGTGCGACCCGAGGTGCACACCGGCTACGCGCTGGAGATCCGGGCGGGTCGCCACCCGGTCGTCGAGACGATGATGCCGCGCGAGGCGTTCATCCCGAACGACGTCGTGCTGGATGAGGATCAGCGCATCATGATCCTCACCGGACCCAACATGGCCGGCAAGAGCACGCTGCTGCGACAGGTCGGCCTGATTCAGCTGCTCGCCCAGATCGGCAGCTTCGTGCCGGCGGGCCGCGCGCGGCTGCCGGTCTGCGATCGCATCTTCACCCGCGTCGGCGCGAGCGACAACCTGGTGCGCGGGCAGTCGACGTTCATGGTCGAGATGCACGAGACCGCCGCGATCCTGCACAACGCTACGCGCCGCTCACTCGTGCTGCTCGACGAGATCGGCCGCGGCACCGCAACGTACGACGGCGTCAGCATCGCGTGGGCGGTGACCGAGCATCTGCACGAGAAGACCGGCGCGAAGACGATCTTCGCGACGCACTACCACGAGCTGACGCAGCTCTCGGAGCTGCTGCCGGCGCTCGTCAACTTCAATGTCGCGGTGCGCGAGGTCGGCCACGATATCGTATTCCTGCACCACCTGCAGCCGGGCGGTGCGGACCGCAGCTACGGCATCGAAGTCGGCCGGCTGGCGGGCCTGCCCGCCGATGTCGTTGCGCGGGCCCGGGAGATCCTGCACGAGCTGGAGAGCGCGCACGGCGGCGCGGGCACGGGACTCGGCCGCAGGGGCGCACACGCGCCGGCAACGGCGCCGCGAGACCAGCTGTCGCTGTTCCAGCAGCCCGAGCCCGCCGTGCTCGAGCGACTGCGACGGCTCGACGTCGAGCGGCTCACGCCGATCCAGGCGCTGATGATCCTCGCCGAGCTGCGCGACATGATCGGCCCCGCGCCCGGCGACGGCGCGGGACACAACTCCTGAACCGGTGACTGATGAAGATCCGCCTGCCCGTCGGTTTCATGCTGGCCGCGCTCGTCGCGGCATGCGCTGGTGAGATGCATTCGAGCGAGGACCCACCCGCGCTCATTCCGGGAGACTCGCCCTTCGAGTACCCAGCCGGCGAGCTGTGGGACGCGCAGGCGCAGGGCGAGACCATGCTGCTCGTGCACGTGACGGAGCTCGGTGACGTGGACAGCGTGAGCGTCGACGTGTCGAGCGGCGTGAGCGAGTTCGACTCCGCCGCTGTGCGCGGTGCATGGAAGCTGCGCTTCACGCCCGCCCGCAGGGCGGATCGCAGGGTGCCCGCGTGGACGCGCGTGCCCGTCCGCTTCCGCGTGGACACGCTCGAGACGATGGGCACGCCGACCGGAGGGGGAGATGAGTAGCAACGCACCCCGCGCCCATGCGCGGCCGTACGCGAACGTGCTCGAGACGATCGGGTGGACACCGCTCATCCGCCTCAACCGCGTCACCGGATCGACGCGTACTCCCGTGTACGCCAAAGCGGAGTTCTTCAACCCCGGCGGCTCGGTCAAGGACCGGATCGGCCTCGCGATGATCGAAGCTGCGGAGCGCGAAGGCAGGCTGAAGCCGGGTGGCGTCATCGTGGAAGGCACGAGCGGCAACACGGGGGTCGGTCTCGCGATCGCCGCCGCGATCCGGGGCTACCGCTGCATCTTCACGATGCCGGACAAGATGAGCCAGGAGAAGGTGCGCCTGCTGAAGGCGTTCGGCGCGGAGGTCGTCGTCACGCCGACCGCAGTTCCGCCGGATCACCCCGACAACTACGTGCAGACCGCGAAGCGCATCGTCCAGGAAACGCCGGGTGCAATTCTCGCCGACCAGTTCTACAACCCGGTGAACCCCGAGGCCCACTACCGTACGACCGGCCCGGAGATCTGGGAGCAGACCGAGGGGCGGATCACCCACTTCGTCGCATCGGCCGGCACCGGTGGCACGATCAGTGGCGTCGCACGCTACCTGAAGGAGCGCAACCCGAAGATCCGCGTCATCGCGGGCGACCCGGTCGGCTCGATCTTCGCGAACTACCACGCGACACGCGAGAAGGGGGAGAGCGCGCCGTACAAGGTCGAGGGCATCGGCAACGACAAGCTGCCCTCGACGCTCGATTTCGATGTCATCGACGAGTACCACTCCGTGAGCGACCGCGATGCCTTCCACATGGCCAGGCGGCTGACGCGCGAGGAGGGACTCTTCGTCGGCGGCAGCGCCGGCCTGATCACGACGCTCGCGGTGCAGGTCGCGCAGCAGGTGGACGATCCGGATGCGCTCGTCGTATGCGTGCTGCCGGACACCGGCGAGCGCTACCTCAGCAAGGTCTACAACGAGGAATGGCTGCGCGAGAACCGGCTGCTCGAGCCGGAGCGGCTGCGCGCCGAGGAGATGATCGAGCGCAAGGAGGGCGCGGCGCCCGCGCTCGTCTCGGTCGAGCCGCACGCGAAGCTGCGCCAGGCGCTTGCGCTGATCAACACGTACAACATCTCCCAGCTGCCCGTCTGCCACGACGGTCGCTGCGTCGGCTGCCTCGCCGAATCGTCGCTCATGGCGCGTGTCATCGAGGATCCGGGCGTGCTCGACCGGAGTGTCGAGGAGGTGATGGACGAGCCCCTGCCCGTCGTCGACGCGGCCACGCCGATGAGCGGCGTCGCACGCATGCTGACGCGGCAGAACCCGGCAGTGCTGGTCGCCTCGGGTGGCGAGCTGAGAGGCATCATCACGCGCTATGACGTGGTACGGTACTTGACCCAGTAGCGAACGAGCGCGCTCTTCTCGACAGCGTCGGGGAAGCCGCTCCCGGATCCAGGAGCGAGCTGGATCGGCTGGTCGTGCAGGGTGATCATTCGAGGCGTGGCGACGGGGGCGGGCCCCCTGAAGGGTGGCGGGATGAAGATCGCGGTCCTTTTCGGCGGAACCAGTGAGGAGCGGGACGTATCCATCGCGAGTGGTGCGCAGGTCGTGAAGGCGCTGCGCTCGCGCGGGCACGAGGTCATCGCGGTCGACACCGCGCGCGGCGTGCTGCAGGGCGAGGACGAGGCCCGGCTGCTGGATGCAGGGGTGTCGCCACTGCCGCCGGGCCGCGCGGAACTGGACGTGCTGCGTACCGGCGACGTCGCATCGCTGCTGCGCGCACCGGAGCTGGACGGCATCGACGTCGCATTCCTCGCCCTCCACGGCGGCTCGGGTGAGGACGGGACGCTGCAGGCGCTGCTCGACCTCGTCGGCATTCCCTATACAGGCAGCGGCATGCTGGGCAGCGCGATCGCGATGGACAAGGACATCGCCAAGCGCCTGATGCTCTCGGCCGGGGTGCCAACACCGGAGTGGCTGATGGCGCCGGCCACGATCGACGACGTGACCGAGGTCGTCGGCTGGCCCGCGGTCGTGAAGCCGAGCAAGCAGGGCTCGACGGTCGGCCTCACGGTGGTCAAGGATCCGAAGGATTACGAGGCGGCCGTGGAAGAGGCGTTCTGCTACGACGACGAGGTGATGATCGAGCGGTTCATCCCCGGTCGTGAGCTGACCGTCCCGGTGCTGGGCGAGGATCCGCTGCCGGTGGGCGAGATCATCGCGAAGCACGAGATCTTCGACTACGAGTGCAAGTACCAGCCGGGCATGGCGGAGGAGATCTTCCCGGCCAACCTGACCGGGGCGCAGGTAGTCACGGTACAGATGCTCGCGCTCAAGACTCACCGTGCGCTCAAGCTGCGCGGCTACAGCCGCGTGGATTTCAGGCTGGATGACCAGAATACCTTCTGGTGCCTGGAGGCGAACACGCTGCCCGGGATGACCGCCGCGTCGCTCTTCCCCAAGGGGGCGGCAGCGGCCGGGATGGAGTTCGCGGAAGTGTGCGAGCGCATCTGCGAGCTCGGGCTGCAGGAACACGCGCGCCGCCGCGGGGTCTAGCACTGTCTTCCGATACGTGAAACTCGGGGTGCGTGCCGACGCGCGCGCCAGGACGATCAGATGGCGTACAGAGGTTCTTCCTTCGGCGGTTTCGGCGGCTTCGGCATGACGCCCTGGGTGGGGCGACTGCTGATCGCGAATATCGTGGTGTTCCTGCTGCAGAACGTGATCCCGTCACTCACGATGCAGCTCGCGTTCATCCCGGCCCTCACGCTCGTGCGGCCGTGGACGATGATCACCTACATGTTCGCGCACGGCGGCTTCGGGCACCTGCTGTTCAACATGATTGCCCTGTTCTTCTTCGGGCCGCCGCTCGAGGACCGGCTGGGCTCGCGCGGGTTCCTCATCTTCTGGCTCGTGTCCGGCCTCGGCGGTGCCGCACTCTCCTTCGCGTTCGCGTACGACGCACCGATCATTGGCGCATCCGCGGGCGTCTACGGCGTGCTGCTCGCGTTCGCGATGTTCTACCCGGACATGCCGATCTACATCTGGGGCATCCTGCCCGTGAAGGCGAAGTGGCTCGTCGCCTTCATGTTCGTGCTCAGCCTGATGAACGCGGTGGGCGGCGCGAGCGACGGCGTGGCCCACTTCGCGCACCTGGGCGGGCTCGCGGGCGGATACCTCTACCTGCGCTTTGCCGGGCAGCGCCGTTACGGGGGCGGCGGGATGATGTCCCGCATCCGCGGCGCGATGCCCGGCCGCAAGAGCAGGAACCTCACCGTCGTGCCCGGCGGTCGAAGCAGCAGCAGCGCGGGTCCGACGCCGCCTGCCCCGCAGCCGCCCCAGCCCCAGCGTCGTGTCGACGACGTGCGCCTCCTCGACGAGCTCGACCGGGTCCTCGACAAGATCAGCAACCAGGGGATCGCCAGCCTCACGCCGGAAGAGCGGCGGCTCCTGGACGAGGCATCGAAGCGGTACAGGCAGAACTAGGGCGGTCGGCGGCGACACTCCCGGTCGCGCCCCCCTGCGCGTCGCATCCGGCGTCATTCCTGCGTCGTTTCAACCGCATTCGAGAACCGCATCTGTCACCCGGCTCAGCGGCCGGGTGGCCCTGCTCCCGGGCCCGTCAGTCGCACGGGGCGGCGGCGCTTGACGCGTCGTCCACGGCTGCGGTACGATGCGGATCCCCACCCACCCCCAGGGCGTTCCGGTCAGGAGGTTTCATGTCGGTTGCGAACGAATACATCTCGGATCGAATCCGCAACGTGGCTGTACTCGGCCACGGCGGCTCCGGAAAGACCACGCTCATCGATGCACTCTGTTTTGCGACGGGAACGTCCCGCCGGCACGGCAGCGTGCGTGAGGGAACCGCGCTCACGATGTACTCCGACGAGGAGAAGGAGCACGGGATCTCGATCCAGACCGCTGTCGCATTCGCCGACTGGAACGGTGTGAAGGTCAACCTGCTCGACACGCCGGGATACCTGGACTTCACCGGCGATGCGGTCGCCGCGACGAGGGTGGCCGATGGGGCTGTAGTCGTCGTGGGCGCCACAACGGGCGTCGAGGTGGGGACCGAGAAGGTCTGGGAGTACTGCGAAGCGCGGTCGATTCCCAGACTTTTTTTCATCTCGCAGATGGACCGGGAGCACGCGAACTTCGACAAGGTGCTGAACGAGCTGAAGCGTCACATGACGCCGAACGCGTTCGCGGCCGAGCTGCCCATCGGCGAGGGCGAAGACTTCCGGGGGATCGTGAACCTGTTCACCGGACAGGCGCACATCTACAAGAAGGGGACGGAGACGGGCGAGTACACGGCCGAGCCGATCCCCGCCGAGCTGCAGGAGCGCGCGAACCAGCTTCGCACGGAGCTGTTCGAGGCGATCGCGGCCACCGACGACACACTGCTCGAGCGCTACCTCGAGGGCGGCGAGATCACAACGGCGGAAGCGCTCGCGGCATGCCGCGAGGCGATGCTGCACGGCCAGCTCTTCCCGGTGTTCTGCGGCGCGCCGGAAAAGACGTGGGGCGTGCGTGCACTGCTCGAGGCACTCGTCGAGATCGTTCCCAACCCCGCACAGGCCCACCACGAGTACACGCATCACGTCGGCCGCGACGACCGGCTGGAGCTGCTCGGTACCGATGACGGCCCGTTCGCTGCGCTCATCTTCAAGACCATGGCCGAGCCGCACGTCGGCGAGCTGAGCTACTTCCGCATCTTCAGCGGCAGCATCACGAACGGGCAGGACGTGTACAACGCGACGCGCAGCGCATCCGAGAAGCTCGCGCACCTCTCCGTTCCGCTCGGACGCGATCGCATCGAGGTCGAGCGGCTCCATGCGGGTGACATCGGCGTCGTCGCCAAGCTGAAGAACAGCCATACGAATGACACGCTCTGCTCGCAGGACGAACCGGTCGAGCTGGATCCGATCCGCTTCCCGGAGCCCGACATCGCGCTCGCCGTCCGCGCTGCGTCGCGGAGCGACGAGGACAAGATCGGTGCAGCGCTCAGTCGCCTCCACGAGGAGGACCCGACGTTCGTCTTCGGCTACGACCCGGAGATCCGCCAGACCATCATCCGCGGCCTCGGCGAGCTGCACCTCGACGTGCAGATGGAGCGCCTCAAGCGGAAGTACCACGTCGAGGTGATCACCGAAGAGCCGCGCATCCCGTACCGCGAGACGATCCGGAAACAGGCGGAGGCGCAGGGCAAGCACAAGAAGCAGACGGGCGGACACGGCCAGTTCGGCGACGCACACGTCCGACTCCGGCCGCGCGAGCGCGGCGCTGGCTACCAGTTCACCGACTCCATCACCGGCGGCGTGATTCCCGGCAAGTTCATCCCGTCTGTGGACAAGGGCATCCAGGAGGCCGCCCGACGCGGTATCCTCGCCGGGTATCCGGTGGTCGATTTCGAGGCAGAGCTGTACTTCGGCTCCTACCACACGGTCGACTCGAGCGACATGGCCTTCCAGATCGCCGGATCGCTGGCCTTCCAGAAAGCTGCTGCCGCTGCCGATCCCGTGCTGCTCGAGCCGATCATCGAAGTCGAGGTCGTCACGCCGGAAGCCTACATGGGCGACGTGATGGGGGACCTCAACCATCGGCGGGGCCGCATCCTCGGCATGGAGCAGGACGGAGCGAAGACCCGCATCAAGGCGCTCGTGCCCCAGGCCGAGCTCTACAAGTACGCGACGACGCTGCGCTCACTCACGCAGGGACGCGCCGTCCACACCCGGAAGTTCTACGGATACGAGGAAGCGCCGCCGCACGTGGCCGCGAAGGTGATCGAGGCGTCGAAGCGCGAGAAGGAAGTGGAAGTGCATGCCTAGCGCGCGGAATTCACGCGGACGGGCAGATGCCGAAGTGCTGAGGTTCCGGTAGCGTCGCAGCAGCACTCGCAGCGGCTGGCCTGGAGGCCTGCCACCTGTCCGGTCGATGCGGCGACGGACGAGCCGCGTGCAGCATGAGCTCGCCGCAGAGGCGCCGAGGACGCGGATGTCTGCCTGTCGTCGGCGCCTCCTTTGCTGCAATGCGCCGTTGCTGCCGAACGCATCGCATCGACCATACTGCGCCGCCACCACCCATCCCAAACCCGTGTCCGCGCTCTCAGCGCTCTCTGCGGTGACCTCACGTTTCAGGAACGGCAGCCTCCGCCAGGAACGTCCGGATCGCGGACGTCGCCTCCTGCGGTGCTTCCTCCTGCACGAAGTGCCCGACATCCACGAGCTCGAGCACACGCGCGTCCGGGAACGCTTCGCGCCAGCGGGGCAGGGCATCGCCAAACGCGGGGTCTTTGCGTCCCCACACGAAGAGCGTCGGGTGCCGCGCGAGCACGGCGCGGTCCTTCCAGAGCTGATCGTACCATTGCGACGACCCCAGCAGCTCACGCGCGAGCACCCAGGACGGGTAGCGCGCACGCGGCGTGTCGAGCGCCTCGATGTAGTGACGGTGCGCGGCCTTCGAGAGACGACTGCGGTCGCCGAACGAAGCGGGCACGATCGTGCGCGGTGAGATGTTGAGGCGCGTGTACAGGAATCGGCCGAAGCCACCGCCCATGACGCGTGCGATGCGCTCCGACTTCGATCCCGTGAGCGACCACAGCCACGTGTTGAACAGCACGAGTGCGCGCACGTTGTCCGGATGACGCGCCGCGTAGGAGAGGCCGATGGGACCGCCGAAGTCGTGCACGACCAGCGTGATGTCGCGCAGGCCGAGCTGACCGATGAGCTCCTCGAGGACACGCGCATGGTCCGCGGGTCGATAGCCGAAGTCGTCCGGACGGTCGGACAGACCGAAGCCGAGATGGTCCGGCGCGATCACCCGATGATCCCGCGACAGATCGCGGATCAGCGCGCGGTAGACGAACGACCATACCGGGGTGCCGTGTACCATCAGCACGATGGGACCGCTCCCCTCGTCCACGTAGTGCACGCGGCCGGGACCCACGTCCAGGTATTTCGATTCGAACGGGTACAGATCTCTGTCCACCCAGTCATGTCCTCGCATCACGTCCCCCCGTTCCTGCCTTCTGCGAATTCAGCGAAGCGACGCACCAGCGCGCGCGTCACCTCCTCCACCGGATAGGTCTCCGGATCCAGCGCGAAGTGCTGCGCCGCTCCGTCGATGGCGGCAAACAGGACGCGCGCCTCGATCGCCGCATCCTGTACGCCTGCATCCGCAAGCAGCCGCTCCAGACGTGCACGCGTGGATTCCGTCCATGCCCTCGTCGCCTCCTCCAGCCCCTCGAGCACGCCAGGCTGCATCCGCAGCTGATACGAGAGCCGCCAGAACGGGAGATGCTCGCGCACGATCGCAAACGCGGAGCGCACGAGCCGCTCGATCCTCGCCTGCGGCGTCTCACCGGCCTCCGCGTCCGCAAGGGAGCGCTCCACGTCCTCCGTGCTCCGCTCGAACATCGCCCGGAGCAGTCCTTCCTTCCCGTCGAAGTAGTTGTAGAGCAGCCCCTGCGAGACGCCGGCCTCCTCGGCGATCCGCCGGACCGACGTCGCGGCGTACCCGTGGTGAGCAAAGAGCCGCAGCGCTGCCTCCAGGATGCGCTCGCGACTCTCGGCGCGGATGGCCTCGAACTGTTCCGGTGTGCGTGGCATGCTGACCAGGATGTTGAATGAACGACCATTCAATAATAATAAGGCAGCGCAATGTGGCTCGCAATCCCCGTCTCTCATCGGGATCCGCACCAATGGTCTCGTCGCCACTACAGCTTCGGTTTATATTCGGTGTCATGGCCTCCCCACTCGCGGCACTCCGCCAGGCGATCGAGCAGCGCTTCCCGGACGCACTGCCGCTGCACCATGCGATGGTGCCGTCATCGGTACCGACGGGCATCGGTGCGGTGGACGCACTGCTGCCCGGCTCGGGGCTGCCGCGCGGCCGGCTCACGTCGTGGGCGCCGGGTGGCGGCTCGAGTGCGGTGCTGCGTTCCGCGTGCAGTGCGGTGATCGCGCGCGGCGAGCGTGCGGCGTGGATCGACGGTGCGCACACGGTGACGGCGGATGGCTGGACGCGCGGTCCGCTGCTGCTGCGGCCCCACGGCGAGGTCGAGGCGCTGGCGTGTGCGGAGGAGCTGCTGCAGAGCGGCGGCTTCGGTCTCGTTGTCGTGACGGGGCTGGGGCGTCATGGTGCGCGTTGCAGCGTGCGGCTCTCGCGCGCGGCGAAGGCGGGCGGCAGTGGCCTCGTGCTCGTGGGCGAAGCCGCCGAGGTCGCGGCGCTTCGTGTCGGCTGCCGGATCGAGGAAGGCGGTCTATGCTGGCGACGCGATCCGTTCGGCGGTCCTGCCGAGCTGGTGAGTGTGCGTGTGCGGCTGGAGGCGCGTTCGCTCGGCTGGAGCGGCGCGACGTCGTTCGATCTGCCCGTGTGGACGCACGCACCCCGCAGCAGTGTCGACGACCTGCTCGTCGATCGCCGTGGTGTTGCGGACCGCCGGACCGCGTGGCGACGCGCGTACGCGCGTCGCATGGCCGAGCTTGCGGTGCGACGTCGCGCGGCGATGGACAAGAATATTACCGCGCGATCCGCTCCCGACGAACCGGTACTCATCGACGAATGCGACGAGCCGCGTCGCATGCGAGAAGCATGATCATCTGTCTGCGACGCAGGAGCGAAGCGCCTGCCGGCTGGGCCGAAGGTGCCGCCGAAGTTCTCCTCGCCGTAGCGCCGCGGGTCGCGGTGGATGCGGACGGCAGTGTGTGGCTGGATGCGCGGGGGCTCGATGCTGCCGTGATCGCACGTGCTGCACGCGAGCGGCTCGAGGTCGAGGTGGGATGTGGCGTGTCCGCGATTCCGGTGGTCGCGTGGGCCGCAGCGGGCACGAGCGAAGACGTCCGCGTCATCGCACCCGGCGAAGAGGCAGCGTTCCTTGCCGGTCAGCCGATCGACGTGCTCGAGCCGGACGATCGACTCTACACACTGCTTCTCGGTGTCGGGGTAGAGACCTGCGACGACCTCGCTGCACTCGCACGCGAGGCGGTCGAGGTGCGATTCGGTGCCGAAGCAGTGCGCCTCTGGAAGTACGCGCGCGCGGAAGACGATCGGATCCTGTTCGGCTCATCCGTGCCCGAGCGTGCGCGTGCGTCGCTCGACTTTGTCGACTACGTAGTCAGCGACCCGGAGCGGCTCGCGTTCACGGTGAACGCGCTGCTCGGTCGACTGTGCGACGAGCTGGTCGCGCGCGGGCTGCACGCGCGTGCGCTGCTGCTCACGCTGTCACTCGCGAATGGAGGCGAGTGGCGTCGCACGCTGCGTGCTGCGCGGCCGACGGCGAGCCGGAGTGCATGGCTGCGGCTGGTGCGCTCACTGCTCGAGAAGCTGACGGTGCCCGACTCGATCGCGGGCATCGCGCTCGAGGTGACTGCAACCGAGCCGGCGCGTGCGGTGCAGGGCGACCTCTTCGATGCCGGCTTCGCGACTGCCGCTGCGGTCGAGGCCGCCGTCGCGCGGCTGCTCGAGAGCATCGGCGGCGTCGTGTACGAGCCGGACACGAACGCCCATCCACTCGCGGAGAAGCGCACGATCCTGGAGCCCGTCCCGCTCGCCGCGGTAGCGGAACGGAGAGTGAAGGAGGGCGACGCGGGGCGCTCGCGTGCGACGTCGCATGCAGTCACGGATGCTGCGGCAGGCTCCCGGCGCATCGTCGCGTCGCGCAGTGCGGAGGCGATTGCGACCGACGCATTCGACGGCCGTCCGGATCAGCTCACGCTGCAGCTCCTCGCGAAGCCCAGGCCCATCGAAGTGGAAACCGTGCGACGTCGCGATCACGACGCACCGGTGCGCTGTCACGACGGGACATGGAAGCGCATCGTCGACGTCGCGGGGCCGGACCGGCTGTCCGGCGGGCAGTGGGACCGCAGCTATGCGCGCGAGTACTTCCGCGTGGTGACGGAGGACGGACTGCTGCTCTGGATCTTCCGCGACGCAGTGCAGGCGCAGTGGTACCTGCACGGGTGGTGGGACTGAGCACGGGTTCGGGAAGGATCATCTCTCTGGAGTTGCCGGGACGATGCCCCCTGATCAAGGGGACCGTCGAGCGCCTGCGCGCATAGCCCGGAAGCGATCGTGCTGCGTTCGTTCCGGGTGAAGCGCTCCGGCCGATTCGCTCGACCTACTCCGTCGCGTCCTTCCCCTTCGCCTGCCGTCCCGGGTTCACGACCACCGTCTTGATATTCACGAACTCATGGATGCCGTGCTCGCCCAGCTCCCGGCCGAAGCCGGACGCCTTCACGCCCCCGAAGGGCAGTCGCGGATCCGATGCGACCATGCCGTTGATGAACACCGCACCGGCTTCGATCTCGTCGATGAACCGTCGCTGTTCCTCCGGATCGTGTGTCCAGGCTGCGCTGCCCAGGCCGAACTTCGTCGCGTTCGCCACGCGCAGCGCGTCCTCGATGTCCCGAACGACGAACACCGACGCAACGGGGCCGAACAGCTCCTCGCCCCACGTCGGCGAGCTCTCGGGGACGTCCACGAGCACGGTCGGTGGGTAGAAGTTGCCGGGACCGTCCAGCGGCCTGCCGCCCGTCAGCACGCGCGCGCCTGCGCGCACGGTCTGCTGCACCTGCTCGTGCAGCTCGTCGCGGATCGCCGGCGTCGCGAGCGGGCCGATCTCCGTGTCCGGATCCATCGGATCACCGACGCGCAGCGCCTCCATCGCGCGCACGAACCGCTGAATGAAGTCGTCGGCGATGTCCTGGTGGACGATGAACCGCTTCGCCGCGATGCACGACTGGCCGTTGTTCACCGTGCGCGCCTTGACCGCGGTCGTGACCGCGTCGTCGAGGTTCGCGCTCGGCATCACGATGAAGGGATCGCTCCCACCCAGCTCGAGCACGGCCTTCTTGAGCCGCTTGCCCGCGCGCTCGGCGACGGCGCTGCCCGCGCCTTCACTGCCGGTCAGTGTCACGGCGCGCACACGGTCATCATCGATGATCGCTGCGACCCGGCGCGAGCCGATGATCAGGGTCTGGAATGCGCCTTCGGGAAAGCCGGCGCGCTCGAAGATCTCCTGGATGGCCAGCGCGGAGCGTGGCACGTTGGACGCGTGCTTGAGCAGTCCGACGTTGCCCGCCATGAGACCCGGCGCCGCGAAACGGAAGACCTGCCAGAACGGGAAGTTCCACGGCATCACTGCGAGGACGGGACCGAGTGGCTGGTACTTCACGTAGCTCGCTTCGGCCTCGGTCTCGACGACGCGGTCGGAGAGGAATCGCTCCGCATTGTCGGCGTAGAAGCGACACACCCACGCGCACTTCTCGACCTCGGCGATCGCGGCCGAGCGGAGCTTGCCCATCTCCGTCGTGATGAGCTCACCCCACTGTTCCTTCTCGCGCTCGAGGACGTCTGCGGCCGCGTGCATCCATTTCGCGCGCTCGGCAAAGCGGGTGCTGCGGTAGGACAGGAACGTCTGCCACGCACGCTCGAGTGCGCGCTCGATGCCCGCGTCGCTCAGCTCGTCGAAAGTCTCGAGGGTCTCGCCCGTGGCGGGATTGATCGTGGCCGTTGCCATCGAGACTGCCTCCCCTGGATTCCCGAAAAATGCGTGCGGCCGGTGCACGCGAAGTGCGACCGGCCGCAGTCACCATCGACTGATTTGATCGGAAACGCGCGCTCAGCGCAAGGTGCGATGTCGCCGCTCGGGATTCGCCTGACGCCGCACCACGCGCGCCTACTGCCTGAGCCTCTCGAACCGGATGTCGCGCGCTCTCCCGTTGCCCGCGACGAAGCCGGTGATGTTGCCACGCTCGTCGCGCTGGAAATCGACGTTCGTGACCGGAAGCGTGCCCGAGAAGCTGTCGCCGCTCGTCCAGGTGAGCGCCGCCGGCCCGAAGCGACGGTGGCGGATCACGAGCTTCCCGTCCTCGACGGCAAGGTCATAGTAGGCCTCGAGCTCGGCGCTGAAGTAGCGGCCCGCGTACTGCGCGAGGTCCGGCTGCGACGCCTTGCCCACCGGCTTGCCGGGATGATCGCCGTTCTGGTGGAAGATGATCCGCTCGACGCTGCCGTCGTCCGCCGTCTCGAACGTCACCTGCGCCGGCGCACCCACGACCTCGAACTTCGTGGTCGACGTCGCCTGCAGCGGCAGCGCCGGCTGGCCGGGGAGCTCCACGCGCAGCGCGCCGTTCTCCAGCTCGACCTTCACGAGCACACCGCCCAGCGTGGTCATCTCGTATGTACCAGCATACCGGCGCAGGACCGCAACCGGCACGTTGACACCCGACGCCGCCGTCGGACGCTCCGGCTCCTGCATGTGCTCGCCGAAGAACGCGTCCGCGACGACCTGCGCGAGCCTGCCGGGCACGCCCTGGTAGTTGCTGAACACGACGTAGCCCGCGTCGAGATCCGGGTAGTAGACGAACGTCGAGCTGTGCGCGATGTCATTGCCGCCATGCTGCCAGCGGCGGAGACCGCGGTCCGTGCCGACGAAGATCCCGAGCCCGTAGTTCGTCGAGTCACCGTTCTCGAGGACGTACGACGTTGTCAGCTTGCGGATCACCTCCGGCCCGCCCAGCTCCGCAGTGCGGAAGTTGCGCATCCACTTCGCGATGTCGCCCGGCGTGGTGTAGATGCCGCCGGCGCCCGCCGCACCGTGCAGGTCACGCACCTCGCGGAAGCCGCCCTCGCCGGGGATGTAGCCGATCGAGCGGCGCGGGATGATCTGCCCCGGATCCGCGCGCACCCATGTCTTCGTCATCCCGAGCGGCAGGAATACCTCCTCGCGCATCCACTCGTGGAACGGGCGACCGGTCACGCGCTCCAGGACGATCGTCGCAAGCGCGAACGCCGAGTTGTTGTAGTTGAACTCGGTGCCGGGCTTGTTCTGCAGCTCGGGCTGATTCTGGATCACCCGGATGACTTCGTCACGACTGATGTAGTCGCCCTCGAGCACCTGCCGCCCCGCAATGAGCAGCGTGTTGATGAACTCGCGGTAGCCGGTCGTGTGCGTGAGCAGATGACGCAGCGTGATCGTCGTGCCGAAGTCCGGCAGCTCCGGAATGTACTTGCGCACATCGTCGTCCAGTGACAGCTGACCACGTGACTCGAGCAGCGCGAGCGCAAAGCCCGTGAACTGCTTCGACGTCGAGCCGATGTTCGTCGGCGTCTCCGGCGTGAACGGCATGCCGTACGTGAGGTCGGCAGCGCCGTAGCCCTTCACGAACGCCAGCTCACCATTGCGGATCACGCCGATGACGGCGCCGGGCGTGTCCTCGTACAGGTAGGCAGCCGCCTGGTCGACCTTGCCTTCCGGCATCGTCGCAACGGGCTCGGACCGCGTGAGGCGCACCTTGATCGCACCACGCGCGGCCGAGTCCGCCGGCGCGACTTCGATCATGTAGCGACCCGCCGAGTCCGTCGCGAAAGCGAATGCCTCGGGCCCGCCACGACCCACTCGCGCGGCGCGCAGAACACGGTCGCCGGTCGGGCCGGTGACGGTCACCGTCGCATCGGCCTGCTCCTGCTCGACCCGTCCGGCAACGAAATGGCCGGCGGGCAGTTCGAGCACGTAACGGACGGTATCGGACGGTGAAAGGGTGGCGCTGACGCTCTGCCCGACCTGCAGCTGCGCGCCCTGTTGCGCGGCAGCAGGACAGACGGAGGCCAGGAGGAGCGCCAGACCGAATCGGATCGTGGGTTTCATGAGAGTCCCGGGCAGCGGACGACTGTCGATGTGGGGTGCTGTCGACAACTTGGTATACGATATACGGCGGGGCAAGCCGCAGGGTTCGAGCATTGCGGTTTCGGGTTTTGTTCGGTATGCTCCGGGAGCGGGCTGCAGACCGGCAGGCGGCCCCGGACCCTCGACCGCAGGAAGCCGATGTACGCAGAGCTCCGGGCCCACAGTGCCTACTCCTTCGGCGACGGAACGTGCAGCCCCGAGCAGCTCGTCGCGCGGGCTGCCGAGCTCGGCTACGGTGCGCTCGGCCTGACCGACACATCGGACCTGGGCGGCATCATCCGCTTCACGCTCGAGGCAAACGCGCAGGGGATCAAGCCGATCGTCGGGGCGGAGCTGAAGGTGGACGGTCATCCCACGGCCTTCCTCGTGCGCAACGAGCGCGGCTATCGCAACCTCGCCAGGCTGGTCACGCGTGCGCGCGTCGGTCGTGTCGAGTCGTGGCAGCTGCAGGATGATGCGGGTGGCGCTGCGATCGCGACGTCGCAGGGCGGGCGCAACGTGCTGCACTCGCCCGAGCAGCCGGTCCTGCATCACACGAGTGCGCGGCCTTCCGTCGATCGACGTGGCCATGACCTGGTGAAGCGCTATGCGACGCCCCTGCCGGATCGTGGCCGACCCGAGCTCACGTTCGAGGACGTTGCAGAGTGTGCGGACGGTCTGTGGTGCCTGACGGGCCCCGCGTCCGGTGAGGTGGCGACGTACGTGGGAAGCGAGCGTACGTCGGAGGCGATGTTTCTGCTCGAGCGCTGGCGCGACATCTTTCCGGACCGTCTCGCGATCGAGGTGCAGCTCCATCACGTGTCCGGGCGTGAGTCCGCGCTCGCGAATGCGCTGATCGAGCTGGCGGAGCGGCAGCGGCTGCCGTGGGTCGTGTCGAATGATCCGCGCTACCTCGACAGCGGTGGTCGTCTCGTGCACGATCTGCTGACGGCGAACCGTGCGGACGTGTGCGTGAGCACGGCAGCGTCGTGGGGGTTGCTGCTGCCGAACGGCGAATGGCGACTCAAATCGCCGCGCGAGATGGCCGCCTTGTGGAAGGGCAGGGAGGCCGGGCTCCGTTTTTCCTGCGACATTGCGGCCGACTGTGCCGCGTTCGATCTGCGCTGGCTGCGCCCGCCGCTGCCGAAGTTCGACGTTCCCGACGGTCACGACGACGACTCGTTCCTCGCGGAATGTGTCTGGGCAGGTGCACGCGAGCGGTGGGGCGAGCCGGACGAGCGGCAGCGCGCGCAGATCGAGCACGAGCTGCGCGTCATCCGCAATCTCGGCTTTGCGGGGTTCTTCCTCGTGATGTGGGACGCGGTCCGCTTCGCGCGCTCGCGCGGCATTCTCTGCCAGGGGCGCGGCAGCGCGGCGAACAGTGCGGTTGCGTACTGCCTCGGCATCACGGCGGTCGATCCCGTGCGTCACGGCCTGCTCTTCGAGCGTTTCCTCTCGGAGGTGCGCACGGACGGCCAGACGGAGGCGCCGGACATCGACGTCGACTTCGAGATGCACCGCCGCGAGGAGGTACTCGACTACATGTACGACCGCTACCGTCGCGCGCACTCCGCGATCACGGCGGTCACGCAGCTGTACCACGGGCCGACGGCGCTGCAGGACATGATGCGCGCGCTCGGCTACCCCACCGATCTCATCTTCACGCTGTCGAAGCGTGCGCACCACTGGGAGCCGTCGCAGCTCGCGGAGGAGCTGAAGGGCGGTATGGCGAAGGAGTACGGCCTCGAGCTGGACGATCCACGCGGTCGAGCTCTGCTGTCGGCACTGCAGTCACTCGACGACGTGCCGCGTCTGCGCTCGACGCACCCCGGCGGCTTCGTCCTCTCGTCGGATCCCCTCGGCGCGTACCTGCCGATCGAGCACACGTCGATGGGCCGTACGATCCTGCAGTTCGACAAGGATGACCTGGACGCGGCGGGCGTTCCCAAGTTCGACTTCCTCGGGCTCGGCGGCCTCTCCGCCGTGCATCTTGCCTTCGACGCGATCGAGAAGCGCACGGGCGAGAAGCTCGAGATGTACAGGCTGCCGGTCGACGACCCGAAGACGTACGAGATGATCAGTGCGGGTGATACGGTCGGCACGTTCCAGATCGAGAGCCGTGCGCAGATCCAGTCGATCCTGCACACGAAGCCCGAGCGGCTCTACGACATCGTCGTTCAGGTCGCGCTCATCCGGCCCGGCCCGATCCAGGCGCGCTTCGTCCATCCGTACACGGAGCGACGCCGCGGCAGGCAGGAGGTCACGTACGCGCATCCGTTGCTCGAGCCGATCCTGCGCCGCACCTACGGCGTGCCGATCTTCCAGGAGCAGGCCATGGCGATCTCCATGGCGCTGGGCGGCTACAGTGCAGGCGAGGCGGATGAGCTGCGCCGAACGATGGGACACCATCGCAAGCTCCCGAAGCTCCAGGCCGCACTCGAGAAGCTGAAGCGCGCGATGATCACCCGCGGCATCGAGGAGAGGATCGCCGAACAGATCACGCAGGATCTCGTCTCCTTCGCGAACTACGGCTTCCCCGAGTCACACGCGTGGAGCTTCGCGCTGATCGCGTACGCCACGGCATGGCTCAAGGCCAACTATCCGACCGAGTTCTACCTCGGCATGCTGAACGCCTGGCCGATGGGCTTCTACCCGCCGGCCACGCTCGTCCACGACGCCATGCGCCACGGCGTGATCGTGCGGCCGCCGTGCCTCGCGCACGGGGCGTGGGATTGCACAATCGAATTCGAGACGGATGCTGATGGGCAGGTTGATTCCGGAGAACAGCAGCTTCATCGCACTGATCCTGATGGGCAGGCTGCTTCCGGAGAACAGCAGTCTCACCGCAGAGAGCGCAGAGGGCGCGGAGAGCTGCACGCGGAGGGCAATGGCCCGTCGATGACTTCATTGAATACCGGCGCGTCAACGGCTTCGTTTTCCCAGGGAGAGCACGGAGCTCACAGAACATTCTCCGCGTCCTCTGTGCCCTCAGCGGTGAATGCCGTTGACGAAGATGCGGAGTCGCGGAACGATGGGGTGAACGCCGTTACCGAGCATTCTGCAGCCACGAACGCTACCGGCAGCGACTCCGTGTCTTCTGTGTCCTCCGTGGTAGAAAAAAGACCAGTCCTGCGGATAGGCTGGCGCCACATCCGTGGCCTGGGCGAGAAGACGCGCCAGGCGTTGCAGCGGGCCCATCAGGACGGGCCGTTCGAGTCGATTGCGGACGTCGTGCGGCGGGCCTCACTTTCCCGGGCGGACGCGCTGCACCTCGCGCGTGCCGGTGCGTTCGAGGCATTCGAGCCGGGGCGCAGACGGGCCGCATGGGAGGCGTTGCGCGTGGCCGGTGACCTGCTGCCGCTGGCGCCGGCACGGGTGCTGCCCTTCGAGCCGCGCGAGCTGGAAGGGCCGGAGATGATCTTCCTCGATTACCTCGCCACGGGGATCAGCACGAACGGCCATCCCATGGAGCACCTGCGCGCGCGGCTGCGCGCTGCGGGCGTCTGCTCGAGCGCGGAGCTGGACGACGTGCCGGACGGCGGGCGCGTGTGTGTCGGCGGGCTCGTCGTAGCACGGCAGCACCCCGCCACGGCGAAGGGCACGGTCTTTGTCCTGCTCGAGGACGAGTTTGGTTTTATCAACGTAATCGTCTCACGAGACCTGTATGCTGCGAACCGGGAGGTCGTGCGCCACGCACCGTTCCTGCTGATCGAGGGGCGGCTCGAGCGCGAGGATCGTGCGGTCAGCATCGTCGGGCGGCGCTTCCGCGAGCTGCGCGTGCACAAACCGCAGCGGGAGACGGTCAACTACCGGCCGCAGGTCGAGAAGGTGAACTACCGCTCGCGGGATTTCCATTGAGCCAGGGGGGGACGGAATGGCAGACGCAGTGAATTGGAAGCCACAGGGGTATACGTCGGTTGCGCCGTACCTGATCGTCGATGGCGCACAGGAGCTGATCGACTTCCTGAGAGAGACGTTCGACGCAAAGCAGCTTCGTCGCCTCGACGGTGAGGGGAAGGTCAGGCACGCCGAGGTCCGTATCGGGGACACCGTCGTCATGCTCGCGGATTCTCTCCCCGAGTGGCCGGCAACACCCGTGAACATTCACGTATACGTGCCGGACGTCGATGCCGTGTACGCGCGCGCGCTCGCCGCAGGTGCTGCACCGGTACAGGAGCCGGTACGGAAGGGCGACGTCGACAAGCGCGGCGGTTTCCGGGATCCTGTCGGGAACACGTGGTGGGTGGCGACGCAGCAGGAAGTCGACCCGACGGTCCCTGCAGCATGAGCGAGCGCGGCCGAACGCGCGCACGTGTAACGCGGCCGTCCGCGAGCTGTCTCGCGCAATCGGCGTCGCGGGCAGCCGGGATCACCGTCGAGAGCGCCCGATCACCGTGAGCGGACCCATCCGTATCACACCGACCGCCGCGCGTCACGCCCAGCTCGAGGCGCTCGGGCTCGCGAGGCCGCCGCGGCGACGCGCGCGCATGAAGGACGTGCTCGCCGCGATCCGGGCGATGCACGTGCTGCAGATCGACACGATCCACGTCGTCGCGCGCAGCCCGTACCTCGTGCTGTGGAGCCGGCTCGGTGATTACCGACCGGGCTGGCTCGATGCGCACCTCGCGAAGGGCAACCTGTTCGAGTACTGGGCACACGAGGCAAGCTTCCTGCCCATCGAGGACTACCCGCTGCTCCGTCACCGGATGCTCGACCTGAACGGCAAGGGCTGGAAGTACCGGCACGACTGGGTCGAGAAGAATCAGGACACGATCCGGCACGTACTCGACGTGATCCGCGAGCATGGGCCTGTCCGCTCCGCGGACTTCGAGCGCCTCGACGAAGGCAGTGGCGCCTGGTGGGGATGGAAGCCGGAAAAGCGCGCGCTGGAGGTCATGCTGACTGCCGGTCACCTGATGGTGCGCCGGCGCGAGACCTTCCAGCGCGTCTACGATCTGCGCGAGCGCGTGCTCCCCGACTGGGATGACAGCATGCTGCCAGACCGGGAAACCGCTGAGCGCACGCTCGTCCTGCAGGCAGCGCAGGCGCTCGGCGTCGCCACGACCCGATGGCTCGCCGACTACTACCGCACGAAAACGGCGGAGACAGCACGGCGAGTCGACGCACTCGTCAGGGAAGGGAAGCTCGTGCCCGTCGAGGTTGCCGGGTGGAAGGAGCCCGCGTACGCGCATGCAGACTGCATGGAGCTCATCGAGCGCGCTGCCACTGGCCGGATCCGGCCGCGCTACACGACCCTGCTCTCACCCTTCGATCCCCTGATCTGGGACCGGCAGCGCACGCTCACGACGTTCGATTTCGATTACCGGCTCGAGTGCTATACACCCGCACCGAAGCGCGTGTACGGCTACTTCACGCTCCCGATCCTGCACCGGGGCAGGCTCGTCGGACGGCTCGATCCGAAAGCCCACCGCGCAGAAGGCCGCATGGAGATCCGCAGCCTGCACCTCGAGGACGGCGTGGACCCGAGCGAAGACCTGGCTGCCGCACTCGCGACGACCATCCAGGCGTTCGCGGACTGGCACGAGACGCCCGAGGTGCTTGTGCGTCGCGTTGTACCGGCCAGATTTGCGCGTTCGCTGCGAAGCGCACTCGCAAATCTGGCCCGAGCTGCCCAATGAACCAGGCACCCGATCCCGCGGTCCTGCGCCTCATCCGCCTCTCGCTTCTCTTCGGGGTTCTCGCGTTCGGCGCAGTAGCGTACTTCACTCAAACGCAGCGCCAGCCGTCGCTCGATCCAGGCGTGCACAACGCGCTGCGCCTTGCCGTCTTCGTGCTGAGCGCCGCCGTCGTCGTCGCGGCCTTCGTCTTCCGCACCCTGCGCGCCCGCGCAACCGAGCCCGCGGCGGTCGCGAGCACCACCATCATCGCATGGGCGGTCGGTGAGGCGCCCGCCATCCTGGGCGCAGCGACCTACTTCCTGAGCGGCGACGCCCAGCCGTTCTTCATCGGCGTCGCAGCCTTCCTGCTCATGCTGATCTCCGTGCCCCTGCCGGAGTGACGCTCTCCCGGGCGAATCCGTCGTGCCCCTTGAGGCCTGGGCGAGCGGCTGCTATCTTCGGTTTATGTTCGGTTGCAAGCCGCCCCCGATCTCGCCGCCCTCCACGCCGCTGCCTGGACCGCTGGCCACGCTGAGCTACCGCGGGCGCGGTGCGGCGCACAACCCGGCCAACCGCTTCGAGCCGATCGAGGTGCTGCCCGACGGCGACGCACTCGATGCGCTCGCCGCCGAGGACGAGGATGTCGCTCCGCGCACCATCTTCCTGAAGGACACGACGCGCGTGCTCATTGCGCGCAACAACAGCCCCGACATCGGCTTCGATGCGAGCATCAACGTGTACCGCGGCTGCGAGCATGGCTGCATCTACTGCTACGCGCGCCCGACGCACGAGTACTTCGGCCTGTCGGTCGGTCTCGATTTCGAGACGAAGATCTTCGTCAAGCAGGACGCGCCGGAGCTGCTGCGCGCGGAGCTGATGAAGAAGTCATGGACTCCGCAGGTGATCGTGCTGAGTGGCGTGACCGATCCGTACCAGCCGGCGGAGCGTCGGTTTCGACTGACGCGGCGGCTGCTGGAGGTCCTGCTCGAGTTCCGCAACCCGGTCGGCATCATCACGAAGAATCACCTGATCACGCGGGACATCGACGTGCTCTCGGAGCTCGCGAAGCTCGAGCTCGTCTCCGTGAACATCTCCGTGACGTCGCTCCGGAACGACGTGCAGCGGGTGATGGAGCCGCGCACGGCGACGCCGGCGCGTCGCCTGGACGCAATCGAGAAGCTTGCCAGTGCGGGTATTCCCGTGGGTGCGATGGTCGCGCCGATCATACCGGGCCTGACCGATGAGGAGGTGCCGGACATCCTGCGTGCCCTTCGGGATGCGGGTGCGCAGCGGGCCGGATACGTGATGCTCCGGTTGCCGCACGCGGTGAAGGACATCTTCGAGCGGTGGCTCGAGACACACTTTCCGGATCGCAAGGACAAGGTGCTGAACCGGGTGCGTTCCATGCGCGGCGGTCAGCTGTACGATCCCCGCTGGGGCGTGCGTGGACGAGGTGAGGGCATCTTCGCGGATCAGATCGGCGCGATGTTCGGCGCGACGTGCCGCAAGCTCGGCCTCAACACGACGCGCAGCCGCGTGCGCACCGATCTCTTCCGTCGCCCGGCCGCTGGCGGTCAGGGCGACCTGTTCGCATGACCGCTAAAAGGCGGCGTTCACGAGCGGCAGGTACTGTACGCTCGCGTTGCCCGCGTAATTGAGAAGACCGATCTGCACGCCGTGCAGCACATCGGTACGATTGTAGACGCCGACCGCGAGGCCACGCTGCACCTTCATGCGGTTGTAGCCCCCGATCGCCACGCCGCGCATCGTGCCCACCCGCAGCCGGATCAATCCGATGCTCAGCCCGCGCGCCTCGTCAGCGTGAATGCGGTAGCCGGCTACGCCGAATCCGTGCAGCTCGCTCGCCCGCACCTCACCCAGCGCGATCGCGCCGCCTGTCAGCGCTGAGTTCACGGCGACGACGCCACCGCCGCCCACGCTGAACCCCCGGATCGGTCCCTGAGCGACGACCCCTCCCAGTGCGGCGCTGAGCCCGTCGATGCGGCCCTGCGCAACGACGCCCACGCCTGCAAGATTGATCCACCGCATGTCTCCCTGCGCAATGGCTCCGAGCCCGGCGATGTTGACGCCGATCATGTCGCCCTGGGCGACGGTGCCGAGTCCTGCGACGTTCACGCCGCGCATGCCGCCCTGCGCAACGACGCCGACGCCGGCCAGGTTGAGGCCGGACATGGGGCCCTCGGACACGACACCCAGGCCGGCCACCGAGACGCCGGACATCGGGCCCTGCGAGACGACGCCCAGCCCGCCGATCGAGATCCCTCGCATCTCCCCCTGCGACACCACGCCGAGTCCGCCGATCGCGGCCCCGCTCGTGCTCCCCTGCGTCACGACGCCCAGGCCGCCGACCGCTGCGCCGCGCACCGGCCCCTGTGACACCACGCCCAGGCCGCCGAGTGCGACGCCGTTGACGGCACGCTCCGCGAGCACTCCCCCGAGTCCGATTGCCGCGCCACTGAACGTCCCCGCGTTCGGCGCGACCACGCCGAGCGCAATGCCGTTCATGGCGAAGTCCTCGTTCGTGTTCTCGTGCGGCCGCCAGAGCGTGATGTTGACGCCGTCGACGCGGCGCACGTGCGCGTCGCGCAGGTTCACCCGCAGACCCGTCCAGCGCGGGGAGTTGCCGAAGCTGATGCCGACGCTGTCGACGCCGATGTCCAGGCTCTGGGCATGGGCGTGATTGCCTCCCGGCAGCGCTGCCGCGCACAGCAGGAGCGCAAGTGCCCCGACTGACTTGATCGAGCTGAGCATGTGTGGTATCAACCGGTGCGCGATGAAACGGTCGCTCCTACTACGCGGCGGTCCGGCCGCAAAGTTTCACCGTTGCGGATCCCTGCATCCAGTCGTCGCGAGCACGCGCGCGACAGCCACACAGGATTGCTCGTCGCTGCTGGCACCGCTTCTGCCTTCTGCATCTGCATGGACGCCATGATTCTCGCCGCGGGGCTCGGTACGCGCCTGCGCCCGCTGACGGACTCGATCCCGAAGCCGCTTCTCCCGGTCGGCGGCGTGCCGCTGCTCGAGCGGATCGCGCGCCGCCTGGTTGCCGCGGGTGCGGACCGGCTCATCATCAACACGCACCACCATGCAGGTCAGATCGAGGAGCACGTCCGGTCGTGCGGCGATTTCGGCGTTGACGTCAGGTTCTCCCACGAGCCGGGACAGCCGCTCGACACGGGTGGCGCCCTGTGGCACGCACGAGAGCACTTCCGCAGGGATGAGCCGTTCTATCTCCACAACGGCGACATCCTGACGGACGCGCCGCTCGAGGCGTTCCATGCATCGCATCGCGCCGGCGATCAGCTCGCCACGCTCGCCGTGCGTCCTGCATCGGACACCCGCTTCCTCGTCTTCGACGATGCAGGGCTGGCAGGCTTCTCGCCGCGAGGTGGGGGAGCGGAGCGCATGGTCCGGCCGGCGAGCGGTGAGCTGCGGCGCTGGGATTTCGCGGGGATCCACGTGATCGACCCGCGCATCTTCGACCTGATCGAGGAGCGCGGGGTGTTCTCGATCATCGACGTCTATCTCCGGCTGGCCAGGCTCGGCGAAGCGATCCGCCCCGTTCCGTTCGATGGCGTCTGGATCGACATCGGGACGCCCGACCGGCTGGCGGAGGCGGATCGCGTTGCTGCGGAACTGCCTGCATAGCCGTCCGGCTCACCACGCCGTCGAGTCCGTCACCTCGCACTGCGCAGCGTCACAGATGACCCGCCACTCGACGCGCTCCTCGGCTGCGAGCGCATCGATCACGGAGGAAGTCCCGCCGCCGCTGCGAACCGTCCGGAGTCGCCATCCGTCCGCACCCTCGGTTGCGGACACGAACGCGAGGACTGCGATCGCGCTGTCGGCATCGGCCGGTCGGTCCTCCACGACCACGCCTGCGGTCACGAGCGCCTGTCGCGTCGCGAAGCTCATCGCGGTGTCGCCGAACGTCCCGTCGACGACGAGGAGTCGGTCCGGCGTGCTGGATGCGGCGCGGGTCGCCACGGCGCGCACGGCTTCCGGCAGCGTGTCGGTCCCCGGCGGCGCGCAGCCGGTATGACCCAGTACAACCGCGAGCAGGAGCAAGGACTTTTTCATCGAGCTCTCCGTGAACGGATCCGGGCGAATGTAACTCCGGCAGGTCTCTTACGCTCCAGCCCTTGCCGCCGCGGCGGTTCTGGCCAGATTGCCGTCGTTCCATCGACACCAACGACAGAACGGAGTCAGCGATGAGGCGAGCCCTGCTTGCTGCACTCGTACTGGCGGCTGCACCGGGTGCAGGCGCAGCGAGCGCACAGACCTTTGCAACCGAAGATCCGATCCTGCGCAGCATCTGGACCGAGGCCATGCAGAACTCGCAGGTCGAGGCGCTCGCACAGGTGCTGCTCGACTCGATCGGTCCGCGCCTGACCGGCTCGCCGGCCATGCAGGCGGCGCACGACTGGGCGGTCCGCACGTACACGGCGTGGGGCATCGAGGCACGCAACGAGCAGTACGGTACCTGGCGAGGCTGGGAGCGCGGTGTGACGCACATCGACCTGGTCCGCCCCCGCGTGCGCACGCTCGAGGGGATGATGCTCGCGTGGAGTCCCGGCACGAACGGCCGGAACGTCGAGGGTGACGTCCTGATCCTGCCGCACTTCTCGAGCGCAGCGGAGTTCCGTGCCTGGCTGCCGCAGGTCCGCGGGAAGTTCGTCCTCGTGTCGTACGCGCAGGAGAGCTGCCGTCCGCTCCGCCAGTTCGAGGAGTTCGGTGTAGAGGGCGCGCTCGAGAAGGCGCGCGCAGCCCGTGAGGAGGGAATGCGTGCGTGGAATGCGCGCGTCCAGTCGACGGGCCTCTCCCTGAATGATCTCCGGCTCGCCCTCGAGGGAGCCGGTGCGGCGGGCATCCTGCAGAGCAACTGGTCGAACGACTACGGTGTGAACAAGATCTTCGGGACGAACACGACGCGCACGCCGACCGTCGATCTGAGCTGCGAGGATTACGGCCTCGTCTACCGGCTGGCGGAGAACAACCAGTCGCCGCGGCTGCGTCTGCGCGCGGAGGCGCGCTTCACCGGCGAGCAGCCCACCTTCAACACGATCGCGACGATTCCGGGAACGGAAAAGCCGAACGAGTACGTGATGCTCTCCGCACACTTCGACTCGTGGGACGGTGGGTCCGGCGCGACGGACAACGCGTCGGGCACGGTGCTCATGATGGAGGTCATGCGCATCCTCAAGAAGGTGTACCCGAACCCGAAGCGCACCATCCTGGTCGGTCACTGGGGCGGGGAAGAGCAGGGGCTGAACGGCTCGCGCGCGTTCGCGGCGGATCACCCGGAGATCGTCGAGGGGCTCCAGGCGCTCTTCAATCAGGACAACGGCACGGGGCGCGTCGTCAACATCTCGATGCAGGGCCTCGTCGACGCGGGCGAGCACTTCGGCCGCTGGCTCGCGCGCATCCCGAGCGAGGTGACGCAGCACATCGAGCTCGGTATCCCGGGCATGCCGGGTGGTGGCGGCAGCGACTACGCGTCCTTCGTCTGCGCGGGCGCGCCGGCCTTCAACCTGAGCGCGCTCAACTGGGGCTACGGCACCTACACGTGGCACACGAACCGCGATACGTTCGACAAGCTCGTCTTTGACGACATTCGCAACAACGTCGTGCTCACGGCGATGCTTGCGTACCTGGCGTCGGAGGACCCGGAGCGCGTCGCGCGCACGCAGCGCGTGCTTCCGCCCGCGAGCGACGGCGCACCGCGCACATGGCCGCAGTGCCGCGAGGCGCAGCGGAGCGCACCGTAACCACGTGCGGCGCGTCGTCCTGAACCTGCGCGACAACCGCCCGGCCTGGGCACTGCCCGACAGTGCGGCCGCGGCGGTTGCCGGCGCATTCCCTCCCGGTGAATGGGAGGTGGTCGACGTGCGTGCACCGGTCTCGGGCCGCGGCGACGGCGGCGGCGTCTCGGAGGAGGCGCTGTCCGCCGTCACCGGCGCCGAGGTCTGGATCGGCTATGGCTTCCCCCGCGCACTGCTCGACCGCCTTCTCGAGAGCGGCGCGTTCCCGGGCAATCTTCGCTGGATCCATTCCGCAGCCGCCGGCGTGCGCTCCATGCTGCATCCCGAGCTCGTCTCGAGCGACGTCCTGATCACCAACTCGGCGGGCATTCACGCGGAGCCGATCGCGGAGACGGTCATCGGAGCGGTGCTGCACTTCGCGCGCGGCTTCGACTTCGCCGTACGCGCGCAGGCAGCGCGCAGGTGGGAGAAGGCACCGTTCGAGGACCAGGTCGGCGTAGTGCGCGAGATCAGCGGCGCAATCATGGGCATCCTCGGCTACGGCGGGATCGGCCGTGCCATTGCGCGGCGTGCGCGCGCACTCGGGATGGACGTCGTCGCGCTGCGCACGCGTCCGAGTGGGGAAGAGGACAGTGTGCGCATGGTCCACGGCGCCGAAGGGCTTGCGTCGCTGCTGCGGGAATGCGAGTACGTCGTGTGCGCGCTGCCATCGACGGATTCGACGCGGAACCTGCTGAGCGCCGAGCGGATCCGGCTCCTTCGAAGCGACGCAGTCGTGATCAACGTCGGTCGCGGCGATGTGATCGACGAGCGCGCGCTCTCGGACGCCCTCGCGCTCAGGCGCATCCGCGGGGCGGCGCTCGACGTCTTCGAGGAAGAGCCGCTGCCGGCCAGCTCACCACTCTGGACACTCCCGAACGTGCTGGTCCTCCCCCACGTGAGCGCAACCACGCCGCGGTTCTGGGAGCGCCAGGTCACGCTGATCCGGGAAAACGCGGAGCGCTACCGTTCCGGCAGGCCGCTGCTGAACCTGGTCGACAAGGAGCGCGGCTACTGAATCAGCCCGGAGCCCGCCGGCTCAGCGGTAGTTGCCGAACTTCAGCTCGATCCCGTACTCCTTCTCGCGCAGGAACGCGATCACCGCCTGCAGCTCGTCCCGCGAGGGCGAGGAGACGCGCAGCTCGTCGCCCTGGATCTGGACCTGCACCTTCTTGAAGCCGCCGCCCTTCACGTCCTTGACGATCTGCTTCGCGGTGTCCGTGGGGATCCCCTGAGTCAGCGTGATCTCCTGGCGGGCACGGCCGTGCGTTGCCGGCTGGACGGCGCCCGGCTTCATGTTCTTGATCGGAACGCCGCGCCTGACGAACTTGGATTGCAGGACGTCGTAGACGGCCTTCAGCTTGTACTCGTCGTCCGCTTCGATCGTCAGCATCGACTTCCCCCGGTCGAAGTCGATGGTGCAGTTCGTGCCCTTGAAGTCGTAGCGCTGCTGGATCTCCTTGCGCGCCTGGTTCACCGCGTTGTCGACCTCCTGCAGGTCGGCGCCGGTGCTCACGTCGAACGAGTTGGTCGTAGCCATACGCGAATCTGCCCTGGTTTCCGGTTGAACTCCGGGAATCCATAGGCCTGCAGGGGGCAGGGCGCAAATCCGCCCCTGCCAGGACTGTCTGTGGTTCATCGGCCCCCGGGCCCCGCGTCTCACACTACGAGCGCCAACGTGTCACGCATCTTCCTGTTGTCCCCAGCAAGCTGCAGCGGCCGTCGCGCGCAGATCCTCCTGCGCGAGCAGGCGTCGTTCGACCTGGCCGTGCGCCTGCGCGCAGGAGGCGTCAGCCTGGCAGAGGCGTTCACCTTCATGAGCGGCCTCTATTTCCGTGGCAAGGCCGCGTACGCCCGGGCCTTCGCGAACCCCCCGCACGGCGCCGAAGGCGCGCTCGTGATCACGCCGGCACGCGGGCTCGTGCCGATGGACACGACTGTCGACGTCGCGGAGCTGTGCACGTACGCGGACGTTCCGATCGCACTCGACGAGCCGCGCTATCGTGACCCGCTCGTCGCAAGTGCAGACGCACTCGCCCGCTCGATCTCCGATGCGACCGACGTCGTGCTGCTCGGCAGCATCGCCTCCGACAAGTACGTCGGCATCCTGCTCGATCACTTCGGCGACCGGCTGCTCTTCCCGGCAGACTTCGTCGGACGCGGCGACATGAGCCGCGGCGGTCTGCTGCTGCGCTGCGTCGATGCCGGCACCGAGCTGGAGTACATCCCGGTGCGCGGTGCAACACGACGAGGCAGCCGGCCGCCGAAGCTGGCGCCGCGCCGGGCGTCACGCGCATGAACCTTCCGATTCCGTACCCGCTGCCGCCGGCGGAGGCGAAGCAGGTGGAGCGGATTCCGGACGGCGCCGGCTGGTGCTACGAGCCGAAGTGGGACGGATTCCGGTGCCTGGTGTTCCGTGACGGCGACGAGGTGCTCCTTCAGTCGAAGGCGTGCAAGCCACTCGAGCGGTACTTCCCGGAGGTTGCCGCCGCGATGCATTCGCTGGGTGCCCGCCGTTTCGTGCTGGATGGCGAGCTGATCGTGCCGATCGACGGCACGCCCTCCTTCGAGCAGCTTCTTCAGCGCATCCACCCTGCCGCCAGCCGCGTCAACAGACTGGCCACCGAGCATCCCGCGATCTTCGTCGCATTCGATCTGCTCCTCGCCGAGCGGGGGGATGCGCTGCTCGAGCTGCCGTTCCGTGAGCGACGCGCACGCCTCGAATCCTTCGCAGGACGATACCTCGGCGCGGGGAGCGGCACACACCTCTCGCCGCAGACGACCGAGCGCGACCGGGCGGAACAGTGGCTGAAGGATGGTCGCACGGGCCTCGACGGTGTCGTTGCGAAGCTGCTCGATGCACCGTACGCGAGCGGTGCGCGCACGACGATGCAGAAGATCAAGCGGATCCGAACCGTGGACTGCGTGGTTGGCGGGTTTCGCTACGGGTCGAAGACGCAGACGGTCGGCAGCCTGCTCCTGGGGCTCTACGACGAGGACGGCCTGCTCCACCACGTCGGCTTCACCGCCAACATTCCGCGCGACGATCGTGAGGCACTGACACGCGAGCTGGAAGCGCTGCGGGAGCCGCCCGGCTTCACGGGACGCGCTCCGGGCGGACCCAGCCGATGGAGCACCGAGCGGTCCGCCGAGTGGGTGCCGCTCCGCCCGACTCTGGTGGTAGAGGTCAGCTACGACCATTTTTCCGAGGGTCGATTCCGACACGGCACGTCGTTCCAGCGCTGGCGACCCGACAAGGCGCCGGAGCAATGCACGTTCGATCAGCTCGCGCGCGGCGACAGGTCGCCGCTCGAGCTGCTCGATTCCTGAACCCGGAGGGGGCACATGGGTGTTGTGCAGGAGTTCAAGGAATTCGCAGTCAAGGGCAACGTCGTCGACATGGCGGTCGGTATCATCATCGGCGCCGCGTTCGGCACGATCGCCAAGTCTCTCGTCGACGACGTCATCATGCCGCCGATCGGCCTCATCCTCGGCGGTGTCGATTTCTCGGACCTGTACATCACCTTGCGTGCGGGCACGCCGGCGGGCCCGTACGACACGCTCGCCGCAGCGCGCGAGGCCGGCGCCGTCACGATCAACTACGGCGTGTTCCTGAACAACGTCATCAGCTTCCTCGTCGTATCGGCCGCCGTCTTCATCCTCGTGCGCGGCATCAACCGGCTGCGCCGCGAGGAGCAGGTCGCGCCCGCATCGCCGACGGAGAAGGCGTGCCCGTTCTGCGCGACGACGATCCCGATTGCGGCGCGGCGCTGCCCGCACTGCACGTCCCAGCTGGAAGCGGCCGCGTAAGCGCCGGATCGATGCGGCTGCATCGCGCCTCACGGGCACGGTGCGGCCGCACGCGCCGGCCATCCGAGTGTACCGTACATACCTGCAAGTCGATGCACCGCCGTTGCTTGGCGTCTTCCGCGGCCCTTATATTCGGCGCGTGGACCCACCGGGTCAGACATCGGCAGCAATCCGGCAGTAATCCAGACGATGAGGAGGTGCGCCCGTGGCAGGACACAGCAAATGGGCGCAGATCAAGCGCAAGAAGGCGGTCAACGACGCTCGTCGGGGGCAGCAGTTCACGAAGCTGATCCGCGAGATCACGGTCGCGGCGCGTGCCGGTGGCGGCGATCCGGGGATGAATCCGCGGCTGCGCCTCGCCATCGACACGGCGAAGGCCGCGAACATGCCCGCGGAGAACATCGAGCGCGCCATCAAGAAGGGCACGGGCGAGCTCGAGGGCGTCGAGTACCAGGAGATCGCGTACGAGGGGTACGGCCATGGCGGTGCTGCGCTCTATATCGAGGCGCTGACCGACAACCCGAACCGGACCGTCGCGGATCTCCGCTTCACGATGAACAAGTACGGCGGCTCCCTCGGCACGAGCGGCTCCGTCGCCTGGCAGTTCGACCGGAAGGGGCAGATCTACGTCGACGCGAAGCGCCACGACGAGGAGAGCACGCTCATGGCCGCGCTCGAGGTCGGCGCGGAGGACATGCAGCAGTCCGACGATCAGTTCGTCATCACGACGAGCATGACGAGCTTCGCGCAGGTGCAGGAAGGGCTGCGCCAGGCTGGCATCGAGATCGAGTCCGCTGAGCTCGCCATGGTTCCGAAGAACATGGTCGACGTGAAGGGCGAGGACGCGCAGAAACTCGTGCGCCTCATGGAGATGATCGAGGAGCTGGACGACGTCCAGAAGGTGTGGACGAACGCCGAGCTCGACGAGGCCGCGCTCGCCGAGGCCGGCGCGTGATCGTCCTCGGCGTCGACCCGGGCGCCGGCACGACGGGCTACGGCGTCGTCGCCCGCGGGGGCGGCGGCGCCGTCTCGCTTATCGAGTGCGGGGTCATCCGAACCGCACCCTCCGATCCGCTCGCGCAACGTTTGCGCGACCTCCACGACGGTATTGTAGACGTGCTCGAGCGACATGCGGTCGACGCCGTTGCCGTCGAGGGCGTGTTCTACAGCCGGAACGTCCGCACAACGCTCGTGCTCGGGCATGCGCGCGGGGCGATCCTGCTCGCGGCCGCGCTGCGTGACGTGCGCGTCTACGAGTATTCGCCCGCAGAGATCAAGAACGCGGTCTGCGGTACAGGCCGCGCCACGAAGGAGCAGGTACAGTACATGGTCCAGCAGATGCTGCGTCTGAAGCATCCACCGCAGCCCGATGACGCAGCCGACGGCGTCGCCGCAGCGCTCTGTCATTGCACGGCTGGTGCAACACTCGCGCGCGTGGGAGGTGTGCTGCGTTGATCAGCCGGATTCGTGGCACGCTGCTCCGACGCGAGCTGGATTCCGCCGAGGTCATGACCCAGGGCGGCGTCGCCTACCAGGTATCGATCCCACTGTCCGTTTTCGAAGCTCTCCCGCCGGAGGGGAGCGACGTCGAGCTGATCACGTACCAGGTCGTGCGCGAAGACTCGATCGAGCTGTTCGGCTTCCTGCACGACGGTGACCGCAGGCTGTTCGCGCGGCTGCTCACAGCGTCCGGCGTCGGGCCGCGGCTCGCACTCAGCATGCTCTCGACGCTTCCACCGCAGCGCCTCGTGCGCGCGATCGTCGACAAGGACATCGCCGCACTGCGGCAGGTGCCCGGCCTCGGCGTCAAGAAGGCGGAAAAGCTGGCCGTCGAGCTCGCTGACCGGCTCGACGACCTCGCCGTTGCCGTCGCAGGCACGCGCGCAGAGGGCCGCACCGCGGAGGATGCGGTCGGCGCACTCGTCGCGCTCGGCTACTCGCACAGCGAAGCGACCGAAGCGGTGCGTGCAGCACTCGATGCTGACGGCCGCATCCAGGGTGTGGAGCTGATCCGCGCCGCGCTGGCCGCGATGAGTCGGGCGTAACGCACAGGAAAACGCCGGAGCCCACGCCCGCGGGCCCCGGCGGCATCGCATCAGCGGCGCTCGCGAATCGCGTCGATCAGCTCGCTCTTCCTCATCCTGCTGCGACCCTCGATCTTCAGGTCGCTCGCGATGTTCCGCAGCTCCTCCACCGACCGATCCTCGTAGTTGCGGTTCGGATTGCCCGTCCCCTGCGTTGTCCGGTTCGGCGTACGCCCCGACTCGCGCCGGTCCCGGTTCACCGTCCGCGCGGCGATCTCCTTCGCCCGCTTCGTCGACGCACCGCGCTCCTGTGCGCTTTCCTTGATGTGCTCGTACTTGCGCTCGTCCTTGTTGCTCCAGCCCTTCGGCATGCTGACCTCCCGGGGATAGTTGCTGCGACCTGCAGGGTGGGAGGTGTGCAAGAGGCATGCGCCGCCGATGTACGGGGCCCTTTTCACCGCGCGGAACACAGAGCTCTGTGCTCTCTGTGGTCTCCGTGGTGAGAACGGTGAGCCGAAACGCGCGTCAGGGCAGACGCACGTGCTGGATGCGGATGCTGCCGCCGGGCGCGTCCACGGGCACGGTTACCTCGCGGCCGCTGACCTCGACACGCACCGTGGCGCCACCGGCGGGCACCCTGACCCGTGCGATCTCGACGGTGCCGGGCAGCAGCGTCCAGGAACGCGTGTCTGCCTGCTCGGTGACCGCGAAGGCGGCATTGCCGAGCATGGCGAAGAAGTCCGCCGCACCCTCGTCCTTCTCGCGGATCTCCTCCTCGATGCCGCGCGTGATGGCCAGCTTCGCGGCTGCGCGTGCGACGGCGCGTGCGACGAGCATTGCGCGATCCCTGCGGAGGTCCTCGGCGACCGCCGAGGAAACGCTCGCGCGAACCAGCGGCGTGTGGGACGTCGCACTGTCCGTCAGCACGCGCACGCTGCCGAGCGGCGGCGAGACGTCGCGGAAGACGGGCCAGGCGATGCGCATCAGGTAGGGCATGTCGCGGCTCTCGTCGCGCCGATCGCGGCGGTCGCTGCGACGAGTACCGGATGCGCGGCCGGGGCGGGACTCGGACACGAGTGTAGCCGAGCCGCTGTCGTGGCCCAGGGTGGCTGTATCCTCTGCAATCGCGGAGCACGGCGAGTCGCAGCCGTCGCCTGCGTCACTGCCGTCCTCCACTACGTGCTCGTCCTCCTCGTGCGCCGCGACCTGCAGTGGCCGGTAGCCGTCGTTGCCCGGCGCATCGGCCGCCTCCACGATGCGCGCTGCGATCATGGTCGCGACACCCGCACGTGCTTCGTCGTCGTCGCTGCGCAGCCGGCCGACTTCCTCGCCGCGCAGCCACAGCGAGATGGACTGCTCGGCGCGGTGACCGACGAACCCGCGATCCACGAAGAGGAACACGTCGACGGAGTCGGGCTCCGGCCGTGGCAGCCGCTCATCTTTGACGCTGTCACCCAGCAGCGCGAGCGCGTTTCGCCATGCGACGTCCGCGTCCGCCGTCTCGCCGGCCATCGCGAAGATCGCTGCGGACGCGTGCCGCATCGCCGCATGCAGCCGCCGCTCCGCGTCGTTTTCCGGCCTGTCCGCCTCGAGCAGCAGCGCCATGCGACGCGCCTCGACCGCCGCATCCTCGGCAGATCCGAGCTGGAGCCACGCAAGCGCAGCGTAGTAGTGGAGCAGCAGGCGCTCGCTTCGGCTCGCCTGGTAGGGCAGCACCTTGTCGGTCGAGATGATGGAGAGCGCGGTCCTTGACACGCTCGTCGTCATTCGGTCGTCGATGAGCAGTGTCGCGCTGTCGAGCATTGCCGCGCTGCGCGCGAAGTCGCCGGCGTGGTACGCGACGATGCCGCCGTACATCCGTGCGAGCAGCGGATCGGAAGGAAGTGCGCTGCGGTCGTCGAGCAGCGACGCGAGCGTGCGAGTCGCCGAGGGATCCACGAGCAGGCGACGGAGGCGCTCGTCGGCGCGTGCGAGACCCGTCGGCCCGACGTCGTAGTGATCGAAGAGCCGCGCGCAGCCGCCGACCAGCAGTGCGACTGCCAGGACCAGTGCGAGCTGCGCGCGGCGCTGCGTCATCTCTTCTCCAGTACGATCACACGCTCGCGTGCATGCGCGATCGCGTCCGCGAGATTGCCCCACGCGCGGCCGTACGCATCGATCTTCTCGAGCTCCATCTGGTGCAGGAAGAGCTGGTACTGGATCAGCGCCTCCACCGGGCGGAGCTGCTTGTCGAGCGTCGTCGCAATCCGATACGTGACGCGCGGATCGTTGCCGGCGAGGATGTCGGCGCGGTCGTAGCGATCGAGCGCGGCGTCGAGGTCGCCGCGTGCCGCGTAGTCATCTCCTTCACGCAGCAATGCATCGGCGAGCGCGCGTGCGCGGCCGTCCGTCGTCGCATCCTCCTCGCTGGAGACGACGCGCAGGCCCTGCGACTCACGGTAGCTGTACGACTGCACTCGTCCGTTCCGGAGCTGCACGATCGCGATCTCGCCGACGGCGTCGCGCGGCGCCATCGAGCGTGTCGCCGGGACCATCACGGAAGACGCGGCACCGTCGCGGACGCTCCACGCGGACTCCGTCGTGCCCGTGGCGGCGAGGACCTGTGTCTCGTTCATCCCGATGGCGAGCTCACCACGCGCGATCGCGTCGCAGATCGCCGGTGCGCATGTCTCGAGTGCACGCGCGGTGACCTCGTCGCGACGGGCCGTGGTCTCGGCCTCCTGCCGGCGAGCATCCGCGCGCGCACGCTCCACCGCATCCGATGCGGGCATCACCCTGTCCCCGTTGCCGAGTATCGGGCGCTCGTGCACCCGCTTCGTGCAGCCCGCCGCGGCCACGGCCAGGGCCAGTACAACCGCTGCTGTTCGTCTCATCGCTCTTCTCCTCGACGGGCCGGCCGGCTGCCGGCGGAATCCTGCTCGGATGCTGCTGTGCTGCACCGACTTGCGCCGAAACTTGTGCCAGTGCTGCGATCCGCGACATTTTACAGCATGCCTGACATCCACAGACCTGTGACGCGGCGGCTCCGCCTCTTTCTGCGCGACTTCCGCATGATCGAGGCGTTCGTATCGACCGCCGAAGGGCAGCCGCTGACGTCGTACGTGTCGAACCGGCGTCGCTACATCAACCTGCGTGCTGCGCACTGGGCCGATGCGACGTCGGATCGTTCCCACGCGGCCCTGCAGGTCTCCCACGTCCTCTGGGCGTCCGCGCCCGACGGTGACATGCCACTGGTGAACTCGTCGGGCGTTTCCCGGCCGCGCGAGGTCGAGTTGCAGCTCGAGGGTGGACTGGTGGTTCGCGGTGCACTGCCGATCTTCGAGCAGCAGCGCCTCAGCGACTTCCTCGAGTCGACGGCGACGTTCATCCCGCTCCAGTCGGCGCGGCTGCTGCGCAGCGGCCGGCCGCCGAAGGACACGAACGTGGATCTCGGCGACATCGTCGTGAACCAGGCTGCGCTGCAGGCGATCTGGGAGGCCGAAGCCGGCGTCCCGGTCAGCGAGGTCGCGAAGACCTGGTCCGACGACTAGCGCTCAGTCCCAGCCGAAGCGGGACCGCTCGATGTACTTCTTGATGCGGTGCTGCCCCGTCCACACCTTCTCGTTCGACTCGAGGTCGACCAGTCGCGCGTCGATCTGGTAGTACACGACGGTCTCGCGGCCCTCACGGTCGGTGATCGTCTGGATGTCGCCCTGCATCATGTAGCGCGCGCCGAGCTCCTGGGCCATCCGGGCACGAGTGTCGGCGCGTGCGTTCTCCTGCTGATCCTCGCGCTCCGCCCGGATCTCCTGCCGCTCGTCGCGCGATGCAACGACGCGAACGGCGCCGGAGTTGACGAACGCGGCCTCCAGGTCGCGGATGAACGTGCCGACCGGGATGTGCTCGTGCGAGCGATTGGCGAACTCTCCGACGATCACGGTCGGCGCTTCACCGCCATGCGTCGCGGCGTAGCGGGACGCCCAGTTGCTGCCGAGGCTCTGCTCGATCAGCGCATTTGCGACCAGGCGGCTGTCCGTGTCGTTCCAGCGCCCCGACAGGTCGGTGACCGAGTTGGGATCGATGCGGGTGACCTGCTTGCTCGCGCACCCGGCTGCAGTGGTGGCCAGAACGAGCAGCAGCGCCGTGCGCGCCATTGACGTTCCTGGGATGTTCATCGTCGAAGCTCCGGATCAGGGGCCGTAGCGGCGTGGTGCCACCGCGCGGCTGTTCTGCGCGTGGTTGAGCGGTAGATACACAGGCGGGAGCGTTCGTGTTCGCCCGGGGGTTCCGCGGCATCGCCCGGAACCGGCTGAAGACCAATCAACACTTGCGGTTGCGCCTGCCCGTCGCGGGGCGCGATAATACCCCCGCGCACTGCGCCCGTGGAGTTGCCCCCATCTGAGACGCCGTAGCATGCGGTCCGAGATTACGACGCCGGAAGTCCTGAGCGAAGAGAGCGCGATCGAGCTGTCGTTGCGGCCGCAGCGTCTCGCCGAGTTCATTGGCCAGGCCAAGGTCAAGGACAGTCTCCGGATTGCCGTCGAGGCCGCGCTCGGCCGGCGCGAGCCGCTCGACCACACGCTCTTCCACGGTCCGCCCGGCCTGGGCAAGACCACGCTCGCCATGCTGATGGCGCGCGAGCTGGGCGTGAACATCAAGACGACCTCGGGGCCGGTGCTCGAGAAGCCGGGCGATCTCGTCGGCATCCTGACGAACCTGCGCGAGCGCGACATCCTCTTCATCGATGAGATCCACCGCCTGCGTCCGATCATCGAGGAGTTCCTCTATCCCGCGATGGAGGATTACCGGATCGACATCCGCCTCTCGGACGGCCCCAAGGCGCAGACGATCTCGATGCCGGTCGAGCGCTTCACGCTGATCGGTGCGACCACCCGCTTCGGCCTGCTGACGCCGCCGATGCGCGCGCGCTTCGGCATCATCCAGCGCCTGAACTTCTATGACTCGGAGCAGCTCGCGGAGATCGTCGTGCGGAGCGCCGAGATCCTGGCGGTGGAATGCACGCGGGATGGCGCACTCGAGATCGCGCGCCGCTCCCGCGGCACGCCGCGTGTCGCGAACCGGCTGCTCCGTCGCGTCCGCGACTTCGCGCAGGTCCGCGCCAATGGCATCATCGACCAGGAGGTCGCGAACGCTGCGCTGCACATGCTCGACGTCGACGAGTACGGCCTCGACGAGATGGACGCACGCATCCTGAAGACGCTGATCGAGCACTTCGAGGGCGGTCCGGTCGGGCTGAATACGCTCGCCGTCGCGGTCGGCGAGGACGCGGGCACGCTCGAGGAGGTGTACGAGCCGTTCCTCATCCAGAACGGCTTCCTCATGCGCACGCCGCGCGGTCGCGTCGCCACGAACAACGCATACCGGCGCTTCGGGTACGCTCTGCCCGCCGCGCGCACGGGGCTCTCCGAGTCCCAGGTCAACCTGTTCGAGGCGTAGCGATGAACGTCGTCAGGCTCTCGAGACAGGACCACGCGCTGCTGTGCGCGCGCTTTGCCGAGCACGGCAATTCGCAGCGGCGGATGCGGGATGCGCTGGAGGAGGCGGCCGTGCCGGCCGATGTGATCGGCCGTCTGTGTGCGCTGCGCGAGATGGAGCGTGCCCTCGAGGTGGACCTCGGCGCCGTGTGCTGGCGCTGGGAGCACCGCAACGACGAGGCAACGCACCCGCTCGAGCGGCAGATCATGGAATACGTGGCGGAGCGGCGCGGCACGGGCAGCGGCTGGGAGCTCTGGGTGCGGCTCGACAGCGTGCACGCGCTGCGCGAGCTGATGGAGGGCCGGCTCGTCGGCGAGCCCGAGTGAACGCAGGCGGCTACACCACTTCGTCCTTCGACTACGAGCTGCCGGACGAGCTCATCGCCCGCTATCCCGTCGACGTCCGCGATTCCAGCCGGCTGCTCGTGCTCGACCGCGCGACCGACACGCTGACTCACCGCCGTTTCGCGGACATCATCGACTACGTCGAGCCCGGCGATGTACTCGTTCTCAACGAGACGCGCGTGATTCCCGCGCGGCTGCTCGGACGGCGTGCGTCCGGTGCGCCGGCCGAGGTCCTGCTGCTCCAGCCGGTCGCAGGCGACGACACGACGTGGTCCGCGCTCGTACGGCCGGGTGCCAGGCTGCGCCCGGGCACCAGGGTGACGATCGCAGACGACTTCACCGTCGAGGTGCTGGACGTGCTGCCCGACGGCGCCCGGGTGGTGCGCCTGTTGACCGGTCCGTCCGTGCGCGAGGCGCTCGAGCGTCATGGCCACATGCCGCTCCCTCCGTACATCGGCCGTCCGGACGAGCCGGGGGACCGGGAGCGCTACCAGACGGTCTACGCGCGCGCGGAGGGCTCCGTGGCCGCGCCGACGGCAGGGCTCCACTTCACGCCCCACCTGCTGACCGCGCTGGAGGCGAGCGGGGTGCGCCTGGTCAGGCTGGTGCTCCACGTGGGTGCAGGCACGTTTCGGCCGGTCGACGTCGAGGACCCGGCCGAGCACCCCATGCACGCGGAGCGATACGAGGTGAGCGAAGAGGCCGCCGGAGCGATCAACGCCGCACGGGCGGCGGGCGGCAGGGTCTGGGCGGTCGGCACGACCGTGACCCGCACGCTCGAGAGCGTCGCGGACGAAACGGGCTGCATCCGGGCCGGCAGCGGCGAGACCAAGCTGTTCATCCGGCCGGGCTACATCTTCCGGGTGGTGGATCGACTCATCACGAACTTCCACCTGCCACGCTCCACGCTGCTCATGCTGGTCGCCGCATTCGGTGGATACGAGCGAGTGATGCACGCATACCGCGTCGCCGTCGCGGAGCGCTACCGCTTCTACTCCTACGGCGACGCGATGGCGATCCTCTGATGTTCGAGTACCGCCTCGACGCCCGCGACGGCGCTGCGCGTGCCGGAACGTTCACGCTCCCCCACGGCGTGGTGCAGACCCCGGCGTTCATGCCGGTCGGCACGCAGGGCAGCGTCAAGACGATCTCGCGCGACGAGCTCACGGACGAGATCCGCGCGCAGATCATCCTCGCGAACACGTACCACCTGTACCTGCGCCCCGGCCACGACGTGGTGCAGCAGCTCGGCGGACTCCACGGCTTCACCGGATGGCAGAAGCCCTTCCTGACGGATTCCGGCGGTTTCCAGGTGTTCAGCCTGGAGACGATGCGGAAGATCACCGAGGAGGGAGTCGAATTCACGAGTCACATCGACGGCTCCCGCCACATGTTCACGCCCGAGAAGGTGATGGAGATCCAGCGCGCGCTGGGCGCGGACGTGATCATGGCGTTCGACGAGTGTCCGCCCGGCCAGTCGAGCCGGGCGCTGGCCGAGGAAGCCCACGAGCGTACGCTGCGCTGGCTGGAGCGCTGCCGCGACCGGTTCCTCGCGCTGCAGGCGGAAGACGGCAACATCGATGGGCAGACGCTCTTCCCGATCATCCAGGGCTCGGTGTTTGCCGACCTCCGGATCGACGCGGTCCGCCGTGTGCGCGAGATCGGTGACTGGCACGGGATCGCGATCGGCGGTCTGAGCGTGGGCGAGCCCAAGCCGACCATGTACGCAGTGCTCGAGGCGATCGAGCCCGAGCTGCCGGTCGGCATGCCGCGCTACCTGATGGGCGTGGGCTACCCCGACGACCTGGTCGAGGCAATCGGGCGGGGTATCGACCTCTTCGACTGTGTCGCGCCCACGCGCAACGGGCGGAATGGAACGGCGTGGGTAGAAGGTGAGGGGCAGATCAACGTAAAGGGCGCGCGGCTGCGCCTCGACGAGGGGCCGCTGGACCCGGCCTGCGACTGCTACACGTGCCGCAACTACAGCCGGGCGTACCTGCGTCACCTCGTCGCGGCCACGGAGCCGCTGGTGCTCCGGCTCCTGTCGCTGCACAATTTGCGCTTCCTCGTGCGGCTGGGCGAACGTGCCCGCGCCGCGATCCTGGCGGGCGATTTCGCCCGCTGGAGTGAAGACTGGCTCGCTGCGTGGCGCGGCGGCCGGAGAACGGAGAGACAGACCACGTGACGACATTGCCGATTCTCGCGATTGCACTGCAGGCCGCCCCGGGCGGCGGCAGTGCGGGTCTCGCGATCGCCATCCAGATCGCCGCATTCGCGCTGATCTTCTGGTTCCTGCTGATCCGGCCGCAGCGCAAGGCCGCACAGCGCCATCGCGAGATGCTGTCCTCGCTGCAACGCAACGACGAGGTCGTGACCGACGGCGGCATCATCGGGACGATCGTGCACCTTGCGGATGACCGGGTGACGATCCGCACCGGCGAGAATACGCGCCTTGTCGTCGCGCGCTCGAAGATCACGCGCAAGCTCGCTGAGCCGGCGGCAGAACCGAAGAAGTAGCATGCGTCTTCAGATGCGATACCTGGGCGACCCGATCCTGCGGACGAAGGCGGATCCGGTCGCGGAGGTCACGGACGAGATCCGGGCTCTCGTCAGCGACATGTTCGAGACGATGTACGCAGAGGATGGTGTCGGCCTGGCCGCACCGCAGATCGGCGTGAGCCAGCGGATCATCGTCGTCGACCCGCGCAACGAGCAGGCGAAGCCGTTCGCGCTCGTGAACCCCGAGATCGTCGAGGCATCGCAAGAGACGGAGAAGGGCGAGGAGGGCTGCCTGAGCCTGCCGGGCCTGAATGAGATGGTCGATCGCTCCGTCAGCGTCGTCGTCACGGGAATGAACGAGCATGGCGAGCCGGTGAAGATCGAGGCGGAAGGCCTGCTCGCGCGCATCCTGCAGCACGAGGTCGATCATGTCGATGGCATCCTGTTCATCGATCGCATCAGCCCGCTGAAGCGGAAGATGCTGCTGAAGCGGTGGGAGAAGGTGAAGCCGTGACGATGGTGAGGCGGGGCGGGGCCTGGCGCCCGGGCCCGGGCCCCGGCTCCGGGCCCGCCGCATCATGAGAGTCGTCTTCTGGGGGACCCCCGAGTTCGCGGTGCCGTCGCTGCGGGCGCTGCTCGGCGAGATGCACGAGGTCGTGGCCGTCGTGACGCAGCCGGACCGGCCCGCCGGCCGCGGCCGCGCGCTGCGCGCGTCGCCGGTGAAGCGCCTCGCGGAAGAGCAGATGATTCCCGTGCTGCAGCCCGAGCGTGCGCGCGCGCCGGAGTTCCTGGAGGAGCTGAAGGCGTACGACGCGGACGCGAACGTCGTGGTCGCATACGGCCAGATCCTGCCCGCGGCCGTGCTCGAGATGTGGCCGCGCGGCTCGTTCAACGTGCACGCATCGCTGCTGCCGGAGCTGCGCGGCGCGGCACCGATCAACTGGGCGATCGATCGAGGTGACACGAAGACGGGCGTCACGATCATGCGCATGGTGGAGCGGATGGACGCCGGACCCGTGCTGCTGCAGGTCGAGGAGCCAATCGGGCCCGAGGAGACGGCGAGCGACCTGACGGCGCGCCTGAGCGAGATCGGGGCCGAGGCGCTGATCGAGGCGCTCGCGATGATCGAGGCGGACGACGTCGTCGAGATCGAGCAGGACGAGTCACGCGCCACGTTCGCGCCGCGCATCACGCGCGAGCACGCGCGCATCGACTGGTCCCGCACCGCCGGGGAGGTCGCGCGCCGGATCCGCGCGATGGACGAGGTTCCCGGTGCATGGACGATGCATCGCGACCGGGAGCTGAAGCTGTACCGCCCGCTCGTCGAGCCGACGGCGGGCTCCGCGGCGCCCGGAACCGTGATCGACGTGTTTCCCGCCGACCCGGCGAGCGGAATGCTCGTCGCGTGCGGCAGCGGCGCGGTGTTCGTCCGCGAGGTCAAGGCCGCCGGCAAGCGTCGGATGACCACTGCGGAGTGGCTCCGCGGCAGGGCGGCCGAGCCAGGCGACGTACTGACGTGAGTGCACTCCCGCGACTGCACGTCACCACGGACGACGAGGTCCTCATGGACGAAGCGTTCGTGACGCGTGCGCTCGCGGCGGTCGAGGCGGGCGGAAAGGACATTGCACTGCACGTGCGCGGCCGGAGCGCGACGGCGGCGCGCAGGTACGAGGTGGCCATCGCACTTCGCGCCACGTGCGAGCGGCTCGGTGCGCGACTCCTCGTGAACGACCGCGTCGATGTCGCGCTCGCTGCGGGCGCGGACGGAGTGCAGCTGCGCGCCCGCTCATTCGCGGTGGCGGACGCCCGGGCGCTCCTGGGCGCGCGTCGTCTGATCGGCTATTCGGCGCACGCGCCGGACGAGGCCGGCGCCGCCGTGAGCGCGGGCGCGGACTTCGTGATCCTGGGTAGTATCTGGGAGACGCGGTCGCATCCGGGGAGCGCGCCCGCCGGGCTGGCCGCGCTCCGCACCGCGGCCGACCATGCAGGAGCCCCGGTCATCGCGATCGGCGGTGTCACACCCGCCCGCGTCCGGGACGCGGCGGTTGCAGGCGCCTGGGGCGTCGCGGTGTTGAGCGGCGTCTGGAGCGCGGAGGAGGTGGGGATGGCGGTAGCGACGTACCTCGATGCGATTCGCACGGCGTACACGGGCGATCGCGGGAAGGAGCAGGCATGACAACCATGATTCCGGTCACGATCAACGGCGATGCGCGTGAGGTGGCTGCAGGCAGCACCGTGCGTGCCGTGCTCGATTCGCTCGGGCTGCATCCGCGGCTCGTCGTCGTCGAGCACAACCGTGAGATCCTGGACCGCGAAGATTACGACAATACAGAAGTGCAGGCCGGCGACACGCTCGAGCTCGTGCACTTCGTGGGGGGCGGTTGATGAGCACGGAAACGATGAACGTGCAGGTGGCGGCGGATCCGTCACCGTTGGTGATTGCGGGCCGCGAGTTCCGCTCACGCCTCATCCTCGGCACGGGCAAGTACCGGACGAACGAGGAGATGGTGCGCGCGATCGAGGCATCGGGCACCGAGATGGTGACCGTTGCGGTGCGGCGCATCGACCTCGACCGGACGAAGGAAGAGGGCATCCTCTACCACCTCGATCCGGAGCGCTGGTTCCTGCTGCCGAACACGGCCGGCTGCTACACGGCCGAGGATGCGGTGCGCTACGCAAGGCTGGGTCGGGCAGCCGGTATCAGCGACTGGGTCAAGCTCGAGGTGATCGGCGATCAGCGAACGCTGCTGCCGGACGTGCAGGCGACCCTCGAGGCCGCAAAGATCCTCGTTGCCGAGGGTTTCAAGGTGCTCGCGTACACGAACGAGGACGTCGTCACGGCGCTGCGGCTCGAGGACCTCGGCTGCGCGGCCGTGATGCCGCTCGCCAGCCCGATCGGCAGCGGACTCGGCCTCGTCAACCCCTACTTCATCCGCGAGATCAAGTCGCGCCTGTCCTGCCCGGTAATCGTCGATGCCGGTGTCGGCACCGCGTCCGACGCGACGCTCACGATGGAGCAGGGCGTTGACGGAATCCTCATGAACACGGCGGTCGCGGAGGCGCAGGACCCGGTACGGATGGCGGTCGCGATGCGCTACGGCGTCGAGGCCGGACGTCTCGCATACCTCGCCGGGCGCATGCCGCGCCGCGAGGTCGCAGTGCCGTCGTCGCCGACGACCGGCATGCTCGACTGAGCGAAAACTGGCCGCGCGCGTCACTCCCGCACGTCGCGCAGCGTACGAGACGCTGCGCGCGACGCGAGAAGGGCAGCTTGCCGATCGCGTGTTCAGCGCCCTGCTCGAGCAGGTGCCTGCACGCGAGCGACCCTTCGCACACGAGCTGACGTATGGAACGCTGCGGTTGAGGGGCAGGCTCGATGCGCTCCTCGCTCCGCACGTGCGCCGCGGCCTCGAGCGGGTACAGCCGGAGCTGCTGGACGTGCTCCGGCTGGGCGCGTACCAGCTGCTCGAGATGGGCTCGGTGCCTGCCTACGCGGCCGTGTCGCAGGCCGTCGAGCAGGCCAAGCAGATCGGCGGGCGCGGCGCAGGCAGCTTCGTCAACGGTGTGCTCCAGGCGCTGCGACGCGCCGGCCCCGCGGAGCCGTGGCCATCGCTCGACGAGGACCCGGTGGCCCACCTCAGCGCGTGGGGGTCGCACCCTCGATGGCTCGTCGAGCGCTGGGTCGAACGGTTCGGTGCGGCGCGGACTGCAGCGCTCGTGGCGGCGAACAACACGCGCCCCGCGCTGTATCTACGGCCGGTCGGCGTGCCGGTCACCGTCGCGTCCGAGCGCCTCGAGGAGGCCGGCATCGCGCACCAGCGTCCGGCGCTGGGCGGCTTCGGCCCGGGCGTCATCGCGCCGGACGTGCTCGAGTTGCTGCCGCCGGCCTCGGTGGCGGAGGCGCTGGCCGCGGTGCCCGCAGTGGTGCAGGATCCCGCGGCCTCGCTCGTCACACGCGTCGTCGCAGCGGCGCCGGGCTCACTCGTCGCCGATCTGTGCGCAGCGCCCGGCGGCAAGACCGTCGGCATCGCAGGCGACGTCCCCGACGCGTGCGTCCTCGCCGCGGATGCGACGCCGGAGCGGCTGGTCCGTTTGCGCGAGAACGTCGTCCGGACGGGTGTCCCGAACGTCTGGACCATTGCGGCGGACGCGCGTCGACCGCCACTCCCGCGGGCGGACATCGTGCTCATCGATGCACCCTGCACGGGCACAGGCACCCTGCGCAGGCATCCCGACGGACGCTGGCGGCTGACGCCGGCGGATCTCGACGCACTGACCGTTCTGCAGCGCGAGATTCTCGATGGCGCGGCGGCCATCGTGCCGCCCGGCGGCCTGCTGGTGTATGCGACCTGCTCGCTCGAAGTCGAGGAGAATGAGGAACAGGTGGATGCGTTTCTTGAGCGGCACAGCGACTTCGTGCTGGAGCCGATCGAGGGAGTGCACGAATCGATGCTCGACGGGCACGGCCGGCTCGTCGCACGACCATGGACACTCGGCGCTGACGGCGCGTTCGCCGCGCGCCTGCGGAGGACGTGATGCTCGGTGATTCGGTACGACGGCGCCAGCGCCGCGCGAGTCGCGGCGAGGGGAAGCCGCGCAGGAGCAACGGGCGGAGCACGGGTGGCAGCCGTCTCTGGATCTGGGTGATCGCCGCGCTGCTGCTGCCGTTCGGCGTCGGGTACGCAGTCGCTGCGCTCGTGCTGTTCCCGCCCACCGAGGCACAGGCGGCCGCCGCGACGGGTGTAGAGGTGCCGGACCTGATCGGCCGCACGAGCGGCGACGCCGAGCGTTCCCTCGCCGAGCTCGGCCTCGCCCTCGCCGAGGCCACGGAGCTTCCCCACCCGGACGCAGCGCCCGGCGAGATCATCGCGCAGGACCCGCTGCCGGGGCAGCACCTGCGGCCCGGTGCCGGCGTCCGTGTCGCGGTCAGCTCCGGCCCGCCGCGCGTGCGCGTTCCGGACGTCGTCGGCTTCCCGCTCGAGCGTGCGCGCGAGCTGCTGCAGCGCCTCGGGCTCGAGGTCGCGTCCGTCGAGCGACAGTCGGATGCGCCAACCGGGCGCGTGATCGGCATCGCGCCGCAGCCCGGCACCGAGCAGCGGCTGCCGTCGACGGTCACGCTCGTCGTCAGCGTCGGCCAGCCTGTCGTCGACGACCCGACCGTGCCCGATACGACCACCGTCGATCCCTCCGCGATCGACCTTCTCGAACCGACCGACACGACGCCACCGCCGCCGGAGCGGCCGTTCGATGAGGATGAGGCGAGTGGTGGCGACGATCGTGCAGAGACGTTCCCGTACGACGTGTCACGCGCGTATGGCCACAGGTCGGACGTGCGGTAGCACGGGGGTCTGCACGCCGCTATCTTGCGCCGTGAACCAGTGTTGCGTTTGAGATCGGACTGCGGGGAATGACGGAACGGACCGAGCGTTGGCTGATCCGGGGCAGCGTGCTCGTGCTGTTCCTGACGCTCCTGTCCCTCGCCTGGGTGAACCGCGCGGCGTACGCGCCACTCGATACCGGCACACCCGCACCCGACTTCGCCTATCCCACGCTCGACGGTGACACGATCTCACTTTCGGCGCTGCGCGGGGAGGTCGTGCTCCTCAACATCTGGGCGACCTGGTGCCCACCATGTGTCCGCGAGATGCCGTCCATGCAGAGGCTGCACGAGCTCCTCGGTGACCAGGGGCTGCGGATCGTCGCGGTCAGCGTGGATGCGCCGGGCGCGATCGGGGACGTGCGAAGCTTCGTCCACGAGCTCGGGCTGGAGTTCGACATCCTGCTCAACCCGCGCGGTGACATCCAGGACACGTACGCAGTCACCGGACTGCCGACCACGTTCCTGATCGATCGCAGGGGACGGATCCGTCGCAAGGTCCTGGGGGGTACGGACTGGATGATGCCGGAAAACGTGAAGTCTGTGCACGCGCTCCTGGAGTAGCGCATGAATCCGCGCACACTCGAGATCATCACGAACAACTGGGCGCTCAAGCTCGCGGCGCTGGCGATCGCATTCATGCTCTGGGGCGCGGTCAAGGCGGAGGTGCCGGAGCGACTGCCGCTCTCGGACGTACCGGTTCGCGTCGTCGCGCGTGACGGTGACTGGGAGCTGGCGGCGCCGCCGTCGCCGAGCACCGTGGAGATCGTGTTCTCGGGCCCCACGCGGGAGCTGATGCGCATCGCGGTGAACCGGCCGGAGGTTCTGATCCCGGTCGACAACGTGACCGACTCCGTCGAGACACGCGTGATCAACGCGGGCTGGGTCCAGCTTTATGGCGGGATGGACAACACGCGCGTCGAGGATATCCGTCCCGGTGCGGTCACGCTCCGCTGGGATCCCGTTGTGTCACGCATCGTGCCGGTTTCCGTGCGCGTCATCGGCACACCCGCGGCAGGCTACCGGCTGAGCGGTCCGATCCGCGTAGAGCCGACGGCGGTCCGCGTCAACGGCGGCGCTCCCCGCGTGGCCAGCCTCGACACGATCCGCCTCGGCCCGATCGATCTGAGCGGCTGGACCGCGACGGACAGCTTTCCACTCGGCGTGGACACGTCGGAGCTGGGCGTCATCGTATCCCCGATGACCGTCCGTGTCGTCGTGCCGATCGAGCCGCTGCCCGACTCGATCACTGGCGCTGCAGGCATGCGCGCTCTGCCGCGCGACAGCGGCAACCCGTGAGCGCTCCGCTCCTCCTCGGCATCGAAACGTCCTGCGACGAAACGTCCGCTGCCGTGCTGCGCGGCGAGCGTGACGTGCTCGGCCATGTCATTCTCTCGCAGGACGCACATCGGGTCTACGGGGGTGTGGTCCCGGAGATCGCATCGCGCGCACACCTGCAGGTCATCGACGACGTCGTGGACGGCGCGTTGCGTGAAGCCGGCATCGCATTGGGCGACGTCGACGGGATCGCGGCAACGGCGGGACCGGGGCTGATCGGTGCGCTGCACGTGGGGCTCGCGTGGGCAAAAGCTGCGGCATACGCACTCGACGTACCGCTCGTGCCCGTGCACCACATGGAGGCACATCTCTTTGCGACGTCGCTCGACGACCCGCGTGCGGTGCCGCCCTTCGTCGCACTGCTCGTGTCCGGCGGCCACACGATGCTGCTGTGGGTGCCGCAGTGGGGCGAGTACGAGCTGCTCGGCGAGACGCGCGATGACGCGGCCGGCGAGGCGTTCGACAAGGTCGCCCGCATCCTGGGGCTCGGCTACCCCGGCGGCCCCGTGATCCAGCGCGTCGCGGCGCAGGGCGACCCGGAAGCCTACGACTTCCCGCGTCCGATGCTGACGACCCGGCAGCAGCCCTCGGACGACGACTACTACGACGTGTCGTTCAGCGGGCTCAAGACATCGGTGCTTACGCGGGTGCGTGCGCTCGAGGCCGAGGGCAGGCTGGAGCGGGAGACGGCGAACGTCGCGGCGTCGTTTCAGGCAGCTGTCGTCGACGTGCTCGCGACGAAGACAATGCGCGCGGTGAAGGAGACCGGCTGCTCGCGCGTCGTCCTCGGCGGTGGCGTCGCCGCGAGCCGTGCGCTGCGCGATGCGCTGCGTGGGGCACTCGGTACCGGCGGCGAGCTGTACGCACCGTCACTCCGACTCGCAACGGACAACGCTGCGATGATCGCGCGTGCCGGGCTCTTCCACCTCGAGCGCGGCGTGCGCGCGCCGCTCGATGTCGCGGCCCGCGCCGACCTGCCGTTCCCCGGCCTGCGCCGCCGTGCGGAGGTCGCGTGCTGACGATCGTCCACGGCTCCGATCTCCATTTCGGTCCGCCGTACGTTCCGGCGGCGGGCGAGGCGTTCCTGCGCTCGATCGAAGAGCTCGATCCGGACGTCATCGTGCTGAGCGGCGACTTCACGCAGCGAGCGAAGCGCGAGCAGTACGCGGAGGCCCGTGCGTACATCAACCGTCTGCCGCAGAAGCCGCTCGTCGTGACGCCCGGCAACCATGACGTGCCGCTGTATCGCGTCTTCGAGCGGATGTTCGCCCCGTACCGCAACTACCGGGAGTACATCTCGGCGGACCTGGACTGCGTGCTGCGCGTCGAGGGCGCAACGTTCGTCTCGCTCAACTCGACGGCACCGCTGCGGGCGATCACGAACGGTAGGATCCGCCCCTGGCAGCTCGACCTCGCCGAGCAGGCGTTCGGCCGGACGCCCGCAGAGGACGCGCGCATCGTCGTCGCGCACCACCACTTCGCTCCCGCACCCGACTATGAGGGCGGGCAGGTGATGCCGAAGGCGAAGCGCGCGCTGGATCGATTCACGGCGATGAAAGTGGACCTGATCCTGGGCGGGCACCTGCATCGCGCCTACATCGGCAACTCGCTGGACGTGTATGCGGGCATCGACCGCACGCACGGCATCATCATCGCCCAGTCCGGCACGACGACGTCACGTCGTGGCCGCGCGCGCGAGCGCGAGAAGAATTCGTTCAACCTGATTCGCATCGGCGACGAGATCATCCGCATCACGCAGTACATGTTCTTCGATGACGTGAACGGGTTCGCCCCGGTGAGCCGGCACATCTATCCGCGGCCGGGCACGCACTACTTCCGCGACCCCGGTCGGCTCGACGAGGGCAGTGCGCTCGCGCCGCCAGTCGGACTGCCCGACGAGCCCTCCTGATCATGCGTTGTCCGGTACCGCGCGTCGTCGCGCTGCTGGCGATCCTCGCGGCTGCGGTTGCGGCACCACCCGCGAGTGCGCAGGTGGTCGACGACTCCGCACGCATCGCGGGTGTCGAGCTGAGCGGCGTGACGGCCTTTGACGAGGGGCTGCTGCGCGCGTCCATCGTGACCAGCGAGAGCCGCTGCGCGGCCAGTGCGCTCGCACCGCTCTGCTGGCTCGGCTTCGGCCGCGAGGAGCAGTACGTGGACCCGCGCGTGATCGACGCCGACGCGCTCCGCCTGCAGATTTTCTACTACGAGCGCGGCTACCGGGAGGCAGTCGTCACGGCGGACACGACGCGCAAGGGCGATGGCCTGGTCGTCCATTTCCGGATCGACGAGGGGCGACCCGTACGCGTCGATACGGTCACCTTCTCGGGGCTCGACGACCCGCCGGCCGACCTCGTCAGCGACCTTCCGCTCCGGCCCGGCATGCCGCTCGACCTGGTCGCCGCAGAGGCGACACGCGACACGCTGACCATGCGGCTGCGCGACCGCGGCTACGCCGCCGCGGACGTGCTGACCAGCTACTTCATCCCTCGAGATGCGCCCGATCACGCCTCCGTCGAGTTCGAGCTGATCCCCGGCGATCGCTACCGGTTCGGCGCGGTCCGGGTCGAAGGCAATGCGGCGGTCGACTCATCGGTGGTCCGACGCATGCTCGCCTTCCGCACCGGCGACCTGTACAGCCGGCGCGCGCTTCTCGAGAGCCAGCGCAACCTGTTCTCGCTCGACGTGTTCCGGCACGCGGAGATCAGCCCTGCGATCGAGCCCTTCGACACCGTGGCGGACGTGACCGTGCGGGTGATCGAGGGCGACCTGCATCGCGTGCGTGTCGGCTTCGGCCTGTCGACCGCCGATTACCTGAACGCGGAAGCGCGCTGGGCGAGCCTCAACTTCCTGGGCCGTGCGCGCAGGCTCGAGCTGCGGGGCCGCGTCTCCAACCTCCTGACCGCGCCGCTCGACCTCGTCCCGTTCTTCGAGGAAATCGACGGCGTGTACCGGCAGGTCGCCGGTGCGGTGAATGCCGACTTCCGCCAGCCCTGGTTCTTCAGCGCGCGCAACACGCTGGGCGCGGGCCTCTTCGCCGAGCGCGTGATCGTCCCGGACGTCTTCGTCCGGACCGGCGGTGGCGGCTACCTCTCGGTGAGCCGCCTCATCGGCCGCGATGCGTCCCTCACGCTCAGCTACCGACCCGAGCTGACGAGCCTCGAGTCGGAAGACGACATCATCTTCTGCGTCAACTTCGTCGCTTGCGACGAAAGCGACATCGATGTCCTGCGCAACCGGCACTGGCTGGCCCCGCTCTCGCTGCTGTTCGTGCGTGACCGGACGAACAGCCTGCTCGCACCGACGCGCGGTTTCCGCCTGCGCGCCGAGACCGAGCTCGCGATGTCGTTCACGGGCTCCGAGTTCGCGTACTCCCGGTTCTACGGCGAGGCGTCGTTTTATCATCCGCTGACGCCGGGCGTGATCCTCGCCGGCCGGCTGGCCGGTGGCACGACGAACGTGATCGAGGAGCTCGGCGCCGGCCTGGGGCTCCACCCGCAGAAGCGCTTCTATTCGGGAGGCGCAAACACGGTCCGGGGTGTTGCCCAGTACCGGCTGGGCCCGCGTCTGCTCACCGTCAATGCCGCGCAACGGCTGGCCACCCGCGATTCCTCCGGGGATCTGGTCTGGGAGGGCTGCAGCGCGCACACGATCAATGCCGGGACCTGCGACGCCACAATACTTGCAGAGCTGCGAGGGGAGGACGCATTCGAGGTGCGGCCGACCGGGGGCGGGTCGCTGTTCGAGGCGAACATCGAGCTCCGCTTTCCGGTCTGGGGGGAGAAGTTCCGCGGCGCTGCGTTCGTCGACGCGGGCGAGATCTGGACCAGCGGCAGCGACGTTCGCTCGATGGGTCTCGTGATCACGCCGGGCATCGGGTTCCGGTACTTCAGCCCGATCGGACCCATCCGCGTCGATGTCGGCTATTACGGTGGTGGCGCAGAGACACTCGACGTATTCACCACCGAGGTCTGCCTGCGGGACGGGTGTCAGCCGATCGAGCCGGGCATCGACTACCCGCCGCAGCTGCTCGAGAACAGCGGTCGGCTCGTGCGCCTTCCGGCGATCCGCTGGAACCCGTACGATTCGTTCTTCGATCGCCTGCAGCTGCATTTCTCGATCGGACAGGCGTTCTGACGACGTGCCAGGAAGGGTGGAGCTGAAGTGAAACGGGGTGCGCGCCTCGCAGGTTGGATCGGTATCGGCATTCTTGCCGGTACCGTTCTCGTGCTTGCGATCGTGACCGTCGTGACGCGCACCGAGTGGGGGATGGAGCGCATCCGGCTGTTCGGGCTGAGCTGGCTCGAGCAGCGCATCGAGGGCGAGGTGCACGTGGGTCGGATCAGCGGCCGCGGGCTGCTGCGCGGCGCGATGCTGCACGACGTCTCCATCATCGATCCGTCCGGGCGCCCGTTCGTCCGCATCGACTCCGCGGCCGTCGAGTACAATTGGCGCACGCTCGTCAGCGGCGACATCGTGCTCGAGAATGTCGTGCTGTTCAGCCCCGAGATCTACCTCGAGAAGCTGCCGGGTGACACCGCCTGGAACTTCGAGTACGTCTTCCCCGACACGTCCCCCGGGCAGGAGACGCCGGGCCGCTCCCTCGTCCTCTTCCAGGATGCCCGCATCGTCGACGGACTCGCAGTCGTCCGGATGCCGATCGAGCTGGAGGCGCCAGGGGATACGCTGAGTGTGACCTGGGAGGAGATGGCGGGCGGGCTCGCGCGGGTGATGACCTTCCGGGACATCGAGGCGCGGCTCGACCGCGTCGTGTGGGAGACGCCCGTCGAGCCGGGACGCCTCATCGAGATCCGGGATCTCGCGATGAACGGCGTCGTCTGGCGTGAGCCCCTGCAGCTCGAGTCGCTGCGCGGCCGGGTCGTCATGCGCGACAGCGTGATTTCCTTCGAGGTGCCGGCATTCGAGCTGCCCGAATCCCGCGGGTCGATGATCGGCCGCGTGATCACCGGTGGCGATCGACTCGATATGGACATCCGCGTCGATGCCGACCAGATGCGCTTCCGCGACCTGCGCTGGGTGTACGCCAATTTCCCGGAGGAGGGCGGCGGTGAGGGCAGGGTCCGCATCCATACCGTGCAGCCCAAGGGCATGCTCCTCCTCGCGCAGGATGCGCGCGTGTTCGCGCCCGGTACGAACCTGACCGGCACCTTCGGCGTCGTATTCGGTGACACGCTCTACTTCACGCAGGTCGATCTGCGTGCATCTCCGCTGAACGTCGAGTTCATCGAGGCATTGCTTCCAGGCGATCTGCCGGTGCAGGGGCTGCTCGTCGGAACCGTGGAGGTGACCGGGCCCCTCTCCGCGCTCGAGGTCAACAGCGACGTGCGCATGCAGAGCGGCCCGAGCGCCGGCAGCAGTGCACGCGTGCGCGGCACGGTCGACGCGACGCGCTTCGCCGCGCGCAACCTCACCGCGGAGCTGCGTGACTTCGATCTCGCGATCCTCGAGCAGATACGACCCGGTGCCGGATTGAAAGGCAGGGTCGACGGCCGCCTGGAGGCACGCGGCACCGGGGGAGGCACGACGGAATTCACGGCGGACCTCACACACCGGCTGCCCGAGCAGCCGGTTTCGCGTTTCACGGGGTCCGGCACCATCGGGCGCTCCGGCGCGTTCGATCTGACGCTCAACGCGATGCCCGCATCCCTGACCGAGCTTGCCGCGTACTATCCGGTGCTGGCCGGGCTGCAGGGAAACGCCGAGGGCGAGATTCGCGCCCGGGGCACGATGCGCGACCTCGCGCTCACTGCGGACCTGATGACGTCCGGCGGGCCGCTGCAGCTGGATGCCGCACTGCGGCGCAGCAACGGTGTCGCCCACTACGCGGGCTACGCTCTCACGACCGGGCTCGCGCTGGACTCGCTGCACGCGTCCGCACCGCCTGCGGCGCTGACGGGTCGCATCGATTTCGACCTCTCGGGTTCGTCGCTGCATACGCTCGAGGGCGATTTCGCGGTGCGCGTCGATTCGGCGAGCGTTGCAGGGATCTCGCTGGCGGGGCCGGTGCTCACTCCTCTTGCACGACTGAATGCGCGGGTCGAGGACGGGCTGCTGTTCGTCGATTCGGCGCGCGCTGCGACCGAGGCGCTCCTCGTCGATGCACGCGGCAGCTTCGGCCTGGTCGAGGGACGCAGCGGCACCATCGACGTTTCCGCCCACGGCACGTCGCTCGCCTCGCTCGAGGACCAGCTCTTCGACGACCTCCCGGAGCCGGGTGCGCCCCCGCGGGTCGACGGGTCGCTTGCCGCGACGGCCACGCTCACCGGCGGTTTGAGCGGGTTCGATCTCGGCGCCTCGGGCAGCGTGTTCGGCATGCAGTACCTGCGCGAGCAGATCGGCCGCGCCACCTTCGAGGTGGCGGCGAGCGCACTGCGCACGGACAGCGCGCGGTGGGACGTCGCAGTCCGCGCCGACTCGCTGTACCTGCTCGATGCGCGACTCGACTCGCTGCATGCGACGCTGCAGGGCACACCCGCCGCGCTGAACATCGCGGCGCACGGGACCGGCCCGCGCGACGCCATCGGCCTGCGGGCACTGCTGCAGCGGAGCGACACGGCGACGATGCTGGACGTCGATACGCTCGTGCTCGGTGTGCGTGCGGACACCTGGCGCCTCGCCGAGCGAGGACGGGCCACGCTCGCGGATGGTATCCTGACGATCGAGCCATTCCGGATCGAGCGCATCGATGGCGCCGGCTTCGTCGATGGCGGTGGCGTCCTGGCCTGGGGCACGCGCAACGGCGAGCCGCTCCCGCTGGACTTCTCCATCGGCACGGCCGGCGTACCGTTCAGCGGCGCGCTCGAGCTCGCCGCGCTCGGCAGCGTCGAAAACGGCACACTGCAGGGCAACCTCCGCCTGACCGGTACGACGGCAGCGCCGTACCTGCGTGGTGGCTTCGCGATCGACAGCCTGCAGTTCCGCAATGCGCGACTCGCGCGCATCGACGGCGTCATTACGTACCGTGACACGCTGCTCGAGATCGACATCGATGCGCTGCACGCGCAGCGACCCGCACTGACCGCATCCGGTCGGCTCCCGCTCGACCTGCGACTGATGTCCGTGGCCGGCCGCACGCTCGACGTGCCGGTCGAATTCGTCATGCGCGCAGACAGCTTCCCGCTCGCGATTGCACTCGGCCTCGTCGGCGGATTCGAGAACGTCCAGGGCTACGTGAACGGTGAGCTGACCGCGAGCGGCGTCAGCGGCAGCACGAAGCTGGGCGGCGGGTTCAGAGTGGAGGGTGGAGCGGCAACCTGGGCACCGGTGGGTGTGCGGTACCGCAACGTCTCCGCGACGTTCGACGTGATGCAGGACCGCGTCTTCTTTGTCGAGGGGAGCGTGCGCGCGGAGGAGCCCCGCTCACGAAGCGGGCTCGCACGCACGGACGGCGGATCGGCGCGTGTGACCGGTCGCATCGACTTCGCCGAGCCCGCCAACCCCGAGCTCGACCTTCGCCTCGTGGCGAACAACCTGCTCGCTGCGAACCGGCGCGACGTCGTGCTCAGTGCGTCCGGCGACACGTGGCTGCGCGGCACGTACCGCGAGCCGGTCGTGTCGGCAACCGTCACGGTGAACGGCGGCGCACTCTACGTCGATGAGATCTACCGCCAGTACATGGTCGTCGGGCTCGACAGCCCGCTGCTCTTCGACGTCGTCGATACAACCCTCGTGTCGGTGCGGCGCGTGCTGCCCTCATCACAGAACCCGTTTCTGCGCAACCTGGCCGTACGTGACACGCGGGTGCGGGTCGGCCCCGGCTCGTGGATCCGCAGCAGCGACATGAACGTGGAGGTCACCGGCGATCTCACGGTGACCTTCGACCGGCGCCAGGAGGACCTCATCATCACCGGCGTCCTCGAGGCAGAGCGCGGTACGTACGACCTGACGTATCCGCCCTTCCAGACACGCCGCTTCGACGTACGCGAGGGGACCGTCGAGTTCCCCGGCACGCCCGGTCTCGACCCGACGCTCGCGATCACCGCGGTGTACCGTGCGCGCAGCGGTGTGGGGCAGGGAGAGCCGATCGACATCCTTGCGCAGCTCACCGGCTCGCTGCAGGCGCCGCGTGTGCGGCTCACGAGCGACGAGCAGCCGCCGATCAGCGAGTCCGACCTGGCGAGCTACCTGTTCTTCGGGGTGCCCACCTATGCACTCGACATCACCGGCGATGGCAGCGGCGGCGGGCTGACGAACCTGGGCGTCGGTACGCTGGCGCCCACCGTCCTCGGCTCAGCAGCGAGCCTGTTGCAGAACCTGGCACAGCGTTACGGCCTGGTCGACTACGTCGGCCTGACCGCCGCCGACAACCTGGTGCTGCCACACCAGGACCGGCTCAACCCGATCGCCGGCACCAACCTCGAGGTCGGTCGCTACTGGGGGCCGCTCTACGTGGCCGCCACACAGCGACTCGACCACGAGTTCCAGCCCGGATTCAGGGTGGAATGGACGCTCAACCCGACGTTCACGGCGGAAGTCTTCGGCGAAGATCGGTTCGCGCGCGTGCCCGCGTTCGGTGGGCTGCGAGCGGGCGATTTCCGGAAGGTGTACGGCTTCTCGCTCTTCCGGGAGTGGAGCTATTAGGCGTACGGCGACCCCGCCGGACCCCCGAACAGCGCATGCATCCTGCCGCGGCGCAGCGCCATGTCACTACGCGACATACGCCCCCTGTCTGGACCGGGTGCGACCGCCGCGGGTAGATTCTGTCAGCGAACTGTGACTCGGAGGAGCCACGATGCAGACAATGAAGGTTTTCCTGCTGATGGCCGGCCTGACGGCGCTGCTCGTCGTGATCGGTGGCTGGATCGGCGGTTCGAGCGGCGCGCTCGTCTTTTTCGTGTTCGCGGCGGTCATGAACTTCGCCATGTACTGGTGGAGCGATAAGGTCGTGCTGCGCATGTACCGCGCGAAGACAGTCGGTCCGGATGACGCGCCCGAGCTCTACCGCATGGTCGACCGGCTGCGTCAACGGGCGGGCCTGCCCATGCCGACGGTGGCCGTGGCGCCGTCCCAGCAGCCGAATGCCTTCGCGACCGGTCGCAACCAGAGGCACGCGGTGGTGTGCGTCACGACCGGCATCATGCAGCTCGTCTCGCGCGAGGAGCTGGAGGGCGTGATCGCCCACGAGCTCGCGCACATCAAGCACCGCCACATGCTCGTCAGCACCGTCGCTGCGACGATGGCCGGTGCGATCGCGATGATCGGCAACATCGTGAAGTGGGGCGCCATCTTCGGCGGCTTCCGCGGCGACGAGGACGACAGCCCCGTCGCGCTGCTCGCGATGGCCATCGTGGCGCCGATTGCGGCAATGATCATCCAGCTGGCGATCAGCCGGGCCAACGAGTTCCAGGCGGACCGCACGGCCGCCGAGATCGTCGGCCGACCGGACGGACTGGCGAACGCGCTGCGCAAGCTCGAGGCGTATGCGCATCGCATCCCGATGGACGTGAATCCGGCGGCCGCGCAGCTCGCGATCGTCAACCCGCTCTCCGCGCTGCGCGGTGGCGGCGTCATGAAGCTCTTCAGCACCCACCCGCCCACCGAGGAGCGTGTGCGGCGGCTCGTGGCCCTCGCGCCGGCGCGCGAGGCGACCCGCGTCGCCTGACGCCGTGGCGCAGGACATTACTGGAGGTGCGACCGGCCCGTATGCCGGTCGCACCTTCGTACTTCTCAATCCGGCTGCCGGTCAGGACGACCTGAACCGGCTCATCCGCGAGATCGGCGGCGGCTTCGCGGCCCGCCGCGCAGACTTCGACCTCCGCATGACTGAGCGCCGCGGGCATGCGGCCGAGCTTGCGCGCCAGGCGGCCGAGCTCGGCTACCGCGCCGTCTGCGTGGTCGGTGGGGATGGCACCCTCGCCGAGGCCGTCACGGGGCTCGCAGGCACACAGACGCCACTCGCGGTCATCCCGCGCGGCACGGCGAACCAGGTGGCACTCAACCTCGGCATCCCGCTCGACGTCGAGGACGCGATCGAGGTCGCCGTGAACGGTGCGCCCCGCACGCTCGACATCGGCCGCATCGGCGGTCGCAGCTTTGCGCTCGTCGCAGGGGCTGGACTCGATGCCGCCGTCATGGCGACCGCGACGCGCGAGCTGAAGGAGCGATGGGGCTTCGGCGCCTACATCTACGCAGCGGTGAAGGAGGCGCTCAACGCCGCGCCCGTTCGCTTCCGCATCACACGCGACGGGCAGCTGCTCGAGGTGGACGCCGTAACGGTTCTCGTCGCGAACGTGGGCGAGCTGTTCACCGGCTTCCTGCCGATCCGCTTTCCGCTCGCACCGCGCCCCACGAGCTCGTGGACCGACGGTCTGCTCGATGTCGTGGTCGTCGCGCCGAAGAAGCTGCCGGAGTTCGCCGCCGTACTCTGGAACGCGGCACACAAGCGTTTCGGTGTGGACCCCAGCCTGCTGCACTTCCAGGCAGAGGAGATCACGATCGACAGCGACGAGGCCGTGCCCGTCCAGGTCGACGGGGATCCCTCCGGCACGACGCCCGTGACCGCATCCGTCGCGCGAGGCGCGCTCCGCATCTTCGTGCCACACGACTCGTGAGTGACGTCCGGCCGGACGAGAGTCCGGCATCGCGCCCCGACAAACACTCCTCCAGGGCAGATGGCCCCGGCGCCGCCGATGTCGAGCGCATCGACATCGCAGCCGACGACGGCGTCCGGCTGGCCCTGCACCGGACCGGCCCGCGCAATGGCACTCCGGTTGTGCTGATCCCCGGTACCTTCTCGAACCACACATTCTGGCTGGGCACACGTGGCACCGGCTTCGCCCGCGACCTGGCGCAGCACGGCTACGAGGCGTGGGTGCTCGACCCGCGCGGTCACGGTCTGAGCGAGCGACCCGGCAGAAGCGACGTGTGGCGTTTCGACGACTGGGCGCGTCGCGACGCGCCGGCCGCCATCGCAGCGGCGCTCGCGTCCCGCGCCGGGTTCGTGATCGGCCACTCCGCAGGGGGCGCTGCGGCGCTCGTCGCCATCTCAACCCGCCCTGACCTGCGCGAGCGCATGCGCGGTCTGGCCGCGCTGGGCACGCCGTTCCCGTGGCTCCAGCCGTTCAGCCGCATCGGCGCCCATACACTGCGCACGATCTCGAAGGTGCTCGGTCGTTTCCCGGCCCGCGCGCTCCGGCTCGGCCCCGAGGACGAGCTCGCCGGCGTCATGATCCAGTGGATGGACTGGAACCTCGCCCGTCACTGGCGAGGGGACGACGGCACCGACTACAGCCGCGCAATCGCAGCGCTCGAGGTTCCACTCCTCGTGATGGCCGCTGCAGCGGACCGGTGGGCACCACCGCCGGCCTGTCGCGCGCTTCTCGACTCCGTCGCCTCGACAGACCGCACCTGGCAGCTCCTCGCCAGGCAGACCGGCTTCTCCCGCGACTTCGGCCACGTCGACATGCTCGTCGGCCGGGCGGCCCGCGCCGAGGTCTGGCCACTCATCCGCAAGTGGCTGGATGCGCGCAGGTGAGCGCCCAACGACCCTCCGCGGGGTTGTCCTCCGGGCCGGTTTTGCCGAAATTTCAGGGCTGAGGCAGAACCGCAGTCCGTATCCGGGAGAGTGATCCAATGGCGATGCCCGCCACGCAGATTCGCAAAGGAAACGTCATCGTCTTCAACGGCGATCCGTGCCGGGTCGTCGACTTCCATCACCACACGCCCGGCAACCTGCGCGCGTTCATGCAGGTGAAGATGCGGAATCTGCGCAGCGGGAACATGTTCGAGCACCGCTTCCGCGCCGCCGACACCGTCGAGAGGGCCCAGATGGAGACGCACGATCTCCAGTACCTCTACAACGACGGCACGCACTACCACTTCATGAACAGCGAGACGTTCGAGATGCTCGCGCTCGACGAGGAGGCTCTCGGCGATGCGGCGCAGTGGCTGACCGAGAACATGGTCATCCAGGCGGAGTTCCATGAGGGCAAGCCGATCGGCGTGGAGCTGCCCTCCTCTCTCGAGCTCGAGGTCGTCGAGACCGAGCCGGCGATGGCCGGCGCGACCAAGACCGCGATGACCAAACCCGCGCGCCTCTCCAACGGAGTGACCGTCCAGGTCCCCTCGTTCATCAACCAGGGCGACCTGGTGCGCGTCGATCCCCGCGAGGGAAAGTACCTCGAGCGCGCGAAATAGCGGTGGACGGGCCGTGGGCCGCGGGCCGTCAGGGCGGGTTGCGGATCTTCGTTCGCGGCTCGCCCTGTTGCATTCCCGCTGTAGCGCCCGTCGTCCCCACGGCCCTGACGGCCCCAGCCCCGACGGCCCCGACGGCCCCAGCCCCGACGGCCCTGACGGCCCCCGGCCCGCATCTGACTGTTCCGCCGTTGCCCCGCCCGCCACAAATCGCATACAATCCCGTCCACACGTGCCTCACAACTGATTCCCGCTTTCCGCAGGAGTGTGCTCCATGGCAGGTGCGCGCCCGTTGCGTCGGCCGCTGACCGGTCGCGTTGCATCCGTTTTCCTGGGACTTGCCGTTCTTGCGTCCGCTGCCGGGGCGCAGGAGCCCTATCGCCAGCCTCCGCAGGTCGTCGTCGACATCCTGGATGCGCCGCCGCTCCCGGGGGTGTCGGTTTCACCGGACCGCGGGTGGCTTCTGCTGGAGGAGCGGTCGAGCATGCCGACGATCGCGGATCTGGCCGAGCCGATCCTGCGCATCGCCGGAACGCGCATCAATCCGGCACGCAACTCGAATGCGGGCATCCCTCGCACGGTCGCTCTGCGGGTGAAATCGATCGATGGCGGGACGGAGCGCGAGATCCGGACGCCGGCGAATGCGAACATCGGGTGGACCGGCTGGTCTCCGGACGGCCGTCGCATCGCATTCCTGAACATGCTCGACGACCGCGTCGAGCTGTGGGTCGCGGAGACGGCGACCGGTGAGGCCCGGCGCGTAACCGACGCGCCGATCAACGCGATCGGTAACCGCGCGTGCGACTGGATGGACGGGACCAGGATGCTGTGCGCCTTCGTCCCGGACGGGCGCGGGGCACCGCCGGAGCCGGGACGCGTGCCGACCGGGCCGACGATCCAGGAATCCTCGGGGCGTGCGGCGCCGGTTCGTACGTATCAGGACCTGCTCTCGAACGCGTACGACGTGGCGCTCTTCGAGTACTACTTCCCGGCGCAGCTCGCCGTCGTGGACGTGACGACCGGTGCCCGCACACCGATCGGTCGTCCCGCGATCTTCGCCGGCGTCGATCCCTCGCCGAGCGGCGAGTTCGTGCTCGTGCGGCGCATCGTGAAGCCGTACTCGTACCAGGTACCGATGTACCTCTTCCCGCAGGAGATCGAGATCTGGGATCGCAGCGGAGCCGTCGTGTACCACGTCGCGTCGCAGCCGCTGCTGGACAACCTGCCGCCGGGCGGCTGGGTGCAGACGGGTCCGCGCAACGTCTCCTGGCGTCCTGCGCGCCCGGCGACGCTGTACTGGGCCGAAGCGCTCGACGGAGGCAATCCGCGGGCGGATGCGGAGTATCGGGACCGCGTGCTGACGATCTCGGCGCCGTTCTCCGGTGAGCCGCGCGAGCTCGCGCGGACGGAGCAGCGCTTCGCCGGCATCGTATGGGGGGAGCGCGACGTCGCGCTGATCAGCGACATGGAGCGCTCGAAGCGGTGGCTGCGCACGTGGGTCTTCCGCCCGGACCAGCCGTCCGCGCAGTGGAAGCTGCTGCACGAGTACAGCACCGAAGACGCGTACAATGATCCGGGCTCCCCGGTCATGCGCGTTGCGGCGGCGGGCAACCGCGTCCTCCTGCAACGCGGCAACGCGATCTACCTGGAGGGGCGCGGGGCCGGGCCGGAGGGCGATCATCCGTTCGTCGACCGGCTGGACCTGAACAACCTGCGCAAGCAGCGCATCTGGCAGTCCGAGAAGGGAACGTACGAGCTGCCGATCGCGCTGCTCGACGACGACGCGCGCCGCATCCTGACGCGTCGCGAGACGCCGACGGATCCGCCCAACTACTACGTGCGCGACACGCGCAACAACCGCGGCGTCGCACTCACGAGCTTCGCCGATCCGGCGCCGCAGCTGCGGGGCATCCGCAAGCAGCTCGTGACGTACGAGCGCGCGGACGGCGTGCCGCTCAACGGCACGCTGTACCTGCCGCCCGACTACCGCGAGGGACAGCGGCTGCCGGTCGTGGTGTGGGCGTACCCGCGCGAGTACGTCAATGCGGACGTCGCCGGGCAGGTGCGCAGCTCCGCGAATCGCTTCGACACGTTCAACGGCGCGTCACACCTGTTCTTCCTGACGCAGGGCTATGCAGTGTTCGACGGTCCGAGCATGCCGATCATCGGCGGCGACACCGCGAACAACACCTACGTCGAGCAACTGGTCGCGAGTGCACAGGCGGCCGTAGACAAGGTGGTGGCGATGGGGATCGCCGACCCGGATCGCATCGGCGTGGGCGGCCACAGCTACGGTGCGTTCATGACCGCGAACCTGCTCGCGCATTCCGACATCTTCCGCGCGGGCATCGCGCGCAGCGGCGCCTACAACCGGACACTGACGCCGTTCGGCTTCCAGTCCGAGCAGCGCACGTTCTGGGAGGTGCCGGAGCTGTATGCGCGCATGTCGCCGTTCTGGTATGCCGACCAGATCAACGAGCCGATCCTCCTGATTCACGGCGAGGCGGACAACAACTCCGGTACGTTCCCGATCCAGTCGGAGCGCATGTTCGCGGCCGTGAAGGGACACGGCGGCACCGTGCGGCTCGTGATGCTGCCGCATGAGAGCCACGGCTACCTCGCGCGTGAGTCCGTGCTGCACGCACTCGCCGAGATGATCGGCTGGTTCGACACGCACGTGAAGAATGCGCCGCCGCGCGAGCGCGCGACGTCGCAGCAGTAGGCGACCGATTGCCGTATCCGATCGAACGCGGGGGCGGGCGGCCACGCACAGGGCCGCTCGTCCCGGGCTTCATGCGGCGTCTCGGCGCCGCACTCGAGACGACACCGCGTCGTGTGCTCGGCGCGATCGTCGTGCTCCTGCTCGTCCTCGTCACCGCCGTCGACATCGTAACGCCGGCGTCGGTGGTGGTGGGCGCCTTCTACGTCATTCCCATCATCATCGCGTCGTGCTGGCTCGGACCGCGGGCCGCAGTGCTGAGCGTCCTCATCGCCGGGATCGGGGTGATGCTGGCGCAGTCGATGGATCCCGGCCCCGCCGTGCTCAGCTTCGGGACACGACTCTGGAACGCGGCGTCGCAGACCATACTCTTCTTCACGGTGGCGGCAATCCAGTCGTCGCTCTGCGCGGCGCTCGCGCACGAGCGTGAGCTGGCGCGCACGGATCCGGTCACCGGCGTTGCCAATGCACATTACTTCATGCAGCTCGCCTACCGCGAGCAGCGTCGTTCACGCCGATACCGCACGCCGCTGACCGTCGGCTACGTCTGCTTCGACTGGCTCGACGAGCAGGAGGCGAGTCGCCAGAAGCGCGACGACCTCGCCATCGACGTCGCGGCAGCGCTCGCGGAGTGCGTGCGCGAGATCGACGCAGTGGCCCGCATGGGCCCGGGTGAGTTCGCCGTGCTCCTGCCGCATGCCGACGCGCAGGGCGCCCGTATCGTGTTCGAGCGTGTCGGCGACGCCCTGGAGAAGGTCCGCTCACGCTGGCCGGTCCGCTGGAACATCGGTGTCGTGACATTCCCGGCGCCGCCCGACCAGACCGAGGAGCTGGTGCGCGCAGCCGAGCGGCTGATGCACTCCGTCCGCAGTGCCGGCGGCGGCATCCGCTACGCAGCCATCTCTCCGGCATCCGTCCAGGCGCATTCTCCCTTCGGGGCCTGAGCGGGGCGGGACGGACGCGGTCCGCCGGCCGAGGTCGGGGAGCGCCGCACGTACGACGCGGAACGCGGGACCGGCCCGGAGCCCGCACCCTGCCCGCAGGCCCGCCTCGCCGTCGACCCGAGCCCGGACCGGACGCCCGCCAACCGGGTATCACCCGGGTCCGGTCCACCCTGCATCAGAATCCGAATGCGTGAGCAGATCGTCGTACGTGGTGCCCGCGAGCACAACCTGAAGAACATCGACGTCGAGATTCCCCGCGACCAGCTCATCGTGGTCACCGGGCTGTCCGGATCGGGCAAGAGCTCACTCGCCTTCGACACGATCTACGCAGAGGGGCAGCGCCGCTACGTCGAGTCGCTGTCCGCGTATGCGCGCCAGTTCCTCGGGGTGATGGAGAAGCCGGACGTCGACGTCATCGACGGGCTCTCACCCGCCATCTCGATCGAGCAGAAGACCACGGGCCGCAACCCGCGCTCGACGGTCGGCACGGTCACGGAGATCTACGACTACCTCCGACTGCTCTGGGCGCGGGTCGGTGTGCCGCACTGCCCGAACTGCGGCCAGCCTGTGCGGCGCCAGTCGGCCACCCAGATCGTCGACCAGGTGCTCGCGCTCCCGGAGAAGGCGCGCATCGAGGTGCTCGCACCGCTCGCGCGCGGCCGTAAGGGTGAGTTCCGCGATCTCTTCGACGAGATGCGCAGGAAGGGCTTCGTCCGGGTGCGCGTGGACGACGAGACGTACGAGCTGGATTCGCCGCCGAGGCTGAACCGCTACGAGAACCACACGATCAGCGTCGTCGTCGACCGTCTCGTCGTGCGCGCGAGCGACCGCTCGCGCCTCGCCGATTCCATCGAGACCGCGCTCGCGGCCGGCAACGGCGTGGTCGAAGTCGTCGAGCACGGTGCAACCGAGAAGGTCCACACGTTCAGCGAGCGCTACGCGTGCACGAACTGCGGAACGAGCATGCCGGAGCTCGAGCCGCGTCAGTTCTCGTTCAACTCCCCATTCGGTGCCTGCGAGGCGTGTGGCGGTCTGGGCACCCGCAAGGAGGCGAGCGAGGAGCTCGTCATCGGGGATCCGATCATCTCGATTCTCGAGGGCGTGATCCTGCCCTGGGGCGAGCCGACCGGGCACCTGCGTCGTTCGATCATTCCCGGCCTGGCCGAGTTCTACAAGTTCGATCCCAACACGCCGTGGGGCGAGCTGCCGCAGAAGGCGCGCGAAGGCATTCTCCACGGCTCCGGCAGCCGCAAGCTCAAGTTCCCCTACCGTGCGGGCGGCGCATCGGGCACGTACAGCGAGCCGTGGGAAGGCGTGCTCGCGAACGTGATGCGTCGCTACGAGGAGACGACGTCGGACGCCGTGCGCGAGCAGCTCGATGCGTTCATGACGACGCAGCCGTGCCGCGTCTGTGGTGGTGCGCGGCTGAGGCCCGAGAGCCTCGCCGTGACGGTCGGTGGCCGCTCGATCGGCGAGATCGTGGACATGAGCGTCGCAGCCGCGCTCTCCTTCTTCGAGACGGTCGCGCAGAGCACGTCGCTGCCGCAGGAAATCGCCGGACCGATCCTGAAGGAAGTCACCGAGCGACTGCGCTTTCTCGTGAACGTCGGACTGGAGTACCTGACGCTCGGCCGCAGCGCGGAGACACTGTCGGGCGGCGAGGCGCAGCGCATCCGGCTTGCAACGCAGATCGGCAGCCGCCTCGTCGGCGTGCTCTACATTCTCGACGAGCCGTCCATCGGTCTGCACCAGCGCGACAACGAACGGCTGCTCGGCACGCTCCGCGAGCTGCGCGATCTCGGCAACACGGTGCTCGTCGTGGAGCACGACCGCGACACGATCGAGGCAGCGGACTACATCATCGACCTGGGCCCGGGCGCGGGTCGACACGGCGGGGAGGTGGTCGCCGTGGGCGACCTGCAGACCGTGCTCGCGAGCGAGCGCTCGCTGACCGCGCAGTACCTGCGCGGTGACAGGGAGATCCCCACGCCGAAGACACGTCGTGCGCGGACGAACGGCCGCGAGATCGTCGTACGCAACGCACGCCAGCACAACCTGCGCGGCATCGACGTCGCGTTCCCGCTGGGCACGTTCACTGCCGTCACGGGCGTGAGCGGCTCCGGCAAGAGCACGCTCGTCAACGACATCCTGTACGCCTCCCTCGCACGCCACTTCTACAAGGCGAAGATCGTTGCGGGTGCGCACGATCGCATCGACGGCCTCGAGCACATCGACAAGGTCGTCGACATCGATCAGTCACCGATCGGGCGCACGCCACGCTCGAACCCCGCGACCTACACGGGCCTGTTCACGCCGATCCGCTCGCTCTTTGCGGAGCTGCCCGAGTCGAAGATCCGCGGCTACGCACCCGGCCGCTTCTCCTTCAACGTGAAGGGCGGCCGCTGCGAGGCGTGCCAGGGCGACGGCCTCATCAAGATCGAGATGCACTTCCTCCCGGACGTGTACGTCCCGTGCGACGTGTGCCGCGGCCGGCGCTACAACCGCGAGACGCTCGAGGTGTTCTACCGCGGTCGCACGATCGCGGACGTGCTCGAGATGACGGTCGACGAGGCACTCGAGTTCTTCGACGCGGTGCCCTCGATCAGGCAGAAGCTCCAGACGCTTTCCGACGTCGGCCTCGGCTACATCCATCTCGGACAGTCCGCGACGACGCTGTCCGGCGGCGAGGCGCAGCGGGTGAAGCTCGCCACGGAGCTGTCACGGCGCGATACGGGAAGCACTCTCTACATCCTCGACGAGCCGACGACCGGCCTCCACTTCGAGGACGTGCGCATGCTGCTCGACGTCCTGCACCGCCTCGTCGAACGCGGCAACACCGTCATCGTCATCGAGCACAACCTCGAGGTCATCAAGACCGCTGACTGGATCGTCGACCTCGGACCCGAAGGCGGCACCGGAGGCGGCGCGGTCGTGGCCGAGGGCACGCCCGAGGACGTGGCCGCGAACCCGGTCTCCCACACCGGCCGATTCCTCGCCGATCTGCTGGGCCTCGCGCCGGTGGGCTAGCCCCGGCGCGCCCGCCCCCGAGCCCGATCCGGCCGTCACCCCGCTCGGCTGCACCCGATCTGCCCCGCGCCGACGGTAGGGGGCAGAAAATCCCGTTGACGCGGGTGTTGACTTGCGGGATTTCGAGGGTGAATAGTAGGATGCATGTGACCGAGCGGCCCCAGGGCCGTGATGGTCAAGTACCTTCCGCTGGTCCTTACTGAAGTCAGGTCCCGGTCGCGCGCAATCGGCCGGGGTCGATAAGCAGCACACGACGACGCGTAAAGTCACCCGGCCAGGTCCGGGTGTGGTTTGCCGTGACAGCGCGGCCCCGAATGCTTTCCGGGGACGCGTGTGCCCGGCTCCCTATACGCCAGAGGTCTCCATGTCAGGTTGATCCCGCGGACTGCCGTTCGCGCGGCGCATCCGGCCGCGCCTGTGTTGCTACGCCAACCATCACTCCGAATTCGGTAGGGAGGAGCGCATGACATCACGGATCGGCCGATGGGCCGCCCGCTGCGCGTTCGCTTTCGTTGCGACGATTGGTCTGGGCGCGACGGCTGCCGGACAGCAGACGGGTACCGTGCAGGGCGTGATCGTGGACGCCTCTTCCTCGCAGCCACTTGCGGGCGTGCAGGTGGTGATCGAGGGGACGGACCGCACGACGATCACGAACGACCAGGGTCGCTACATGATCACCGGCGTGCCCGCCGGTGAGCACACGCTGGTCGTCGAGACACTCGGGTATTCAGGCGTCAGCGTCTCGGTCACCGTCACGGCGGGCCAGACGACGACGATCAACCTGACGCTCGAGCCTTCCGCGATCGCGCTGCAGCAGCTCGTCGTCACCGGCGTCAGCGGCGGTGCGGTCGAGCGTGCAAAGGTGCCCTTCAGCGTTACGCGTGTAGACGCGACGCAGATGCCGGTGCCGGCGGCGGTCGATCCGATGACGCAGCTGCAGGGTCGCGTGCCCGGTGCCAACATCGCGGCGATCAGCGGGCGACCGGGCTCTGCGCCGGCCGTACTGCTGCGCGGCCCGCGCTCGATCAACGCGTCGGGCCGCGGACACGAGCCGCTCTACATCGTCGACGGCGTGGTGCTCAACTCGAGCATTGCGGACCTGAATCCCTCCGACATCGAGAGCGTGGAGATCGTGAAGGGCGCGGCTGCATCGACGCTCTACGGCTCGCGCGCGGCAAACGGCGTGATCGCGATCACGACCAGGCGCGGCTCGATGGCGGGCACGGGCGGCGTCAGCTTCACGGCGCGCACGGAGGTCGGCCTCAACGACATCGAGGGCGACTTCGGCATCGCCCGCTACCATCCGTTCCTGCTGGATGAGACCGGCACGCGCTTCTGCGTGCTCGATGCGTACGGCTCGCAGGACCTCTGCACCCGCACGATCGACTACCGCCAGGAGCAGCGGCGCATCAACAACACGCCAGCCGATTTCGCGTCCGCCCCACCGGCATTCCCGGTCGACCCGGGCGCGGTGCTGTCGGGCGCGCAGACGCGCCGCGTGATGCTGGCCGGTGAGTGGCCGGGCAAGGTGTACAATGCGGTCGAGCAGCTCGTTGACCCGAAGCCGCTCGTCAAGAACGACGTCTCCATGTCGGGCCGACTCGGCCGGACGACGTTCTACACGAGCGTCGGCCACACGAGGCAGGGTGGCGCAATCATGGGCCTGGAGGGCTATGAGCGTCTGAACGGCCGCATCAACCTGAATCATCGCGTCGGCGACGACTGGTCGTTCGACGTCAACTCGTACATCTCCCGCAGCGAGCAGGACGGCCTCAACCAGGAAGAGGGCGGCACCGGCTTCTTCCGGCTGACGCGTACACCCGCGATCGTCGACATCACGCAGCGCGACGATTTCGGCCGTCTCTTCATCCGCACGAACCTCGGCAGCGCCGGCGTGCAGAATGAGAACCCGCTGTACTCGTTCGAGAACGTCGATCGCGAGGACATCCGCTGGCGCTACATCGTGGGCGGCAGCGTGAAGTACACGCCGCTCGAGTGGCTGCAGGCGGATGCCGACTTCAACCTGGACCGGCTGAACCTCAACTTCCGCCAGTTCCAGAACCGCGGGTTCCGGACGACGAACTCGAACCCGGCCACGAACAACGGCCTCATCTTCAACGGCGTCAACAACTCGCAGTCGATCAACACGGCAGCCGGCCTGCTGCTGCGTCACAACGACTTCATGGACGCCATCAACACGCGCTTCACGCTCCGCTGGCTCTACGAGATCCAGGAGAGCGACACCCGCGACATCTTCGGTCAGTTCCTGCGCGTGGGCGACGTGACGTCGGGTGAGAACGCGACCGACAACCAGGAGATCTCCTCCGGTCAGACGGAGACGCGCCAGATGTCGTACTCGGCGGGTGCGTTCTTCGACATTCTGGACCGCTACACGATCGACGTCGCGGCACGCCGTGACGGCAGCTCGCGCTTCGGTTCCGAGCACCGGTGGCAGACGTACTACCGCGTGTCCGGCGCCTGGCTGATGGCGCGCGAGGAGTGGTTCCCGATCGAGCAGGTGACCGGGTTCACTCTCCGCGCGTCACTCGGTACCGCGGGTAACGTACCGAACTACAGCGCGCAGTACGAGTCCTTCACGATCGGTACGGGCGGCACGCTGACGGCGAACACGCTCGGCAACCCCGAGCTGCGCCCGGAGGTCGTCACCGAGAAGGAGATCAGTGCCGAGCTCGAGCTGTTCGGCCGCTACGGCCTGATGGTGACGTACGCCGACGCGAAGGCGGTCGACCAGATCCTGCCGGTCCCGGTCCCGGTCGCGACCGGGTTCCCGCGACAGTGGCAGAACGCGGGCACGATGCGCAGCAAGACGTGGGAGGCATCGCTTACCGTGCCCGTGCTCGACAATCCGGAGGGCGTGAGCTGGACGGCACGCGCAAGCTACGCCTCGAGCCGCTCCGTCATCGAGAAGCTGGACGTGCCGCCCTTCTTCATCGGCACGAACCTGCAGGCAACCGAGCAGATCATCCGCATCGCGGAAGGTGAGCGCTACGGCACGCTGTACGGCCGCAAGTTCATGCGCTCCTGCTCCGAGATGCCCGCGGAGTTCCGCTCGCAGTGCGGCGGCTCGGGCAGCGCCTTCCAGATCAACGACGAGGGCTACGTCGTGTGGGTCGGTCAGGGTAACGACCCGACCATGGGCATCACGCACAACCTGTGGAACGCGGTGCTGCCGGCCGAGCAGGCGCCGTATGGTGTGCAGGCGTCGTGGGGCATGCCGATCCTGATCCGCGAGGAGGATGGCTCGCCGGCAATCCTGCCGCTCGGTCACGCGCTGCCGGACTACCGTCTCGGCATGTCGCACTCGCTGGGCTGGAAGGGCTTCTCGCTCTACGCACTCGTCGAGGGTGCATTCGGTCAGAGCGTGTGGAACCAGGGCCGTCACTGGTCCTACCTCGACTTCCTGTCGCACGACGTCGACCAGGGCGGCAAGAGCGTCGAGACCGCAAAGCCGATCGGCTACTACTACCGTGCAGGCCCCGGGCCGGGCGGCAACCCGAACGGCATCGGCGGCTTCTACGACATCCTCGGGCCGAACAACCGCATGGTCGAGGACGCGAGTTTCGTGAAGCTCCGCGAGCTGTCGCTGTCCTACAACGTCGGCCGGATCGCAAACTTCGGTGACTGGACGGTCAGTGTGATCGGCCGCAACCTGAAGACGTGGACCGATTACTCGGGCTTCGATCCGGAGGTGGGTGCAGGCAACTCCGGCGGTGCCGCGGGAAGCGGTCTGATCAACGCGGTGGATGCGTTCACGTTCCCGCAGCTGCGGACACTCTCGTTCGTCGTCAGCACGAGCTTCTGATCTGAACACGCGGGAACCAAGGAGAGCATAGATCATGCACCTGATGCGAACACTGGCGGCAGCGGCGCTCCTCGTGAGCGCCGCAGGCTGCAGCGACGTTCTCGAGGTGACCAACCCGAACGATCCGGACCGCGAACGCATCCTGGCTCGCCCGTCCGACGTCGAGGGTCTCGCCTCGTCCCAGTTCCAGCAGATCATCTCGGCGACGCTCGGCAGCATCGCGCGCGTCCAGACCGGGATGATGACTGCATCCTTCGAGAACGCGTCCGGGCTCGCCAACAACGGGCTCGGTCCGCGCAGCGGAATTCCGCGGCAGCCGATCGACAACAACCGCGGGAACGCATACCAGGCGGAGAACTTCAACGACTTCAGGCTGCTGTCGTCCGTGGCCCGGAACTCCGCCGACATCCTCGCACGAGCGAAGGCGGATGACTTCGCGCTGCCGACAGGCAACGCCGATCTCGTCCGGCTGAAGGCATGGACTCACTTCACGTACGGTGTCGCGCTCGGTTACCTGTCGCTCGTGTACGACTCGGCCGGTGTACCGCGCCCTGATGACGATCCGTCAGCCGTGCCCCCGCTCGAGAGCTATTCCGCGGTGAACCAGTGGGCCCTCATGCAGTTCGACTCGGCGATCGCATACGCGAACGCGGGTATGAGCTCGCTGCCGTCGGGCTGGCTCACGGGACCGGGTGGCGCGTCCGTTTCGGCGGCTGACTTCGTCCGGGTCGTCCGCTCGTTCAAGGCGCGGATGCGCGCTGGTGTGGCCCGCGATCCGGCAGAGCGGGCAGCCGTCGACTGGAACGCCGTGATCGACGACGCAACGAACGGCATCCAGGCAGACTTCAACATCACGTACGACCCGTCGAACGGCTGGGATCACGCGTGGATGGCAACGACGCTGCACTTCCGCGACGCGAACTGGCACCAGATGACGTACTACATCATCGGCATGGCCGACACGACGGGTGCCTTCGATGCCTGGCTGGCAACACCGCGCAGTGCGCGTGTGCCGTTCCTGATCCGCACGCCCGACGAGCGGTTCCCCTCGGGCAACACGCGCGCGGACCAGAACGCGAACATGGGCAAGTACTTCCGCAACCGTGATCCCGGCGGCGACCAGGCGGGCACGGGCTGGCAGAACTCGCAGTACGACCACTACCGCTTCCGTGCGTGGGCGGATGCTGCGCGCAACGGTGAGAAGCCGTTCTTCACGAAGGCGGAGAACGACATGCTCGCCGCCGAGGGCTACATCCGCACGGGCAACATCCCGGCCGCGGCCGCGCTGATCGATAACACGCGGACGGCAAACGGCCTGCCGGCGCTGAGCGGCGCCGTCGCGAACGCGACGGATCCCGTGCCCGGCGGCAATGCCTGCGTCCCGCGCGTGCCCGTCGGTCCGAACTTCACCACTACCGCCTGCGGCAACATCATGGAGGCGATGAAGTGGGAGAAGCGGATGGAGACCGCGTACACGACGTACGGCGGCTGGTTCTTCGACGGTCGCGGCTGGGGTGACCTGCCGATCGGGACGCCCGTGCAGTGGCCGGTGCCCGTCGACGAGCTGGATGCGCGCATCATCCCGCCCTACAACATGGGCGGCGTCGGACTGCCGGGCGGCGCAGGGTCGAGCACGTACGGCTACGGCGAAGGCGACCGCTGAGCAGGATGAGGGAGGGCATGTTGGCAGGCGCGGGGAAGGAGACGCCGGAGACGTTCCGGCGTCCCTTCACCGGTCGCGCCGGACGCGCGATGGCCGCGGTGCTGCTCGCGGCACATCTGGCGGGATGCTACCGCTACGTACCGGTGACGTCGACCGACGTGCCCGTCGGCACGCAGGTATCGGTGGGGATCAATGACAGTGGCCGGGTCGCGCTCCAGGAGCCGGTCGGCCCCGGCGTGCGGCGCCTCGACGGTGCCGTGCTCGCCAAGACCGATACGACGCTCGTCCTCGGCGTCAACGGAGTCGAGTACTTCGACCTGCCCACGCGCGTCCGCTGGGACGGCGAGCGGGTCCTGCTGTCACGCAGCTTCATCAACGAGGTACGCGAGAGGCGGCTCTCGAAGTCGCGCACATGGCTGACGATCGCAGGCGTCGTGGTCGGGGGAATCCTGGTCTCGACCCTCGCGATCTCCGGCTTCGGCACGGACGACGACGGCAACAACAAGCTGCCGCCGGGTCCCGGAGAGCCGCAGTAGGAATGACATCGCGCTCGGCGCGATCAACAATCACTGCATGCAGGATGCGAAACATGAGATACCGCAGGATACTCGCGCTTTTCCTGCCGATCCTCGCTGTCGCGGGGTGCGATGACGACGGGATCACCGACAACGGTGCGCCCGATCCGGCCGCGCTCGTACGCTTCATGAACGTCGTGCCGGATCGCGGCACGGTCGATCTGCGCTTCATCGACCGGGTCGAAAACCTGCCGATGTTCCAGGGCGTCGCGTTCCGCTCGCACAGCGGCATGTACCAGCGCGTGACACCCGGGGCACGGCACGTCAGGATCTTCCCGAACAGCGAGAACCCGGACACGACCAAGCAGATCCTGATCGACGAGGTCGTGCAGCTCAACGCCGATCAGCGCTACACGCTGATCTACGCCGGCATGGCAACCGGGAACCAGCACGAGCTGGTGGTGATGCAGGATCCGATCACGCTCCCCTCACCCGGAGCCGGCCAGATCGCGCTCCAGGTGCTGCACGCCGCAGTCGGAGTCGGCAACGTCGACGTCTACATCACGCCGACGGAGCCGGACGAGGAGCACGCGGATCCGCTCAATGAGGCAGTTGCGGTGATCAACGGACTGGGCTACCTCTCGAGCGACGGGTACGTCAACCTGCCGGCACTGCCCAGCACGGGCGCGAGCGCGTACCAGTTCACGGTCACGAATGCGGGCTCGACCACGCCGCTGTTCACCCAGATCGTGGACAAGCCGGGTATCCCGGCGCCGTCGTCCGGCAGCTACGGCGCGCAGCCGGGCTTCCAGATCGGCGGTTCCGTCATGACGGCGGTCCTGGCGGCGGGCCCGGCCGTCTTCCTGGCCGCCGACAAGACGCTGGATCCCTGAGATCGGCGAGCGTTCCTGCAGGCCGCGGTGCCGGACGACCGGCGCCGCGGCTTGCGCGTGCGTCCCTTTTCCTGCGACGGGTGATCCAATGAGAGCGTACCGGGTTAGTCTGCTGGCCGTGCTCGTGCTCACGCTTGTGGGTTGCTCGGGCAGGGGAGGACGTGCGGTGTCGGGCACCGACTCGAATCGCCTCGTCGCCATCGACGTCCAGGGCGTGCAGTTCCGGAGTGCCTACGAGATGATCCGTGCGTTGCGGCCACACTGGCTTCGCCCGGCGGCGGGCGTCAGCGTCTCGCGCCCGGGCGCGGGCGAGCCGGTCGTGTACGTGGATGGTGTCGAGCTGGGTCGCCTGAGCGTCCTTACCGAGGTCATGGCGAGCGACGTCCTGGAGGCCGAGTACATGAACGCGAGCCGAGCGACCGCGGAGTTCGGGATGGACCACGCGGGCGGCGCGATCCTGATCCGGACGAAGCGTTGAGTCGAAAGGACTGACGTACGAAATCTGTGCGCCGGCGTCACCACGACGCCGTCTCATCCCCTCCGGACGCGCCGAGCGTCCGGTTTCGGGCTCTCCGCGCGTTCCCTGTCATGGAGTGGCAGGGATCGTTGCCGGCGCACGCCCGGAACCGACCCTTGCATTGTCTCCGAGTTCAGCCTAAAAGCCCAGAACCCCGGCAATGTCGGCCGCTGAGCGTCTGATATCGCGTTTCGTTTGTCGTACCAGGTGCGTCCGCGTGCGGACGCGGCAACTACTCGTGGAGGAGTGCATGGACTGGAGTACGCGTGTACGAACGTTCCTGCTGACCGGCTTCGCCGTCATGGTGGCGGCGGTGTCGAGTGCGTCAGTCGAGGCACAGCAGGGTTCCGTTGGCGGCATCGTGGTCTCCCAGAGCACGGGCCAACCGCTCGCCGGTGCCAGCATCGAGCTGGTGGGTACGAACCGGGGCACGATGACGAACAACGAAGGTCGCTTCCTGCTCACCGGCGTGACGGGTGAAGCGACGCTGCGCGTCACCATGATCGGCTATCACTCGCAGACGGTGTCGGCGCAGCCCGGCGTCGCAGATCTGCGCATCGAGCTGGCCGAGTCGGCAATCGAGCTGGATCGCGTCGTGGTGACGGGTACTGCAGGCGGGCAGACGGCCCGCGCTCTCGGTAACACCGTGACGTCGGTGAACGCGGCGGACGTCGTCGAGAAGGCGCCCGTCAGCACGGTGACCGAGCTGCTGAACGGCCGCGCGGCGGGCGTCACCATCATCCAGACTACGGGTATGCTTGGCGGCGGCAGCCGTGTCCGCATCCGCGGCGCGGGAAGCTTCTCGCTTTCGAACGAGCCGCTCGTCTACGTGGACGGCGTCCGCGTCAACAACTCGCAGGCGACCGGCCCGATCAGCCAGGCATTCGGCTCCCGCCCCATCTCCCGCTGGAACGACATCAATCCCGAAGACATCGAGAGCATCGAGATCATCAAGGGCCCCGCGGCCGCCACGCTGTACGGCACCGAGGCCTCGAACGGGGTGATCCAGATCATCACGAAGCGGGGCACGGCCGGAGCACCTCGCTTCAACTTCTCGATGAAGCAGGGCGCCCAGTGGTGGAATCCGGAGGACCAGCTGTGGGTGAACTACGGTGAGGTCGACGGCGAGATCCAGTCGATCGACATCGTCGAGCTGGAGAACGAGCGGCTGAAGAACTGCGAGCGCGGTCCGGACGACTTCTTCACGAAGTGCCCGGTTGCCTCGATCTGGCGGACCGGCCACCTGCAGAACTACGACCTGAGCGTCTCGGGCGGCAGCGACCGGATCCGCTACTTCGCCTCGGGCGGTCTGGAGAACAGCACGGGCGTCGAGCGCGAGAACAAGCGCAAGATGTACAACGGCCGGCTGAACATCACGGCCACGCCGTGGGACGCAGTCGAGGTCACCGGCAGCATCGGGTACGTCACCGGCCGGACCGATCTGAGCTGGGAGGCGGGTGGCGGCGGTCCGACCTGGACCACGTACTACGCGCAGCCCCAGCGCCTGAACACACCGCAGCGCGGGTTCTACAGCTGGACGCCGGAGATGTACTGGGAGGCTGCGGACACGTGGCAGGACGTGGATCGCACGACGCTCAGCTTCGGGATCACGCACCGTCCGTTTCCCTGGCTGAACCATCGCCTCAACCTCGGTCGCGACGTTACGCGCGAAGAGGACGTCGAGATCCAGTACAACGATCCTCGCTGGCTCGAGATCTCCTCCAGCGCGGACATCGGCTACAAGGAGATGTGGAGCCGCCAGATCGCCTACACCACGGCGGACTACGCGGCGAACCTGACGTTCGACCTCAACCAGGACCTCAACTCCGTCACCTCGTTCGGTGGCCAGCTCTACCGTCGTGATTACGCGCACGTTTACGCGTACGGCGAGAACTTCCCGGTGCCCGGGCTGTCGGGTATCGAGGCCACCACGCAGAACCGTGTCAACAGTGAGTCGAAGGTCGAGAACGTGACGCTGGGCGCGTTCATCCAGCAGCAGTTCGGCTGGAAGAACCGGCTCTTCCTGACGGGGGCGCTCCGCGCGGACGACAACAGCGCGTTCGGTGAAGACTTCGACCTCGTCACGTACCCGAAGGTGAGCGCCTCCTGGGTGATCAGTGAGGAGCCCTTCTTCAACTTCGGGGCGGTCAACACGCTGAAGCTGCGCGCCGCGTACGGCGAGTCCGGTCAGCAGCCGGACGCGTTCGTTGCACTGCGCACGTTCGACCCGGCGCCGGGTCCGGGTGGCAGCGGCACGGTCACGCCGCTCAACCTGGGCAACCCCGACCTGGGTCCGGAGCGCGGCAAGGAGTTCGAGGTCGGCTTCGATGCCGCACTCTTCGGCGACCGCCTGGGCATCGAGGCGACGTACTACAACCAGCGCACGACGGACGCGATCCTGCTGCGCGAGATCGCGCCTTCGACGGGCTTCTCCGGCACGCAGTACGTGAACGCCGGTGAGATCGCGAACAGCGGCTTCGAGCTGCTGATCCGCGGTGAGCCGTGGCGCACCGACCGGCACTCGCTCGAGATGTCATTCAACGTCGCGACGAACAGCAACGAGGTGAAGAGCCTCGGCGACGTCACCGACGAGAACTTCATCAGCGCCGGGACGTTCATGCGCCACCAGATCGGCACGGAGGTCGGCGCATGGTACGGCCGCAAGGTCGTGAGCGCGGAGATGGACGGGTCGGGCAACATCACGCAGGCGCTGTGTGAGGACGTGAACGGCGGCACGATCGATTGTGCCAGCGCGCCGGCCGTCTACCTCGGCCGCCAGGTGCCCAAGTTCGAGGGTGGCTTCAACACGACGCTCACGCTCTTCGACCGGGTCCGGCTCTTCGGCCAGATGGACTTCAAGACCGGCTTCCACAAGCTGGACGGCAACTTCCGCGTCCGTTGCGTCCTGTTCATCATGTGCCGCGAGAACTTCTATCCGACGGAGTTCCCGGCGACGACGATCGCAGAGATCCGGAACGCCTACGAGAGCGGCATGATCAAGCCGGCGGACTTCGCCAAGCTGCGCGAAGTGTCGATCTCGTACCTGGTGCCGCAGCAGTACGCTGCGCGGATCGGCGCGAGCGACCTGAGCATCACGCTGGCGGCGCGCAACCTGGCGACCTGGACGAAGTTCCCGGGCCTGGAGCCGGAGTCGGTGTTCAACGGGGGAAGCCGCGGCGGACACTCGCTCTGGGAGCAGAACACGCTGCCGCAGCTCAAGCAGTTCGTTGCCACCCTCAACGTGACGTTCTGAGGAGGGCGGCATGAGTGAACACGGAACCATGGAATCGCGAACCTTGATGACGAGGATGACCGCAATGCATCGAGTGCGGCGTTTTTCGAAGGCAGCAGCGTTCACCCTCGCCCTCACGACCGGGCTGGCTGCATGCGACCTCGACTCACTGCTCGAGGTCGAGCCGGTCGACCAGGTGCCGGCCGACGGCCTGACGACGCCGCAGAACGCGCGGCTGCTCGTGAACGGGGCAATCGCCGACTTCGAGTGCGCGTACGGAGCGTACGTTGCCCTCACCGGCGTGCTGTCGGGTGAGCTGATGGATGCGACCTCCACGGCCGCCCGCTGGGACGTGGATCGCCGGCTGTTCGACGCCCCGTCGAAGGAGGCGCAGTACGCGACCTTCGGATGCACGGCGCTCGGCGTCTACACGCCGCTGTCGACAGCCCGCTTCTCTTCGGAGAACATCCTCCAGGCGCTTCGTGGGTGGACCGACGCGGAGCTGGCCGACCTCGGCCACGACCGGGACGAGCTGATCGCACTGGCGGCGGCGTACAACGGGTACTCGTACCTGCTGCTCGCCGAGGGCTTCTGCTCGGCCGCGATCGATCTGTCGGAGGAGAAGATGCCGGCCGATCTGTTCGCTGTGGCGGTGCAGCGGCTGGAGGAGGCAGAGACGGCCGCCCGGGCCGCCAACAGGACGGACCTCGTGAACCTCGCGCTCGTCGGGCAGGCGCGCGCGCACCGCGGATTGAACAACGGTGCCCAGGCCGTTGCCGCTGCGCAGCAGGTGGAGCCGGGGTTCCGGTATGACGCGGAGACGGCGACGGACTTCTCGGTCCGTCAGAACCGGATCTTCGCGTCCAACGGTCCCCAGCCGCTCGGCGGCCAGGGTCTGTCGGTGGGCTGGCTGTACCACCACTACGACCACTTCGGCGATCCGGACCCGCGCGTTGCGGTATCCGACTCGATCGGGCTGGGGCCCGACCAGACGACGCCGATGTTCTACCAGGAGAAGTATACGGCGCTCGACGACCCGATCCGGATCGCGAGCTACGACGAGGCGCAGCTGATCATCGCCGAGTTCGAGGGCGGTGCGACGGCGGAAGCGATCATCAACGACTTCCATGCGGATGCAGGCCTGCCGCCCGTCGACTTCAGCGGCATGACGGCCGCCCAGATCCTGGAGCACGTGGTCGAGGAGCGTCGCTCGGTGCTGTGGCTGGAAGGCCATCGCGCAGAGGACGTGGAGCGGTTCAACCTGCCGCAGTACCCGGCGCCGGGCACGCCGCACCGCAAGGGGCAGGCGTACGGCGATGCGCGCTGCTTCCCGCTGCCGGACGTGGAGATCCGCAACAACCCGAACATCTGATCTCCGGGTTCGGGAACGATCGGGGGGCGGGCACCTGCGGGTGCCCGCCCCTTGGCTTGTGTCGAAGGACGGTGCTGTGGCAGATTCGGGATAGAAACCAGAAGGCGCAGCCCGCCGTACGATGACGGACGGACTGCACAGGCGGACGAAATGCCTGTGGGCATTCACGAGGAGCGAAGATGACCACGCGCGAAGACATTGAAAGCTACCTCATCCGCATGGACGTCGATTTCGAGGAGATCGAGGAGGGGATGTGGGTGATACGGCCGGCGGAGGGGGCGACCCCCGTCGTCGTCGACTACAGCCCGCCCCTGATCGTGCTGCGCCTGAAGGTGATGGACCTCCCGGCCGATGCGGACGACACCCGCCTGGCCGCGTTCTACCGGCGCCTGCTCGAGCTGAACGCAGGCGACATCCTCCACGGCAGCTACGGCATCGAGGCGCAGGAAGTGATCCTGTCGGATGCGCTGGAGCTGGAGGATCTGGATTTCAGCGAGCTGCGCAGCTCGTATGAGAGCCTGGTCCTGGCGGCATCGAGCCATCTGGCGGACCTGACCGGCCTCGTCCCTGTTGCGCAGGAAGGGTGAAGACGATGAGTATCTGGCAGAAGCTGTCGACGCTGCTGCGCTCGAACATCAACGATGCGATTGCGCGCGCCGAGAACCCGGAGAAGATGCTCAACCAGGTTCTCATCGACATGCGCGAGCAGCTCGCGAAGGCGAAGCAGGAAGTCGCCGTGGCGATCGCGGACGAGCGCAAGCTGCGCGCACAGCTCGACGAGGAACAGAAGCTCGCAGGTGACTGGGAGCACCGCGCCGTGCTGGCCGTCCGCGAGGGGCGTGACGACCTGGCGAAGCAGGCGCTGCTCCGGCAGCAGGAGCACACCGAGCGCGCGGTCGCACTCGAGGAGACCTGGCGCCGGCAGTACGAGGAGACGGAGCGGCTGAAGGACTCGCTGCGTCAGCTCAATGACAAGATCGAGGAAGCGAAGCGCAAGAAGAACCTGCTGATTGCGAAGCAGAAGCGGGCACAGGCGCAGAAGCGCATCCACGAGACGATGGCCGGCCTCAACGATCGCTCGGCGTTCGAGACGTTCGATCGCATGGCCGAGAAGATCGAGGAGACGGAGCGCCGCGCGCTGGCGGCTGCGGAAGTCACGGAGTCCCTCCGTGGCGACTCGCTCGAGGCCGAGTTCCAGAAGCTCAAGCCGGCGAGTGAAGCCGTCGAGTACCGGCTGCTCCAGCTCAAGGAGCGGATGGGCATCCTCGGGCCGGGCACCGCAGAGCGGGCCGCGCTGCAGAGCGGGGAGGACCGCTCCGGCAATGGCGGCAGCCAGGACGTCGTAAAGGACGCCGAGATCGAGGAAGAGGCGTAGAGACGAACGCGGCCGGCTGATGACAGCCGGCCGCTTCTCCTTGCGGGCCCGCGTGTTGCACAGCCCCACACGCTCCAACTGCACGAGGCGATTCGAGGAAGCGCAATGAAGGGCCGTCCCTACGGAATGCTGATCGCGACGGTCTTCACCGTCCTCCTGCTGCTGTTCCTCTACAGCATCGCAGAGATCCTGCTCCTGCTCTTCATTGCGATCCTCTTCTCGCTCTACCTGAGCGCGATCACGGACGCGCTGCAGCAGCGGCTGCACATGCCCCGGCCCGCGGGGCTGCTGCTCGCCCTCCTGCTGACGGGTGTGGCCGTTTTCGCGATCGGCTACCTCATCATTCCGCCGCTCCTCATCCAGACGCAGGCGATCCTGCAGACGCTGCCGACCCTCATGCAGGGGTGGGAGCGCGATCTGATCGCGCTCTCGCGTGATCAGCCGTTCTTCGGGCAGATGCTCGGCGAGCTGCAGGAGGGCGAGAGCTACGTCTCGAACATCATCGGCGAGGTGAGCGGCTATTTCCGTGAGCTGCTGCCGTACGTCTTCAGTGGTGCCGGCTTCCTGATCGAGCTGATCAGCGTGCTCGTGATGGGCATCTACTTCGCACTGCGTCCGGCCATGTACCGCGAGGGCTTCATCCTGCTGTTCCCGCCCGTCCACCGCGAGCTGGTCCGCGACATCCTGGCCGATCTGTCACGCACGCTGCGCGCATGGATCGTGGGGCAGATCCTCGCGATGCTCGTCCTCGGCGCGCTTACGTGGATCGGGCTCGTGCTGCTGCGCGTGCCCTACGCTCTCGCGTTCGGCGTGTTCACGGGTGCCGTCGCGATCGTGCCGTTCTTCGGCACGCTCATCTCGACGCTCCTGCCGGCGATGTTCGTGCTCGGCAGCACCGGGCCGGTGCACGCGCTGCTCGTCGCGCTGCTGGGCGTGGTCGTGCACCTGATCGAGAGCAACATCGTCGCGCCAATGATCATGGAGCGGCAGGTTCACCTGCCGCCCGTGCTCTCGATCCTTTCCGTGCTGGTGATGGCGCACCTGCTGCACCTGGTGGGCCTGCTCGTCGCGGTGCCGGTGCTGTGTGTCGTGATGGTGGTCGCACGGCGCGTCTACGTGCACCGCGTCCTCGAGGGGAAGGGCTTCCGTCGCGCTGTCCGCGATCGCCCGATCGAGCTGCGGCTGCCGGACGAGGGCGCTGTCCTCGTCCACCCGGCGGGGCTCGAGCAGTCCGTGCCGGCCCTGCTCGAGGGCTGATCTGCGCAGCGGCGGCTGGCGGCGCGTCCCGCGCCGCTCAGCCCCGTTTCATCGTCTCACTGAGGCAGCCGGATCAGCCTGCCTCCCTGGAACAGTGCGACCGGCCTCGAGTCCGGGGACGCGCCCGCGCGCACGACGAACGCCGCCGCTGCTCCCGGCCTGAGCGCGTTGCGCCCGTCGCGCTGGTCCAGCGCCTCGGGCAGCATGTGCACGAACAGCCCCTCCGCATCGAAGTCGTCACGGGCGAGGACGCCACCGAGGTCGCCGATCTCCACGATGCTGCCCTGATCGCGAGCGAGCGGACCATCCGAGACGTCCACGGCCAGGTCGGCGCGGTAGGGCTGCAGGCCGGGAATGACAACCGTCGCGTTCCGGATCACCAGATCGCGCACCGCGCGTCCGTTCTCCGGCAGCTGCGTGTAGCGCTCGACCGGCGTGTCGAGGTAGCTGCCGGTCGCGATCGCATCGAAGGCCCGTGTCAGCAGCACGAAGTTCGTGCGTCGCAGGACCTGCTTCTCGGGATCGTCGTACCAGCCACCACTTTCGATGAGCACCGTGCTCGTGCCCCACTGCTGGACGAGGTCACCGAACGCGCGCGGGTTGTAGCTGTCGTCATAGCGTGTGACGTGGCCGGGGACAATGGCCTCCGCGGCGTTGCGCAGCGTGGCGGCGAGGTGCTTCGCGCGCGTCGCCACGGCGGGGTCCGTGTCGGGCTCGTCGGCGGCCGGTGCGAGCAGTGCGATCGCCGCGGTCCGCTCCGCGTTCCCCACTCGGGTGCGCGGGTTCTGGTCGTGCAGGTTGAAGCCGAAGTCCGGCTGGAAGCGTGTGTGCACGGACTTCAGTGTGCGCGCTTCCGGCGTGGACAGGCGCCGCGCATCACGGTTGATGTCGATGCCGTACATGTTGTGGCGGCGGAAACGGGATGCGCCGTCCGGGTTCAGCATCGGGATCATCAGGATCGTGAGCGAGTCGGCCCACAGTCGAGTGCGCGAGCCACTCTCGTGCAGCAGACGCACGACGTCGGCGAGCGCCATCGTGGCCGTCGACTCGTCGCCGTGCATCTGCGACCAGAGCAGGAGCGTGCGCGGTCCGTTGCCGAAGCGGAGCAGGTAGAGCGGCCGACCCTCGGCCGAGCGGCCCACCTCCTCCCGCTGCACGGTGCCGCCGAGGTACGGCGCGAGTGCGGCCCAGTAGTGCTCGTGCGGAACACGACGATAGCCGACCTCCGGGACGAGCACGGACCCGTGCAGCGCGATGAGCGAGTCGATCGCCGCTTCGCCCGTTTCTGACGGGAGTGCGAAGGCGTCGGACGTGACGTGCTGCCAGACGATGCGCGAGAGGTCGGCGCCCAGCCGGTCACCGGCGTCGGTGTCGTCGAAGCCGCGCGTGAGTACGACGAGCACGTACGGCGCGCGGCCCGGCGGATAGACGATCGCGCCGTCATGCTGGATGCGGGTGATCCAGCCCGTCTTGTTCGCGACGCGTGTCCCTTCCGGCACACCGGCGGGGATCATGTCGTCGAATTCCTGCTGCGCGAGGATCTCGATCCCCGTCTCGCAGGACGCAGCGCTCAGCAGCCGGCAGCGGGCGAGCGCCTCCAGGACGCGCGCAAACGCATCGGCGGTCGTGGTGTTGTTCATCCCTCGCTCGAACGCGGGGATGTCCTCGACGCCGCGCAGCACGGTCATGCCCTGCGCGTCGATGCGTGCCAGCGTAGCGCGCACATCGGCGGCGGGGAAGCGCTCGAGCATGATGTTCGTCGCGAGGTTCGAGGAGCGGGTGATCATCCGCTCGAGCAGCTCGCGCACCGTGGCGGTCTGGCCGATCCGCTCGTACAGGTCGCGATCGCTGTCGTCGTCGGGCGAGAGCGAGTACCTGCCGCCGTCCGCGATGCTGCGGAACTCGTTCGTGACGGGGATACGCTCGTCGAGCCGCAGCGAGCCCTCGTCGTTGCGGCGCAGCGCCTCGAGCAGCACGGGCACCTTCATCGTGCTGGCCGCGTGCATGACGACGTCACCGTTGATCGACAGGCGACGGCCGGTCTCCAGGTCCACGAAGGACACCGCGACTTCCGCCTGCTCGCGCGCGATCCGTTCGCGCAGCGCCCGCTCGAGAGCGTCGGTGGCTGCCGCGGGAGGCGCGAGTGCCGCGCCGTTCACGGGTGCACGTGCGTCCGGCGCGGTGCGCGGCGGCGCGGACGTCGCCTGTGTGCACCCGGCCAGGATGAGTGCGAGCAATGCGATGCGGTGCATGGTCTCTGTCCGGTGCATGCCTACTCGTAGATCAGGTGAGGGGTGCGCCGCTCCACGAATGCGGCGAGCTGCTCGTCCCACGACGCGGTGATCTCTGCCATCGACTGTCCCGCCAGGATGCCCTTGCGCACGGCGTCGGTGCCGGACAGGCGGTCGAAGTGTCCGACACGGAACTCGAGGGCGTCGCCATGCAGCTCACGGATCGCCACGAGCGTCGCGATCGCGGTGCGTGCGGGATCATACGTCGCACGATCCGTGACCGTATAGCGGATCCCGTTTACCTCCGTGTCGGCGTACTTGCCGTCACCGGGGTTGCGCGGCGTGAACGTCACCGCCTCCAGCTCGACGCCCGGCAGCTCGAGCGCGCGCAGTCGCTCGATCACGCCTTCCGCATCGAGCCAGGGCGCACCGATCTGCTGGAACGCCGCGTCCGTGCCGCGGCCGACCGAGACGTTGGTGCCCTCGAACAGGCAGGTGCCCGGGTAGTGTGCCGCGCTCTCGAGCGTCGGCATGTTCGGCGAGGGGGCACGCCACACCATCGCGGTCTGGTCGATCCATTGCGAGCGCCGCCAGTCCATGACCGGAACGACGTGCAGGCGCGCACCGATCTCGTGCACGACGTTGATGTACCGGGCCAGCTCGCCGACCGTCAGGCCGTGACGCATCGGCACGGGGTAGAGGCCTACGAACGAGGCAAACGCACTGTCGAGCACATTGCCCTGGACGATGTCGCCGCCAATCGGATTCGGGCGGTCGAGCACGACGAACAGCTTGTCGTCCCGCGCCGCGGCCTCGAGCGCATGCGCCATCGTCCAGACATAGGTGTAATAGCGTGTGCCGATGTCCTGGATGTCGAACACGAGGGCATCGAGGCCTTCGAGCATTGCCTCGGTCGGTGCGCGCGTCTCACCGTAGAGGGAGTGGATCGGCAGGCCCGTGCGCTCGTCGCGGCCACTCGCAACGTGCTCACCCGCCTCGACCGCCCCGCGGATCCCGTGCTCCGGGCTGAAGAGTGCGACGAGCTCGACGTCCGGGTGCTCGTGCAGCACGTCGATCGTGCTGCGGCTGCCGTCGGCGGTCATGCCGGTGTGATTGGTGATCAGCCCGACCCGCAGGCCCGCGAGTGGGCCCACACCCTCGGCGATGAGTCGGTCGATGCCCGGTCGCGCGGTGGCCCGGCCGCTGTCGCCAGCCGCCTGGCCGTCCGGCAGCTCATCATCGGCAGCCGTCGTGCAGCCCCAGATAACAGCCAGAATGGCAGCACCGTATTGCCAGCGGCGCCGCCGGTTCATACGATACGCCGATCCCCGTCGGTTCACTACAGCCGCAGCCCGCTGTTGTGCGGGATCGCGCCTTCCGAGCTGGAGATTCTGATGCAAGCCAGCCTCCGTATGTTCGCCGTGTTGAGTCTCGCGGCCTGCGCGTCAGCACCCTCTGCCGTCCCCGAACGACCGGCGAATGCGCCGCCTGTCGCGGAGGAGACGATGTCCGCGGACGACTGGGTACGGACCACGCTGGCGGGGATGAGCCTGCGTGAGAAAGTAGGGCAGCTCGTCATGCCGCGCATCTCCGGCGATTACATGGCGGAGGACAGCCGGCGCTTCGAGCGTGCGCGGCGGTGGGTGACCGATCAGAAGATCGGCGGTGTGATCATCTCGATCGGCCCGCCGTACGAGATCGCGGCGAAGCTCAACGTGCTGCAGCGCATCGCGGACGTGCCGCTGCTCGTCTCGGCCGACATGGAGCACGGGCCCGGGCAGATCCTGCGCGGCGGTACCGTGCTGCCGTACGGAATCGACACCGGCGCGGCGACCCGGTTCCCGCCACTGATGGGCATCGGCGCAACCGGCCAGGAGCATTTCGCGCGTGAGCTCGGCCGGATCACCGCCCTCGAGGCGCGCGCCGCCGGCGTGCACATCGCATTCGCCCCCGTCGTCGACGTCAACAACAACCCGAACAATCCGATCATCAACGTCCGCAGCTACGGCGCGGACCCGCAGCTCGTCGCACGCTTCGGCGTCGCGCACGTCAGGGGGCTGCAGGAGAACGGGATGATCGCGACGGTGAAGCATTTCCCGGGGCACGGCGATACGGGGCGCGACTCGCACATCGAGCCGCTCATGATCACCGTTGACCGCGCACGTGCGGAGCAGGTCGAGCTCGTGCCGTTCCGTGCGGCGATCGACGCCGGCGTCGGCGCGTTCATGAGCGCCCACATCGCGTTTCCCGCGCTGACGGGCGACAGCATCCCGGCAACGCTCAATCCCAGGCTGCTGCGCGGCCTGCTGCGCGAGGAGTTCGGCTTCGACGGCCTGATCTTCACGGACGCACTGGACATGGGCGCGATCGTCCAGGAGTTCTCGGCGGACGACGCGCCTGTCCTCGCCCTGAGCGCGGGCGCGGACATGCTGCTCCAGGTCATGCCTGACGACGTAGAGCGGGTCATCGACTCCGTCGTCCGTGCCGTCGAGAGCGGCCGCATCCCGATGGCCCAGCTCGATGCATCCGTGCGGCGCGTGCTCGAGGCGAAGGCACGTCTCGGGCTGCACCGCGAGCGGCTCGTCGATCTCGACCGTCTGGGCAAGGTCCTTGGCGTCGATGAGCACGTCGACATTGCGCAGGCAGCGGCCGACCGCTCGATCACGCTCGTGCGCGACGACCGCAACCTCGTGCCGCTGCGCGGCCGCGTGCTGAGCATCGTCTACAGTGACGACTACAATCCGATGGCCGGTCGCACGTTCCAGCGTGAGCTGTTCGCGGGCAACGACCAGGTCCGCACCGTCCAGCTCGACCGCCGGAGCAGTCCCGCGGACCTCGCCGCACTGCAGGCGCGTGCTGACAGCTTCGATATCGTCGTGTTCGCGCCCTTCATCTCGGTCGCCGCATACAAGGGCGGGCTCGCACTGCCGCCGCACGTCGCCGATGCGGTGAACGCGATCAGCACGCGCAGGCCGGTCATCGTGGCGTCGTTTGGAAACCCGTACCTGCTCAGCCAGCTTCCCGGTGTGCAGGGCTACATGCTCGCCTGGGGCGGCTGGGACGGGCCGCAGCTCGCCGCGGCGCGGGCACTGCTCGGCCGGATCGAGATCACCGGACGGCTTCCGATCCCATTGCCGCCGCAGTACCCGATCGGCCACGGCCTCCAGCGGACGAACGTGAGCACGCAGTGACGAATCGCGGCGCCCTCCTCCTGGCCATCACCGTGGCCGGCTGCGCATCCGCGCCGCCCGCGCCACCGCCCCCCGCAGCGCCGGACCCTGCGGATCCGGAGGTGTGGGTCGAGGAGACGCTCGCACGCCTCACGCTCGAGCAGAAGGTCGCGCAGCTCATCGTAACGCGCGTGTCCGGTGATTTCACGAACATCGAGTCGCCGGAGTTCGTCCACACGGACTCGCTGGTGAGCCGTCTCGGCATCGGCGGGATCATCGTCGGGCTCGGCTCGCCGACGGAGACGGCCGTCAAGGTGAACGCACTGCAGTCCCGTGCGTCGCTGCCGCTGCTGGTCGGCGCCGATCTCGAGTGGGGCTCGGCCATGCGCCTGTGGCGTCCCGTCTATCTCCCGTATGCGATCGAGGGCGAGGGCGGCACGGCGTTCCCGTTCGCCATGGGCGTCGCAGCGACGGGCGAGCCGGAGCTCGCCGACACGATCGGTCGCATCACTGCGGTCGAGGCACGCGCAGTCGGGATCCACTGGCTGTTCGCACCCGTCGCGGACCTGAACACGCAGGCCGCCAACCCGATCGTCAACATCCGCAGCTTCGGCAGTGACCCGACGAGCGCAGGTGCCTTCGTCGCTGCCTTCGTGCGCGGTGCGACGCGTGCCGGTGGCCTCACCGCGGTGAAGCATTTCCCGGGACACGGCGAGACGAGCACGGACTCGCACGTCTCTCTGCCCCACCTGAGCGTAGACCACGCGACGCTCGTGTCGCGCGAGCTCGTCCCCTTCCGGGACGCGATTGCCGCGGGCACGTCGGCAGTGATGATGGGGCACATCGCGGCTCCCGCACTGGCGGGTGAGCCGCAGCTCCCCGCGACGCTGTCACCCGGCGCAATCGCCTACCTCCGCGACCGGCTGGGCTTCGAGGGCATCATCGTCACGGACGCGATGAGCATGGGTGCACTCGCCACGCTGCCGGGCATGAGCCCGGGCGAGCACGCGGTGCGCGCGGTCGAGGCCGGCGTGGACGTGCTGCTCACACCGTCGGACCCGGGGCGTGCGCATGCCGCCGTCGTGGATGCGGTGCGCAGCGGGCGGATTCCCGAGAGTCGCATCGATGATGCGGTGCGACGCATTCTGGGCGCCAAGGCGCAGCTCGGCCTGCATCGCTCGCGTTACGTGGAGCCCGCACTCGTCAATGCCGTCGTGGGCTCTGCCGCGCACGTCCGCGCCGCGGAGCGGATCGCCGAGCGGTCCATCACACTCGCCCGTGACGACGAGGGGCGTATTCCGCTCGACCCGCGGCGGGTGAGCAGGCTCGCGGTCGTCGCGTTCAGCGCGCCGGAGGATCTGACGGCCGGGCGTGCGTTCGCGGCGGCGCTCAGGGAGATCTATGGCGCGGGTGTCGATTTCGTCCGGCTCGACGAGGAGCGTGATGCGCGCGCGTTCGATGATGCCGTGCAGCGGGCCGCGAGCGCGGAGGCGATCATCTTCGCGCCGTTCCTGATGCCGATCTCGGGGCAGGGGCATCTGCGTCTGCCGCAGCGGGCAGAGGAAGTCGCGGCGCGGCTGCGCGCGACCGGGCGTCCGCTCATCGTCGTCGGCTTCGGTGATCCGTATGCACCTGCGCGCCTCGCGTCCGACGCGCTCCTGCTGGCGTGGCAGCCGCGCTCGCCGATCGCGGAACGGGCGGCTGCGCGTGCGCTCGCGGGTATCGCACCGATCAACGGTCGTCTGCCTGTCTCGATCGAGGGGGCGGCGCGGGGGACTGGATTGAAGCGTTCCGCACGCAGCTATTCACTGCAGAGCGCGACGCCCGAAGAGGTGGGGATGGACCGCGCAGCACTCGACCGTATCGACCGGCTCGTCGAGTTCGCGATCCTGAACGGGGCGACGCCCGGCGCGGCCGTTGCCATCGGCAGACACGGAAAGCTCGTGAAGCTCCGCGGGTATGGCCGGCTCGACTGGCGCGACGGGTTCCGCAACGTCACCGACGGTACGATCTACGACCTCGCCTCGCTGACCAAGGTCGTGGCGACGACGACTGCGGTGATGATGCTCGTCGACGAGGGGCGGATCGACCTGGATGCGCCGATCTCTCGCTACCTGCCGGAATGGAGCAACCGGCCCGAGCGGCGCTCCGTCACGGTGCGCAACCTGCTTCTGCACGATTCGGGACTGCCCGCCTGGGCGCCGCTGCACAACGAAGGTCGCGGGCGCGCCGACTACAGGGAGAACATCGCGGGCCTGCGACTCAATTCGACGCCGGGCGAGCGCACCGTCTACAGCGACCTGGGCTTCATCCTGCTCGCGATGATCGTCGAGGAGGTCGCCGGTGTCCCGCTGGACGAGTTCGTTGATGAGCGTCTCTTCAAGCCGCTCGGCATGATCGACACGGGCTTCAACCCGCTGGGCTGGGACATCCGCAGCGGTGCGGCAGACGACGCGACGACGATGCTCGGCCGCATCGCGCCGACCGAGCGGACCGGAAACACGCCGGACGGTTTCATCCACGGGATCGTCCACGACGAGAATGCACGCGGGCTCGGCGGCGTGGCGGGGCATGCCGGCCTCTTCTCGACGGCGCGCGACCTCGCCATCTTCGCGCAGATGCTGCTCAACGGCGGCTGGTACGACGGCCGTCGCTACATCGACCCCGCAACCGTCGAGCGGTTCACACGACGATTCGGCCCCCAGAGCACCCGCGCACTGGGCTGGGAAACGCCCGGTGAGACGCTGTCCGCCGGCGAATACTTCTCCTGGTCATCATTCGGCCATACCGGCTTCACCGGCACGAGCATGTGGATCGATCGTGAGCGCGACGTGTTCGTGATCCTGCTCACGAATCGCGTCAACCCATCGCGCCACAACCAGCGTCACAACGCGCTGCGCCGCCAGCTCGCCGATGCTGTGCAGCGCGCGATCGTCGACATGCCCGTGTCACCTCGCAGCAAGCGTTGACCCTCGTAACGGAGCGAACGTGCAACCGCTCGACTGGATGATCGTCGCGGCGTATTTCCTCGCGTCCGCCGCCGTAGGCCTCGCCTACACGCGGCGCGCAGGACAGAACGTCACCGAGTTCTTCGTCACCGGCCGCTCGCTGCCATGGTGGCTCGCCGGCACGTCCATGGTGGCCACGACCTTCGCGGCAGATACGCCGCTGGCAGTCGCGGGAATGGTCGGCACCAACGGTGTCGCCGGAAACTGGCTGTGGTGGAACATGGTGATGAGCGGCATGCTCACCGTGTTCTTCTATGCGCATTTGTGGCGACGGGCCGGCGTGCTCACGGACGTGGAGTTCACCGAGATCCGCTACAGCGGACGGCCCGCCGCGATCCTGCGTGCGTTCCGCGCCCTCTACATGGCCCTGCCGATCAACCTGATCATCATCGGCTGGGTCAACCTGGCGATGCTGAAGATCCTGGAGGTCGTGCTGGGGATCGATCCGGTGCCGGCGTTTATCCTGATGTTCATCGTGACCATGATGTACGCCGCACTCGCAGGCCTCTGGGGTGTCGTGATCACGGATTTCTTCCAGTTCTTCATCGCGATGGCAGGCTCCATCGCACTCGCGTTCTTTGCGTTGAACGCGGTCGGCGGCATTGACGGCCTCGTCGCACGACTGCCCGAGCACTACGGCTCCGCCGAGGCCGCGCTCTCGATCCTGCCGGAGCGGAATTCCGCATGGATGCCGCTCACCGCGTTTCTCGCCTACCTGAGCGTGCAGTGGTGGGCGACGTCCTACCCGGGGTCGGAGCCGGGCGGCGGCGGCTACGTGGCGCAGCGCATCTTCAGCTCGCGCACGGAACGCGACGGCGTGCTCGCGACGCTCTGGTTCAACGTCGCCCACTTCGCGCTGCGCCCCTGGCCGTGGATCCTGACGGCGCTGGCCGTGGTGCTGATCTACCCCGGCGAGGAGCCCGCGACGGCGTATCTGCGGGGCGTGGTCGACCTGCTGCCCGTCGGGCTGAAGGGGCTGATGGTCGCGGCGTTTGCCGCCGCGTACATGTCCACGATCTCGACGCAGCTCAACTGGGGCGCGTCCTACCTGATCAATGACCTGTACCTGCGCTTCGTCGATCCCGACGCCGAAGACGGCAAGGTCGTGCGCCTGTCGCGCATTGCGACGGGCCTGATCTTCCTTCTGTCTGCACTCGTCACCTGGTGGCTGTATCGTGCCGGCTCCATCGAGGGGGCCTGGCGCATCATCATCGCGATCGGCGCGGGTACCGGTCTCGTCTACATCCTTCGCTGGTACTGGTGGCGGATCTCCGCATGGAGCGAGATCTCCGCGATGGTCGCCGCGCTCATCACGTTCGCGGCGCTCACGATCCTCGACGTGTTCGACCCGACGGATGCCCTCGAGGGTGCGTACCTCATGCTGGTCACGACGGCGGTCACGACCGTCGCATGGGTCGTGACCACGCTGCTCACCGCGCCGGTGCCGGATGAGACGCTTGATGCGTTCTACCGGCGCGTGCGTCCCGGCGGCGCGGGTTGGCGTCACATTGCGCGCCGGCTCGGCTACGGCGACGAGCCGATTGCGGGCGGCGCGATGAGCTGGGTCAACTGGGTGGCCGGAGTGGTCAGCGTGTATGCGACGCTCTTCGGTGTCGGCCGGCTCATTTTCGGCTCCTGGGGAGTTGGCCTGGCGTGGCTGGCTCTGGCCGCCGTCTGCTTCTGGGTGATCAGCCGGTCCCTTCGAAAGACCGGCGGGATCGCATTCGAGCCCGTCGAGGCACATTCCTCCACTACCGGTTGATCGATGCACGAAGCATTCACGTCGCTGGATGTCGTCGTCCTCGTCCTCTACATCCTGGGCGTCACAGCGCTCGGCACGTGGCTGGGCCGAGAGCAGACGAGCGCGCGCGACTACTTCCTTGCGAGTCGCGGCATTCCCTGGTGGGCGATCTGCTTCTCGGTTGTCGCTACGGAAACGAGTGCGCTGACGTTCATCTCGGCGCCGGCGACGTCGTACACGAGCGATTTCTGGTTCCTGCAGCTCGTGTTCGGCTACCTGGTCGGCCGCCTCCTGGTGGCCGCCGTCCTGCTCCCTCGCTACTTCCGCGGCGAGCTCGAGACCGCGTACGCGATGCTCGGTGACCGGTTCGGCGCGCGCACCCGTCGCTTCACGTCGATCATCTTCATGATCACGCGGGCGTTCGCCGACAGCATCCGCGTCTTCGCGGCGGCGATTCCGATCCAGCTCGTGACCGGCATGAGCTACACGCAGTCGATCATCATCGCGGGCGTGTTCACCGTGATCTACACGTACCATGGCGGGCTGAAGGCGGTCGTCTGGGTCGACGTCGTACAGATGTTCCTGTATCTGCTCGGCGGTATTGCTTCGCTCGTGGTGCTCGTGCAGTTCGTTCCCGGCGGCCTCGCCGGGATCGTCGATGTTGGCACGGCCGCCGCCAAGTTCCGCATCATTCACCTGGATGGCGGCTTCGCGAGTGCGCGCTGGCTGCTGACCGGCCTCGTGGGCGGCGCGTTCCTCTCCATGGCCTCGCACGGTGTCGACCACATGATCGTGCAGCGCCTGCTCGCGTCGAAGAACCTCCGCGACGCGCAGAAGGCAGTAGTCGGGAGTGGAGTGATCGTGGTCCTGCAGTTTGCCCTGTTCCTGTTCGTGGGTGTCGGTCTGTTCGCGTACTACGGCGGTCGCGAGTTCGGCACGCCGGACGAGATCTTCCCGCTGTTCATCGTGGAAGGGCTGCCGCCCGGGCTCTCCGGGCTGATCGTCGCGGGGATCCTTGCGGCGATGATGTCGACCGTGTCGTCGTCGCTCAACTCGCTCGCGTCGGCGACGACGCATGACATCTACGCGCCCCTCACCGGACGCACCGATCAGGAACACCTCATGCGGATGGGCAAGCGGTTCACGCTGCTGTGGGCCGGCATCCTCATCGGCGGTGCGCTGCTGTTCCAGCTCGTGCAGCAGGGCACTCCCATCGTCGTGATCGCCCTGCAGATAGCCTCGTTTACGTACGGCGGTCTGCTGGGCGGCTTCCTGCTTGCCGTCGTCTCAAAACGTGCGGGTCAGCGCGACGCGATCCTGGGCATCAGCGCCGCCATCGTGGTACTCTTTGCGCTCTGGGCGGCGCAGCAATTCGACAGGATTCCGCGGCTGGTCGATCCACTCTGGTTCTCGCTGCTCGGATCCATCATCGTATTGATCGTGGGTGGCATCAGCGCGACCCTCCGACCCGAGCCGGTTCACGCAGGAGCAGCATCGGATGAGCGGTGATCGATTGATCGTCGGCATCGACGGCGGTGCCACACACACGACCGCCGTCGTCGTCGATGAAAGCGGGACCGAGCTCGCGCGCGTCGAGGGAGGGCCGGGGATCATCAACCCCGCGGACCCGGCTGCCTGCGTAGGGCGCCTGGCGGTTCTCGCACGGAGTGCAATCACCGCCGCCGACGCATTCGCACCGGTGCACGCGCTGTGCTGCGCGCTTGCGGGCGCCGGTCGCCCCGAGGTGCGCGAGGTCGTACGCGCCGAGCTCGTACGCGAGCAGATCGCACGCCACGTCACGATCACGACGGATGCCGAGGCCGCGCTGGCGGACGCGTTCGGCGACGAGCCGGGCATCCTGCTCATCGCAGGCACGGGCTCCATCGCGTGGGGCAGGGCAGAGGATGGGCGGCTCGTTCGCTGCGGCGGCTGGGGCGCGCTGCTCGGGGACGAGGGCAGCGGCTACGCGCTCGGTCTCGGCGCGCTGCGCTCGGCCGCGCGTGCCGCCGACGGCCGCTCGCCTGCGACGGAGCTCCACGAGGCGATCCTGGCCGAGCTCGGCGTCGACCGGCCGGAGGCGATGATCGACTGGGCCGCGCGCGCCGGCAAGGAGCAGGTCGCTGCGCTGGCGCCACTCGTGCTGCGGCACGCCGAAGGCGGCGATGAGGCGGCGATCGCCCTGCGCGACGAGGCGGCGAGTGCGCTGGCGGAGCATGTCCGGGTGCTGTACGAACGACTGGGGCCGTGGCGCACAGCGCCGGAGCTTGCCCTTGCCGGTGGCCTGGCGCGGCCGGGCGGACCGCTGCGCGCGGCGATCCGTGATGCGCTCGACCGGAACGGGCTCGCCTGTCGGCTGCACGAGCGGACGATCGATGCCGCCCGCGGCGCGACACGCCTCGCGCGCGTTCCGCTCCGCGCGTAGTATCCGCGCCATGACACGCTTTGCACCCGTAAACGAACAGATGGACGAGATCCGCCGCGATGCGGTGGAGATCATCCCGGAGGAGGACCTCGCCCGCAAGCTCGAGCGCAGTGCAAGCGAAGGGCGACCGCTCCGGGTAAAGCAGGGCTTCGACCCGACGCGGCCCGACCTGCACATCGGCCATGCGGTGTCGATGCGCAAGCTGCGCACCTTCCAGGAGCTCGGGCACGACGTGATCTTCGTCGTGGGCGACTACACCGCGCGCGTTGGCGACCCGACCGGTCGGAGTGAGACACGCCCGCGCCTCTCGCCTGCGGAGATCGACGAGAACGCGAGGACGTACGCGGAGCAGGCCGGTCACATCCTGGACGTCTCGCGCGTGCGGATCGAGTACAACTCGCGCTGGCTTGCGCCGCTCGACCTCGCCGCGATCCTCGAGCTCACGTCCACCTACACCGTGGCACGCATGCTCGAACGCGACGACTTCGCGAAGCGGTACGCCGAAGGACGCGCGATCTCCATCATGGAGTTCCTGTACCCGCTCATGCAGGCGTACGACTCGGTCGCGCTCGAGGCGGACGTGGAGCTGGGCGGCACGGACCAGAAGTTCAACCTGCTCGTCGGCCGCACGGTGCAGGAACGCTACGGGCAGGAGCCGCAGGTGTGCCTGATCATGCCGTTGCTGCGCGGTACGGACGGCGAGCAGAAGATGTCGAAGTCGTACGGCAACTACATCGGCATCACGGAGCCACCCGAGGAGATGTTCGGCAAGACGATGTCGGTGCCGGACGCGGCGCTCGAGGAGTGGATCCGCCTTGCCGGCGCCTGGCACGGCGTGGAACTGGAACGGGCGCTCGAGCATGCAACCACGGACCCGTACCGCGCGAAGCGGGCTCTGGGACGTCGGATCGTTTCGCTCTATCACGACGAGGCCGCTGCCGACGCCGCCGAGGCGCACTTCGACCGCCTGTTCCGCGAGCACGCGGCACCGGAGGAGATGCCGGAGGTCACGCTCGCACGGGGTGATCAGCGGATTCGCGTGCAGGACGGGACTGCGTGGCTTCCCGGCCTCCTCGTCGCGGCCGGGCTCGCGGGTTCCAACAGCGAGGCGATGCGACTCATCGAGCAGGGCGCAGTGAGCGTCGACGGCACGAAGGTTACCGATCGCAACGGCAGGGTGCCCGCATCGGACGTGCCGGTCGTGCTGCAGCGCGGGAAGCGCAACTTCGCACGCGTACGGTTTACAGACTGACATCGGCCGTGCGCGCGACCGCCGGCAGAGCATGAGGACCAGCAACCTGCGAGGACGGAGATGTCTCGAGGGTCAGGGCGCTACACGCCGCGCCGGGTTGAGAAGCCGTGGGGTCATGAGCTGATCTGGGCGGAGACGGATCACTACGTGGGCAAGATCCTGCACATCAAGGCGGGCCATGCGCTCTCCCTGCAGTACCACAACGTGAAGGACGAGACGATTCACGTGCTGCGGGGCACACTGCGTTTCCTTGCCGGGCCGTCGGCGGAGCGCGTCGAGGAGGTCGACCTCAAGGAGGGCGACAGTTTCCGCGTCACGCCTGGTACCGTGCACCGCATGATCGCAGTCACGGATACGGACCTGCTCGAGGCGTCGACGGCGCACCTGGATGACGTGGTGAGACTGGAGGATCGCTACGGCCGGGAGTGAGCGGGACGCACCCGCGACAGTCTGGCTCGGTCTCGGAACCAACCTCGGGGACCGGGAAACAATGTTGCGACAGGCGGTTCACGCGATCGCAGCGCTCGGCACGATCGAGGCGGTATCCCCGGTCTACGCGACGGCACCAATCGGGTTCGCGGCGCAGCCGGACTTCTGGAACGTCGTGGTGCGCATCCGCACGCGCCTCAACCCCGTCGCACTGCTGGATGCGGTGAAGGCCGTGGAGGTGCGGCTCGGGCGCACGCCCCGCTTTCGCGACGGCCCGCGCGAGATCGACATCGACGTGCTGCAGTACGACGACGTGATCCGCAGCGAGGCTCCGGTGGTCCCGCATCCACGGATGCATCAGCGCGCGTTCGTGCTGCGGCCGCTCACGGACCTGGACCCCGACCTGCGTGACCCGCGTGACGGCTCGCGCTGGGCCGACCGGCTCTCGAAGGTGAAGGAGCAGGCGATCGAGCGTGTCGCCGATGGAGCTTCATTGTTGCCGGATGATGACGGATGAAACCGCCGCCGCACGGCGCGGCCGGAGAGGGATGATGACGAAACTGCTGCTGGCCGTGGCGGTGCTGCTGCTCAGCGCATGCACGAGCAACGGCGGGCCGCCCGCCGAGAGCGTGGACCCTGCACTCGAGGCGCTCGTCGATTCGCTCATCCCCGGGCTCGAGCGGCTGTCCGGCCTCGAGCGGCGCGAGCCGCTGCGGATGGCGATGCAGAGCCGAGACGAAGCGCGTGCCTACATCGAGCGACAGCTCGACAAGGAGCTGCCGCCCGAGCGCATCGACGCGATTCGCAAGAGCTACGCTGCGCTCGGGCTGATGGCGGACACACTAGACCTGCGCTCGCTCCTGCTCGAGCTGTACACGGAGCAGGTGATCGGATACTACGACCCCGAGACCGACCGGCTCTACGTCATCGAGGGTGTCGACCGGGAGCTCCTCCGCCCCGTGCTCGTGCACGAGCTCGTGCACGCGCTGCAGGACCAGCACGTCAACCTGGACTCGCTGATCGCGAGTGATGCCGGTGTCGATGAGGTCGTGCTGGGCAGCAACGATCGCCAGACGGCCGCCCAGGCAGCGATCGAGGGGCACGCGACGCTCGTCATGCTCGCGTTCCTGGCCGAGCAGATGAGCGGTCGCCAGATCGACCCGCTGGCCTTGCCCAACCCGGCGATGCAGCTCGGGTCGTCGATGCAGGCGCAGAACAGCCAGTTCCCGGTGTTCCGACGCGCACCTGCGATCATCCGGGAGACGATGATCTTTCCGTACGTCTCGGGTGCAGGCTTCGTGCACACCGTCTGGACTGCACGGGGCGCTCCGACGTTTACCGACCTGATCCCGACATCGACGGAGCAGGTGCTGCACCCGCAGGAGCGGTATGTCGAGGCTGTCGACGAGCCCACGACTCTCGCTCTTGCGGTGCCCGAAGGGTGGCAGCCCGTCTACGGCAACGTGCTGGGCGAGTATGAAACCCGGATCTGGCTGCGCGAGCACCTCGGTGTGAGCGCATCCCGGGCGTCGCAGGGCTGGGACGGCGATGCATTCCATCTGCTCGCGAGCGCGCAGGGTGACACCGTGCTGGTCTGGTGGTCGGTGTGGGATGACGAGGAGGCCGCCCGGCGCTTTGCCGATGCCGCTGCGCGCGTCCCTGCGAACGGCGGAGCCATGCAGGTCCGTCGCGCGACGGTTGGCGGAATGCCGGCGGTCTCCGTGACCCGCCGCGTCAGTGGTGCGGAGGTCCCGCCCGAGCTCCCGCCGCGCATCGTCGAATAGGTCCGAGCCTCACACTCTGTACGCGACCGCGGCGGAGGGATCGGAACGGGCAATCTCACGATTGCTTGCCCCTCGTGCGGACGGGGGCCTACCTTGCCGCAAGCAAGGAGCCGCACTTGATCAGTCTCGATCTCGCTCTCCCGCCCGACGGCTGTCGCGTCTGCATCGACGCCGGTCTGCTGGAGGTCGTCGCGTCCCACATCCTCGAAGTCGTGCCCGCCGCGCACTACGGAATCGTGGCGGACAGCAACGTCGCGGATACGTACGCGTGGCCGCTCGCGACCGCGCTGCGCGAGGAGGACGTGCGGGCGGACGTCGTGTCGTTCCCCGCAGGCGAAGCGCACAAATCGCGCGAGACCTGGGCGGAGCTCACTGATGCGCTGCTGGCGCGCCGGCTCGGCCGCGACGGCTGCATCATCGCGCTCGGCGGTGGCGTCGCATGCGACCTGGGCGGGTTCGTCGCGGCGACCTACATGCGCGGGCTGCCCTGCGTGCAGGTGCCGACGTCGCTGCTCGCGATGATCGATGCCTCGATCGGTGGCAAGACGGCCGTCGACGTCCCGGCGGGCAAGAACCTGGTCGGTGCCTTCCTGCAGCCGCGGCTCGTGGCGATCGACCCGCTGGCGCTGCGCACACTGCCGGAGCGGGAGCTGCGGGCCGGCCTGGCCGAGGCGCTCAAGCACGGCGCGATCGCGGACGCCGAGTACCTGCGCTGGATCCGCGCGAGCACGAACGCGCTGCTCGCACGCGAGCCCACCGCCCTCGCGCACCTCATCCGGCGCTCCGTCGAGATCAAGGCGGCCGTGGTGCAGGCTGACCCACTCGAGCGCGGGGTCCGCGCCATCCTGAACTTCGGGCACACGGTTGCGCATGCGATCGAGACGCTCTCGGCCTGGGCGGTCCCGCACGGGTACGCGGTAGCGATCGGTATGGTCGCGGAAGCGGAGATCGGCGAGGCCGCCGAGGTGACGGAGCCGGGGACCGCGGCGGAGCTGCGCGCGATCCTGCAGGGGCTCGGCCTGCCCACCGCGCTGCCGGCCGGGCTCGCGCCCGCGGACATCCTGAGCGCGGCCGCCTCCGACAAGAAGGCACGGGCGGCCCGCATCCGGTACGCCCTGTTGAGCCAGACCGGAGCCACGGCCACGGACGCGGCCGGCTCGCATACGATCGCGGTCGACGACTCCGTTGCCCTGCGCGCGCTGAGCCGCTGTCAGCCGAGGGAACGGCGCGACGCCAGTGTTTGACTGCCGTGCGCGAAGTCCACTATCTTCGGCGGCGTGACGGTATGTCGGCGGACCGCGACGGTGGGCCCCAGTTGGGCGGCTCTGGAGGCGTGATGGCGCTCGACCAGCGTTTCGCTGGCCACACGGTCGCCGGCGTCCTCGAGGCACAGGCCGCCGAGAACCCCGACCGTGTCTTCCTCATTGCAGGCGACCGTCGCTTCACCTACGCACAGATCAATTCCCGGTCTACGGCGCTTGCTGCAGCACTGACCGAGCTCGGCGTCGAGCGCGGCGACCGCATCGCCGTCGACCTCCCGAACTGGCCCGAGTTCGTCATCTCGCTGTTTGCTGCGGCCAAGCTCGGTGCCGTCATCGTCCCGCTCAATCCGCGCTACACCGTACCCGAGCTGCAGTACATGCTGCGGCACTCGGAGGCCACGGTCGTGATCAGTGCCGAGGACTTCGGCGGCACGGACTACCTCCAGCTCTTCGAGGGTTTCCTCACGTCGCTGCCCGAGCTGCAGTATCTGGTGACGGTGGGCGAGGAGGACCTGTGGTACGACGACCGGATCTACCAGTTCGAGGACCTGGTCTCGAGCGGGGAGGCCGGCACGCAGGTCGTCACGCCCGCGATCGACCCGGCGAAGGAGACGTTCGCGATCCTTTACACGTCCGGGACGATGGGCAAGCCCAAGGGCGTCGAGCTCACGCACGAGAACCTGATTACGACGTCGGCGCTTACGGTCGATGCGATCGGCCTCTCGCCCGACGACGTGGTCTTCGGCGTGACGACGGTCTTCCACGTGTTCGGCCTCGGACCGGGCATCATCGGGACCGCCATGGCCGGCGCGTCGCTCGTGCTGCAGGAGCAGTTCCTGCCCGATGAGGCGCTGCACCTGATCGAGGAACATCGCGTGACGGTGCACTATGGCGTCCCTACGGTGTATGTAACGGAGATGCGCGAGCTGGACGTCACGCAGGCGGACGTCTCCTCCCTGCGTGTCGGGATCGTGGCCGGTGCGCCGATCGGCGACGAGCTCGTGCAGAAGATCCGTGAGGCGCTCTGCCCGAACCTCCACGTCGCATACTCGCTGACGGAGACGAGCTCGACCGTCGCAATGACGCGGCCGGAGGATCCGCTCGACAAGAAGCTGTTCACGGTCGGTCGTCCGCTGCCGGGCACGGACATCCGGGTGCTCGACCTGGACGGGACGATTCTCCCCAGCGAGAGCCTGGGCGAGATCGCCGTGCGGGGCCCGGGCATCATGAAGGGCTACTACCGGCAGCCGGGCGAGACAGCGCAGGTCTTCGACGAAGAGGGCTACTTCCTCACCGGCGACCTCGGCATGATCGACGAGGACGGCTTCGTGCACATCGTCGGACGGCGCAAGGAGCTGATCATCCGCGGCGGCTTCAACGTCTATCCGCGGGAGGTCGAGGACCGGCTGCATGCGCACCCCGCGGTCCTCGATGTGGCGGTAGTAGGGCTGCCGCACGAGGTGCTGGGCGAGGTCGTCTGCGCCTGCATCGTGCCCGTCGAGGGCGCGATCGTGACAGGCGAAGAGATCAAGGAGTGGTGCCGCGGAACGCTCGCGGATTACAAGGTGCCGGACCTCGTCCGGTTCTTCGACTCCTTCCCGTTGACCGGCAGCGGCAAGGTTCGCCGTGTCGAGCTGGCCCGCATGGTCAGCGCGGAGGAATCGAGCCGGCGGCCGTAGAGGTCAGCCGGCGGCCCGCGTTTCGCGGGCAGCACACGCGTGCGTCAGGGTGACGCACGCACAACGAGAATGCGACGCCTCCTTCGGCTCGTCTCGCGACGATGACCGGAGGGCCGCTCGCCGCCGGGCATATGCCCGCCGGCCCGCCGCCCTCCCGCACCGCCGCGAGCAGAGGAAGGGGGCTCGCCGACCGCGCGCTCAAGCGCGCAGGGAATCAGGAACGAAATGTCTGCACAGTTTGCACGGGCGCCCCACCAGGGACAGGGTCGCACCGGCCAGTTGTCCAATCCCCCGCACGCCGCGCTGCTCATCGACTTCGACAATGTCACGATGGGCATCCGCAGCGACCTCACGAAGGAGCTGAAGAACCTCCTCAACAGCGACATCATCAAGGGCAAGGTCGCCGTCCAGCGTGCCTACGCCGACTGGCGGCGCTACCCGCAGTACATCGTCCCCCTCGCCGAGAGCTCCGTCGACCTCATCTTCGCGCCCGCGTACGGCAGCGCGAAGAAGAACGCGACGGACATCCGCCTCGCGATCGATGCGCTCGAGCTGGTCTTCGTCCGTCCCGAGATCGGTACCTTCATCCTCCTCTCCGGCGACTCCGACTTCAGCAGCCTCGTGCTCAAGCTGAAGGAGTACGGCAAGTACGTCATCGGTGTCGGCATTCGCGAATCCGCGAGTGACCTGCTCGTTCAGAACTGCGACGAGTACTACTCGTACTCCGCGCTGACGGGCCTGACGCGCGCAGGCGAGGAAGCGCCTGCGGTGAGCGAGGATCCCTGGGAGCTCGTCGAGGTCGCGCTCCGGCAGATGGTCGAGAACGACGACGTCATGCGCTCGGACCGGCTCAAGCAGGTGCTTCTCGAGCTGGACTCGAACTTCGACGAGAAGGCGCTCGGCTTCACGAAGTTCAACAAGTTCCTCCAGGAGGCCGCGAATCGTGGTGTGCTCTCCCTGCGCAAGCAGGAGAACGGCCAGTTCGAGATTGCACCGGCCGACGGCGTGCCCGAGCCGGCAGCCGAGGAGGAGGAGCAGCGCACGCGGCGCCGCCGCGGCGGGCGTGGTCGCAAGGGCAGGGAGGAGCGCGAGCAGGCGGTTGCCGCAGCCGCAGCGCCCGAGGTAATCCCGGCAGTGGCACCCGGGAACGGGCGCGAGGCGCCTGCCGGCGTTGCCGAGGCGGTCCCCGTCGAGGCGGAGCGGGCCGAGCCTGCCAGGGCGGCCGCTGCACCGGCGAAGGCGGAGAAGCCTGCCGCCCCGTCGCGCGAGGCGGACAAGAAGCCGGCCCGGCAGCCCGAGACGGAGCGGGTTGCGCCGGTCGGCAACGACCTCGACGCGGCGTTCGCACTGCTGAAGCGCGCCACGCAGGACGCACAGCGAGCCGTGGGCGGCGGTGTCGCGCGCGACTCCGACGTGAAACGTCGCCTGCTGGAGCTCGACCCCACCTGGGACGAGTCGAACCTCGGGTTCAGCAAATTCAGCCGCTTCCTGCGGCGCGCGCATGATGAGGACGTCGTAACACTGCGGCGGCTCGACAACGGCAACTACGAGGTCGCGGCCGGCGTCGTCGACGTGATCGACGAGCCGCGGGGCCGGCGCGGTCGCGGTCGGTCGTCCGAGGGGCGCTCGGCGGCGCCTGCAGTGCGCGAGGAGCGCGCGCCGGCAGCCGCAGCGCCTGCGGAGGCGGGCGCGAAACAGGAGGCGGGTGCCACGGCAGCGAAGGCGCGGGAGACAGCCAGGGCAGCGGCCGAGACGCCGAAGCAGCCGGCCGCGCAGGCCGCTCCGGCAGCAGCGGAGCGCGCGGCGGAGCCCGCAGCGCCGGCCGTTCGCAAGGCCGAGGCGACCGAGCAGCCGTCGATGTTCGAGGAGGCGACGCCGGTCCGTGCGCCGCGCCCGCCGCAGCCGATCGGCCTGCGTCGCGGCTCGCGCAGCAGGACCGGTGCGCCGGCCGGGCCGCCGCCGCTCTTCGAGGGGCAGACGCTGAACGTGGGCAGCAGCGCAAAGGCGAAGCCGGCGGAGGCGCCGAAGCAGGCTGGGCAGGCCCCGCGTGCGGCTGCGCAGGAGGCCGTCCCGTCAGCGGAGCAGGAGACGCCGCAGTGGTTCCCGACCGAGCCGGAGGCGCTCGTGCGGCACCTCTCGAGCTACAAGGGCGTCGGTCGCAAGACGGCCGAGCAGGTCGTCGAGTCATTCGGTGCTGCCGGCGTATACGGCGCACTGGCGGGTGAGCAGGAGCGTGTGCGCGAGCTGCTCGGCAAGCGCCGCGCAGACACGCTGCTCGAGGCGTTCGAGGCGGAACGCTCCGCGAATGGCCGCGCCGCCCGGGCGAAGCCGACATCGGCGGGTGCCACCGCCGCTGCGGACCGCGGTGCGGCGAAGCAGCCCGCCCGGAAGTCGACGTCGAGGAGCGGCGCCAGGAATTCGGCGGCGAAGAAGGCGGCGGCGAAGAAGGCGGCTGCGAAGAAGGCGGCTGCGAAGAAGGCGGCTGCGAAGTCGACGGCCGGATCTGCGGCAAGGAAGTCCACGCGCAAGACGGCCCGCAAGTCGACGTCGGGCGGGACATCCAGCTCGTCGAAGTGACCACCCTCAGTACCGACGTGCTTCCGCTCCCGCGCGCGTTCTACGCGCGTGGGGCGGAGCGCGTCGCGCGTGCGCTACTCGGTCAGATTCTCGTCTCGACGATCGGCGAGACCCGTGTCGCAGGGCGTATCGTCGAGACGGAGGCGTACATCGGCCCGCACGACGATGCATCACACGCGGCCGAGCGCATCGGCCGCACGGCGCGCAATGAATCGATGTTCGGCGAGCCGGGGATCGCCTACGTGTACCGGATCTACGGCGTCCACTGGTGCCTGAACGTCGTCACCGACCGCGTGGACTACCCTGCGGCCGTTCTCATTCGTGCGCTGGAGCCGATCGAGGGCCAGGACGTGATGCGCGTGCGCCGCTCGATCGCGCGCAGCGAGCGGGACCTCTGCAGCGGTCCGGGCAAGCTCGCGCAGGCCCTCGGCATCACGGGCGCACTCGACGCACACCCGCTCGACGCACCGCCGCTGTTCATCCTGGAAGGCGGGCGTGTACCGCCAAGCCGTATCGTCACGTGCACGCGTGTCGGCATCACGCGCGCACACGATCTGCCACTTCGCTTCTACGAGCGCGGCAATCCCCACGTATCGCGGTGGTAGCACGCCCCCGGCACGTCTTCTGCACCCTTCCGCGATGACGCTACTCGCAGCAGAAGGAGGCAGTACATGTCGACCGTTCCCGGACCCCGCCCCGATGGACCGCTGCCGCGTCCCGGCGCCCCCGAGCGACGGGAAGCACCGCGCGAATCGGAGCCGGATCGGCGGGAGACCGCTCCTGCCCGCGAGGCACCGGAATGGATGCCGGAACCGTACGATCCGGAGCGCGAGATCGAGCCCGCGCGTGAGCCTGCAGCGGTCCCGTAGCCGCAGGTAATACAGTACATCCGCGCCTCGCCAGGCGATGGCGCATCCCAGGACGGGCCTCCGGTTCGGAGGCCCGTTTCTCTTTCCCCGGCGGGACACTTCGGTCGGTGGACAGGCGTCCGGTCGGCTCCTACATTGGCCGCGGTTTTCGGGCCGCCGTACTCAGGGCACTCAAGGGGCAGTAACGTGAACATTTACGTCTGCATCAAGCGCGTACCGGACACGGAAGCGCGCATCAAGGTAAACGGCGCTGCGATCGATCCTGCGGGCATCAAGCACGTGATCAGCCCGTATGACGAATTTGCGATCGAGGCGGCGCTGCGGCTGAAGGAGGCGAAGGGCGCAGGCGAGGTCGTGGTCGTGAGCGTCGGTGATGCTGCGTCCGCCGAGCAGCTCCGCACTGCGCTCGCAATGGGTGCGGACCGCGCGGTGCTGCTCGAGGGCGATGTGACGGCCGACGGGCTCGCGACCGCGAAGGCACTCGCCGCGGAGCTGAAGGCTGCTTCGCCAGACCTCGTGCTCCTCGGAATGAAGGGCGTCGACCACGATCAGCAGCAGGTGGGCCCGATGCTCGCCGAGCTGCTCGGGCTTCCCTGTGTGACCGTCGTCTCGGAGCTGCAGGTCGAGAACGGCCAGGTCATCGCGCACCGTGAGGTCGAGGGTGGCGTAGAGGTGGTCGAGTCACCGCTCCCTGCCGTGCTCACGATCACGAAGGGCAAGGACGAGCCGCGTTATCCGTCGCTCAAGGGAATCATGGCGGCTAAGAAGAAGCCGCTCGAGCAGAAGCCGGCGCAGCTCGGTGAGAGCAGGCTGAAGGTGACGTCGATGAGCCCGCCGCCGGATCGTCCGCCGGGCCGCATCGTCGGTGAGGGCGTGGATGCAGTGCCGGAGCTCGTCCGTCTGCTGCGCGAAGAAGCCAAGGTTCTGTAGGGGAAACGATGGCGAAGATCCTGGCAGTCGTGGAGCAGCGCGACGGCGCGCTCCGTAAGGTATCGAACGAGGTTGTCGGCGCCGCGCGCACGATCGCGGACGCGGTCGGTGCCGAGGTGCACGCCGTGCTGCTCGGCCCGCCGGGCGTCGCGGGCGGCGCAGGCGAGCTCGGGCGCTGGGGCGCAGACAAGGTGCTCGTCGTCGAGAACGATGCGCTCGCGCAGTACTCGCCCGACGTCGCTGCGGCGACGGTTGCCGCGCAGGCCGAAGGCGACACGTACGCGATCGTGTTCGCGGCGAGCGCGCAGGGTCGCGACCTCGCACCGCGTGTTGCGGCGAAGCTGGATGTACCGCTCGCCGCCGACGTGACGGCAATCGACGCAAGCAATGGCGAGCTGCAGGTGACCCGGCCGGTATACTCGGGGCGCGCGTTCGCGACACTGGCGTTCACGGGTGGGCCGCGCGTGCTCTCGATCCGGCCGAACGTATTCCGTCCGGCAGAGAACGCGAAGTCCGGCACGGTCGAGACGATCACCCCCGCACTCGACCCTTCGCAGGCACGCGTCAAGGTGCGCGAGGTCAAGGCGGCATCCGGCGACCGGCCGGACGTTGGCGAGGCCGCAATCGTCGTGAGCGGTGGTCGCGGCATGAAGGGCCCGGAGTCGTGGAACCTGCTCGAGGAGCTGCGTGACGCACTCGGCCCGCAGGCGGCACTCGGCGCTTCGCGCGCTGTCGTCGATGCCGGCTGGCGTCCGCACGCCGAACAGGTGGGACAGACCGGCAAGACGGTATCGCCCCAGCTCTACATCGCCGTCGGCATCTCCGGCGCGATGCAACACCTTGCCGGTATGCGCAGTGCACGCACCATCGTCGCGATCAACAAGGATCCGGACGCACCGATCTTCAAGGTCGCGGACTACGGCATCGTCGGAGACGCGCACGAGATCCTGCCGAAGCTGACCGAGGCGATCCGCTCGATGTAAGCCGGATGGCGTCGCCTGGAAATCGAAAGCGCCCGGCGGATTCGAACCGCCGGGCGCTTTGTTTCTACCGCAGAGGACGTAGAGGACACAGACCAACGGCGGGAGGCGTCAGCGCAGTCGCTCTGTCGCGCCTGTAGCGCCTTGCAGGACATTCCTTGCCGTCACGGTGAGCAGGAGTCCTTCCTTCGCCGGCATCACAGGTTGTCGTGCTGCCCCATCCCTGCTCCGGATCAGCGCTCCGTGCGGCTGTCCGCGCAGTTGGCGCACGGCCACACCCACAGCCTTCCTCTGTGTTCTCCGTGGTCTCTGTGGTAGAAAAGACATATCGATGATCACGGCGTTGGCGCGCCGAAGCGTGACTGGATCACGCGTGTCGGAGCTCCGTCCTGGAGAAGCACGACGAAGAAGCGATCGTATGCCTCGTCGGGAAGGTCGCCAATGTTGGTGCCGCCGAGTGCCTCGATGGTGCTGCCGATGGTATTGCTGTGGCCCACGACGACGACGACATCTCCAGCATGGTCCGCCCGGATGCGTTCGGCGACCTGCGGGATGAAGTTGCGCGTGTCGCTGATCACGGTCACCGGTACACCGGCCGCATCGGAGAGCGGCTGCGCGGTGTCGCGCGTGCGGGCGTAATTCGTGGAGTAGATCGCGTTCACGCGTGCGTCGGCAAGTGCGTCGAGGAGCGCACGTGCACGCGCTGCGCCTGCTTCCGTGAGCGGCGGGTCCTGCGCCGGCTCGGCCGCCTTCTCCGCATGCCGCACGAGCACGACGGTGGTCGTCGGCCTTGCCTCCTCGGCGGCGGCCGCGTCGCCCTGCCCGCGCGTCGGTGCGCACGCAACGAGCGCGAGCAGGGTCCAGCATGCGGCTGAACGAGCGATCATCCCTGGTCTCCCCGTGAACGTTTCGATTGGCCTGCCCCCGAGAGCTACAGCCATGGAATCGCGCGGGCAAGCGTGACGCGCTCATCCGCGTTCACCATCGTTCCGTCGTTCGCCCGGCGTCATTGTCGCGCACTCGAGATCCCTGTTTCGACGCTGGTTCGTATTGTCGAGCGGACCTCAGCATGGCGGGGAGACGATGGTGGTTGCGAGCACCAGGCGGTGTAAACTCGAACTCATGCTGTTGCTGCTGCTTGTAGCATGCGGCAGCGACGGAATGGGGCCGGCTGCCAGCCCGGCTGCACTGCGACCGTGGACATCGTTCGCTACAACTGGAATCCCGAGAACCAGAACACCGGATCAGTCGTTGCGACCGGATGGCTGGATCCCGGGGAGTACAGGTACGAGGCGAGCGGCTACGCAGCGGCGCTTGCGGGCACTCGCCATCGCGAGAGGCTTCCGTCCGAGGAGGGCACAGTCGAACATTCGGCAGACTTCCGTCTGCTGGAGGGGCAGCCGGAGGAGCCGTAGGCGGCTCCTCCGACACCAGGTCTCTACATCCTCCGGTAGCTCGGCCCGCTGCCGCCCTCGCGCGGCGTCCAGCGTGGGCCGAGAATGTCCGTCGCCTTGCAGTCGATGCAGTTCGGTGCGTTTACGATCAGACGATCGCCGTCGCGCTCGTAGACACCCGCCGGACACATGTGCACGTACATCTCCGCAACGTCGGCCGGAATGTCCTTCCCGACGATGAGGTGCGACGGGATGTCGTCGCGCGTTGCGTTACCCGCCTTGAAGACCGCGTCGAGCTTGCGGATCGCGAGTGGCGAATCGGGCATCTTCGGGGGTGCTGCGGGCGTGCGCGGATGCGCAGCGTCGGCTTCGCTGGAGATGAACCCACCGGGGAACGCGCCCCCCGTGACCGTCATCAACGCCGCCTTCGCCCCGCCCACGTAGAACCCGTCCTTGAACGCGAGCCGCATGTTGCGGCGAGCGTACAGATCCTTCCGGATGTAGCTGCCGTTGACGAGATCGTCATAGCGACGCAGCGCGGCGCTCGAGGTATCGCCCTGCTTCAGTGCGTTGAAAATGGCCTCTGCCGCGAAGATGCCCGACTGCATCGCGTAGTGGATGCCCTTGAGCGACGCGACCTCCACAAAGCCGGCGGAGTCGCCGAGCACGACGATGCCGTTGCCGTGCCGGCGCTCCGGCAATGCATAGAATCCACCCTCGGGAATCGTCTTCGCGCCCCACTCGACCAGCTCACCGCCCTCCAGGTACTCCCGGAAGAACGGGTGCGCCTTCATCTGCTGCAGCAGCACGTGCACGTCGAGGTTTGCGTTGCCGTAGTCCATCCCGGCGACCAGGCCGAGTGCGACGACGTTCGGCTCGAGCGGGTACATGAAGCTGCCGCCGAACGTGTCCTTCGGCAGCGGCCAGCCGAGTGTGTGGACGATCGCATCGAGCGGCTTCTTCGTCTCCCAGATCTCCTTGACGCCGAGCGCGAAGATCTGCGGGTTCGCGGAGCGGATCTGCTGCCACTCGAAGAATGCCTGGGCCAGTGCACCGCGCGTTCCTTCGGCGAGAGCGGTGACCTTTGCGGTGATGTCGGTCGGCGGCTCGTAGCGCGAGCCCTGTGAGCCGTCGCGGTCGAGGCCGGTGGGTGCGGTGCGGATCCCCCGCACGGTGTCGCCGTCCACGAGCAGCGAAGCCGCCGGAAAGCCGGTGAAGACGTTGACGCCGAGCGACTCCGCCTGTTCGCCAAGCCACCGGACGATCTCGCAGATCGACGCGATGCGGTTGCCGTGGTTCTGCATGGTCGGCGGCGTGGGGATCCGGATCGCCCGTGACTCCGTGAGCAGCATGACACGCTCCGCATCGACGGGCGCGCGCAGCGGGAGCTGATCATCGGGCAGGTCAGGGAAGAGCGTGCGGAACGGCGCAGGGTTCACGACCGCACCGGACAGGTTGTGTTCGCCCAGTCCGCCCGCCTTCTCGAGCACGGCGATCTCGACGTCGCCGATACCACCACCACTCTCGTTGTCCTGCTGTACGAGCTGGGCGAGCCGGATCGCACCGGCCAGCCCCGCAGGCCCCGCCCCCACGAAGACGACGTCCATCTCGACAGCCTCGGAATCCGGCTGCTCGTTCAGGATAAACCGGTCGAGCGGCAGTTCCGGCTGGTGCTGCGCCGGGACGATCCGCCTGTTCTCCGCCATGTGGCTTCCCCTGTTCATGTTCAGCGGCACCGCACGCATGACGTGCGAGCCGCATCAGTTCACGTAGCTGCCGTCCTGCTGCGCATCATCTGAGGCAGCCAGCAGCACTGCTCGTGCGCTGCTGCCCGCCTCCATGATTTCGATGTCCTCGGGCACGATCAGCAGTGCGTCCGCCCGCGCCGCACTCGTCAGGACGCCCGAGCCCTGCGGCCCCGTGAGCCTCGCACGCGGCAGCCCGTCCGCGTCCGGCGCCTCCAGCCGCACGCGCAGGAACCGGGCGAGGCCGGGGTTCGAGCGTACCCGCTCGGCGAGCCGGACCGTCACCAGCCGGGGCAGGTGTGCCTTCCGCCCCTGCATCCGGCGCAGAGCCGGCTTGACGAACAGCTCGCACGTCACGAAGGCGGAGACCGGGTTACCCGGCAGGTTGAAGATCGCGACGGGTGCGGCATTGTCGCGTGGGATCGTGCCGAACGCCAGAGGGCTGCCGGGCCGGACGCGCGCGCGCCAGAACGCGAGCTCGAATCCGCTCAGATCGAGCGCACGCTTGACCAGGTCGTGCTCGCCCATGCTCGCGCCCGCGCTGATCACGAGCATGTCGACGTTCTTGTCGAGTGCCTCATCGATCCGCGCCTCGAGCGCGTCCAGGCGATCGGCGGCCACACCGAGCATCACCGGCACGGCGCCCGCCGCCCGGACGGCCGCGGCCAGCATCGGTCCATTCGAGTTCGCGATGCGACGCCCCGCCAGCACCTCGTCGAACGCATCCAGCTCGACGATCTCGTCACCCGTCGAAAGAATGCCGACAACGGGCCTGCGGACTACCTGTACGTGTGCGGCTCCGACCATTGCGAGTACACCGATCTCCGCTGCCCGGAGATAGCGTCCCGCCTCGACCGCGACATCTCCACGGCGAATGTCCTCGCCGCGTGGGCGGATGTTGCGATGCGCGTCGTCCGCATGCAGGACGAGAATGCGCTCGCCGTCCCGCCGCGTGTGCTCAAGGCGCACGACACTGTCTGCGCCGTCGGGTACGGGTGCGCCCGTCATGATGCGGATCGCCGTGCCAGGCTCGACGCGCAGCGCCGCGAACGAGCCGGCCGGCACATCCTCGATCATCTGCAACACCCGCGGCTCGTCCGGACTCGCACCCTCGATGTCCTCGGCGCGCACGGCATACCCGTCCATCCCGCTGTTGTCCCATGCCGGCTGGTCGATCGGGGAGTGGACGGTCTCGGCCAGCACCCGGCCGTCAGACGCCTCGAGCGGAACGGCTTCCGTACCGAGTGTGGTGATGCGGGCGAGGATGCGTGCGAGCGCCTCGTCCGCGTCGATCCAGTCGGCGCGGAAGGACGTCATCCTGCCTGCGCGAGGCGCTCCGCATGATCGCGGTCCTCGCGGGTATTGACGTTCATGAAGAGGCGCTCGGGATCGCCGAACCGCGCCACCTGGTCCGGGGGCATGATGGCGACCCGGACCTCGTCGTGAAATGCGATCACGCGCAGGTCGTCACGCGCGACCGCGCGCTCGATCGGCACGATGCAGCGCGTCGAGTACCACGCGCAGAGCGGTTCCATACCACGCCGGCTGTCGCTCGCGGGTAGCACTGCATCGACGTTCATCTCGTGCCCGTGCTGCACGAGTGCGCGCAGCAGAGGTGCCGACGGGAAGGGCATGTCGCAGGCGAGGACGAGCGCGCCCTCACACCCCTGCTCAGCCGCGTACAGCAATGCCGCGTGAATCCCGGCAACGGCGCCGGCATCCTCGAGCACGTCGCTGCGAACGGGCAGTCCAAGCGTATCGTATGCCGCGACATCGTTGGCGATGATCACCTGCGTGTCGCTCGCGTCGCGCAATGCACGCAGCACGCGGTCGATCAGCCGCTCGCCCGCAACCGTCGCGAATGACTTGGCCTCGCCGTAGCGAACCGATTTGCCGCCGGCGATCGCCGCCCCGCAGATGCTCACGGTGCGCCCCACACGTAGGTGTCCCGCGCAGCGGCGCGCGCGACGATGGGGATACCGGCTTCGGCCGCGATCTCGATGGCGAGCGTGGTCGGAAGCGAGCGCGTCGCGATCCATGCGACGCCCGCGGCCGCCGCCTTGCGGGCGATCTCGCCGCTCACGCGGGCACTCAGAATGAGTCCGAGCTGTCGTACGTCGGTACCACTCAGGAGAGCACCGCCCAGCACCTTGTCCACCGCGTTGTGCCGACCGACGTCGGTGTGGATGTGAAGCAGCCGCTCGCCGTCGCTCAGCGCGGCGACGTGCACGCCGCCCTCGGGATGCCGCTCGTCCCCGGCGCGGAACAGCTCGCGCAGCATATCGTGGAGCGCCTCCTGCGGCGGTGGCGGCGGGTGCGGCGGAAGATTGCGGCTCAATGTCTCGTGCGACTCGGCGGCCCGCAGGCGCACCTGCAGCACGATCGCGTCGTCGCGCTCGATTACGTCGATCGCGGCGATACGACGACCCTCGAGCATACCCTCCGCGAGCAGCCGGCCCGCCGCAAGCGCGTGCAGCGCGTCGGGCGAGCACGTGCCCCGGAAGGTGGACTCACCGTCCAGCTCCAGGACGAAGCGTCGTTCTTCCACTGCATGCCGGGAAGCCATGGGATCGAATATATGCCGCGTGGACGAAGACTGCATTCAGGCGGGGAACACACGCAGGGCCGCGGCCTTGAGGTAGGCCGTCGCAGGAACGCCGCGCGTGAGGCCGAGGGCATCGGCACTCCCCCGGGTGAGCAGGGCGGCGAGCGGTGCAGCACCGTCGAGCCGGACCCGTACGAGCCCGCCCGTCGGTACCACGGAGCTGACGACGACGGGAATCCGGTTCACGGCGCTCGTCGACGCCTCCCGGTCAGCCGGGCCGAGCGTGACGTCCTCGGGACGGTACGCGACATGGACGCGAGCGCCGACGACCGGCTGCTCGTGTCCCTCAGCAAGGCGACCGCGCAGGAGCGCGCCAGCCGAGACCCGGACGGCCAGCAGGTCTTCGCCCTCGACCGCCTCGACGAGGCCGTCCAGGAGGAGCTCCGCGCCGGTGAACGCGGCGATGAACGACGTGGCCGGGGCACCGACCAGCTCGGCGGGCGCTCCCGCCTGCGTGATCGCGCCATTCTCGAGAACCGCGACACGGTCGGCGAGTGCAAACGCTTCTGCAGCGTCATGCGTCACGACGATCGCCGCGCGCGCATGCGCACGTACCAGGTGCTCCAGATCCTCGCGGAAGCGACGCTGCGCAGTCACGTCCAGGTTCGCGGTGGGCTCATCGAGCAGCAGCACCTCCGGCCGCAGGACCAGCGCCCGTGCCAGCGCGACACGCTGCGCCTCGCCACCCGAAAGCGCGTCCGCGGGCATGTCGGCGAGCTCCGTGAGGCCGAGTGCGTCGAGCACGGGCGCGCACACGGATTCCGCCTCACGGCGCGACATGCCCCGCGCTCGCAGGCCGTACGCGACGTTCGCGAGTGCGGTGCCGCGGAACAGCCAGGGGCGCTGGAACACGCCCGCGATGCGACGTCTCGCCTCGGCATGTCCCGTGCTCACCTGCCGACCGTCCAGCAGCACGCGGCCGGCGTCCGGTGCCTCGACAAGGAGCAGGATCCGGAAGAGCGTCGACTTGCCCGCGCCGTTCGGGCCGAGCACGGCGAGTACCTGGTTGCGCTCCAGCTCCAGAGAGACGTCGCGCAGCACGGTGCGTTCACCGTACGCGCGTGAGATGCGCTCCGCACACAGGAGCGGCTCGTTCCCCGCATCTGCCGAGGGCGTTTCTCCTGAAGGTGTCACGGACGTTCGGTCATGCGAAGGGACGGTGCACGCCGGCGCGTGTTCGCGCCTGCTGCGCACGCGTCAATAGCGCGTTTACGACGAAGGCAAGGAAGAGAAGGACGAGGCCGAAGGCAAGCGCCGTCGCGAAGTTGCCACGTCGTGTCTCGAGGACGATCGCAGTGGTCATGACACGCGTCTCACCGGCAATGTTGCCGCCCACCATCATGACTGCGCCGACCTCCGAGATCACCGCGCCGAAGCCCGCGACAACGGCGGCGAAGATGCCCAGCCGTGCTTCCGCGAGGTGCGTCCGCAGCGCCCGCGCCGGCGAAGCACCCAGCCCCCGGGCCTGCAGGCGCACGTCGGGTGGAACCGCCTGCACGGCGGCCATGCTGATCCCTGCTACATACGGTGCAGCCAGCAGCGCCTGCGCGATGATCATGGCCGCGGGCGTGAACAGCAGCTCCAGATGGCCGGCAGGTCCCGAGCGGGAGAACACCATGTAGACGAAGAGGCCGACGACGACAGGTGGAAGTGCGAACCCGGTGTGGATCAGCGAGATCACCAGACCCCGGCCGGGGAAGCGAAGCAGACCGACCGCGATGCCGATCGGCAGGCCGATCAGCAGGCCCAGCAGCACGCCCGCACCCGACACGCGCAGCGATAGCAGCAGGATCTGCCACACGTAGCCATCGCCGCTCACCAGCAGCCGACCGGCCTCTCGCAGGCTCTCGAGGAAGACGTCCATCAGTCCTGGCTCGCAGGTACCAGCGGCTCGAAGAGACTGCGGCCGAGTTCTTCGGCGCCGAACGCACCGATCCGGCTCTGGCCCTCCGCACTGGAGAGCCACGCCGCCAGGGCGTCAGCGCCGCGACGGTTGCGGCCCCGCGTGGTTGTGATGACCGAATACACGTTGCGCAGCCCCGCGTCGCCTTCCACGAGGACGTCGAGCTCGAGGGAGTGGGAGAGCGCGAGGTAGGTCGCGCGATCGCTGATCGTGTAGCCCGCGCGCTCGCTGGCGATCCGTAACGCCTCCCCCATGCCTTGCCCGATCTCCATGTACCACGAACCTGACGGCTCGATGCCGGCGTCGCGCCACAGCGAGCGTTCTCGCGTGTGGGTCCCGGAATCATCGGCGCGCGACACAAACGGCGCCCCCGTGTCGGCCATGCGGCGAAGCGCCTCGCCCACCGGAAGGCCCCGAATCCCAGCCGGATCCGCGACCGGTCCCACGATCACGAAGTCGTTCGCCATGATCTCGATGCGCTCGCGTCCGTGACCCCCGGTCAGGAAGCGCTGCTCCGCCGCAGGCGAATGGGAGATCACGATGTCCGCGTCTCCGCGCTCCGCCAGCGCCAGCGCCTCGCCGCTGCCTACGGCGATGATCTTGACCGTGTATTCCGGATGCTGCGTCGAGAAGGCGGGCAGTAGCGCGTCGAGCAGCCCGCTGTCTTCGACAGACGTCGTGCAGGCGAGGATGATCTCCCGCTCACGTGGCTGACAGGCCGCGGCGAACAGGAAGAGGCAGACGCAGAGGTGCGTCTGCCAGCATGGATTCAGTGATCTTCCCGCGATCGTGTGCCTTCCTGGGTCGGACTGTCCGGGGGCTCCCATGCGTAGCCGCGCTCGATCGCTTCGCGCACGTCACGCGTGCCGTACTGTTCCGCCGCAGTGTCCTCCATCAGGTGCTCCGCGGAGTCCTCTGTGCGATCAGCCCCGCCACTCGTCGCGCGCTCGTCAATGCCTTCCATGACTGCTTCATCGGCCGCATCCGGCTGCGTGGCGCGCAGCCCTTCGTCGATACCGATGTTGCTGGTTACCTCGACGACGCCGATCTCGTCGGTGATGACCTGCTCGATGCGCTGCAGGTCGCTTTCGGTGCCGACCCGGCCCGTAAGCGTCACCGCGCCTCCGACTACGCGGACTTCGATGTCGGTCTCGCCGATCAGCGCGTCGTTGCTGCGCAGGCGCTCGTAGATCAGATCGCGCAGCTCGCCGTCCGTCAGCTCCTCGAGACTGCGTGTGTCCTCGTAGTCGTTCGCCATGGCGGACTCCTCAGAAATGCAGGGAGATTCCCGCCGACATCACCCAGTTGCTGACCCATTCACTCCTCGAAAGCTCGCCACGCTCCGCCGCGAGGACGAATCCCGCCGGCGTCGGCAGCTTCCAGAAGACGTCGCGCGCGTCAGCGCGCAGAGTCAATCGATCCGACAGGTACAGCTCGATGCCGGCACCCAGCTCACCGGCGAAACTCGTGCCGAAGTCGTAGCGGTCGTCGACCGGCAGATCCTCCTCTTCCTCCGTCAGCGACGCCAGGTCAACGACCACGCCACCACCCGCCAGCACGAACGGCTGCAGCCGGTGCCACGTTCGCGCGCCCGTAATGTCGAAGCGAAGCGCGGCCGTTGCCGAGAGCATCTCGGCATCCGCCTCGGCCAGGAACGCACGATTCTTCTCATCGCCCGACAGCGTGTCCACCGCAAACGCGTCACGCGTGGTTGGCATGTAGCCGATCGTCGCTTCCGCCTTGAGCGGCCCGCTGATGCGGATCGAGTAGCGCGCGCCAAACATGGCCGCGCTCTTCGGTCCCAGCTCGAGCGGGTTCTGACCGGTCGACACATAGCCGGCGAATGCGCCGACGGACTGACCGTGCTCGACGAAGCGGTAGGGGGAGTCGATCCGCTGGGCAGACGCGGCCGCAGGCAGCAGAACGGACAACAGGACCAACAGGATGAAACGGCGTATCATGCGCACTGTTACCGGATTCAGAGGTGATGGGCCGGCCAACCTAGACGCGCGGCGCGGCACGTTGCAAGAAAACGCATAGCACCGGTGCGGCGCTACCTCTACCGCCCTGCGCCGCGCCGCGTTCCGAAACCGCAGGTCAGGCCGGAACGAGACCGCCAGGAATGAAATCCGCGCCGACCGCTGCATGACCGGTCAGGGGGCCAGCTCAAGACCCGTACACTCCGCCGCCAGCACCCATCCGCCAGCCGGATGCGCCTACTCCACCCGCTCCAGCCGCGGATTCTCCACGTAGTGGCGGCCCGCCTTCGCGAGGGGCCTGCCCTCCACCTTGACCACGTCGGCCGTGAAGTCGTAGCGGTCGCGCAGCAGGAACGAGCCGACGCCATACGAGTCGACCGGGACACCCGCCTTCTCGAACTCCGCGATCTTCGTGTCGTCGAAGCCGCCAGACGCGACGATCTTCACGTGCTGGAAGCCCTCTGCATCCAGCGCGTTGCGCACGTTGTGCACGAGCTGCGGGATCACGCCCGTCGGCTTGAACGAGCCCATCATCGGGATGATCGAACGGTCGACCATCGTCTCCGACGTGTCGAGACGCACGCCCCAGAGGCGGTCGCCCAGCGCGCGCGCCACCTCGAGCGACGTCTTGACCGAATCGTTCTCGAAGTCGACCAGCGCAATGATGTTCACATCGGGATCCGCGACGTCCGCGAACGCTTTCGTCGCCGCAACCGTGTCGCCGTCGTACGCGGCGATCAGCGCGTGCGGCACCGTCCCGATCCCGCGTGAGCCCCACCAGGAGGCCTGCGCGTCCGTCGAGACGCCGATGGCACCCGCGATGTGCGCGGCATAGCCGTCGCCGGTCTGGACCAGCCAGTGGTCATGGCGCGCCGGGAAGAACATGACCGGCTTGGGCCAGGCCGCGACAACCACGCGTCGCGTATTCGTGGCGACCTTCGTACGGCGCGCGAGCACCCCCAGATACAACGTTTCGAGGTGCGCAAACGCCTCGTAGGGCCCCGTGATGTGCATCACCGGCTCGCGGGGGGAGACCTCGTCGCCGTCGCGCAGCGACAGCACCTCGAGATCCTCCCACCGGTAGCCCTTGCTGAGGCACAGCTTGAGGATGGCGATCGCCTCGTCCGTGCCGCCCAGCCACGCGTGCTTCTTCTGAAAGACCTGCATCGTCACGACGGTCCGGCGGCCGTGGGCCCGCAGGATGTCGCGCGCGTACACGAAGTACTTGTCGGAGTAGTAGCCCTCCCGCATCCGCTCGACCGGAAGCTGAAAAATCGCCGGGTCGAGGCGCGCGGCGGGCCGCAGTGGCGGCGGCGGGCCGTGGGCAGGTGTGCTCATGGGCGCGATTATATCCTTCAGCGACGGGTCTGCGCGAGCGCAACGCCGCCGATGATGATGGCGGATCCCACCAGCTCGCCAGGCGTCGGGACCTCACCCAGCCAGATCCATGCGACCAGGAGGCCGACGGCCGGAACGGCGTTCGAGAATGCGGCGGTCCGCGTGTTCCCGATGATCGCGACAGCGTGATACCAGATGAGGTACGCGATGCCGATACTGAGCGCGCCGGCGTAGAGCACGCCGCCCCACACGGCAGGCGTGAGGCTCCCCTCGGGCAGCGCCAGGACGTCCTTCGCGCCGATCAGGACGAGCATGGCCGTCCCGATCCACAGGGTCCAGGCGGTAACGGCGGTAGGACCGTAGCGGAGGACCAGTGGCCGCGCCCCGACCGTGAACATCGCCCATGAGGCCGAGGCGGCCACCATCAGCAGGGCGCCGGCCGTCGTCGCGCTGGCCGCCTCCTCCATCGCGCCGCTCTGCTGCACGACAAGGACGATGCCGGCAAAGGTCGCGATCACGCCCGCCCAGGTGCGTGGCCCCACGCGCTCGTGGCCGACTGCGGCGGAGAGCAGAGCGGTGAGAATTGGTGAGCCGGCAAGCAGTACGGCGGCGATGCCCGCCGCGGTGGCGTCCAGCCCGAAAATGAAGAACTGCTGGTAGAGCACGTTCCCGAGCAGCGCCACGACGACGATGCGCGAGATGTCCTGCGGCGCAGGCCATGGGATCGGCCCGCGCAGGCGAAGCACGATGTAGACGGCGAGCGCGGCGCAGGGGAAGCGCAGGGCGTTAAAGGCGAGGGGTGGCACCGAATCGAGCGCGACCTTCGCGACCGAGAAGTTCGCGCCCCAAATGAGCACCATCAGTATCAGCAGCACATACGCCCGAGCGGAGTGCTCGCGCGCGGGCGCTGCATCGGGCCGGTTTGCCATGCGCGCGGGGAAAATCGGGCTGCGGGTGTGGCCCCGCAAGTCGGCTTGCGGGGCGTGGCGCACGGGGCGTAGCTTCGCCCCCGTTCGCGCAGGGCAGGGCAACGCGGAGGTCGAGCATGGTGGCGGCGGTCGTGCTGATCCGGGCGGATCGCGAGCACATTGCCTCGGCGGCCCGTGAGGTCGCAGGCATCGAAGGCGTTGCGGAGGTCTACTCGGTCTCGGGTGACTGGGACCTCATTGCGATCGTGCGCGTGGCGGAATGGGAGCGGATCGCCGAGGTGGTCGCTGAGCACCTCGCGCGTGTGCCCGGCATCGAGCGGACGAACACGCTGGTTGCGTTCCGCGTGTACTCGAAAGCGGATCTCGGTGCCGCGTTCGACATGTTCGAGTAGACCGGAGCGACCGGTCCAGGGAAGGGGAATGTTATGACGGCTGGGCGCCTGTTCGAGAACAAGCGGGTGCTGGTCTTCGGGCTGGCGAACGAGCGCAGCATCGCGTGGGGGATCACCCAGGCGATGCACGCGCAGGGCGCGAAGTTCGTCTTCACGTATGCAGGTGAGCCCATGGAGCGCCGCGTGCGCCCCCTTGCCGAGAGCGTCGGCGCAGAGCTGATCCTGCCCTGTGACGTGACGGATGACGCGCAGCTCGACGCCGTGTTCGAGGCGGTAGCGAAGCTGGAGGGCGGGCTGGACGCGGTCGTCCACTCCGTCGCGTACGCACCGCGCGAGGAGCTCGAGGGCGATTTCGTCACGACCACACGCGACGGCTTCCGCATCGCGATGGACGTCAGCGTCTACTCGCTCGTTGCCATTGCGAACCGCGCGGCACCGCTGCTCGAGCCGAACGGCGGGAGCATTGTCACGCTGTCGTATTACGGCGCGGAGAAGGTCGTGCCACATTACAACGTGATGGGCGTCGCGAAGGCGGCACTCGAGGCGTCGGTCCGCTACCTCGCGGCCGACCTGGGGCCGCGCGGCGTACGCGTGAATGCGATCAGTGCCGGCGCAATCAAGACGCTCGCATCGTCGGCGGTGAAGGGGATCCGTACGCTGATGGGGCACATCGAGGAGAAGACGCCGCTGCGCCGCAATGTCACGCAGGAAGAGGTCGGCAATGCGGCGGTGTTCCTCTGCAGCGAGCTGGGCAGCGGCGTGACGGGGGAAGTCATCTACGTCGACACCGGCTACCACGTCCTGGCGGTGTAGCGACGCGGAGTCTACTCGCGACGCTCGCCCGGCGGCACGTGCGTGGGCGGTACGATCGAGGCGTCCTCGCGCGGCTCATGCGCCTGGCGCTGCTCCTCGGAACGCGGCCGTGAAGGCAGCTTGCTGCGCTCGTAGTAGTCGCGCGCGATCTCGGCTGCGATGTCCTTGCCTCCGAGACCAAACGCAATGCCCGCCGCGAGTGCGGCCGCGCCGACGACGGCGATGAAGAAGACGAGCACGATGTCCTGCGCGATCTCGAGCTGGTCGAGCGCCATGAACGAGGCGAGCAGGATGATCGCCGCCTTTGCAACGCGCGCCAGGTTTCCGGCTGCGCGGAGTGATCCGGCGGACGCGAGGACGAGGTCCTTGACGAACTCACCGAGCAGCAGGCCGAGCACGAGGACGAGCACGGCCGAGATCACGCTCGGGATGTAGTTGAGCAGCTCGGCGAAGAGGGTGCTGATTGCTGCGATGCCGAGTGCGTTTGCGCCGAGCAGGATGACCAGGAGCATGACCGTCCAGAACGCGAGCTTCGCGATGACGGTCGAGGGGTCGAGGCTGGTGCCTGCGCGCTCGAGGGCTTCGGTTACACCGCCCTCGCGCATCCAGCGGTCAAAGCCGATGCGGTGCAGGGCCAGGTCGGTGCCGCGCTCGATCATCTTGGCGATCGCGAAGCCGACCATGAGAATGCCGAGGGCGGCCGCGAGGCGCGGCAGGAACCGCATGATCTCGGCGATGCCTTCGTTCAGCCGGTCTGTCAGGGAATCCTGCATGCGTGCGCGCATTCTCCGGGGTGGCAACCTGTGGAACGCTGCCGGGTTTCGCCAACGGACGCAAGGGGAGTAACGAATGCGCAGGTTCCGGGACGCTGAAGGGCGGGAGTGGGATGTCGTGCTGGGGCGGGAATCGTGGGGCTCGCTGCTCGCGCTGTTCGTGCCCGTGGGCGGCGGTGCCGTGATGCAGGCTCCGCTGCGCAGTGCAGGCTACGACTCCGCGCAGCACGAGCTCGATACGATGGACGAGGCCACGCTGCATGAGCTGCTGCGTGGCGCCACGGAGAAGGAAGGTTAGGGTCGAATGGTCACCTTTCAGGATGCGTCGGGACAGCGCTGGGTGGCGGGTGCCCGTGAGGAGGACACCCCGCGGCACCACGGACGCTGGTACATGATCCTGCACCCGGAGTCGGATCCACAGAACGTTCTTGCGCTGCCCGAGGTGCGCTGGCAGACCCGCGCAACCGCCGAGCGTACGCTCGAGACGATGTCCGTCTTCGAGCTGCGACGCCGCCTGGACATCGCGCGCCGCCGCGCGGCCCCGGCGTAGCCGTCGCACCGGCCGGGCCCGGCGGATGACCGGTCTCGGACGGACTGCAGGAAGGTTGGACATACACGTGGGGCACATGCAGCCGGATACGAGGCTCGGCGCACTGATGGCGGGCGAGTTCGAAGCGCTTGCCGGCGTATGCTACCTTAACACCGCGTCCAGCGGCATCCTTCCCAGGCGCAGCCGGATGGTGCTCGAGGAAGCGCTGCGGCGTCGCTCGGCGGGTCGGCTGACCGAGCAGGACTTCATGCCGTCGCTCTCCCGTGCACGGTCCGCCGCAGCACGGCTCCTCAACGCCGCCGTCGACGAGATCGCCCTCGTCCCGAACACCTCCGTGGGGCTCAACCTGGCGGCGAGCTTTCTGCTGCAGCGTCGCGCCGAGGGCGACGATCGGCCCACGATCGTCGTGAGCGACCGCGAGTTCCCCGCAAACGTCTACCCGTGGCTCGAGCTGGAGCGCGCCGGCTTCCGCGTCGAGCTGGTGCCGTGTGACGCGCTCGGACGACCTGACGAGGACGCGCTCGAAGCACGCATCGACCGCGACGACGTCGCGCTCCTCGCACTATCGGCGGTCCAGTTCTCGACCGGCTGGAGCGCCGACCTGGCCCGCCTCGGCGCGGTGTGCCGCCGCCGCGAGATCTTCTTCGCGGTCGATGCGATCCAGGCTGCCGGCGTCGTGCCCCTCGCGCCGCGCGCTGCCGATGTCGACCTCCTCGCCGCGGGCGGCCAGAAGTGGCTGTGTGCACCCTGGGGCACGGGCTTCACCTGGGTCCGCCGTGAGCACATTACGCGGCTCCGCCCGCTTCACCCGGGCTGGCTTGCATACTCCGCGTCCCAGGATTTCGCGACGCTGACCTCGTACGATCGGGACCTGCTCGATGACGCGCGCCGCTTCGAGGTCGGCTCGCTGCCGTTCCCGGAGATGCTGGCGTTCGCGCACTCGATCGAGGTGATCCTGGAGGCCGGCGTCGAGAACATCCGGGCACACGTGCGCGCGCTGCAGCAGCCGCTGATCGAATGGGCCGCCGACCGTGGCGTTCTTTCACTGCTCGACGATGCGCACGCCTCCGGCATCCTGTGCCTGCGCACGCGCGCGGCAGAGCATGCGTTCGCCGCGCTGCAGCAGGCGGGTGTGCAGTGCGCGACGCGTGAAGGCGTGCTGCGCATCTCCCCGCACCTCTACAATACGAGCGACGACATCGATCGTGTGATCGAGACGCTCGATCGCGTGATACCGGAATGAAGAAGGTCGAGACCATCATCGAGCGCATCCGCGCGGAGCACGTGCCCGATTTCCGCTCCGGGATCTTCGACGTCCGCGTCGAGACGCGTGACGGCCGGCTCGTGCTCTCCGGCGAGACGACGCATACGGATGCCGCAGAGCAGCTCCTCGCCGAGGCGGGGAAGGTCGTGAAGACCGGCATCGTCGACGAGATCGTGAGGTTGCCCGATCCCGCCCTCGGGGCCGGCGTGTACGGCGTCGTGCGCGCCGCGATCGTGCCCGTCTACCTCGAGCCGTCACTCCCGGCCGCGCAGATCTCGCAGCTCGTGCTCGGCATGCGGTTCGACCTGCTCGCGCGCCGCGGCGACTGGCTGCGCGTCCGCGCGGAGGATGGGTACCTCGGCTGGATTCACGACGGCTACGTGCGCCTCGGCGAGCGCGAGTGGGCAGAGCGCTGGGAGCGCGGCTCGTACGGCGAGCCGGTCGTCTCCCTCGGCGCCGAGCTCGTGGACGAGGAGGGCAACGCGCTCGCACGGCTGCCCTGGGGTGCGCGCGTGCTCCGTTTCGGCAGCACGTACGAGCTGCCCGACGGCCGGCGTGGGACGGTCGGCAGCGGGGAGGTCGTCGACGTCGATCGCCTGGCGGATCGCTTCCCGGCACGTGGTGACAGCATCGCGCGGACTGCGCGACGCTGGCACGGCACACCCTACCTCTGGGGCGGCGTCACGATGAGCGGTGCAGACTGCTCCGGCTTCGCCCAGGCTGTCATGTGGATGCACGGTATCGCACTGCCCCGCGACTCGGACCTGCAGGCGCGCATCGGCGTTCCGGTCGACCCCGGTGAGGACTTCAGTGCGGTCCGACCCGGCGACCTCCTGTTCTTCGCCGAACATTCCGCACGCGTATCACACGTCGCGATCTCGCTCGGCGGACCGCTGATCATTCACTCCGCCCTCGGCAACGGGGGAGTGGCAGTGAACACGATGACGGGGGAGCTCGACTTCGAGAGGCGACTGCGCCGGTTGTTTACCGAGGTGCGGCGGCTGCTGCCGGATTGAGCCGGATTCGCGCGGAAACGGAATGAGGCAACCGCGGAAGCGCGGAGGGGCCCGGATGATCGGTGCGCCGGCGAAGCTTCGTCCGTAGTCAGGCGGAAACGAAAAGGGTGTGCACCGCCTCCGGTCGCACACCCCGTCCAATGTTCGACGAGCACCTTCTGGCGGCGCCCTGCCGCGCCTCAGCGGTGAAACATCATCACTGGGGAAGGCGAATCGTCTTTCCCGGAATCAGCCTGCGCGGCTCCAGCCCCGGGTTCGCCGCGCGCAATGCACGGACCGTGAGCCCGTACTTCTTCGCGATTCCCTCGAAGGTGTCGCCGGGCTGGATCGTGTGCATCGCCGGCCGGTCCGTGGGCGGCGATGTCTCCGGTACCGTGGGCGGCGCGGCCTGCGGCACGTCCGTCGGCGTGGTCACCTGCGGCTCGGCAGACTGCATCGGCTGCTCGCGCGAGACGGTCTCGCCGATGACCGCCGGACGGTCGAATGCTGCCAGGCGCGCGCCGATGCCGTCCTCGATCCGCTTCGCCCTCCATGTCGACGGCACGTTGTTGGCGATGATCGAGAACGCGATGCGCTCGCCGTTGGCTGCACGCACGTAGCCCGACAGTGCCGAGACGTTGTTGATCGTGCCCGTCTTCGCGCGGAGGTTCCCCTCGGCCGCCGTGCGGTACATGCGGCGCAGGCCGCCGGGCGCGCCCGCCTCGGGCAGTGTCGACCAGAACGCCTGCCACATGGGAGAGTCGGCCATCGCGTCGAGCAGCTGGATGAAGCTGCGCGCGCTCGCGCGGTTCAGCACCGAGAGGCCCGAGCCGTCGTAGATCGAGAGCTGGTCGATCGAGCCCTGGTCGAGCTCCCGCTCGAGCATGGCCTGGACCGCGCGCGCACCACCCTCGACCGAGCCCGAGCCCGCCACCACGCGGCCCACCGTCCGCAGCGTCTGCTCGGCCATCATGTTGTGGCTCCGGTGATTGATGATGTGGAGGATCTCGATCAGCGGCGGCGACGTATGCACCGCGAGCACACGGAGCGGCGTCTCCTCGCGGAAGCCCGGGGCGAACACCGAGCGTCCCGTGACGGGCGACTCATCGGCTGATGTCACGCCACGCACGCTGCCGTCCACCGTGATGCCGCGCTCCTCGAGCTCGTAGCGGAACGCTGCGGCCGCGAGGCGCTCCGGATCCGAGACGACCACCGCCCGCACGACCGGCGAGGCGTTGCGCGCGATCTGTCCGCTCACGACCACCGGGCCGTCATAGGCCGAGCGCCGGATGCGAATCGTCGTGCGGCCGCTCGCGACGGTCGTCGCATTGTTCACCACGCCGAAGCCCTCACCGCCCGGCACCAGTGTGACCTCCGGCCGCCAGCCGGCCTGCGCCGCCGGCTTGACCTGAATCGTCGCCACGTTCTCCGCGTAGGACAGCGCGCTCGACGGCGCGGCATACGACGCGTTCATGTACGACGTCTGCCACCCCTCCGGCGTGCCGGGTCCCTCGAAGTAGGAGGCGTCACCGACGATGTCGCCGGTGACGCGGGTGATCCCGAGCGCGAGCAGCGTGTCCGCGAAGGCCTGCCAGACCGCGCGGCGCGAGCCGAAGCGGTCGGCCAGCGTCGGGTCGCCCGTGCCGTAAAGGACGAGATCGCCGTTCAAAACGCCGTTCTCGACGACGCCGTCGGTCATGAGGAAGGTGCCGTAGCGGAAGTCGGGCCCCAGGTAGTAGAGCGCCGCGGCCGTCGTGAACAGCTTCATGTTCGACGCAGGCGCGAGCGCCACGCCGGGGTTGTGCGCGTAGAGGGTATCGCCCCTCTCGAGCGACACCGCCATCACGCTCCAGGCCGCATCACGCCAGCCGGGCTCCCGGATCAGGCCGTCGATCTCGCTCCGGAGGGATGCCACCGCGGGGGCAACCGACGCGGCCGGTGCGGCCGCCACTGCCTGCCCGAGGTCCGCGGGCCCCGACGCCTCCTGCGTCGGCGCGTCGGCGAGGACGACGTCGGCGGGCGCATCGGGCGGCCCTGCCGTGGCCGCGCCCGCCACGGCGAGGCCGGTCAGGACCGTCAGGATCAGAGGTCTGCGAATGCCGCTCTTCATTCGAACTGGTTCACCATTTCCCCACGGTCAGAGGTGCAAGAGGAAGGCCATCCGCTGCCCGGGGAATGATCGTTGCATCACGCCATCTTCCGCCGTTGCCGAGCTACACCACGTTGCGGGCAGGCCTCGGAACGGGCGCGGCAGGTGTATGCCTCACGCGTCGCGATGCCTGTCACCGGCGCACGACTCACAGGGAAGAACTGACGGGGACGTCAGACGTTACCGCCTGATATCCTCGCGCGCAACGATGACGTTCACGATTGCGTACCGCTTCGCCCGATCGTGGGTTCCGCAGCGGGTCCCCCGGTCGTGGCGCCCGCACAGCATTGGTCAGCGCGGTAGCGCGGCACCGTAGCGGGCGCAGCGGGTACCAGCTCGGTCCGGGCGCGGCCGCCCAAGGCATCACACCAACTCCTCAGGAGCACGAATGTCCGAATCGCTGCGAGTGCTGATCGCTGACGACGAAGCCCTGCACAATCTCGCGCTGACGTCGCAGCTCGAGACGCTCGGCCACCAGGTCGTAGCGACAGCGAGCAACGGCCGCGAAGCCGTCGAGCTCGCGCGCCAGACGAAGCCCGACCTTGCCTTCCTCGACATCCGCATGCCGACGATGACCGGGCCCGAGGCCGCTCACGAGATCGCCAACGAGCGGGCGATCCCGATGATCATCCTCTCAGCCTACAGCGACGCGCGCACGGTCGACGAGGCAATCCGTGCACCCGTGTTCCACTACCTCGTCAAGCCGGTCGACCCCGACGACCTCGCCCCGGCGATCGCCGTCGCCAAGGCCCGCTTCGAGGAGTGGCTCGATGCGCGCCGGCAGAAGGAGATGCTGGAGCTGCGGCTCGAGGAGCGGAAGATCATCGAGCGCGCCAAGGGGCTGCTCATGGACTCCCGCGGCCTGTCCGAGAAGGAGGCCTACCGCTTCCTCCAGAAGACGAGCCAGGACAAGAACACGCCGATGGTCGAGCTGGCGCGCAAGCTCCTGCTCGCCGCTCCGTTGCTCCAGAAGGAGTAGTCGGTCCGCGTGAGCTCCACACAGGGGACACCCGCCGAGGCCGAACGGGACACAGCGTCGCAGCGCGACGCCGCGCACCGGAGGTCCGCCGAGCCGGCAACCATCCTCGTCGTGGACGACGAGCCGATGGCCCGCCAGATGTTCACCGACATGCTCGAGGCGAAGGGCTTCCGCGTCGTGTCGGTCGCGCGCGGGGAGGAGGTCTTCTCGTTCCTGCACGAGGTCGACCTCGTGCTGCTCGACGCGATGCTCCCCGGCCGTGACGGCTGGGCGATCTGCCAGGAGATCAAGCAGCGCCATGACCGGATGCTGCCCGTGATCATGGTCACGGCGCGCACCGCGCCGGAGGACGTCGTCCGCACCTTCGCGGTCGGTGCCGACGACTACGTCGCCAAGCCATTCCATGTGGCAGAGCTCACGGCGCGCATCGAGTCGCGACTGCGCGTGCACCGCGCCGAGGTCGCGCTGAAGAAGGCGGTCCAGCAGACATCCGAGCTGGCGAACCAGAACTACCAGCTCTACGAGGAAGCGCGCCGCACGGCGGAAGAGCGCTCACTGCTGCTGCGCGAGCTCGACCACCGAGTGCGCAACAACCTGTCCGTAATCATGGGCCTCGTGTCCATGGAGCGGAACCGCGTCCCGCCACGGCCACCTGAAGAGGCTCTCGCCAGCCTCGAGAACCGGCTGCGCTCGTTTCTCCTGGTGCACGAAGCGCTGCGTCGCCAGAACTACGACGGCGTGCCGGTACGCGAGATCTTCGAGCAGCTCGCGCAGCGCCTCCGCAATGCGTGGGACGCGGACCGACGCATCCGCCTTCACCTCGATGTCGAGCGTATCACGCTCGACGAGAAGCATGCGTTCGCCCTGGCACTCGTGCTCAACGAGCTGATCACGAATGCGCTGCGCCACGCGTTCCCCGGGGGCAGGGAAGGGCAGCTCACGATCGAGTTCCATCGAACGGACGGCACATGCCGCCTCGATGTGAGCGATGACGGTATCGGTATTGCCGCCGCCCAGCGCACTGCCGTCGTGGGCAGCGGCCGCTCGATCATTCACGCGCTCGTCAAGGACGAGCTGGGCGGCACGATCGACACACAGTCCTCGAGCGAGGGCACGCGCGTCCGGATCGAGTTCCCGGCCGCCTGACACCGAGGGACGCGCGGTCACGCCCGCAGACGTGACCGCGCATCACGTTTCGCCCCCCACTCTCAGTAGTCCTCGGCCCGCGCAAGCGGTCTGGCGTCGATCGTAGTGCGCTACCTGCGCGGGCGAATGCGCTGCCCGCGCACCGGCTCGCCGCGTTCGACCGGCTGGTCGTTCGCGAGGTAGTCCACGAAGAACGCCGGCATTCCTCGCGCAGCAGGACCGAACTCCGGTGCGTCCTGCAGGTGATAGTGAAGGTGCGGCTCCGACGTGTTCCCGCTGTTGCCGCACGCTGCGAGTGTATCGCCTGCCTCGACCGCATCACCCGCGCTCACCTGGACGGACCCGCTCTGCAGATGCGCGAGCAGCGAGTACTCCCCGTTGCCGTGATCGATGATGACGTGGTTGCCCGCGGGTGCCGCCGGTGTCATCTCGCCGGGCGGGTTGTCGGGCAGCGTATCGACGGCAACGGTGATCACGCCCGCGGCGGGAGCGAGTATCGGTCGGCCGAAGCAGTAGTAGTCCTCGTTCCGCGTGCCGTCACCGGTGTGGGTGCGTGCATCGCGGGCGATGACCAGGTCGTAGGCGAAGCGCTGGTTCGGATACACGACGTGGTAGTTCTGGTGCGGGTGCCGGCCGCCCCAGTACACCGTGAACTCGTCGTCGAAGGGGAGCCGCAGCGCAGTCTTCGTCTGGTAGTCGACGTAATCGCTCGGGGCCGGCTGCGGCGTCGGGCGCACACCCGCGGTGAGGATCGTGTCCCCGCGCCACGCCCATGAAATCGTCACCGTTCCATTCGGCTGACCCTCGAAGCGGGCGATCCGCGTGTAGAAGGCGGCACCCTGGAAGGCGACGACCTCCTCCACCTCCGTACCGGTTTCGTTACCGAGCGTCGACGCGACCTGCGTCGCAAAGGCCTGGATGCCGGCCTCGCCCCCCATCAGTCGCTGCAGCTCCGGCGAAAGGCGCGGGAACAGCGCCTGCGCGTCACCCGCGAACAGCTGGCGCGTGAGCCCGCGACCCTGCTCGATGAGCGCCATCGAATCCGGGGCCTGACCATCGACCGGCAGCGCCGCGGCTACCAGCAGTGCCAGGGCAGCGCCCACGCACCGCACGTTGCTGAACGTGTTCATGAAACGTCTCCGTCAGAGTCCATGTCGGTTCCTGTTTGAAGCTGGGCGCGCAGCCGGTCCAGCTCCTCGAGTGCCGGCAGCAGCTCCCTGCGCACCTCACGACGATTCAATGCAACGATGCCGGCGACCATCGCCGCGACGACCACGGTGTACGTCATTGTCAGCCACGTGACACCTGCCGAGCCCCCGACGATCAGCACGATCCCGACGCCGAGTGGAAGTCCGTACCACCAGAGGACCCGTTGCAGCAGGCGGATCTGAGCCTCCAGCATGGAGCGCTCGGCGTCGAGTGCTTCCGCCAGCGAGCGCGTGCGATGCGCAGGCTGACCCTCACGTCGCGCGCGACGCATCAGATACACGGCAAGCGCACTGCCCGCCATGAATACGAGGGCGCCGACGCGCGTCAGCCAGGGTCCGCTGATCAGGGGCAGAAGGAAGAACGCGCATACGATGCCAGCTGCGATCGCCTCGCGGCGGTCGCGCCTGCGGATCGTCGCCTCACGGTCGCGGGCACGCTCCTGCACGTGCGCGAGCAGCGCCGCGTCGCGCAGCTGGTCCACCCCCGTCTCCAGTCGATTCCATTCCATGCGCAGATCCTCGATGTTCACGCGGCCGCCTCCAGCCATTCACGAAGCTTCTTCTTTGCACGATGCAGCCGCACGCCCACGCTGCTGACGCTGATGCCGAGGATGTCCCCGATCTCGGCGTACGATCGGTCCTCGAGCAGCAGGAGGATCAGCGCACGGTCGATCGGTGGCAGGCATGCCACGGCGTCGTACAGCCGCTCTGCGGACTGCGCTCGCTCCACGTGCTCATCCGGTCGCGTCACGGACTGCGGGTGTGCCGCGTCACGGGCGAATGGCTCGCCGCGGCGTCGCACGTTGCGGCGTCGAACGGAATCCAGTGCGGTGTTGAGCGCGATCCGGTAGAGCCACGTGCCGGGGCTCGCCGCACCCGCGAAGGAAGGCATCGCCCGCCACAGCTCCAGCAGAATGTCCTGGTACAGATCCTCGCGTGCGTCCGCCCCGTCCGCATAGAGCCGGCAGACCCTGCGGATGCGCGCGTCGTACTGATGTACGAGCTGGAGATATTCGCTTTCCCGGTCGGTCACTGGGCTCGCCGCGAGGATCCGGCACCCGCCTCGTGCGGGTGCCACCGGAAGGATAGGTCGTGCGGCGCGGGCGTTTCTTACACCTGGTCCGACCCGGGCCGTGTCAGTACACGGCCAGGTACTGCTCGATCTCCCAGTCGTGGACCTGGACGAGGTACTCGCGCCACTCCTGGTTCTTGGCCGTCACGAAGTGCTGGAAGGCGTGCTCGCCCAGCGTCGCGCGCATGAACGAGCTCTTGCGCAGCAGGTCCAGCGCCTCGCCGAGATCGCGAGGCAGCTCCTGGATGCGGTAGCGTCGACGGTCCCGCACGGACAGGCGCCAGATGTTCTTGTCCACGGGCTCCGGTGGCTCGAGCCGGTTCCGTACACCGTCGAGACCCGCGGCGAGCTGCACGGCCAGCGCCAGATACGGATTCGCCGACGGGTCCGGCATGCGCACCTCCAGGCGTGTGCCCTTCCCGCGTCGCGCCGGAACCCGAACCATCGGCGAACGGTTCTGGTGTGACCATGCGACGTTGACCGGCGCCTCGTACCCGGAGACCAGTCGCTTGTAGCTGTTCACGAGCGGGTTCGTCACCGCGCAGAACGCACGCGCATGACGCAGCAGCCCTGCCACGTACCAGCGCATCACGTCCGACATCTCGCCGGGAGCATTCGGATCGTGGAACGCGTTCTCGCCGTCGCGGAATAGCGACTGGTGCGTGTGCATGCCCGAGCCGCTCTGCCCGAAGATGGGCTTGGGCATGAACGTGGCATGCAGGCCGTGCTGCAGTGCGATGTTGCGAACGACGAACTTGAACGTGGCGAGATCGTCTGCGGTCGTGAGTGCGTCGGCGTATTTGAAGTCGATCTCGTGCTGGCCCGGCGCGACCTCGTGGTGTCCCGCCTCCACCTCGAAGCCCATCATCTCCAGCACGTTGATGATGTCCCGCCGCGCAACCTCGCCGAGGTCGATGGGAGTCAGGTCGAAGTATCCGCCGGCGTCGTGCGTCGTGCGCGTGACGGAACCGTCCTCGGCACGCTGGAAGAGGAAGAACTCGGCCTCCACGCCGGCCATCATCTCGTAGCCGAGCGCACGCGCCTCCTGGATGTGCCGCTTCAGGATGAAGCGCGGGTCTCCCTCGAAGGGCTTGCCGTCCGCCGTGTAGACATCGCAGATGACGCGCGCGACCCGGTTGTCCGGGTCACCCCACGGCAGGATCACGAACGTCGAGTAGTCGGGACGCAGCATCATGTCCGACTCCTCGACGCGCACGAAGCCCTGGATCGATGAGCCGTCGAACATGATGTCGCCGTCGAGCGCCTTCTCGAATTGCGACGCAGGCACCTCGACGTTCTTGAGAACGCCCATGATGTCGATGAACTGCAGACGCAGGAACCTGACGTTGCGGCTGCGCAGCATCTCCAGCAGGTCGTCACGCGTCGCGCCGGTCGTACGCTCCGCGCCGCCCGAGGCCGGTCGGACCTTGTGCGCCGGCACGAGCTCCCGACGCGATGGCGCCTCGTCGTCGACGCGCGTACGTCGCTTTCCGCTCTTCGACATCACCCCTCCGTTGCGTGGCGCGACAGCGTAGCCGCAACCGTCACCGGGGGTCAAGCACGAAACGATTCCGGGAAGAAACGAAAACGCCGCGGCAATCGCCGCGGCGCAGGGGTTGGTCAGGCGGTCAGGCTCAGTGCGCGCAGTCCACGCAGCGACCGATTACCTCGAGGCGGAAACCCTCGACGCGGAACCCGTCCCGCGGCTCGACCGCGGCCAGGGCACGGGCGTCGACTTCGCCCGCGACGTCGATCACTGCGCCACACACCAGACAACGGGCGTGATGGTGCGGGTCCGTGCGTCCGTCGTAGCGCGCCGAGCCGTCGCCGTAGGTCAGCTTCGTCGCCAGCCCGCAGCCGACCAGCGTCTCGAGCGCCTTGTAGACCGTGGCGAGGGAGATGTCCGGAATCGTCCCGCGTACCGCGATGAAGACCTCGTCCGCCGTCGGATGCGTATCCGTCGACGCCAGGTATCGATAGACGGCGGCGCGCTGCTCCGTGAACCGCTGGCCACTGGCCTCCAGCGCTTCGCGCAACCGCTGCTCCGCACTCGCCTCCAGTGTGCTCGTGCTCCGCTCCACGGCTTCCGCTCGCATTCAGTGGTACAACAGCTAAGATTACCGGAAGGCGCTCTGCGCTGTCAATAGTAATTCTTGTCCTTCAAAGGCCGGATCTGATTGCCGGACAAGGAATTGGAACCGCCCGTCGTCGCGCTCCCGGCCGACCTGATGTTCGCCAGCCGGATCCGCGGCGTTGCAGGCGCCGCGGGCATACCCGTCGAACTCGTCAGCTCCCCGGCGGCACTGCGCTCGCGCGTCGAGCGGGACCCGCCCCGCCGCATCCTGATCGACCTTGATGCGCGCGGATGGGACCCGATCGCGCTCATCCGCGAGCTCCGGGCGGGGCCCGCCCCCACGACCGAGATCATCGCCTGGGTCTCACATGTTCGCGCCGACGCCATCCAGGCAGCTCGCGAGGCCGGCGCCGACCGCGTCCTCGCCCGCAGCGCGTTCTCCCGGCAGATACAGGAGTGGATCAGCCTGACGTCTTGATCCAACCGGTCGGACACGAGAAAACACCCCGTCGCGAGATCAGCAGGCGACGGGGCGCAATACGACAGTCAGACCGCAGCTCAGGCCGCGTCCGCCTCTTCCTTCAGCTTGCAGTCGAGGCAGTAGCGCGCGTGCGGGAGCGCATCGAGGCGCTCGAAATCGATGAGGTTGCCGCAGTTGTGGCAGAGCCCGAAGTGGTCCGGGTCCTTGTAGAGCCTGCGCAGCGCATCCTCCACGCGGTAGAGGTAGCGTCCCTCCTTGCTCGCGAAGAGAAGCATCTTCTCCCGCTCCATCGCATCCGTGCCCAGGTCGGCCATGTGATCCGAGTAGGAGTACATGTCCGAGTCCTGCTGATGGTCGGCGCTCGACCTCGCCATCTCGTCGAACTGGCCGAGTGAGCGGAGCGCACGATCACGCTCCCGCAGGAGTCGCTGCTGGAGATGCTCGATCTGCTTCTTCGTCAGCTTCTTCGCCATCGAGATACCGCTCCTGCTGCGGGGAAGTCGGAGAGGCTGCCCGGCAGGCCTCGCCGGACGCGTCCGCCACCGGACGCTGCGATAGCCTGCAAATATAATCGTTTCAGCGATTTGGGACAATCCCGACCCTCCGGCCGGAACTGGGGGCAGGACGCGTCAGGTGCTGAGCGCCTGGCGGGCGACGCTCCGGCCGTCGTCTGTGAGCAGAAGCCGGCCGCCCCTCCGGCGTATCAGCCTGCGCGCCTCCGCGTGGCGGAGGACCCGGTTCGCGAAGGGTGCGGGCCAGCGGAGGTGGTGGCGCAGGTGGGCCTCCCGTGACTCCTCGTCGGCCTCCGGGGTGCCCTCGTGCTGGAGGAGGTGGATTGTCAGCATGATGCCGGCGAAGGAGACCTGCTGGCGGCGCCGGCGAAGCGCGACAGGCACGAGGCCGCGCGCCGGCGCGAAGAGCAGAACGAGCACGAACATCACGCCCGCCATCGATGCCATCGAGCCTGCAATCGATGCATCGATCACCCACGCCAGCCAGAAGCCGGAGACGGCGCACAGCACCGCGAGGGCGACGCTGAGCAGCAGGACATTGCGCAGCGAGTCGGAGAGCAGGTACGCGGCGGCGGGCGGTGCGATCATGAGTGCAACGACGAGGATCGAGCCCACGGCGTCGAACGCGCCGACGGCGGTGATCGACACCAGCGTCATGAATGCGTAGTGGAGTGCGGCCGGCGCAAAGCCGAGCGCCGCCGCAAGCTGCGCGTCGAACGTCGACAGCTTCAGCTCCTTGTAGAAGAGCGCGATGAAGAGGACGTTGAGCAGCAGGACCCCACCCATGACGTAGAGCGTCCGTGGCCCCAGGTCCACGCCGCCGACCTCGAGGCGACGGAACGGCGCGAACGCGATCTCCCCGACCAGCACGGCATCGATGTCGAGGTGGACGTTGCCGGCGTAGCGGTTGATCAGGATCACGGCGATGCTGAAGAGGGCGGGGAAGACGAGCCCGATCGATGCGTCCTGTCGGACCAGTCGTGTTCGCACGAGTCCCTCGACGAGAGCGACAGTAACGACTCCGGTGAGAGCGGCCCCCAGCATGAGCACCGGTGAGTCGATGGTGCCCGTGTAGAGGAAGCCCAGCACGATTCCAAGCAGCACCGTGTGCGTGATGGCATCGCTCATCAGCGCCATTCGCCGGAGCACGAGGAACACGCCCGGCAGTGCGCACGTGATCGCAACGACCGCGGCCACGAGCTGCAGCTCGACTTCGACCCAGGTCATGCGTCTGCCACGGTTGCGCCGTCGACGATCCGCCCGCGGTTGCGGCGGTGTCTGATCCACCCCCAGACGAGTCCGCGGCGCGGGGCGAGGGTCATGGAAAGGAGCACCAGTGCGCTCGCCGCAAGCACTACACTCGGGCCGGCCGGCAGGTCGGGTGTGATCGCACTCGCGACCGAGCCGGTGACGCCGGCGCTGGCGCCGAACAGCGCGGCCCCGATGACCATCGTGCGCAGAGAATCCGTCCACTGGCGCGCTGCGACCGCCGGCGCCACGACCATGGCGCTCATCAGCACGACGCCCACCGTCTGCAGCCCGATCACGATCGCCAGCACGAGGAACGATGTCAGGAGGATGTCGACCACGTGCATGCGGTATCCGAGGGACACGCCGAATTCGCGGTCGAAGCTGAGCAGCTTGAATTCCTTCCAGAACACGAATACCGCGGCGAGCGCGATGCCGCCGAGCGCCACGAGCACGACGACGTCGCTCGCGAGCAGCGTTGCCGCCTGGCCGAACAGGAAGCGGTCCAGGCCCGCCTGCGCAGCATCGGGCTGCTGCTGCACGAATGTGAGCAGCACGAGGCCGAATCCGAAGAAGACGGAGAGCACAATGCCGAGAGCGGAGTCCTCCGGCAGCCGGGTGCGCGCGACGATCGTCATTACGAGCAGTGTGCCGAGCCAGCCCGCAATCGCGGCTCCGAGCACGAGCACGACCGGCGCCTTCGAACCCGTCAGCATGAAGGCGATGACGATGCCGGGCAGTGCCGCGTGCGAGATCGCGTCGCCCAGCAGGCTCTGCCGCCGCAGCACCGCGAACGACCCGAGCGCACCGCTCACGAGGCCGAGAACGCCGGCACCCAGTGCCACGGTGCGGACCGTGTAGTCAAACAGCAGGTCGTGGAAGATCTGCGGCATCGCTCAGCCCACGTTCGCGACGAGGCGATCGCTGCCGTTCCCATCGGTGAGGTACGGAACGCGGCCGCCGTACGTCGCACGCAGGTTCTCCTGTGTGAACACCTCGCTCACGGGTCCGGCGGCGATGCGGCGCACGTTCAGCAGCAGCACGTGATCGAAGTACTCCGGCACGGTCTGCAGCGCGTGGTGCACTGCCACGACCGTGTTGCCGCGCTCGCGCAGGTCCTGCAGCACGTCGACAATCGCGCGTTCCGTCTTCGCGTCCACGCCCTGGAACGGCTCGTCCATCAGGTAGACGCGGGCATCCTGCACCAGGGCACGGGCAAGGAACACCCGCTGCTGCTGTCCGCCCGACAGCTGGCTGATCTGGCGATGCGCGAGTTCGCGCATCCCGACCTTGTCCAGTGCGTCCAGTGCCGCGTCTCGCTCCGCGCGACCAACGCGACGCAGCCATCCGAGCCGACCGTAGGTGCCCATCGTGACAACGTCCAGCACCGACGTCGGGAAATCCCAGTCGACGGTTCCGCGCTGCGGCACGTATGCGACCAGCCGACGCTGCTCCGTGTACGGCCTGCCATGCACGAGCACACGACCCGCGACCGGCTTCACGAGGCCGAGGATCGCCTTGATCAGGGTCGTCTTGCCCGCACCGTTCGGCCCGACGATCGCCATCAGCACGCCCTGTGGGACCTCGAGATCGACGTCCCACAGCACCGGCTGCTCCCGGTATGCGACCGTCAGGTCGTTCACTTCGATCGCCGGCGTCCGGCTCATTCCGTTACCACCCCTCCGAGTGCCCGCACAATCGTGCTCACGTTGTGCCGCACCATGCCGATGTACGTGCCCTCCGGCGTGCCCGCGGTGCCGAGCGCATCCGAGAACAGCTCGCCGCCGATTGCGACCCTGTGGCCACGCGCAGCGACCGCAGCCTGTACCGCTTCCACCGTGCGGCGCGGTATCGACGACTCGACGAAGATCGCCGGGATGCGCAGTCGCGCGATCTCGTCAGCCAGCCGCTGCACGTCGCGCGTGCCCGCTTCCGTTGCGGTGCTGATCCCCTGCAGGCCGATCACGCGGAAGCCGTAGGCACGACCGAAGTACGAGAACGCGTCGTGCGCCGTTACCAGCACCCGACGCTCCTCGGGCAGCGTACCGACCTGCGTGTGCACCCAGTCATCGAGCTCCCGCAGCTCCGCGAGCAGCACGCCCGCATTGCGCGCGTACTCGGCGGCATGGGCCGGGTCGTACGCGCTCAGCGTACGCTCGACCGCCTCCACTGCGTACATCCACAGCTCGACGTCGAACCAGACATGCGGATCCCATGTGCCCGCGTAACCAGACGGGCGCAGCAGCAGCGCGCGCGGGATCGAGTCCGTCACCGCAACACTCGTGGTGCGCGACGACATCTCCTCGAGCACTTCGCCCATCGCCGCCTCGAGGTGGAGCCCGCCGTAGAAGATGATCTGCGCTTCCGTCAGCTTGCGGACATCGCCAGCCCGCGCCTTGTAGAGGTGCGGGTCCACACCAGGGCCCATCAGCCCCTGCACGTGCACGTGCTCGCCCCCCACGCGCTCCGTGATGTCCGTGATCATTCCGATCGTCGTGACGATCCGGATCCGTCCGTCGTCCGGCATGCCGCCGCGCCCCGCACAGGCGCCGAGAAGCACGAGCAGCGAGACGCACAGCAGACTGCGTAGCCGTCGGAGATCACCCACCATCGCGTCCGTCGATCCGCTCCACCTGCAGCGCGCGCGACAGCTCCGCACCGATCACGTGCTCGGTGTCACCGATCACCACGGTCAGCGGCCCGTTGAACGGAGCACGCCGCACCACCCTCAGCTCCGCTCCAGGTCGCAGATCCAGCTCGGCGAGGTAGCGGAGCGCATCGGGATCCTCGTCAGGGACCCGTCGCAGTACCGCCGTGGCACCCGTCTCGAGCTCCCACAGCGAGGGGTATTGCCGATCCTCGAACGCGACACCCGGCTCCGGAATCGGAGCACCATGCGGATCCTCGGCCGGGTCACCCAGCACCGCAGCCATCCGCTCGATCAGCCGGTCCGAAACCGCATGCTCGAGGCGCTCCGCTTCCTCGTGCACCTCGTCCCAGCCGTAGCCCAGCACCTGCACGAGGAACAGCTCCAGCACCCGGTGCCGACGAATCAGCCGGATCGCCTCCGCTTCACCGGTGCCGGTCAGGCGCGCGCCGTAATACGGCACGTGCTCCACCAGCCCCCGGCTCGCCAGACGCTTCAGCATCCCGGTCACCGACCCCGCCGCCACCCCGAGCCGTTCCGCGATCAGCGACGTCGCCGCCGCCTCACCGCCCACGTTCAGCTCGTGGATCGCCTTGAGGTAATCCTGGACGGCGGTCGTCTCGCCGGATGGTTTAGTCTCAGTCATCCTCCAAGTTTAGGGCAGACTAAAACAACAGTCAATGACACTGGCCGATGACACTGCATCGAGAGCGCGCTGGCGCGAGCCGACGTCATACTGGAAGCTGTGGAGGGACCAGGTGGGACGTGATCGCGCGGATCCATGCCCCGGGCCCGGGCTCCGGGCGCGGCCTGCTGCCGCCTTTCCTGCGAGGTTTGTATCCGTACCGACCCCCCGAATAGATTGCGCGCAGAGTGCAGGTCTGCCCCGGACAAGGAGAAGACGCATGGCAAGCACGGAGAAGACGCTGGAGGCGTTGCTTCGCGAGGACCGGCGGTTCGAGCCCTCACCGGAGTTCCGGGCGGCTGCGAACGCGAACGATCCGGCGATCTACGAGCGTGCGGCCGCGGACCCGGAGGCGTTCTGGGCGGAGTGGGCCTCGAAGCTGGAGTGGTTCGAGCCCTGGCAGCGGGTGCTGGAGTGGACGCCGCCCCACGCGAAGTGGTTCGTGGGCGGGAAGCTGAACGCGGCGTACAACTGCCTGGACCGGCATCTGACCGGCGCCCGTCGGACGAAGGCGGCGCTCATCTGGGAGGGCGAGCCGGGCGACACCCGTACGTACACGTACTGGGACCTGCACCGCGAGGTCGGGAAGTTCGCGAACGTGCTGAAGTCGCTGGGCGTGACGAAGGGAGATCGTGTCGGGATCTACCTGCCGATGATCCCCGAGGCGGTGATCGCGATGCTCGCGTGCGCACGTATCGGTGCTGCACACAGCGTCGTCTTCGGCGGCTTCTCGGCCGAGAGCGTGCGCGACCGGATGAATGATGCGCAGGCGAAGGTGCTCGTGACGGCGGACGGTGGTTTCCGCCGGGGCCGAGTCGTTCAGCTGAAGGAGGCGGCGGATCGGGCGCTGGAGGAGTCCCCGTCGGTTGAGAACGTGATCGTGGTACGCCGAGGTGCGGGCCTTCATGCGCCGGTGCACATGAAGGAGGGGCGGGACCACTGGTGGGACGACCTGATGCAGAACGCGTCCGCCTCGTGTCCCGCCGAGCCGATGGATGCGGAGGATCTTCTCTACATCCTGTACACGTCTGGCACCACCGGGAAGCCGAAGGGTGTGGTACACACCACGGGTGGCTACCTGACTCACGTGACTGCCACGACGGAGCTCGTCTTCGACATCAAGGACGACGACGTGTACTGGTGCACGGCGGACGTGGGCTGGGTGACGGGACACAGCTACATCGTGTACGGCCCGCTCGCGGTGGGCGCGAGCGTACTCATGTATGAGGGCGCCCCCGACTGGCCGGACCGCGGGCGGTTCTGGGATATCGTTCAGAAGTACGGCGTCACGATCCTGTATACCGCGCCGACGGCGATCCGGGCGTTCATGCGGTGGGGCACGGAATGGCCGGCAAAGTACGACCTGTCTACGCTGCGCCTGCTGGGGTCGGTCGGTGAGCCGATCAACCCCGAGGCGTGGGTCTGGTACCAGGAGAACATCGGCGGCGCTCGCACACCGGTCGTCGACACGTGGTGGCAGACGGAGACGGGCGGGATCATGATCACGCCGCTGCCCGGCATCACGGCGACGAAGCCGGGCAGCGCGACGGTGCCCTTCCCGGGAATCGAGGCGGAGGTACTGTCCGCCGACGGCGAGCCTGCGACCGCGGGCTACCTCGCCATCACGAAACCGTGGCCCGGCATGCTTCGCACGGTCTGGGGCGACGACGAGCGCTTCCGTGACACCTACTGGTCACACTGGGGCGGCCGATTCTACTTCCCGGGTGACGGCGCGAAGCGCGACGAGGACGGGTACTTCTGGATTCTGGGCCGGGTCGATGACGTGCTCAACGTCGCAGGTCACCGTATCGGCACGATGGAGGTCGAGAGCGCGCTCGTGGATCACCCGGCAGTCGCGGAAGCCGCAGTCGTCGGTCGAGTCGACGAGCTGAAGGGCCAGGCGCTCGCAGCGTTCGTCACCGTGAAGGAGGGCATCAAGCCGACCGACCTGCTGCGGCAGGATCTCAGGCAGCACGTCGCCGACAAGATCGGCGCGATCGCGCGGCCGGACGACATCCTGTTCGCTGCGGACCTGCCGAAGACGCGCTCCGGCAAGATCATGCGCCGGCTGCTCCGCGACATCGCCGAAGGTCGCGCACTCGGAGACACGACGACACTGGCGGATCCGGCAGTCGTTGCGAAGCTGAAGGCCGAGTACGAGGACAAGGAAGCGTGAACGAAGGAGGGCGCTGTCGATCGACAGCGCCCCTTTTTTCAGGCCGGGTCGGCGAGCGGGTCGCGTGTCGCGGGGTGCTGCGGCCGCTCCTCCACTGGCGGCTTCTCGAGCTTCGGCACGGCCGGGATCCCGAGTGCGACCTTGCCGGATTCGATGTCCTTCGTCGCTACGCCCATCGTGCCGATCATCGAGTCCGCCTGCATCCGCACACCGGCGAGAATCACGGCGTGGTAGGTGACACGAACGCCGTCCTCGAGGTACACGGGTCTGCACTCGACGTCACGCTGATCGGCAAGCGCGTGCGTGTGTGTGTAGACGTTCGCGTAGTCGGCGATCGACACGCCGTTGCCGAGCACGATCGGCGCGCGGTCGTCGAGCAGCACGTGCCGGTGCACGACGACGTTGTCGCCGACTTCCATGTTGTAGCCGAAGGAGAACTTCACGAACTGGAAGCACTTGAAGTTCTTTCCGCAGCGACGGAAGACGTGGCGGGCGAGGATTCGGCGGAACCGTACGCCGATGTGGATGTTCTCGCCCAGCGGGCTCTTGTCGAACATCTCCCAGAGCCAGAGCAGCGGCTTGACCCTGGCGAACGCCTCGACATCGATGTCCGCGTAGTACTCGGGCTCGAGTGTGACATTCCGCGGATCGAGCTGCATGAGCGCGATCCGCGCGGCCGGCCGCAGTGTTGCGGGATCGGCTCCTGCCAGGCCGGGGTAGTAGAGGTCTGTCAGGATCTCCCGGCACAGCTCGTTGCGATCCGTGGCCGGATCCGCAAGCCGGGCCTCGATCGTGCGGAGCCATTCGTCGTATGCGGCGAGCGTTGCATCCGGCAACGCGACGTCCCTGAGTGGCAGAAAGGCCATACGTACCGTGGTTGGGTTCAGCGGCGTTCCCGGTGCGAGGTCCGGATGCAGAAGCTAGGCGCAGACAGCAGGCGCCTGCAACCACGAGCCGGGGTAGAGCGTACGGCAACCCACGGACCCACATCTGGTTTGCCGCATCCTGGAGAGGAGCATGCACGACATTCTTCGTGAGCGCATCATGCGCAAGCTCGAGGTCCTGCCCGAGGCGCAGGTCTACCAGGTTCTGGATTTCATCGAGTTCCTGGAGGGGCGCTACGCGGCCGAGCAGGCCCGCAGGCCCGACGGCCTGCAGCGCTTCGCCGAGCGGCTGGAAGACAGCATGCGGGTTCGCAACGTGGCCCCGAAGGTGATCGCGGGCACCGTCGGCGTGATCGGTTCCGCCAGAAAGGTGATCCAGGACGTGACCGGCGTGGGCCGCGAGTTCCTCGACGCAGCGCTCCAGCCTCCTGCCTCGAGCAAGCCGGCGCCCCCCGCGCGCACGACGCCGGAGCGCACACTCCTGCGCGAGACGAACCCTCGGCCGCCGCAGCCGCCGACGAACGGCGGCGAGCAGAGGTGAGCGACCGAGTGCGCCTTCCGAGGAAGCAGCGTGCGCGGCGGACGGTCCGTCGCCTGGTCCGCCAGATCCCGCGCATGCTCGTGCTCATCGCACGCCTGCTGCGCGACGGTCGCGTTCCCGTCATCGACAAGGCGATCTTCGCCGCGGTTCTCGCCTACATCGTGGCGCCGGTCGACCTCATGCCCGACTTTCTCGTCGGCATCGGGTTCGCCGATGACCTCTACCTGCTCGGCCTCGCCCTGAACCGCCTCTTCGCCGGCGCGGGTGGCAAGGTGCTGCTCGAGAGCTGGGACGGCGACCCGCGCGACCTCGAGCTGCTCGTCGAGGGCGTCGACGACATCGGTACCATCCTCCCGGGCCCGGTACGTGGTGAGCTCGAGAACACCCTGCGGCGTGTGCGCCGTCGTGCGCGGCTCAAGCTCGGGCGGAACGTGGGAGAAGCGTAGGGCCGGGTTGACGGCCACCGGGGGCGCGGATAGCTTCCCCCATGGCAAGACCGAACGACATTGACTGCTGCCATCTGACGCCCGCGGGCCAGCGCATCCAGGATGCGACCGGCCGGCGGGCTTTGCGCATCTACCCCTTCGAGCACGATGACTGAGCCCCGGCACGCCTCCATGCAGGACCGCTTCTTTGGCGAAGGACTGACCTTCGACGACGTACTGCTGCTGCCCGCGCATTCCGAGACACACCCCAGCCAGACCGACGTTTCGACGCAGCTCACGGCCCGCATCCGCCTGTCCATCCCGCTGGTGGCTGCCGCGATGGACACGGTGACGGAGTCGCGGATGGCGATCGCGATCGCTCGCGAGGGCGGCATCGGCATCATCCACAAGAATATGCCGATCGAGCGACACGCGGCGGAGGTGGACCGCGTGAAGCGCTCCGAGAGCGGGATGATCCTGAATCCGATTACGCTGCAGCCGGATCGCCCGTTGCGTGATGCGCATCGACTGATGGAGCAGTTCTCGATCAGTGGTGTCCCCATCGTCGACGACGACGGCCGACTGCTCGGCATCGTGACCAACCGGGACCTGCAGTTCGAGACGGAGACCAGCCGGCCCATCCGTGACGTGATGACGCGCGAGAACCTGATCACTGCGCCCGTCGGCACGTCGCTGGAGGAGGCGGAGCAGATCCTCCATCGCAACCGCATCGAGAAGCTGCCGGTCGTCGACGAAGCCGGTCGGCTGCGGGGCCTCATCACGGTGAAGGACATCTTCAAGCGTCGGCAGTACCCGAACGCAGCGAAGGACGAGCACGGGCGACTGCGCGTGGGAGCCGCGATCGGAACGAGTGCACGCGACCTCGACCGCGCCGCGGAGCTCGTGCAGGCAGGTGTCGACGTGCTCGTGATCGACACGGCGCACGGTCACTCGGCGGGCGTGCTCCGCGCGCTCGAGCTCGTGCGGTCCAAGTTTCCGGAGACGCAGATCATCGCCGGCAACATCGGGACGGCAGAAGGTGCCAGGGCGCTCGCAGAGCGCGGTGCCGATGCGGTCAAGGTCGGAATCGGCCCGGGCAGCATCTGCACCACGCGCGTCGTTACCGGAATCGGCGTCCCGCAGTTCACGGCGATCATGGAAGCGGTCAAGGGCGTCGACGATCGCGTGCCTGTCATCGCCGACGGCGGAATCCGTTACTCCGGCGACATCGTGAAGGCCATCGCAGCGGGGGCGTCGACCGTGATGATGGGCTCCCTGCTCGCAGGCACCGAGGAAAGCCCGGGTGAGAGCTTCCTCCTCGAAGGCCGTCGCTACAAGACCGTGCGCGGCATGGGTTCACTCTCGGCGATGGAGCAGGGCAGCGCAGACCGCTACTTCCAGGCTGAGACGCGGGAGACTCGCAAGCTCGTACCCGAGGGCATCGAGGGCCGGGTTCCCTACAAGGGTGCTGTCTCGGATGTCCTCTACCAGCTCGTCGGCGGGCTGCGCAGCGGCATGGGGTACGTCGGCTGCGCCGATATCAGCGAGCTGCGCACGAAGCCACGCTTCATCCGCATCACCACCGGCGGGCTGCGCGAGTCACACCCGCACGACGTGGCCATCACGCGCGAGGCCCCGAACTACCATCTGTAACGCTCCGGCCACTCACACGGGGGCGGCGGCCACAATCGCTCCGCCGCTCCGGGCCCGGACGTCTCCAGGGCCGGCCGCGTCCGGCCGGGCATGGCCCGACCGGACCGAGCCCCGCTTCGATGCGGCCGAGGGGCTCCAGACGCAGCTTTTTTCGCTTGACACCGCGGCGATACGTCGCATACCTTCGCAATATTCCCGTCTTCCTCCCCCTGTCTGACACAGCTGTTTTTCGAGTGAGCTGACGCCGATGTGGACCGACGCAGGCCTCCATGAGCGGCTCCGGGAGATTCCCGGCGTCGAAGACGTCGTGCCTACCGCCGAAGGCGCGCTGTGGCTCGTTTGCTCTCCCGACGCCCGACGCACGGCCGTCGAGCCCGCCGCCCGTACCGCGCTCGCGGACGCGGGCGTCGCAGCCGTACCGATTGAATGCGTGATCCGTGCGTCCACCCTGCAGCGCGAGCGCGTACGGTTCGATCGCATCGAGCGCGTCGAGGAGAGGGACAACCAGATCCACATCAAGGTCTGTCTCGAATGGGGCGGTGCAATCCACGAGGGCAGCGCCACCGGTGAGCGGGGTCTCGCGATCGAGATCCGAACGGCTGCAACCGCAACGATCGCCGCACTCGAGAAGGCGCTGGGCAGCTCACTCGATGTACGGCTGATCGGCGTCAAGCAGGTTCGCGCGTTCGACGCCGAGCTCATCGTCGTCTCGGTGACGCGCAACACGGATCGGCAGAAGCTCGTCGGCATCGTCGTCATGGGGGAAGACCCGCGACGCGCAGCCGCGCTGGCCGTGCTGAATGCGCTCAATCGCACCCTCGGAAACCTGCTCCTGAGGACATAGCGCCTCGGCGCGTACGCCTCCGTCGCATCGGCAGGGAGCCGTTCGCCGCCGGCCCATCCCGGGTGCGAGCCCGAGAGCCACAACCGCATGATAGAGAGGTCAGGGTCGGCGCTCCCGCGCCATCCACCTCCCCCTCGCCGAACATCCGTGGTCGATGTCCCACACGCGTAGGTGCCAGTGGCCACGTTCGAATGATCCAGGCGTGATTGAATGTCGTAGCTGACCCCATTCAAGCGTCCTCGCCTTCTGCCGCTGAAATGTCGGTTTCTGACTCTAACGCCATGAAAAACATAGAGTTACGGGTTGCGCTCCCGGCTGGCTGCCGGTACCTTGGAAGGGTATCCGAAACAACCTGACTGGAAGCACGGCAGTTGCCATGGAGTCGTGTGTCCGGATGCCGGACCGGAAGGGAGGTCCATGGTGAAGCGACGCGAGTGGAAGATGCTGTTGATCGGCGGGGCGGCGCTGTCCGCGACGCTGTTGACGGCATGGTCGATACGGCTCGAGCCGCCGGTGGAGCCCGCGCCGATGGACGAGGTGCTTGCGGAAGTGGATGCGGTGTCGGATGACGTGGTCACGTGGGACATCACGGTCACGCGCAACGAGCGCGTAGACGACTGGATCGATTTCCTGACGGGCCGCAATCGAGACCGCACGAAGCTGTGGCTCGAGCGATCCGGTCGGTATGGTCCGATGATCCGGGCAGAGTTGCGCAAGCGCGGCATGCCTGAAGACCTCCTGTACCTCGCGCTGATCGAGAGCGGGTTCTCGCCGAAGGCGTACTCGAGTGCTGCTGCCTCCGGCATCTGGCAGTTCATTGCGGAGACCGGGCAGCGCTACGGCCTGGAGGTGAACGGGGTGGTGGACGAGCGTCGCGACCCGATCAAGTCGACGAATGCGGCGCTCGACTACCTGCAGGATCTGTATGACCGGTTCGGCAGCTGGTACCTGGCCGCCGCATCGTACAACACGGGCGAAAACCGTGTCGGTCGGATCATGCGCGAGATGTTCGGCACGGAGCGTGGCACAGACGAGCACTTCTGGAAGATCGCACCGCGCCTCCCGCGTGAGACGAGGGATTACGTTCCGCTCATGCTCGCGGCGGGTCACATTGCGAAGGAACCGGAGAAGTACGGGTTCACGGACCTGGTCTACCAGGAGCCGCTCGATTACGACGTGACGTGGGTGCCGGGCGCGGTGAGCCTCGATGCGATTGCGCGCGCCGTGGCAATGCCGGTGGATTCGATCGCTGACCTGAACACGCACCTCGTTGCGGGGGTGACGCCGGAGGGGCGTGCCTGGCCGGTGCGCCTGCCGAGCGGGACGGCGGAGCAGTTCGCGATGAACTTCCCGCGCATCTTCCGTGAGGTCCGCGCCGAGGCTGCGCACCAGCAGGCCACGCTCGCCAGTGCGGCGACGCACCGTGTCATGCGAGGCGAGACGCTGAGTCACATCGCCCGACGCTATGGCGTGTCCGTCCTCGCGCTGCAGCAGGCGAACGGTAACATCTCGCCGCGCCGACTCCAGGTCGGGCAGGTGCTGCGGGTGCCGGGCGGGACCGCATCCTCCGCATCGACTGCGCTCGCGTCGCAGGGCGACGCCGGTGCGCGCTTTCACCAGGTTCGTCGTGGAGAGAGCCTCTGGACGATTGCGCGTCGCTATGACGTGACGATGAACCAGCTTCGTGCCTGGAACAACCTGAGTGGCCGCAGCGTGATTCATCCCGGGCAGAAGCTGCGTGTGACCGCGTGACTCGTCGTTCGCGGGCTCACCCTGACACAACGGGTGTGTGCCTGCTGATCGAGCTCAAGCATGAGTGCCCGCGAGGCGCGTCAGCATGATGCTGGCGCGCCTCGTGCGTTGCGGGTTCAGGAACCGCATCGGGGAGCTTGCCATGCACTGGGTCAGAGTCACGAATCCGCAGTATGAGCAGTCGCGGCACTACGCCGGGCAGGTAGGCGAGGTCGTGGGCCGGTGGGGGCCGGAGAACAGCGCGGCGGCGCGTGAAGGGTACCTCGTCGAGTTCGGCGACGGCGAGATCGTCGGGATCGCGGCGGACGAGGTTCAGGAGGTCGAGGATCCGGCCCTACCGCCGCGTGAGCGGCCGCGTCGCTGCGACTGAAGAAAGACGGGCCGCGAGGTGTGCTCGCGGCCCCGTCGAATGTATCAGCGCCCGGCGCGTCACTCGCTCTGGCGCCCCAGCACCTTGCTCGCGTACCCGTTGCTCGGGTCACCCCCACCGCGCAGGATCTCGTCCACGCGCCCGGGACCGCGGTTGTAGGCAAGCAGCGCAAGCCTCAGGTCTCCCTTGTACTGACGGAGCATCTCGTTCAGGTAGCGGAAGCCCAGTCGCAGGTTCGTATCGCGGTCGAAGAGCTGCGCGCGTTCGATACCGGGCTGGAGGATCTGGGCCGTTGACGGCATGACCTGCGTGAGGCCGACGGCGCCCATCGAGCTGACGGCGCGGCTGCGGAACTCGCTTTCAACGCGCACCAGCGAAAACGCGAGTGCAGGGTCGATGCCTTCGGCGCGCGCTGCATCGTAGATCGCAGCGGCGAGGTCCGCGGGAATGTCGTACTTGTCCGAGTAGCGAACGATCGCCTGCAGCCGCTTCATCTCGAGCCGTGCGAGGGCGAGCTCGCCCTCGCGTGCCTGCAGCGTGCTCTCCAGTCGCCCGAGCTGACCGCGGAGCTGCGCGTTCGCGATGGCGCTGTCGGGGCCTGCCGCAACTGCGGCGCCGGCAACGAACGCGATCGCACCAATCGCGATCACCTTCGCCGAGACGCGTACCGCCTTCCAGGCGCGGCTGCGGAAGCGCTGCGCCGTCGTGACGGTACCATGCTCCCACTGGTGAAGCGTGGAAGCGCGCCGGTCGTTGCTGCCATCATACTCCCAGCGCCAGAAGCCACCGGGCATCATGCAGTCTCTCCGTTGTTCTGCGTCGACCAGTCACCGCTCCTGCCACCGCTCTTCCCGGTCACATGCACATCCTCGATGCGCATCGTCCGGTCGACTGCCTTCAACATGTCGTAGGCAGTCAGCAACGCGACTGAAACGGCGGTCAACGCCTCCATCTCGACACCGGTGCGACCGTGAACGCGCACTGTCGCCCGTGCCCTCACACCGGGCAGGCCTGCATCGGGCTCGACATCGACCGATACATGGCTGAGCGGCAGCGGATGACAGAGCGGAATCAGGTCCGCCGTCCGTTTCGCTGCCTGGATCCCGGCTATCCGGGCGACCACGAGCGGGTCGCCCTTCGGTGTCCGCCCTGACTGCAGGGCGTCGAATGCGTCCTGCGACATCCGGAGCGCACCGGTAGCAGTAGCGCGGCGGTCCGTTTCCGCCTTCGCGCCGGTATCGACCATCGTCGGTCGGCCTGCCTCGTCCAGGTGCGTCAGCTCGTGCGGCGTGGAGTCTCCGGACGGAGTCCGGGCCGCGCTCCGGGGCATGCTCACGGGCAGAATTTTAGCGCCTGCCCGCCCGCCCGGGTAGGATTTTCTCGTATGTCGTTGTGGCGTAAAAGCCTACGATCGGGTCGCGACGGGCCGAAGCAGCCGGAGCGTGCGCAGGAGGTCGGCCAGGACGAGCTGGGGATTCACGTTGCCCTGCGCCAGGTCCATCGCCGTTTCGACCGCGGCGATCGCCTCCGCGGCCCGGTTCCCGACAATTCCGGGGTCCGCGTTCGCGCGCAGCCAGTCGATGGCATCGACGTTGATCACGAGGTCCGCGGCGCCACTCGCAACGGCCGCCAGGTCCCGGATCCAGCGCGCGAGCTGCTCGAGCACGTCGCTGAAGGCGCCGCGTGCGCCGGCCGGTGACTGGCGATGCGCCGCCTGCAGCCGGGCCGCCTCGTTGTTGGCCAGCGCCGCGGCAAGAAGCTCCCGCGCCTGCTGCCGCAGCTCCTCGAGTGCGCCATCGGCGCCGTACCCGAGTGCGCGACCAATGCTGCCCTCCGCGATGCGGGCCCGAGTGCGCGCGTCCTCCGCGGAAATGCCGGCATACTCCTCGAGAAACGCAGCCACCTCCGACTCCGGGAGCGCGCGCAGTCGCACGCCCAGCGTGCGCGAGCGGATGGTTGGCAGCAGTGCGTCGGGGTCCGATGCGGTCAGGATGATCGTCGTGTCCGCCGGCGGCTCCTCGAGGATCTTGAGCAGGGCGTTGGCCGCCTCCGGACTCGACTCCTGCGGAACGAGCCGCTCCGCCTGGCCGATGACGAACACCTTCCGCGTGCTCATCGCGGGACGCGCGGTCACGAGCCGGCGGAGTGTCTGAACCTGGGCGAGGAAGATGCCGGTCGGCTCGCCGGGGGCGGGGGCACGCAGAGGCTGCGTGCGCCGCGTCTCGATCTCCGCGGCGCGCGCATCCTCGAGGGCATCCTGCAACCGGTCTGCGCTGGCACCCCTGGGGCGCACGAGCGGAAAGAACCAGTGCAGGTCGGGATGCTCGAGCCGCAGTACCATCCGACAGGGCTGACACTCGCCACAGGGGCCGTCCGCGTCCGGCTGCAGGCAGAGCAGGAGCTGACCGAGCCAGAGGGCCAGCCGCTGCTTGCCCACGCCGGGCGGCCCATGGACGAGCAGCGACGTCGCCAGCTCGCCCGCCTGGAACGCGCGCAGCAGGCCCTGCCTGGTGTCCTCGTGCCCCTGCACGGGTAGCAGCGCCGGGCGCGTCATCACACGTCCTCCGGTGTGATCGGGCAGCGACTTGGTGAGGGTGTGGCCGAATGCTGATGACAGACGTGATGCATCGTACTGCGAAGGCTCATGAACCTGCGCGCTCCCGCAGCCAGCGCAGGGGATCGACGGCTTCCGGCACTCCGGTTCGCACGGGTGCGCGCACCTGGAACTCGATGTGCGGGCCCTCCGGCGTCTGCTCCCCGCCGACCGTGCCGATGGTCTGCCCTGCGGCGATCGTCTGGCCCTCCGTAACTTCGATTCGGGCGAGATAGAGGTACAGCGTGTAGTAGCCGCCGCCGTGACTCACCATCACGGTCGGGCCGTACCCCTCGAAGGGGCGTGCAAGCACGACGGTGCCCGCCTCGACTGCGCGCACGGGCGTGCCCGCGGCGGTCGCGATGCCGATGCCCTGGTTGCGCAGCACGACGCCGTTGGGGCGACGTTCCGGACCGAAGCGGTAGATGATGCGACCGTCTACCGGCCATGCGAGTGTCCCGAGGTCGCGCGTACTGATCGATCCGGGCGCATCTGCTGCCGGCGCAGTCACGCCCGCGCCGCGCGCCCGGTTGGCAGCGGCACGCTCCCGCTCGATGCGCTCGCGCTCGAGGCGCGCAATCAGTGACGTCATCGCGCGCTCATCCTCAGCCAGCCGCTCGAGCCTGCTCTCCGTTCGCGTTTGCGCATTGCGATACTGCCGCAGTGCTGCTTCCCTCTGTTGCTCGAGCCGCTCCAGCTCCGCGACCTCGGTCTCCTTCTGCGCCCGGAGCAGCTCGATCTGCTGCATCGTTTCCTGCAGCGCCCGGTTCTGCGCGACAAGCGACCTCTCGAGGTTGCGCACCTCGTCGATCATCGCACGATCACGGCGGGCCAGGATGTTGATGTAGCGGTAACGGTTGAGGAGGTCGGCAAAGCTTTCCGCCGTCAGCATGACGCGCACGGAATGCAGCGGCCCGCGCTTGTAGATCGCGCGCAACCGTCGCCCGAGCTGATTCGTGCGTCGACGCACTTGTGCCTGGGTGCTGGCGAGCTGCATCTCGAGGCTGTCGGCCGTCTCTGTCAGCAGCTGGGTCTGATAGTCGAGCTCGAGCAGCGCGCTCGCCGATGCCTCGCGCTGCCGCGCAATGTTCGCGAGCTCGTCCGATGCATCGCGCACGCGGGACCGGAGTGCCTGCAGCTCTTCCTGGAGGCGACTCTGCTCCTGGCGGATCGAGTCCAGCTTGGCTTCGCTGGCTCGCAGCTCCTGCAGCTGCGCCGCGGCCGGACGCGGCAGTGCGGCAGTCAACAACGCAAGGAAGACCAGCAGCCGGCGCCCGGGTCGCATCACACGTCGCGCAGGTGACGTCGCACTGCGAGCATGCTTGCGGCAGCTCCGAACAGGGTGCCTGCGATCACGCCGGCGAAAACCCAGTGCGGCGGCAGCCACTGGAGGTCGAAGACGGAGCGCGACAGGACGCGGAAGGCGCCCCATGTGAGCAGCAGCGCGAGGAGTGCCCCCAGGATCCCGGTCAGCATGCCTTCGAGCACGAACGGCCGCCGGATGAATCCATCGGTAGCCCCGACGAGCTGCATGATGGAGATCTCGTCGCGACGGGCGAAGATCGCCAGGCGGATCGCCGATGCGATGATGAGCGCGGCAACGGCGGCAAACGCGGAGCCGAGCACGGCGGTGGCAACGGCGGCCACGCGACGCAGCAGGTACACCGTATCGAGCCATTCCTGGCCGTACGTCACGTCCTCGACCACGGGGTACATGCGAACCCGCTCCGCGACGGCCGCGACGGCCGCGGGCCCCTGCTGGTGCGGGCGCAGCGCGATCTCGAGAGAGGCGGGAAGGGGATTGCCCTCGAGGTCGCCAAAGAGCGCGGCGAACTCGGGCAGCTCCTGCCGGGCGATGATCAGCGCCTGCTCGCGCGTGACATGGCGAACATCGCGCACCTCCGGGAACGCGCGGATGTCCGTCTCGGCGAGCCGGATGTCGGCGGGCGAGGCGTCGTCGCGCAGGTACGCGACGATCTCGACACGCGCCTCCACGTCTTCGATGACGAGTCGGATGTTGTAGGCGGCCAGGCCGAACAGGCCGACGACGAACAGTGAGATCGCGATCATCATCGCCGAGAGCCCGATCAGCAGCGGGGATCGGCGAAACGCATTGAAGGCCTCACGCAGCGCGTATGACATCATTCGACGGGTTCCGCTGCACTGTCGAACACCACGCGGCCCTGGTCCAGCTCGACGACGCGCAGGCCGGGGTTCTCACGCACGAGATCCAGGTCGTGGGTGGCGAACACCACGGCCGTTCCGCTTGCATTGATGGTGCGGAACAGCTCGAAGATGCCGCGGGTCGCGCGCTCATCGAGGTTGCCCGTCGCTTCGTCCGCAAGCAGGACGAGCGGGTCGTTGACCAGCGCGCGCGCCACTGCGACACGCTGCTGCTCTCCGCCCGAGAGCTCCGCGGGGAGCGCTTCCGACTTCGATGCGAGACCGACCTGCGCGAGGAGCCGACCAACCTTCGTGCGCTTCACGTTCTCCCTTGCGCCCGTGACCTCCAGTGCGAACGCGATGTTCTCGGCGGCCGTGCGGTCGGCGAGCAGCCGGAAATCCTGGAAGACGTAGCCGATCTTGCGGCGCAGGATCGCGATCTCACGAGGCCGGATCGATGAGGAGGAGTATCCGCTGACACGGATCTCGCCGCTCGTCGGCCGCTCCGCCATGTGAATGAGTCGCAGCAGCGTCGACTTGCCTGCGCCGCTGTGACCGGTCAGGAAGACGAACTCGCCCTTGCGGATCTCGAGCGAGACGTCGTCCAGTGCCGTGCCACCGCGCGCGTAGCGCTTCGTAACGCGATCGATCCGGATCATCGTGCAGCGTCCGCGCGCTGGATGAGCCGTGCGGCGAGCCGGACCGCCTCGATCATCGAGGACGGGTCCGCGACACCGCGACCGGCGATGTCGAACGCCGTGCCATGGTCCGGCGATGTGCGCACGAAGGGCAGCCCGAGCGTCACGTTGACTCCGTGTCCGAAGGATGCAGTCTTGAACGCGGCCATTCCGACGTCGTGGTACGGCGCGATCACCGCGTCGAACTCGCCGCGCAGTGCGCGCGTGAATACGGTGTCGGCAGGGAGCGGTCCCACCGCCGGCACGCCGAGCGCGTGGAGCTGCCGCAGCGCGGGTCCATAGATGCGGGATTCCTCGTCCCCGAAGAGACCCTGGTCCGACGCGTGGGGGTTGAACGCGCACAGCGCGATGCGGGGAAACGCAATCCCCCATTGCCGCTGAAGCGCAAGATACGTGATCCGCGTCTGCGCGACGAGCACGTCGACAGTGAACACGCGTGGCACCTCGCGCAGCGCATGATGCGTCGTGGCGAGCACGACGCGCAATGCACCGCCCAGTGCGGTGGTTTCCGCCGCCATCATCATTGCAACGTCGACACCGCCGGCAAGCGCAGCCAGCATCTCGGTGTGGCCCGGATAGTCGTAGCCGCCTGCTCGCAGCGCGCTCTTGTCGATCGGCGCCGTTACGATACCGTCGACCTGTCCCTCCCGGACGAGCTGCACCGCAGCTTCGATCGCGCGGCCGGCGTGCGCGCCCGCAGCGGCCGCGCCTTCACCCTCGCGCCAGGTACCGGTCGACTTCAACGGGAGCGTAGTGTCCGGCAGAACGCCGGCAGGTCCAACGAGGAGCAGCTCGGGTGCGTCGGGCTCACCTGCGAGTGCGAGCAGCGCGGCGCGGGCGACCTCGGGGCCGATCCCGCGCGGATCGCCCAGCGTGATCGCAAGCCGCCGCACCGCCATGGATTCCCGGATCAGCTCACGCGCACGTCGATGAAGGTTCGACGGCGCAGCTCCTCGACGATCTCCTGCAGGAGTTTCTCCTGCTCGAGCAGGCGGCGGACCTGCGTGCGGACGTAGGTGTCGTCGAGCGTGTACTCGCCGCTCTGCTGCACGTTCACGACCTGAACGACCGCCCACTTCTGCTGCGTGGACCCGGCAAGCTCCAGCGGGCCGACGATGTCGCCCGTGCTGGCGTTTGCCAGCGCGGTCAGGTACGGCTCCGGCAGCTGGTCGAGCGGATGCGGGCCGATGCGGGACTGCTCGTCACGGTCGCCGTACCGGGCGATCAGGCTGTCGATGTCCGCACCATTGCGCAGCTGCACGATGATGCTGTCGGCGAGGGCGCGTGCACGCCGCGAGTCTTCCTCGCTGATCTCGGGTCGGATCAGGATGTGCCGCGCCTGGCGCTCTGCACCGCGGATGCGCTCGAGCTTGATGATGTGGTAGCCAAAGCTCGTGAGGATCGGCGGGCTGACCTGCCCGGGCCGCATCGAGAAGGCGGCGTTCGAGAACTCCCGCACCATCACGCCTTCGCGGAAGTAGCCGAGGTCGCCGCCGAGGTCGCGGCTGCCCGGATCCTCACTGAACCGCCGGGCGAGGGTCTCGAAGGACTCGTCGCCTCGGATCACCATCGCGAAGATGGAATCCGCCTTCGCCCGCGCACGGGCGAGTGCCGAGTCGGATGGCGTGACCGGAACGACGACCTGCTCGAAGACAACGGTGGCGGGACGCTCACCGAGCCGCTCACGGTTCTCGGCCAGGTAGCGCTGCATCTCGGCTTCCGTGACCGGCGGCGGCCTGCGCGACTGCTGCTGGCGTGCGACGTACGCCTGGATCAGCCGCTCACGCCGGATCTGCTGCGTGAGCTGGTTGCGGAACTCCTGCATCGAAAGGCCGCTCTGGCGGAGCGCGGCCTCCAGCTGCGCCGGCCCGCCCAGCGCGCGCTGACGCCGCTGGATCTCCTGCTGCACCGCCGCGTCCACCGTGCTCTGGTCGACACGGATCGAGGTGTCGCGCGCCGCGGCCTGCAGGATCACGAGCTGGTCGATCCGTGCCTCGAGCAGCTGGCGGCGCAGGCGCTCCAGCGCCGCGCCCTGTGGTGGCGGCTGCTGCGACTGCGCGACCGTGCGGAAGACGTCTTCCTCGATGTCGTAATTCAGGATGACACTGTCGCCGACGACCGCGACCACGAAGCCCACCCGTTCCTGGTGCTGCGCATGCGCGGCCAGCGGGAGTGCCAGGAAGGCGACGATGGCGATCAGTACTCGCGTGAGCGTGCGAACTGCAGACATCCGCGATGGTCCATGGAAAACGGGAACGGCCGGCGCCGTGATGCGGCGCCGGCCACGGTAATATCCCCGCCGCCGGAGCGGGTTCCGGCTCACGGCTGCGGGGCGGGCGAGTCCGGCTGCGGCGCTGCCGGCTGCTGCGGCGACGGCTGCAGGACCGGCGGCACCGCCGGGCGCGCGGCCTCGACGCGCTGCACGACCACCGGGAACGCACGCGGGAACACCTCGCCGCCATACGCCGAGCGCAGCGTGTACGAGAGCGGACCCAGCGACAGCACGTTCTGCTGTCCGTCCAGGATCTGCTGCAGGTACGCCATCACCTTGCGGTCGACTGCCTGCTCCATCGTCTCGCCTTCCTGCGGCTGGATGTCGAGCAGGCCGGCGTTGCGTGCCGCCTCCCTGAGCTGCTCGCGGGCCGATGCGCGGAGCGAGTCCGCCTGGGCCGGGTCCGTCTCGACCCCCTGCTTGCGCGCCTCCGCGACGAGGATCTCGTTGCGGGTGTAGAACTCGAGCAGGTTCTGGATCTCCTCGTCCTCCGCCATCGCGAGCCGGCTGCGCTGGTTCGCAGGCAGGCTGCGGATGAAGTCGAGATACTCGCCGGCCGTGAATGCGCCACCGGTGTACGTCGCCAGCTCGCGGCTGGCCGCGCGTCGGTTCAGCGACTCGGCCGGCCGCGCCGCGAGGTCCCTGGCCACGTCGATGGCGCCATCCTGGACCCGGATGTTGAGCGAGTCGGTAAGCCGGCGGACGTACTCCTCTTCCGCCTCCGACGTGCGCGCCATGATGAGCTGCTGGCGGAACGCTTCCCGGCTCGACTCGAAGTCGGGCAGCTGCCGCTCCTCGACCCTGATGATGTGGAAGCCGTACGGCGTCTCCACGAGGTCGCTGACCTGACCCGGCTCCAGCGCGAACGCCGCCTCCTCGAAGGGGCCAACCATCTGGCCGCGCCCGAAGAAGCCGAGATCGCCTCCCTGCGCGGCAGTGCCCGGGTCCTGGCTGTGCTGCCGGGCGAGCTCGGCGAAATCGGTCCCGGTCACCGCCTGCTCGCGAACCGAACGCGCCAGCGAGATCACGCTGTCACGCTGCTGCTGGGTTGCGTTCTGCGGCAGACGGAACAGGATGTGACGCGCGCGGACCTGCGCGTTCGGCTGACGCTGCTGGAATTCGGCCTGCAGCACCGAGTCGCTGATCACCGTGTCGACGTGAATCACCTTCTCGCGCAGGCCCCACACCAGCTCCTGGTTGAGCCACGGCTCGAGGAGCGCGTCGAGCGGGATGCTCGCGAGCGTCGAGTCCTCGGCGGCTGCGAGCGCGAAGACCGTGTAGTCCACCCACAGGTTGGCGATCGCCTCGACGACCTCGGTCTGCACGGGCATGCGCGGATTACGCGACAGCAGCTCGACCGCCTGGTCGACCGACAGCTCGTGGCCGCCCGCGCGGGCAAGGACGTCCGTATGCGATGTCATCGCGCTGTTCAGTGCATCGCATGCGGTGAAGCCGCCGACGGCAACGAACGCGACGGCGATCGAGAGGAGCTTCCTCATTCCTGTCTCCTTGAATTGCCTGGCCATTCCCGCGCCGCGGGGCGGCCCCAGAGCCCGTCGAACCTAGTCGCGGCCGGGGATCAGCGCCAGCGGTCGGGCTGGACGCGCAGACGGCTCAGGCCGCCCGCGCCCGGTCCGCCGCGAGCGCGTCGAACGCGGCGAGCAGCGTGTCGGTTATTGTGCGGGCACCGCGTCGCCTCAGCACGATCGACAGCGGCATCGAGCGCCGGACCTCGACGTCGACCTGGTTGTCCTGGAAGGCGCGCTGGAGTGCAACGATGCGCGGTACGACGCCGGCGCGGAACGTGACACGGGCGCTGTCGCCCTGGACGTGGAGCCGCTCGACGCCGAGCTCCGTGCCGGCCAGGCGCAGCCGGGCCGCCGCGATGAGCCGCTCGACCTCCTCGGGCGGTGGGCCGTACCGGTCGCGGATCTCCTCCGCGAGCGCCTGCACCTGTCCGACGGTCTCGAGCCGTGAGAGTCGCCGGTAGAGGTGCAGCTTCTGCGCACCATCGGCGATGTAATCGTCGGGCAGGTACGCGGACCCTGCGAGCAGCACCTCTGTCGGGGCCGGCTCCTGCTCGGCCTCGCCGCTCTTCAGCTTGCGGATCGTGTCCTCCAGCAGGCGCGTGTACGTGTCCAGGCCGACGGCATGAACGAAGCCCGACTGTTCCGCACCGAGGATGTTGCCCGCGCCACGCAGCTCGAGGTCCTTCAGCGCGATCGCGTAGCCGCTGCCCAGCTCGGTGAAATGCTCCAGGATGCGCAGCCGCTTTTCCGCCTCGTCGCTGATGCCCTCCGGGATGAGGAGGTAACAGTACGCGCGATGGTGTGAGCGGCCAACGCGGCCGCGAAGCTGGTAGAGCTGCGCGAGGCCGAACATGTCGGCGCGATCGACGATCAGCGTGTTCGCCGTCGGCACATCCAGGCCGTTCTCGATGATCGCCGTCGTCACGAGCACGCGCACGTCACCGGAGAGGAAGCGGCGCATGACGTCGTCCAGCTCGTGCGGGGTCATCTGGCCGTGCGCGATGTCGACGATGGCATCCGGCACGATGCGTCGCACCCGCTCCGCGACGGCAGCGAGGGACTGCACCCGGTTGTGCACGAAGAACACCTGCCCACCGCGGTCCAGCTCGCGGTGGATCGCATCCTCGATGACCTCGTCGACCCACGGCAGCACGTGCGTCAGAATCGGCATCCGGTCGCGCGGCGGCGTCTGCAGCAGCGACATGTCGCGCAGGCCGGTCAGCGAGAAATGCAGCGTGCGCGGAATCGGCGTCGCCGTGAGCGACAGAACGTCGACGTTGTGCTTCAGCTCCTTGAAGCGCTCCTTCTGCTTCACGCCGAAGCGCTGCTCCTCGTCGATGACGAGCATGCCGAGATTGTGGAACGTGACGTCCGGCTCGAGCAGGCGATGCGTGCCGATCACGATGTCGACCGTGCCCTTCGCGACGGCGTCGAGGATCTCGCCCTGCTCCCTCGCGTTGCGGAAGCGTGAGAGCGCCTCGACGCGGATCGGGTAGCCTGCGAGGCGCTCCCGGAACGTCTTCAGGTGCTGCTCGACGAGGATCGTGGTCGGTGCGAGCACGGCGACCTGCCGACCGTCCTGCGCGGCCTTGAACGCCGCCCGCACCGCGATCTCCGTCTTGCCGTAGCCGACGTCGCCGCAGATGAGCCGGTCCATCGGATGACGCGACTCCATGTCGCGCTTCACGTCCGCGGTCGCATCGCGCTGGTCGGGCGTGTCCTCGTAGAGGAAGCTCGACTCCATCTCCTTCTGCCAGCGCGTATCGGGCGGATAGGGTGGCCGTTCGGCCTGCTGCCGCATGGCATAGAGCCGCAGCAGCTCGGCCGCCATCTCCTGGATCGCCTGCTGTGTCTTCTTCTTGAGTGACGTCCAGGCCTTGCCGCCGATCTTGTGCAGCTTCGGCGGTGCGCCATCCTCCCGATCCGGGACCCAGCGCTCGATCAGGTCCAGCCTGTAGACGGGCACACGCAGCGTCTCGCCGCTCGCATACTCGACCGCGAGCGCCTCGATCTCCTCGTCACCGACCTTGACGCGCTGCAGCCCCCTGAAGCGACCGATCCCGTGATCGAGGTGCACGATGAAGTCGCCCGGGTTCAGCTGTGACAGTGACTCGAGTGCCACGGCGCCGCGGAAACGCCTCGTACGACGCAGCCGCCGGTCGCGCTGGAAGATCTCGTGATCCGTGAGCACGCGGACGGGCGGCTCGGCCCCCTCCAGCACGAACCCGTGCGAGATGGCACCGAGCGCGAGCGTCGCTTCCGGCGGGAGGTTACCGCGTCCGCCGAGCAGCTCCTCGAGGCGCTCGAGCTGCCCCGCGTTGTCGCACAGGATGTGTGTCTCCTCGCCGCGCGCGGCACCCGCACGCAGGAGAGACTGCAGTGTCTCGATGTCGCGGTCGATCGACTCCGGCTCCCGCACGTTGAAGCGCACGTCCGCATCGGTGTCACGCCCGACATGAATCCGGCCGAACGCGCGGTAGCGCTCCGTTGCCGATACAGGATCGAGGAAGAGCATCTGCGGCGCTTCCGGCTCGCCGCCGCGCCTGCGCGACGCCTCGTGCAGGTTCAGCACCTGCGACCACGTCTTCGCGAACTCCTCCTCCACCGAGCCACCGGCGACCTCAACGAGAAAGGCGTCGCGCGGGAGGATGTCGAGCAGCGAACGACGCACGCCGGCCGCCGGGTCGTCGGCGGGCATGCGCAGGTCGACGGGCAGGACGTCGATCTGCTGCAGCGTGCCGGTCGAGCGCTGGTCGAGCACGTCGAAGCTGCGGATCGAGGCGATCTCGTCACCCCACATCTCGATACGCACCGGCTCGGGCGCGCCGAAGCCGAACAGGTCGAGGATCCCGCCGCGCAGCGCGTACTCGCCAACGCCCTCGACCAGCGGCGTACGCTCGAAGCCCAGCTCGTCCAGGAGCTCCGCGAGGTCCTGCAGCCGGATCTCATCGCCGACCCGCAGCGTGGTGCGCAGCTCGGCGAGACCACTGGGCAGCTCCGCACGCTCCTGCAGTGCACGTCCGGTCGTGATCAGGATGCGCACACGTCCCGACAACAGCGCTTCGATCGCTTCGACGCGCAGCCCGCTTACTTCCACGTGGTGCTCGGTCGCCTCGTACGGCAGCGTCTCACGCTGCGGGTAGAGCGTGACGCGCTCCCGGTCGTAGAGCGCATGCAGGTCGGCCTCGAGCGCTTCGGCTTCGCCCGGGGTGTGTGCGGCCACGACCCAGATGCGCTGCGGCATCACATCAGCCAGCGTGGCGACCAGGAGCGACGGTGCGGAGCCGGCGAGGCCGGTAATCGTGCAGGTGCTGCCGGGAGTCGGTAGACAGTCGCGCAGCGCAGCAAACGCCGGCTGCCTGCGCATTGCGTCGATCAGCGCGCGGTGCATCAGTCCGTGGCAGGCGATGGTCTGTTCATACTCGTGCGACGTGCAGCGCCCGTGCCGCGCGCGTTCCCGACCCGTCCACTGGCCGCGATGAGCGGCTCGACGAGCAGCAGCAGCAGTGCGAGCAACGCAAATGGCCGCCACGACTCTGCGCCGAGGCGGTGTCGAAATACGGTATCGGCCCAGTCGTCCGGATCCGATACGGTCGTAACCGCGGCACCATCGATCCAGCCTCGCAACTCGCCTTCGTCGAGCCGGGTCAGGTCGGATTCCACGCGTGGCGGATTCACGGCGAAGGCCGTGATCGTGTCGGTGCCCGCAAGCACGTGATACACCCCGGGTTCATTCGTGCCCCGGTACGCCGATCCGCCGGTTACGGGCTCGCGTGTGCCGTCAGGCAGCAGGAGCGCATCGGCCTCGGCGGGCAGTACCACAGCTTCGCCGGGCGCGGCCGTCGGTGCGGCCGACGTCGCAGCGCTCCACGCCCCGGCAAGACGGTCCACCAGTGGGAGCATCGCCGGCGATGTGGGGATGGTGCTCGCCGCTTCGTCGAGCGGTGTGGACAGCAGCACGTAAAGGCCGCCGCCTCCACGCGTGCCGCGCACGGCCCACGGGGCGCCATCCGCCATTGCGATGAGGACGGTGTCCGTGCCGGCACCGGAGCGCTGGAGGCTGTACCACGACTGTATGCGAACCCGCTCGAGCGGACGCATCAGGTCGTCGGCGCCCTCGGCCGGTGCAATGCGGGCCTCACCGCTGCCGGAGCGCGGCTCGTAGCGCCACGGGATCTGCGCGCTCGCCAGCCGCCGGTTGAGCGCGGGCAGCTCGAGCGGCGATTCCGGCGGCAGCACGACAGCCGCGGTCGACGCCGGCAGGGCGTCGATGCCCGCAGCGGACGGGAGCAGTGCGACGTCCGCGCTCCCTCCGTCCCGGCGGATACGTCCTGCTTCCGCGAGCACGTCGAGCGCGTCGTGGATGAACTCGTTCGTCCCCGTGTACCGCACGACGGGCGGGGGCTCTACACGCACCGCGAAGTAGCGGCGGTCGTCGCCACGCAGTGCGTCGGCATCGATCTCTACGTGACCCGCGGTAATGCCTGCAGGCCGTGCGGGAAAGCGCAGGACAGCGCTGCTCCCCACGGGGGCGCTCCCGGCCGCGATCACGCGACCGTCGACGGACAGCCGGACCCCGACCGTGTCGCTCCCGCTCCCTTCGATCGCAACTGCGACCGTGCTGCGTTGACCGGCGACCGGCGCGAGACCGCCGCCGACCTCGACGCTCGCGATCCCACGGTTCGGTGGGGCCTCGCCCTGCGCACGGATCACGACCTCCACATCGTCGTCCAACGCCTCGACCGGCCCGCGGAACGCACTTGCCTGGGCATCGCTGAGGATCTGGATCTCCCGCGCGCGCCCTTCCGCACCCGTTGCGAGCAGGGCCGCCGCGTGTGTGACCGCCGCTGCAAGGTCGCTCGCCGCGGCGGTCGGCTCCGTCTCACGGACGCGTGCCGCCGTCGTTTCTGCATCGCCCGGAAGTGCGGGTTCCCACGGCGCGCCGGCGCGCAGCAGCCAGAACCGGTCGTCCGGCCCCGCCCGCTCCAGCGTCTCGAGGGCGCGCGCCTTCAGATCGTCGAGCACGCGACGGTCGTTGCTCACCGTCCCGCTGCTCAGCGAGTTGTCGAGGATGATCGCGACAGCGCTCGGCTCGTGACTCGCGCCCGCGCCTCGGATGAACGGCTGCGCTGCTGCGAGTGCCAGGAGAAGGAGTGCGGCGACACGAAGCAGCAGGAGCAGGAGCTGACGCAGGCGGATCTGGCGCGCACTCTCCTTCTCGGCGCGTCGCAGGTAGCGCAGGGCAGGGAAGACCACCCTCGGGCCCTGGTGTCGCTGGAGCAGATGCAGAACGATCGGAACGACGGCTGCTGCGGCGAGCGCCAGCAGTGCGGGAACCAGGAACCCCATCAGCCGAGCCGCTCTCGCTTGTGCAGGTACGCGCGCAGCGCATGCGCGAGCGGCGCATCGGTGTCGACGACCTCGTAATCGATGCCCTGCGGCCGCAGCGTCGCACGCCACTCATCGATCGCGTGCTGCACCGCATCGCGGTACTCGCGACGCAGGTCCGCAACGCTGACCGGCAGCTCTTCGCCCGTCTCCGGGTCGACGAAGCGGGCATCGCCGATCCCCGGCGGGAGCTCGCGCTCGCCCGGGTCGATGAGGTGAAAGACGACAACCTCGTGGCCGCGGTGCCGCAGGTACTGCAGCGCCAGGCGGGTCGTCGCCTGGTCGACGAGCAGGTCGGAAAGCAGGACGACGAGGCCTCGGCGACGCAGCCGGCCGGTCACGTCGCGCAGCGCACTCCCCGCTTCCGTGCGGCCCGAAGGGCCGAGCCGTTCCAGCGCACGCAGCAGCTCGTGCCAGTGGCGCTGGCCGCCGCGGGGCGCGATGTGCACGCGCGTCTGGTCGTCAAAGCCGATCAGGCCGACCGCGTCTCCCTGGCGTAGCAGGAGCAGCGCGAGGGAGGCCGCGAGCTGCTTCGCGTACCAGAGCTTCGGCGGCAGCCCGTCACCGGAGGTCCACCCCATCGACGCGCTGGTGTCCACCAGCAGGTAGCAGCGAAGGTTCGTCTCCTCCTCGAACTGCTTGATGTAGTAGCGGTCGGAGCGGCCGTACATCCGCCAATCGACGTAGCGCAGGTCGTCGCCGGGCTGGTACATCCGGTGCTCGGCGAACTCCACGGAGAAGCCACGATGGGGCGAGCGGTGCAGTCCCGCGATGAAGCCCTCGACCACGGCACGCGCCACGAACTCGAGGCCGCCGAGGGCGGCGAGCTCGCGGGGGTCGAGCAGGTCGGCGCGCTCGCGCGCTTGCACCAGCGGGATGTCAGGCATCACGCGAACGTAGGTACTGGCCGGACATGCGGCAATTCACCCCGCGCGCCACCGACTGGTCCCTGCCGTTCACTCGGCCTATCTTCCGCCCGGGTTTTCCGCATGGAGTGTTCATGAGAACGAGACGTACCGGAGCATTGCTCCTCTTCGGCCTGACTCTTTCCGCCTGCGCCGGCCCGGCGACCCGTGTGAGTCCGGTCGCGGCGCCGGTCCCGGCCGCCGAGCAGGCCGAGGCAACCATCACCGCCAACGACATGTACGCGCGCATCGCGTTCCTCGCCGATGACGCGCTGCGTGGCCGCAATACCCCCAGCCCCGGCCTCGAGGTCGCTGCGGCGTACATCGCGAGCGAGTTCCGCCGTATGGGCCTGGAGCCGGCGGGCGACAACGGGACGTACCTGCAGCGCTACCCGTTCATCACGCGCGTCCTCGACACCGAGGCAGCGGCGGTCGAGCTCCGCGCGGGCGACACGCGTACCACGCTGACCTACGCCGTCGACACGTACGTGTCACCGGGCCAGCCCGCCACGGCGGAGAGCCAGGTGGTCTACGCCGGCTCGATCGTCGATCCCGCGCATGGTGACGCTCTCCGCGGGCGCGTCGTCGCAATCTCGGCGCCGGACGCCTTCGATCGCACGTTCCGGGCTCAGGTCGCCCGTGCGCGTGCAATCGCCACCGCCGCCGGTGCCCGTGCGCTCCTCGTCGTGCTCGGACCTTCCGCGAGCCAGGGCGACATCGCGCGCCAGGCGAGCGCAGCGGCCAGCACGCGTGCGATCCAGCCGGAGGTCCCGGTCGCCTTCGTGCGTCGGGATCAGGCCGTGGCCGCGTTCCGCGCCGCCGGCTCCGACCTCGCGGCGCTCGAGGCGCGCAGCGCCTCCGCACCGGTCGCAGTCGATGGTCTGACCGTGACGGTGACGGCACCATTCCGGGACACGGATCACCGGCCGCCAAACGTGGCCGCGGTTCTCCCCGGCAGCGACCCCGCGCTGCGTGACACGTACATCGTGCTCAGCGCCCACTTCGATCACGTGGGCGTCGGCGCTCCCGATGCCACCGGCGACTCCATCTACAACGGTGCAGACGATGACGCGTCCGGCACGGCCGGTATCCTCGAGGTCGCCGAGGCATTCGCCTCGCTCCCCGTCCCGCCGCGCCGCTCGCTGCTGTTCCTCGCCGTGAGTGGCGAAGAGAAGGGGCTCCTCGGGTCACGCTGGTTCTCGGACAATCCGACGGTCCCGATCGAGGCAATCGTGGCCAACGTCAACCTCGACATGATCGGCCGCAACGCGCCCGACAGCATCGTGGTGATCGGACAGGAGTTCTCCTCGATGGGGCCTCTCGTCCAGCGGATTGCCACGGAACGCCCGGATCTCGGGCTCACCGTCGCCGAGGACATCTGGCCGGAGGAGAACTTCTTCTTCCGCAGCGACCACTTCAATTTCGCGCGCAAGGAGATCCCGGCCCTGTTCTTCTTCGCCGGCGTGCACGAGGATTACCACAGGCCCAGTGACCACGTCGAGAAGATCGATACCGACAAGGCAGCACGCATCACGCGCCTGGTGTACTGGCTGACCAGCGCGCTCGCCAACGACCCGCAGCCGCCACAGTGGACCGGCGAGGGCCTCGAGCGCGTGCGGCAGCTCACTCAGTAGACGCCCGAGACAGGAGACACGGCGACATGACCTTCTTCCGTTCGCTTCTGATTCTGATTGCAGCGATCGCTCTGCTGCTCGTGCCCTATTCGTTCGGGCATGCGCTGTCGAACCATCACACGAACCCGGTCATCACCGGCAGCATCGCGCTCGTCGTGCTGGTCTCGCTCGTCTTCCTGCTGACGCGCCGGCGCGGTCACGCCGATTCCGCACGGCACTAGGCTCGCCTGTTGGCAGGGGCCGGCGCCGGCCGGCCCCGCATCAGCCCGGGGGATCCCGTCTCCGGCGACGCGCACGCAGGCGCGCGATTTGCGCGCGCACTCCTCCCGATGATCCGACCGGACCTTTCTACGTCGTCACGGCGTACGACTGCCTCCGGACTCAAGCGGCAACCTTGCACCGCGTTGCCGCAACGTGGCATCTTTCTGGCTGCCCCGGAACATCGTTCATTCCAGCGCCGCAGCTCCATCCGGCAGGATTGGCAGTATGAGGACGATTCTCCTGGTCGACGATCAGCTCCAGCTGCTCGGTATCCATCGCCTGTATCTCGAGAACCACGGCTACCGGGTGCTGACGGCGGAGAACGGCGAGCGGGCGCTCGAGATGGTGCGTCGGCAGCTCCCGGATCTCATCCTTCTCGATCATTCACTCCCCGGCCGCACCGGTGCCGACATCGCCGCGGAGCTCAAGGGCGACGCCGCGCTGCGCAAGATCCCCATCGTCATGATGACGGCCCACACGTACGGAGCCGTCGGCCGGCGTGCCCGTGACGCCGGCGTCGACGGGTTTCTCTCCAAGCCGTGCGACCCGCACCGGGTGCTGCAGGAGGTCGAGCGCTACCTGGCCGCGTAAGCACCGACCCCTGCCCGGGATACGGACGGTTCGCTATATTTCAGGGCTGTCATTCAACCGTTCCGTTCGTGTGCCGGGGGCCGCAGCGTGCAGCTCGACAGAATCCGCAACTTCTGCATCGTCGCACATATCGATCACGGCAAGTCGACGCTGGCCGACCGCCTGCTCGAGAAGACGGCCACGTTCACCCAGCGTGAGATGGCGTCGCAGGTGCTCGACAGCCTCGACCTCGAGCGCGAGCGTGGCATCACGATCAAGCTGCACGCGGTGCGCATGCTCTACCGGGCGAGCGACGGCGAGACGTACCAGCTGAACCTCATCGACACGCCCGGACACGTCGACTTCACGTACGAGGTGTCCCGTTCCCTCGCGGCATGCGAGGGCGCGATCCTCGTCGTTGACGCGAGCCAGGGGGTGCAGGCGCAGACGCTCTCGAACCTCTTCCTCGCGCTCGACGCGGGCCTCGAGATCATCCCGGTCCTCAACAAGATCGATCTGCCCGGCGCGGAGCCGGAGCGACGCCGCGACGAGCTCGTCGAGCTGCTCGGTGTCGATCCGGATGACGTGCTCGCGGTCTCGGCCAAGGAGGGAACGGGCGTGGACGAGTTGCTCGAAGCGGTGGTGCAGCGCATTCCGCCGCCGAAAGGAGATCGCAACGCGCCGCTGCGCGCGCTGATCTTCGACTCGTACTATGACCGGTACCAGGGTGCGATCCCGACGGTGCGCGTCGTCGACGGTGTGCTGAAGAAGGGCATGCGCATCACGTTCGGTGCGGCCGACGGTGTCTACCCGGTCGACGAGGTCGGCTACCTGCGCGTCGGCCGGTTCCCGACCGAGGAGCTGGGGCCGGGCGAGGTCGGCTATGTGCTGGCGGGCATCAAGCGCGTCAGCGACACACGCTCCGGCGACACCATCCTCGATGCGGACAACCGCGCTGCCGAGCTGTTGCCCGGCTACCAGGAAGTCAAGCCGATGGTGTTCAGCGGTCTGTATCCCAGCGATGCGGACCAGTACGAGGAGCTGCGCGATGCACTCGAGAAGCTCAAGCTGAACGACGCCTCACTCTCCTACGAGCCGGAGGTGTCGACCGCGCTGGGCTTCGGCTTCCGGTGCGGCTTCCTCGGCCTGCTGCACATGGAGATCGTGCAGGAGCGGCTCGAGCGCGAGTTCGACCTCGACCTCGTCACGACGGTACCGAACGTCGAGTACCACATCCGCATGTCGGATGGCTCGCGGCTGGTGATCGAGAACCCGAGTGCGCTCCCCGACCGCAGCAAGATCGACGCGATCCTGGAGCCGTACGTGCGCGCGCGCATCGTCGCGCCGTCCGAATATGTCGGCAACGTGCAGAAGCTCTGTCACGAGCGCCGCGGCGAGTTCAAGGAGATGCACTACCTCGACCCGACCCGCGTCGAGTTCGTCTATGAGCTCCCGCTCGCCGAGATCGTGCTCGATTTCTACGACAAGCTGAAGAGCGGAACGCGTGGCTATGCGTCGCTCGACTGGGAGTTCCTCGAGTACCGCGAGAATGACCTGGTCAAGCTGGACATGATGATCAACGGCGACACGATCGACGCGTTCAGCGTGATCATCCACCGCGACAAGGCGTACGAGTGGGGTCGCGCGATGGCCGAGAAGCTGCGCGAGCTGATCCCCCGGCAGATGTTCGAGGTCGCGATCCAGGCGTCGATCGGCGGTCGCATCATCGCCCGCGAGACCATCCGGGCCATGCGCAAGAACGTCACTGCGAAGTGCTACGGCGGCGACATCACCCGCAAGCGCAAGCTTCTCGAGAAGCAGAAGGAAGGGAAGAAGCGCATGAAGCAGGTGGGTACCGTCGAGATCCCGCAGGAAGCCTTCCTGGCCGTGCTGAAGGTGGGGGAGTAGCGGCGCTCCGTCCGTTACGTCCGGGCGCTGTGTCCAGCGACGACGTCGTCGTAAATGCGCTCCAGCTCTGCAGTCTGCCTGGCAATGGAGAAGTTCTCGACGGCGAGCTGTCGGGCTGCCGCTGACATACGGCTTCGCAGCGAGTCGTCCGTCAGAACGCGGGCGATCGCCCCGGTCAGTCCGGCCACGTCGCCCGGCGCGACGAGATAGCCCGTCTCGCCGTCCCGTATACCGTCCGCGCTTCCCCCTGACGGGAACCCGACGACCGGCAAGCCGGTCGCGAGCGCTTCCATGATCGTGACCGGCAGGCCCTCCGCATCACCCGCCCGCGTGACGACGCTGGGAGCGGCGAGCAACTGCGACGTTTGCAACCACGCGAGCACCTGATCCGGCGTCTGCACACCGACGAACCGGGCCGGGACGCTGAGCTCTGCGGCGAGGCGTTCGTGTTGCGCGCGCAGCGGGCCATCCCCCGCGATCACCAGCTCTGCGCCCGGCACGCGCTCCTGCACGCCCGGAAACGCGCGCAGCAGATACTCGAGCCCCTTCTTCTCGACGAGCCGCCCGACGAAGAGGACCCGCGGTGTCGTGACGGGCCGGCCCGGCACGAACCGATCCGTGTCCACGCCGATGTGGTGCACGACGATCCTCTTGTCCGGGCAGCCTGCCTCCCTCAGCCGGTCCGCGATGAAGTCCGATACGGCGATTGCACGATCGAGCCGCGCGAACAGGGCACGGCGCCGCGCGGCGTGCGCACGGTTGCGCGGCACCTTCGCGATGTCATGTCCATGGAACGTCATCACGAGCGGTAGCCCCAGCTCCTCGGCCAGCAGGAGTGCCGGCTGCGCGCTCGTGGCGAAGTGCGCGTGCAGCAGGCGCGGATTCGTCGCTGCAAGCGCACGCAGCCACGCTCGCGGCACACGCCCCGTCGCCTTGAGCAGTGCCTTGCCGATGGAGAGTCCGCGCACCGGCTCATGATCGCTGAGCAGTATGCGATCGCAGCCGTCGAGGTACGCGGCACCGGACGCCTCTGCTGTGTAGCCGGCGAAGACGGGTCGGTACCGTTGCAGCGCGCGCCCCTGTGCGGCGATGAAGGTTTCCGACCAGGGAAGGAGACGCTTGCGGAAGATCAGGACCGTGGGACAGCTCGTCATCGAGCGGACATCACGACGCGGAAACGATGCGGCGGATCCGGTGTGCCGGCTCCGCCGCGCGCTGGCGCAGACCGGGCAGGATACGTCGGATGCGGCCTCGCAGCGTATCCGCCTCATCCAGCGCCGTGTTGACGCGTTCGGTGAGAGACTCGGCGCTGAGAGCATCGATATCGTCGACCAGCTCGCCCATGCCCAGCCCATCAAACAGCTCGCGCGTCTTGAACTCGTATGCGACAGGAACGACCGGCGTGCCTGCGCACAGCGAGAGGATGGCCGCATGCATCCGAGTTGCGATCACCAGATCGAACTCGCCATAGGCGTCTCTGAGCTGGGTCGGCGAGCGGAAGGCGCGATCAACCCGGATGCCGGGGACATCGGACAGCATCTCGTCGACGATGGCGCCGGCCGTGCGCGAGTCGTCGGTCCAGTAGTCCTGGACTCCCTGGCACGTGGACAGGAACGTGACCTGTGCCTTGCGCTTCCGCACGAGTGAGCGCACAGCACCTGCGATCGCGCGGGCATATCGCGTCAGCCCCTCGGCACGCGTCTGCGAGCGGAAATGCGCCCATTCACGCACCGAGACTGCGATGCGGAGCGGTCGATTCGCATCACCGATTGCTCCGGATGCCGGTGACGCGAGGACGAATGCGGCGTCCGGGTGCACGTGCAGCCGGTCGTCGTCGACACCGAGCTCGCGCGCGTGCTGCAGCGAGCGCTCATCACGCAGGAACACAGCGGCGCACCCCGACAGCACACGGGCCATGAGCCGTCGATTCCCGGCCCGGGTGAATGGGCCGAGCGACTGCGTGTACAGGAACGTCGGCACGCCCGTCGCCTGGGCGGCGAGCACCTCGAGGGCGCGGCGCTCGAAGGAGTAGTGCTCGACGAAATAGGTGCCACCCGTCGAGATGGAGGCGACGCTGTCATGCAAGCGCTGCAGGTGTATACGACCGGTACGGTCGAGCAGTGTGCGACCAAACGCGGGTGCACGAGCGAGCAGTCGCTCACAGAGCCGGACGCGCCGCCGGTGCAGACTTCGCCGCGCCCCGCGCAGGACGCGCTTCGCTTCGAGGCCCTTGCCGTGCAGTCCGGGCGCAAAGGGGATGTCGGGATACAGCCCGCTGGCCGCGCCGGGTGCGTCGTCCGCGACGTGCAGCTGCAGATCGGGCCCGAACGCGTCCTTCAGAGACGCCCTGAGGCCTGCGAGGATCGCGGCATCGCCTGCGTTGAGTGCGACGGAGTTCAGGATCGCGACGTTCACTCGCGTGCTCCCGTTCGGTCAGCGAGCTCCGCCCGCTTCTCGATCCCGTACTCCGTGCGCGTCCGCTTCAGGCGCGCGGTCTCATCCCGTATCGCGCGGTTTGCGGCCTCGATCTCCGGCTTGCGGTACCCGCGCTCGTGGTACAGGTGCACCACGTGGGCGCGATGGCGGATCTGCTTGCCGCGCACGCCCGCATTCTCGAGTCGCTCACCCAGCTCCCGGTCGAGGCCGCCCCAGCCCATGCGCTCGTCGAAGCCGTTGGCGCGGATGACATCCTCCCGCCAAACGGTCGAGTTGTGGCCATTGAAGGTCGGCCGGGTCGTGGTGATCGCATCGAGTACGCGCCCGGCCGATGCGGGCAGGCGGAGACGGAGCAGCGCCCGCGAGGCCGGCGCACCCCGGGCCCGCAGCCAGCGCCAGGACGTCGCATTCCCCGACAGCACGTCCTCGGGTGTGATTGCCCGGCTCACGTCCTCCGGCAGCTTGGCGTACCCGCCGGACAGGAACCTGCCGCGCTCCAGCAGGGCATCGTGGACGGCCAGCAGGTCCCGCCGCGGGATGCAGTCGCCATCGGTGAACAGGAGCGCTGCGCCCGACGACGCCTCGATGGCCCGGTTCAGGATCGTACACTTGCGGAAGCCGCGGTCCTCGTGCCAGACGTGGTGGAGCGGCACCTCGAGCCGGCCGCGCACGCGCTCGATGACCTCGCGTGTCCGGTCGTCGGAGCCGTCGTCGGCGACGAGGACCTCGAAGTCGCGGAACGACTGCACGCTGTAGCCAAGCAGCACCAGCTCGAGCCAGGCCGGCTGGTTGTAGGTCGTGATCACCACGGAAAAACGCATTCGCACACGATAACACGCGCGCCCCTGCAGCGGCAGGAGTGGGCGGCGCGATGGCCCGCCGGTTGCCGTCCCGCGGATGGCCCGGCATTCTCAGGCGCGTGTGGCGCAAATCTGCGAAACCGGGGTATGCGTCCGCGAGGACAACCGCCACACCGGGAGCGTAATGGCACCGAACGAGGGGAAGCAGGCGACCGCCGCCGGCGCAGGAGCCGTGAGCGCCGGCGAAGACAAGAAGTGGGTGATCGGCGTCGATCTGGGCGGCACCAACATATCCGTGGGTGCGCTGCCGATGAATGGCGGCAACGGCGATGTTCTCGGCCTGCGCACCGTGCCAACCGAGGCTCATCGCGGGGCGAAGTACGTAGTCGACCGCATCGTTGCGCTGATCAACGAGTGCCGCAATGAGGTCGCAGCTCAGTACGGCGGCAGCCCCGATGATTTCGCCGGTATCGGCATCGGCTCGCCCGGGCCGCTCGACCGCGCAACCGGTACCGTCATCAACACCCCAAACCTGGGCTGGCGGAACTTCCCGCTGCGCGATCTGATCTCGAACGCGGTCGGCCTTCCTGCAACGCTCGACAACGACGCGAACTGCGCGACGTACGGCGAGTGGTGGCTCGGCGCGGGGCGCGACGTCGATTCGCTCATCGGACTGACGGTGGGTACCGGCATCGGCGGCGGCATCGTGCTGAACGGCGAGATCTTTCACGGCGTGAGTGACGCGGCGGGCGAGATCGGGCACATGACGATCGACTCGACGGGCCGTCGCTGCAAATGCGGCAACTACGGCTGCCTCGAGGCGTACGCATCCGGCCCTGCAATCGCGCTCCGCGCGATCGAGGGCATCGAAGCCGGAGCGGAGTCCCTGCTGCCGACGCTGGTCGACGGCAAGCTGGAGGATATCACCGCCGCAACGGTCTACGAGGCGGTCGTGCTCGGCGATCCGTACGCAAACGAGGTGATGCGCGAGACCGCCAAGCTGCTCGGGGCCGGCATCGCCAACCTGATCAATATCCTGAATCCCGAGATGATCGTGATCGCCGGCGGCGTAACCCGCGCAGGCGACCACCTCTTCGTCCCGCTGCGCGCTGAGGTGCGACGTCGCGCGTTCCGCAGCGCGGAGGAGCGTTGCGAGATCGTCTCCGGCGCCCTCCCGGGCACTGCCGGCGTCATCGGAGCCGCCGGCGTGTTCAAGAAGGAAACGTACGGTCGCGTCTGACCGGCAGTCGCGGCGTGTGCATCCGTGTCGTTGCTTTCCTGCACAGCTTCGGCGGTGCCTGTGCTCCCATGATCACTGCGGCTGAATCGACGCGATGAAGCGCATCGGCGTACTCGGCAGCATGGTCTGGGACCGCATCTATGCGCGTGACGGTCGGGACGTGCCGGTCGAGGAATGGGGCGGGATCGCGTATGCCCTCGGGGGTGCCGCGGCCGCAGCCGGCGACGACACGAGGATCGTCCCGATCATCCGGCTCGGCGCGGACCTGGCCGAGCCCGCGCTCCGCTTCCTGCAGACGCTGCCCGACTTCGATCTCGAGACGGGAGTCCGCATTGTCGACGCACCAAACAACCGCGTCGAGCTGCGCTACCACGATCGACAGCGGCGCTTCGAGCGACTCACCGGCGGGGTCCCGCCATGGACGTGGCAGGAGCTGGAGCCCATCGTTGACACGCTCGATGCCCTCTACATCAACCTGATCTCCGGGTTCGAGCTCGATCTCGAAACGGCGCAGCAGCTCAGGCGCGCGTTTCCCGCACCGATCTATGCCGACCTGCACTCGATCTTTCTCGGCATCGGGCCGGACGGGCTGCGGGTGCCGCGGCCGCTCGAGCACTGGCCCGAGTGGCTGCGCAGTTTCGACATCGTGCAGGTGAACGAGGACGAGCTGGGCCTGCTCGCGCACGCCTGGCAGGGCGATCCCTGGCGGTTTGCCGCGGACGTCGTCGGTAACGACACCCGCGTGCTCTTCGTGACCCTGGGCGATCGCGGCTCCGCCTACTTCGCCTCGCCTGCGTGGACGCCCGATCCGTTGCGCTGGTACGAGCGCGGGATCATACGCCCATCGATCGTGAGCACCGGGGGCGCGGTGCGCTCGGGCCGGATCGGGATCGTCAGCGCACCCGACGAGGGCGATCCTACGGGCTGCGGAGATGTGTGGGGCGCCACGTGCGCACTCCACCTTTTCCGTGGCGCCGAGATCGAGGACGCGATGCGCATCGCCAACCGGGCGGCAGCACGCAATGTCGAACACCGCGGTGCAACCGGGTTGCACCTTCACCTTACGGGCAGGATCGGTACGTGAACGTCATTCCGCTCCCCGCTTCGCTCGACGAGCGCAGCTTCGAACAGGTCGCACGCGCGGCAGAGAGCGCGCGGGACGCAGGCGAGCGCATGCTCTTCGATGCGACCCACGTTCGCTGGGTCGACCCGTACGGCATGGTGGGTATGCTGTGCATCGGAAGCCACAGCCGGGGCAGCGGCGAGCCGCCGCTCCTCAAGCTGCCCGACAATCCCGACGTGGTGAGCTACCTCACGCGCATGCACTTCTTCCCGCATGCCGAGCGCATCTTCGAGCTTTCCGGTGCGCCGCAGCGCCGTCCCGGTCACGAAGCCGGCTCCGACGTGCTGCTGGAAGTGACACCGATCAACTCGCACCAGGACGTGCACGCGGTCGTCGACCTCGTCAACGAGCGCGGCATCGCGATCCTCACGAAACAGCTGCACTACCCGCTGCGCGAGGCGTTCCAGTTCAGTGTGATTTTGTCCGAGGTGTGCCAGAACATCATCGAGCACGCCGAGGCGCCCGGCTGGGTGGCGACGCAGACGTACACCTGGACGAGAAAACTCGGCGGAAAGCGGGTTGTCGTCATTGCCGTGATGGACCTGGGCATCGGCTTCCGCAAGAGCCTCGCGTCGACACACGCGACACGTTATCCTGAAGGCGGCTGGACGGATGCCGCCGCTCTCGAGTCGGCGTTCATGCATGGCCAGACGCGGCACCACGATCCGGGCCGCGGGCAGGGGCTGCAGCAGATCCGCAAGCTCGTCGCACGCTGGGGCGGTCGCGTTTCCGTGCGCAGCGGCACGGCACGCATCGCCGACGTTCCCGCGTGGGACGAGACCGGGCGCACGCTCGAGACCGGCCTGCCATTTCTTCCCGGCGCGCAGATCGGCATCATTCTGCCCGCGCGCGATACCGAGGTATGAGCAGTGGTAGCACGATGACCTACGGTCCGCAGCAGTCGTTCGTCCCGGTTTCGATCGACCTGCACTCACTCGTGCGTCGGTCCGTCGCCAGCCTGTACTCGCACCTGGTGACACGTCCGACCGGTCGCGCACTGCGGCTCGGCATCGAGAGCCAGATCGTCGAGCTCGGCGACCGCTGCCTCTCCGTACTCGATTTCCGGCAGGTCGTAATCCTCGATTACTCGTGCGCCGACGAAGCCGTCGCGAAGCTCGTGCTCCGGTACATGGGCGACGATCGTCCCGCCGATGCGTATTTCCTCGCGCGTGGGGTGAGCGACCACCATCTCGATCCGATCGAGGCGGTGCTCGCGCGTCACAACCTCGCGCTCGTCGCGGAGGTCGACGACCTCGGCTTCACGCTGCTGGGTGAGGTCTCGCCGATGGAACGGTATGCGTGGCTTGCACTGCAGGAGGCAGGCATCGCGTCGGCCGACGACGTCGCGAAGCGGCTGCGTGCGGACATCGAGGAAACGTCGGCGGCGCTCGCCTCACTCGCGCGTCGCCGCACGGTGATCAGGCACGCGGATACCCCCCACTACTGCGCGCTGCCAGTGCTCCTGCAGGCGTCCGCCTGACGACGGGTCGCTGACGCGATCCGTGTCCTTCCGCCTTTCGACGGGACTATCGGCCCCGCGGCCTGCGGGGGAGCCGCCCGTTGCGCAGCAGCATGGCAACGATGCGGTTCGCCGACTTGAGGGCGGCATACGCGCCTGCCTCGACCGGGTCCGGCCGGAGCGGGTGCGCGCCGAACAGGGCGAGCGGGTGCCGTCCGAGTCGGGGTGACACCGCATGCGTGCACACCAGGCCGTAAGGCTGACCGAAGGCCTCGACAATCGAAACGGCCTCGAGCTCCAGCCTGCCTGCCTCACCGAGGGCGAGTGTGATCGCCTGCGCGATCGCCGCCGCTCCCGCACGGAGGCGCCCCGCATCCGTCTCGACCTCCGCGCCCCATCCGATGTGCTCGTCGCGCCCGAGCTGCATCCGCGCCGCAACCGAGACGCGACCGCCGCCCGCTTCCACGTCGAGGCCCGCAAGACGCAGCCGCGGCTCGCTGGATCCGGACGCCGCCTCGACGGCATCCACCTGGTCGAGCTGGCTCGTCGGCAGCGCTTCGACCGGGCTGCAGGCGAGCTGCGCGATACTGATCACCCGCTGATCGACCGGAACACCCAGACGCTCCTCGAGCAGGTCACGAATGTCACGCGCCAGCTCGCGTGGCGTCGGCCCGGGCGTTACCAGGATGTGAACCTCGCGTGGATGGCCGAAGATATCCTCGCGAACGTAGGCGCCCACGACGGAAGGCAGCTCGCGGAGCGCCGCCTCAGCAGCGGCTTTCGTGCTCGTGCGCGTCATCACCCGTTCACGTTGGAGAAGGGCAGGGAGGTGGACAATGCGTCCCGCCGCCCTCGCCAGTCAAGGGAGATTTGCCCACCGACACAACGCGCGGGTACCTTGCGGGGGCACGGCGATTGCGCTCGCTGCACGAGCGATTTCCGGTCCTTCCGAATCGAGTGACGCAACGCATGAAAGGCGTGATCATGGCGGGTGGCTTCGGCACCCGTCTCAAGCCGCTGACGATCAATCGGCCGAAGCCGATGGTGCCGGTCGCGAACCGGCCCATGATGGAGCACATCGTCGACCTGTTGAAGGGGCACGGTATCACCGACCTCGTCTCCATCCTCTACTTCCAGCCCGATCACATCACGTCGTACTTCGGCGACGGCAGCGACTTCGGCGTGCGGATGCAGTATGTGACGGCCGAAGCCGACTATGGCACCGCGGGCGCCGTCCGGAACGCGGCGCACCTGCTCGGCGACGAGCGCGTGCTCGTCATCAGCGGCGACGTGCTTACGGACTTCGACCTGGCGGAGGCGGTGCAGGTCCACGAGCAGCGCAACGCCGAAGCGACGATCCTTCTCACCTCCGTCGAGAACCCGCTCGCGTTCGGCATCGTCATCGTTGACCAGGAGACCGGCCGGATCGAGCGCTTCCTCGAGAAGCCGACATGGGGCGAGGTCTTCAGTGACACGATCAACACCGGCATCTACATCCTCGAGCCGGCCGCGCTGCGGAGGATCCCCGAGAAGACGAACTTCGATTTCTCCAAGGACCTCTATCCCCAGATGCTGCGTGAGCGCGCGGCACTCTTCGGTCACGTAGCCGAGGGATACTGGCGCGATATCGGCAACATCGAGGAGTATCGCCGCGCGCACGACGACATCCTGCGCGGTCGCGTGAAGATCCGGTTGCGCGGCGAGCGGCGCACGACCGGTCGCTGCACGATCTGGGGCGAGCGCGGCGCGATGATCGGCCGCGAGGTGCGTTGCCGCGGCACCGTGCTGCTCGGCGCAAACGTCGAGGTCGGCGCGGGCGCGGCACTCGAGAACGTCATCATCGGACCGGGCACGAAGATCGGACCCGGGGCCGACGTGCGCGGGACCGTGCTCTGGGAGAACTGCCGGGTCGGTCCGTCCGCGCGCATCTCCGAGGCGGTGTGCGGTACGGGCGTGAAGATCGGTGCGGGCGCTGCGATCCGGGAGCGTACGATCGTCGCCGACAACGCGGAGGTCGGCGCGCGCGCCGTCGTCGGCCCGAACGTCAAGGTCTGGCCTGACAAGGTCGTCGAGGAGCGAGCGGCCCTCACCCATTCGTTGATCTGGGGCGAGGCCTGGGAGCGCAGCCTGTTCACGGGCGCGCGCGTCAGCGGTGTCCCCAACTTCGAGCTCACGCCGGAAATCGCGGCGCGGCTCGCCGGTGCGTACGGCGCGACACTCGATCGCGGTGCATTCGTCGCGACGTCGCGCGACAGCGACCGCGCATCACGCATGATCAACCGCGCACTCATGACCGGGTTCATGTCGGTCGGCTGCGCGGTCGAGGATCTGCAGGTCATGCCCATCCCGGTCGTGCGCCACGCTGTCCACCACGGCAAGGAGGCGGGCGGCATCCACGTGCGGCGCTCGCCGTTCGACCCGAAGGTCGTAGACATCCTCTTCTTCGACGCGGATGGTCGCGACCTGCCGCCCGGCAAGACGCAGTCGATCGAGCGGCTCTTCGCACGCGAGGATTTCCCGCGCGCCGGACCGGACGGCACCGGTGACCTGAACTTCCCGACGCGCGTCGTGGACCGCTACCAGCAGGACTTCCTGAGCCACGTCGCACGTGAGCGGATCGCCGAGCGCCGCTTCAACCTCGTGCTCGACTACGCGTATGGCACGACAGTCAACGTCCTGCCCGGCATCCTCGGCGCACTCGACGCGGACAGCGTGAGCCTCGACGCATACGCGGCGCCGGGTCGCCTCTCGCGCAGCGACGAGGAGTTCATCTCGGGGCTGCAGCGCCTCGGCGGCATCGTTCGCTCAATCGGCGCCGACGTGGGGCTCTGGATCGATCCCGGCGGGGAGGTAATCCACCTCGTCGATGATACGGGCCGGCCGCTGACCCCCGACATCGCGCAGCTCGCCGTCGTCGACCTGGCGCTGCAGCACCTCGGTGTCCGCAAGGTCGCCCTGCCTGTCACGACGGCCGCTGCAGTCGCCGAGTGCGTGCGCGCGCATGGCGGTGAGGTCGTCTGGACCAAGACGGAGCATCACGCGATGATGGCATCCGCGACCGGCGTCGACATGGTCGCAGGCGCGCGCGGCGAGCTGATCTACTCGCACTTCCTGCCGGCCTACGACGGCATGTTCGCCGCCGTCCGGCTGCTCGAGGCACTCGCGCTCGACGGCAGGCGGCTCAGTGAGCTCGCCGGCGAGTACCGCCCGATCCACAAGAAGCAGGAACGCGTCGCCTGCCCGTGGGGGCGCAAGGGCGCGGTCATGCGCCGGCTGATGGAGTCGACGGAAAACGAGGAGCGGCAGCTCGTCGACGGCGTGAAGATCTGGCGCGACGAGCGGACATGGGCGCTCGTCATCCCGCACTCCGACAAGCCGTACTTCGTCGTCACCGCTGAGGCGCCGGACGAGGCAGGCGCAGCCGCGCTCGTCCACGAGTACACCCGGAAGGTCGAACGCTGGCGTGATGAAACCTGAGCAGGAACCGCAGGAGCCGTGGGACATCATTGTCATCGGCGCCGGCCCGTGCGGCATTGGTGTGGGAGCGGCGGCATCCCGGCAGCACGTGCGCTGTCTGCTCATCGACAAGGGGTGCGTCGCATCGTCGATCGCGCGCTACCCCACGTTCATGACGTTCTTCAGCACCGCGGACAAGCTCGAGATCGGTGGCGTGCCGTTCCTGCCGAGCGGTGACAAGCCAACACGACGTGAAGCACTGCGGTACTACCAGCGCCTCGTCCAGCACTTCGACATCGACGTCCGCCAGTACGAGGAAGTCGTCGCCGTCGAGTCACGTCCCGCCGGCTTCATCGTGCGCTCACGCAAGATGAGCGGGGAGGAGCGGCTGCGCGCAGCATCGAACATTGTCGTTGCTACGGGATACTTCGATCACCCGAACCTGCTCGGCGTGCCCGGTGAGCAACTCCCCAAGGTGCGCCACGACTACCGGGAAGGACACGACTTCTTCCTGCAGGACGTGGTCGTGGTGGGCGGCGGGAACTCGGCGGTCGATGCCGCACTCGAGCTGCACCGCTGGGGCGCACGCGTCACCATCGTGCACTTCCTTCCCCAGCTCGATGCCAACATCAAGCCGTGGGTCCGGCCCGACATCGAGGCGCGCCTGCGTTCCGGCGCGATCGACGCACGGTGGTCCAGCCGCGTCGTCGAGATTCGACCCGAGAGCGTCGTCATCCGAAGCAAGGACGGCGCGACCGAGGAGCTGCGCAACGACTTCGTGCTCGCCATGACGGGCTACACGCCGGACCCGCGCCTCCTGCGCAGCCTCGGCGTCCGCATCGATCCCGTCACGGGCATCCCCGATCACGATCCCGAGTCGATGGAGACGAATGTGCCCGGCGTGTTCGTCGCGGGCGTGATCGTCGCCGGCAACGACGCGAACAAGGTCTTCATCGAGAACGGCCGCGACCACGGCCTGAAGATCGTGCGTCGGATCGCTGAACGCCGCGACGGCTGAGCGGCGGGGTACAGCGCTCGCAACTCGTCCCCCTGCAACGATTTGTGTCGATTTGACACGGGGGCTATCTTCCGGCGTGCCGGGAAGCGCCGGCGTACACCGCAGCAGACCGACAGCCGGGCGGGCAGAGAGTGCCGCCCTGGGAGAGGCGACAATGGTATCGGAGTTCAGAAACGAGCCGCTCACCGACTTCTCGAAGCCGGAGAACCGCAAGGCGATGGAGCAGGCTCTGGAGCAGGTGCGCGGGCAGCTCGGACGCACCTGGCCGATGATCATCGATGGCAAGGAGATCACGGACGGGCCGGTCGATGAGGTACGGAGCCCCTTCGACCGCTCCATCGTGGTCGGTTGTACCGTCCGCGGCACGGACGAGCACGCGCGCCAGGCGATCCTGGCCGCGGACCGCGCGTTCAGGACGTGGCAGTTCACGGATCCCCGCGAGCGCGCGGAGGGACTGTTCCGCACGGCTGCGAAGATCCGCGAGCGCAAGTTCGAGCTGGCTGCCTGGATGATCTATGAAGTCAGCAAGACCTGGGTCGAGGCGGACGCGGATGTCGCAGAATTGATCGACTTCGCCGAGTACTACGGCCGCGAGATGCTACGCCTCGCCGACGGCGCGCCGGTCACGCAGGTGCCCGGCGAGCGCAACGAGATGCGCTACATTCCCCTCGGCGTCGGCGCGATCATCCCGCCGTGGAATTTCCCGGGCGCAATCATGGGCGGCATGACCATGGCCGCTGTCGTGACCGGCAACACCACGGTGCTGAAGCCGGCACACACGTCGCCGATCATCGCCGCAATCTTCGCGCGGATCTTTATCGAGGAGGCGGGCCTTCCGCCGGGCGTCGTCAACTACATCACGGGTCCGGGCGGGCTGCTCGGCGATGCGATGGTCGACCACCCGCGGACACGCTTTATCGCATTCACGGGCTCGAAGGAGATCGGGCTTCGCATCTTCGAGCGCGCCGCGAAGGTCCACCCCGGCCAGATCTGGCTGAAGCGGACGATCCTTGAGATGGGCGGAAAGGACGCGATCATCGTCGACGAGACGGCGGACCTCGACGCGGCGGCGGATGGAATCGTTGCGTCCGCGTTCGGCTTCCAGGGACAGAAGTGCTCCGCCTGCTCGCGCGCCATCATCGTCGACTCGGTCTACGACGAGGTGCTGCAGAAAGTCGCGGAGCGCACGAAGACCCTGAAGGTCGGCGACCCGCGCGAGCCCGACACGAACCTGGGTGCCGTGATCGATCGCAAGGCGTTCGACAAGATCCGCAGCTACATCGAGATCGGCGAGAAGGAAGGCCGCATGGTGCTGCGCGGTGAGACGGCCAACGGCGAGGACGCGTATCACATCGCACCGACGATCGTCGCAGACGTCAAGCCGGATTCCCGCATCGCGCAGGAGGAGATCTTCGGGCCGGTGCTCGCATTCATCCGGGCAAAGGACTACGACGAGGCGCTGGAGATCGCGAACGGCACGGAGTTCGGCCTGACCGGCGCCGTGTATTCATTGGACAAGGACCGGCTCGAGCGCGCGCGCCGGGAGTTCCATGTCGGAAATCTGTACCTGAACCGGAAGTGCACGGGCGCGCTCGTCGGCGTCCAGCCGTTCGGTGGGTTCAACATGTCTGGCACGGATTCCAAGGCAGGCGGCCCGGACTACCTGATCCTGTTCATGCAGGGCAAGTCCATCGCGGATCGCACCCCGGGCGTGGCCTGAACCCGGTCGATTGACCGGGGTAGCAGGCGCCGGATAGATTCGGCTCAGGAGGGCTGTGAATGAGCACGACCGCACGCGAGAAGATCGAGGAAGTCCTGGATTCGCTTCGCCCCGCGCTTCGTTCGGACGGCGGCGACGTCGAGTTCATCGACTACGACGAGGACGACGGCATCGTACAGCTCCGGCTGGTCGGCGCCTGCGGCTCGTGCCCGATCTCGACCCTGACGCTCAAGCAGGGGATCGAGCGGCGGATCATGCTCGCAGTGCCGGAAGTGACCGGCATCGTCGCCCTCTGATACCAATGTGACGTACGGCTGCGTAACGGCCGGCGCCCCGGGGGTGCCGGCCGTTTGTACTGGGAGATAGGGATGGCAATCGATCGTGACGCGCTGCTCGCTGCAGTGCGGGACGCACTGAGCGGCGTGCAGAACCCGCGGACCGGGCAGGACGTGGTCAGCGGCGGGCACATCACGGCGCTCGAGGCGGATCCGGACGGCAAGGTCCGCATCCAGTTCCTGCTCAAGCCGGAGGATCCCGGCACACTCGTGCGCGAGGTGCGCGCTGCCGCCGAGGGAGTCGGCGGTGTCAGCAAGGTGAAAATCGACGTCAAGCTGCCGAACGCGCCGCAGCCGCAGCGTCGCCAGCCCCACTCTGTGCCGGCGCCCCAGCCGGACCCGCAGCTCGTCAGGAACATCGAGCACGTCGTCGCGGTCAGCTCCGGTAAGGGCGGCGTCGGCAAGTCGACCGTCGCCGTCAACCTGGCCGCGGCGCTTGCGCAGAAGGGACTGCGCGTCGGGCTGCTCGATGCCGACGTCTACGGTCCCGACGTCCCGCTCATGTTCGGCGAGGAGGGCAGGCCGAAGGTGACGGGTGCCAAGGGCGAGGAGAAGATCGTTCCGCTCGAGCGCCACGGCGTGAAGCTCATGAGTCTCGGCTTCCTGCTCGAGCCCGAGCAGCCCGCCATCATGCGCGGGCCGCTCATCTCCGGCATCCTCAAGCAGTTCATCGAGCAGGTCGAGTGGGGCGAGCTCGACTACCTGATCGTCGACATGCCGCCCGGCACCGGCGACGCACAGCTGTCCCTCGTGCAGACGGTGAACGTGCAGGGCGCAGTGCTGGTCACGACACCACAGGACGTCTCGACCGGCGACGTACGACGCGCGGTTCGCATGTTCGAGCGCGTACGCACACCGCTTCTCGGCATCGTCGAGAACATGGCGGGCATGCACTGCCCGCACTGCGGCGAACACATCGACGTCTTCGGGCACGGCGGCGGTGCCGTCCTCGCGAAGGACATGCACCTTGACCTGCTCGGGTCCGTGCCGCTCGACCCGGAGGTGCGCATCGCCGGCGACGAGGGCAAGCCGACGGCGATCTCCGCCCCCGACTCCGATGCAGGCCGCGCGTTCACGGCCATTGCGGAGCAGGTCATCCAGGCACTCGAAGGCGCAGCAGCAGCGAAACGCTGAGCGTCATGCCTTCCGGAGAGCAGCATGACCGATCCGCGCCGGAGCCGGCAGCCGCACCGGCGCGGATCGTACTCCTCACCGATTTCGGCACACGAGACGGCTACCCGGCATCCATGCGCGGCGTGATCGCCGGTATCGCCCCGCATGCATCCGTGGATGATGCCACCCATGACATCACACCAGGAGACGTCCATTCCGCCGCCTACGTGCTCGCACGCTACGCGCGCTTCCAGCCACGCGGCACGATTCACCTCGCGGTCGTGGACCCTGGCGTCGGCAGCGCACGCCGAGCGATCGCCGCCGAGATCGACGGGCAGTACTACGTGACGCCGGACAACGGCCTGCTCACGCGCGTACTGCGTGACGCGGCCAGCTCGCGTGTCGTCGAGCTGGATGAAACCGGCTACCACCGTGCGGAGGTATCCGCGACGTTCCACGGCCGCGACATCTTCGCGCCTGCAGCGGCGTGGCTGGCGCGTGGCGTCACCCTCGACGAGCTGGGTCACCCGCTCGACGACCCGGTGCTCCTCGACCTGCCACAGCCGCAGTACGATGGCGCCGGCATCGAAGGGGTCGTCGAGTACGTCGACCACTTCGGCAACCTGATTACGAACATCCCCGGGCGATCTGTCGCGCCCGACGCGCGCGTAGCGATCGCGGGCCGCGAAGTCGGACCCGTTCGCCGCACCTACGCCGATGTCGTGCCGGGCAGTCTCCTCGCGCTCATCGGATCGGACGGAATGCTCGAGATCGCCGTGCGCAACGGCAGTGCGGCAACACTGCTGGGCGTGGACAGGGGGGCTGCGGCGATCGTCCGTGCTCCTGCCGGGAGCCAGTATTCTTTTTCACCGAAGAGGCGCGGAGGACGCAGAGAATAGCTGGAGAGCGTTATCCACGGATCGTGGCAGGATCTTCGCCGGTGTGCCGGTCTTCAGATGTTGCTGCAGCCGGTACCACTCAGGACGTTTCTCCCGACGCATTACTCAGAACGTACTGATTCCGAAACGCAGAGGGCGTGCTCGCCGTCGGCGGGCACGCCCATGCGTTGCCGATGGTACACAGAACGGAGGTCAGGCGCCATTGGTCGCGCGACAGTCGCCCAGTGCCTCGAGCAGCCTCTGTGTCCTCTGCGCCTCTGCGGTGCAACAGCCCGCTGCGTTGAATCGACCTAGCTTTCGAGCCACCGACGGTCCTCGACGCTCAGCCGCTTGTGCTTCGGCGTGAGGAACCGCATGACCACGTAACCGACCAGCACAATCGGCGCGACCTTGAACAGGAGGAAGCCGGCCAGGCCGAATGCGATACCGAGCACCGCGCCGATCAGCGCCAGGACGACACCCACTGCAACGAGTGCGAGCAGCCCGACGACGAAGAGTGTGAGCAGTGAGGTAAGCATCCGATCCTCCTTTATCCTGCCGGGTTGTTGTCGACCCAGACGATGTCGATGGCGTTGAACGCGGCGTCGATGTCGAAGTGCAACCGGCGTTCTGCGCTGTCGTACTCAGCGCTGTAGTACACGTCACCGCGCTGCACGAGCCCCTCGCCCTTGACGGCCGCGAGCAGGCCGTCCTTGTCGATCCGCACGCCCACGCCGCGCGGTATGCGCAGCACAAGGCGTCCGAGCCCCATCTCGACCGAGACATCGATGTCGTTCGAGAGCGTGCCGGTGAAGTCCAGCTCGATGTCACCGACACCACCCTCCACCGAGATCTGCCGCGCGTTGGCGTTCGCGAGCCCCTTCGCGGTCAGCTGTGCGGCGCCGACCTGCAGCGTGAGCGTGTTCGCAGCGATCGGGTTCGGCTCGGAGAACGCGAGCGACGTACGGCTCGCGCCGGTCGACAGCTCGAGCGACTCGATCCGAAGGCCGCCCAGCTCGATGTCCGCCTCCGCCGCACCGAACGCCAGCTCGAGGTCGAGCGCGACGTCCGGGCTGAGCTGCAGGTCGAGCGAGCCCGCCTCCAGCTTGCGGCCGCGGATCTGTCCGCCCTCCACACCGATCTGGAGACGACCGTCGCTGTAGCTGGTCACCGGCTCGAACGCGGATGCGTCGTAACGCATGCGAGCCTGGTACAGCTGATCGCTCGATCCGGGTGCTACGGTCAGCTTTCCGGCGCCGTACTCGAGCTCGACCGCCAGCCGCTCCTCGCCCGCAGCGCGACGGCTGAGCGACATTGTCTGCCAGTCCTGACGCGCCGAGCGATTCGCGTGCGAGGCGACCGCTTCGTCCGGCCCGCCGCAGCCCGCGAGGACCGCAACGGCGCACGCGAGCGCGAGCGGGCGGCGGCGGTCAAACATGCGTCTCCTCCATCGACGGCTCCGCCGCAGAGAACGGATCCGACGTCACCGGCCGGGTGCCTGCACGCGAGATCAGCACGGCGCCGAGTCCGATCGTTGCGACCGCCCAGGTCAGCACGACACCCAGGAACATCAGGATGCCCTGCAGGAACCCGAGCAGCGGGCCGGTCAGCTCCAGAATGTGCGCACTGAGGAACAGTGCGAGCAGCAGCCCCAGACCGCTGAGCAGGAAGTAGTACGAGTTGCCCTTCCGGTACCACTCCTCGCCCGAGAAGCGCCGCTCCGCGAACGCCTCGCCAGCCGCGTGCGCCACACCCAGGTACCCGAGCAGGACCGCCAGCACGACCGCCAGCGGGAAGAGCGGTACGAACACCAGCAGCGCCGGGATCCCGATGATCGAGATCACGAGTGCGATGATGCCGAGCACGAACGCGGGCACGACCAGGAACGAAGCGGCGAGGCCGACGAGGCCGGACCGCACGGTTGCATGCCGCGCAGTGTCGCCGACGCCCTCGATGAAGCGCCGCCCGCCCAGCACGATCGTGGCGAAGCCGATGCCGAAGAGCACCGCGTACGTCACCAGGACCGACAGGATGCCCGCGATCCCGCGACCGATGTGGCCGAAGAAGCGCGAGAAGGCGTTGTCGTTGCGGGTGTGCGCCCGCGCAGCCTGACTCTCGAGCTCCTTGATGTGCGACTGCAGCGCCGTGATCTGCTCGACGAGGCGCGACACGCTGTCGTCCGAGAAGCCCGGCGCGGCCGGTGCGCTGGGCACGGGCGGAGCCTGCGCCTCGGCGGTGGCGGCGTCGACCGGAGCCGCCTGCAGGGTGGCGAAGGCCTCCTCGAGTGAACGGTCGAGTGCGCTGCCGGCGGATGCACCGTTCCCCGATGGCGCCTCCCAGTCCACCAGCAGTGCTGGCAGGGAAGCGGCCGGCGTCTCCATCGCCCGGTTGAGCAGCTCGCGCCACGAGGCGTCGAGTGCGCTCCCGCGAGGAGCGTCGCCGACGGCGGTGCCATCGATGAATGCCTGTCCGTCGCGCAGGGACCAGTGCAGCTCGCGACCGTCGCTCAGCTCGACACGGAGCACGGCGTCGTTGCGGGACAGCGATACCTCACTGGCAACCAGGTGCGGCCCGTCGGCCTGCGCCGGCTCCTGTCCTGCCGCCTGTGCCGCCGCTACGACGGTGAGCGCGAGGACGAGACCGGGGATACTGCGCCGCATCCGGCGGTCAGAACGAATACGTGACATAGTGTGATTCCCGCGTAGGTGTGCGGAACAGGTTCCGGTACAGGACATAGACCGAGAGCATAGTCGCTGCACCAGCCAGTGCCATCAGCGTACCGACACCGCGCATTCCGGTCGTTGCAACGAACTCACCGGTGTTCGCGACCAGCCAGGCCACGACGTCGGTCTGCATGAACGACTGTACAACGGCTTCACCGAGGCGCTGCGCACCGCGATCCACCGTATCTCGAGCTGCGATCCAGAGGGACTCGGCGCTGACGTAGTCGCGCGAGAGCAGCCACGCGATGAAGCCGCTCACCAGGATCGCCGGCAGCCCCAGCATCGCGGTGGCGAATGCCCAGCCGCGCGTGGTCTGCGGCATCCAGCGGCCGATCGCGCGACCTGCCGCGCGGACCTGAGCCAGCGCGTACCCGGCCCACACCTGCGAGCGGCTCGCCACCGTTACCCGCGCCATGACCCGGTCGGCGAAGCCGACGGAGGGCGCGAGCTGCGGAAGCCCCTCGAGGGCGGCGAACAGCGCACGCCACTCCTCGACGGCACCCTGGCAATCGGCACAGCTGAGCACGTGCGACTCGATCACGGCGCGGTCGCCGCCATCGAGCACGCCTTCCGCGTAGGCCTCGAGCTGTTCCTCTTCGGGGTGCAGGCTCTGGTGACTCATGTCTCGGTTCCCCTGGTTCTGGCATCCATACGTCCGGCCCTCCGCCCGGGTTTCAGATCCGCAGGTGCTCCAGCTCCTTCATCAACTCCTTGCGGGCACGGTGGATAAAGGTCTTCACCGTGCCCAGCGGAACATCCATGATCTGCGCGATTTCCTCGTACGGCCGCCCCTCCACGTGGCAGAGCACGATCGCCGTGCGATACTCGGGCCGGAGCAGGCCGATCGCACGCTCGATCTCCGCCCCAAGCTCCTTGCTGGCCGTGTACTCCTCCGGATTCTCGTCCCCGGAGGCCGGCGTCAGCGTCGTGGCCTCGACCTCGGCGGCCGTGCGGGCATGCGGTGAGCCGTCCAGCGAGAGGGTCACCGGGTTCTTGCGGCGCAGATGATCGAGCGCCGTGTTGTGCGCGATCTTGAAGATCCAGGAGCTGAACTTGTACGTGGGGTCGTACCGCTCCAGGTGGTTCAGCACCTTGATGAAGGTGTCCTGGGCGAGGTCTTCGGCCCGCTCCCGGTCCCGGACCAGGCGATAAATGAGGGAGAACACCGGCCGTTCATAACGGCCGATCAGCTCGCGATATGCCGCCTCACGCCCCTCCAGGGCGCGGGCGATCACTTCCTGATCGGTCAGCTCGGTATAGTTCAACGGCTGATCGAGGCACACGCCTGTTCAGCGTGTGCCCCGGTGCTGGTGTCGTGTGCGCGAATGCCCTGAAAGGTCCTACGTGCAGGTACCACAGCGGGTTTCACGCACAGCGGGTTGATCGGGATGCCCCCCGCGGCTAGGTTCCCGCGCATCAACCGAATCTAAGAGCGGGGAGCAGCGGGCGCGATGGCGAGTCGACTGGATGATGGTGCGGGCGTCCTGCCGGCACCCGCCGAGAAAGCCGCCGCAGTGCGCCGCATGTTCGGCGCAATCGCGCCGCGCTACGACCTGCTCAATCACCTCCTCAGTCTGAACCGCGACAAGCGCTGGCGTCGGCGCGCCGTCGACGTCCTGATGCAGGGCGCTCCTGCCGACGGCACGTACCTCGACGCATGCGCGGGGACACTGGATCTGGGGCAGGAGCTGGCGCGCCGGCCGTCGTTCCGCGGGCGCGTGCTGGCCACGGACTTCACACCCGAGATGCTCGTGCGCGGCCGGGCCAAGGCGGAGGGGATTCCGATGTTCCCGGCCGCGGGGGATACGTTGTCGCTACCGCTGCGCGACGCCTCCGTGGATGGCGCGACCGTCGGCTTCGGGGTCCGCAACCTCGCCGACCTCGATGCGGGGCTGCGCGAGCTGGTGCGCGTACTACGGCCGGGTGCCAAGCTCGTGATCCTCGAATTCACGACACCGGCGTGGCAGCCATTCCGCGGCATCTACCTGTTCTACTTCCGACACGTCCTGCCGCGGATCGGCCGCATGATCTCGAGCCACGGCACGGCCTACAGCTACCTCCCCGCGAGCGTGCTGGAGTTTCCCGAGCCGCCTGAGCTGGCGGAGCGGATGCGCACAGCCGGCCTTCGCGATGTGACGTGGGAGACGCGGACGGGCGGCATCGTCGCGATCCACTCGGGGGTGCGGGCCTAGCTACACGCCCTCCAGCAGGGCAACCGGCAGGACGCTGAGTACGTCGGCCAGTCGGAGGCGACCCCGCTCCGGAACCAGGGGCGTTCCGTCGAGCACGCTTCGCAGCGCACCGTCGCCAACCTCGATCATGGTGTCGCCCCAGGCCGCGGCGAGCGGCCACTCGTGTGCCGGTGCGAGTCGCGCAGGCCAGCGCGGCACGACTGCAATCACCGAATCCGCACCCCGATGGCGCCGGAACGCGAGCACGTGCTCGGCTCGCTCCCCGGTCACCTCGATCGGCTCATACGCCCCGGTGAACGCCTTGTTGCGGCCGCGCGTACGCAGCAGGGCCATCAGCACGTACTGCTTGAGGCGTCCGTCGCGCCACGTCTCGCGCAGCCGGGAGACGGAAGCGGCGTCAGGTTGTTCAACGATCTTCTCGACGCTGCTGGTGAAGGCCGCCATCTGGTCGTAATCCACCGGCCGACGGTTGTCGGGGTCGACGAGGTCGAAGCGCCACCGGTCGGTGCCCTGGTACGTATCAGGGATCCCGGGCGCAGCACAGCGAATGACGACCTGCGCGAGCGAGTTCACGGCACCATGCAGCGCGATACGCTGCACGAAGCCGCGCAGCTCGTTGCGTACGTCTGCCGCCCCCGGTGACACGAGCAGCCGATCGACGTACGCGAACAGAGCTTCCTCGTACGCTTCGTCCGGGTCGAGCCAGCTCGTCTCCTGCTTCGCCTCACGGGCAGCCTTCCGCATGTACTGCCTGATCCGCTGGCGGAAGGTCTCGTCCGGGTCGCCGTCAAGCGGCCAGGCACCTGACACGGTCTGCAGCAGAAGCAGCTCATCGCGTGGCGCGACCGCGCGGACGCCGTCGCGCAGCCGCGGCAGCCACGCCTCGACGGCTGCAGTCCATTCACGGGCGCGCCCGCTCAGTACCATGAGGCGGGCACGAACGTCCTCGCTGCGCTTGCTGTCGTGCGTGGATGTGGCATTCAGCGCCCCGCTATCGTGCTCGGCACGATAGGCCAGAAACTCGTGCACGGCCGCGGCGTCCATGCTCTCGCCGGGCTCGCCACCGACCTCGTTCACGGCCAGGAGCGCGGGCCAGCGGTAGAGCGCGGTGTCCTCGAACCCCTTCGCCATTACCGGTCCGCTGAGCTGCTGCCAGCGTGCAGCCACGTCCAGGGCGCGATCGCGGAGGTCGGCACCGGAGTCTTCGAGCTCGAGCAGCAGCACGTTACGGATCGTGTTCAGGGCCGCACGATCGCTGTCCGACAGGCGGGTCTGCGCGGTCGCCAGCGCCCTGTCGATCCGCATCCGGTCGTCGTCCGAACCGCCGTCCGCGCTCGTGTACGTCCTGTAGACATCGAGCGCTGCCGTCAGCTCGCGCAGCACTCGTGTGCACTGTTCCGTCGGCAGCCCCGTGATCGAGGCAAGGCCGTTGCTCACCTCGCGCAGCTCCGCCGGGAAGAGTGTGTCCATCACGTCGAGCTTGCTCCCGTAGACGACGTCGTCGAACTGGCGCATGTCACCCGTCACGCGCCGAAGCAGGTCCTCGAGTGCGTGGTAGCCGGAGGGATCGACGAGGAACGACGACACGACGCGCATGAACTCATAGCCGGTCGCGCCGTCCGCTTCCCACTGGCGCGGCAGGTGCTCGTCGGAGGCCAGGATCTTCTCGACCACGGTGTAGCAGCGACCGTCCGGCCGTACCTTCGCCGTTGCGTCCGCCAGCTGACGGAGGTAACCGGCAGGATCGCGCAGGCCGTCGATGTGGTCGATGCGGAGCGCATCGACCCAGCCCGCCTCGAGCCACTGGAGTATGCCGCTGTGGGTGCGCTCGAACACAGTCGGGTCCTCGACGCGCACGCCGACCAGGCCGGTGATGTCGAAGAAGCGGCGGTAGCCACTCTGCTCCTGCACCGTGCGCCAGTCCGCGAGGGTGTAGGGCAGGGAAGCAAGCAGCTCGGCCGTAACCTCCGTGGCAGTGACCCACCCGGGTACCGGGAACCAGTGGTTGTGGTACTGGAGCACGCGGCGGCCGTTGCGCTCGGTGAGCTGAAGCTCGCCGGCGGCGAGGACCTCATCGAGGGGCGCACCGAGCACGGGGAGCAGCAGCTTCCCGTCCGAACGCAGCAGTGACGTGTCGAAGGTGCTGACGTGCTGCGACTCGGTTCCGTTCAACAGCAGGTCCGCCCACCAGGCGTTCTCCGCCGATGCGGCCATGTGGTTCGGCACGATGTCCAGGAGGACACCCATGCCGAGCTCGCGCAGCACTGCGGCAAGCTCCTCCATCGCGTCAGCGCCGCCGAGCTCCTCGTTGATGCGCGTCGGGTCGGTTACGTCATAGCCGTGCTCGCTGCCTGAAGTCGCCTGTGTGATGGGTGACAGGTACAGGTGCGAGATTCCGAGGCGCCGGAGCTGCGGCGCAATGCGAGCGGCGTCACGGAGCGTGAAGCCCTCGTGAAGCTGGAGGCGGTACGTCGCAACCGGTTGTTTCATTCTACGGCCACGCTCAGCAGCTCACCCAGGCGTTGCAGCAGGGGCAGCGCCTGATTCGCCCGTGCGTCACCCGCGTCCGCGCGCGCCCTCGTCTCCACGAGCGTGTCATGGACGGTCGCGTAGAACAGATTCTGTGTCTTCCAGAGGTCGACCTCGAAGGGCAGGTTGCGCGCAAGAGCGGCCAGCTCGACGAGCTGCTCGAGCGTCGCGATGTCATACGGTCGACTGCGATGCGTTGCGGCAAGGCTCTCGAGTGCACGCTCCACGACGTATGACAACCCGCCCTCGTCGAGCGGCACCTTCAGCTCGCCAGCCTCCCCGAGCAGCGTACGCGCGCGCTCCAGGTCGATCACGTCGTTCTCGAAGATGCGGCGCAGCTCGCGGTTGATGACGAACTCCGCCGCCATGGTGAACGCGCGCGGCAGCGGAAGACCCATGTCCAGGAGGAAGCGGATCAGCGTCGCGTTCTCGCGGTAGAGACGGCGGTACGTGCTCTCAGCCTGGCGGACCGGGATGCGCAGCAGGTTGAAGAGGATCTCGCGTTGCCGGTCCGCGAACAGCGACTTGAGCGAGAAGCTGTACTCGGGGAACTCGGCGAGCAGCCGGATGACGCCGGTCAGGTCACCACTCTCGAAGGAGCGGAGCATCTGGCCGGCGAGCGCCTCATACTCGTCCTCGCCGATATAGCGGCGGATTCCGCCGGACAGGCTGTGGCTGCCGAAGTGGAGCAGCGCGTAGGTCACGACCTCGGACTCCCGCGTGATCTCGGACGACACGCGGGCGCGACCGACGGCCAGCGTCGCATCGCCTGCCTTCTTCTGGTCATGCCGCTCGAGGCCGACGCGGTAGGAGTAGATCCGGTCACCGTGCGGCGTCCCCTCGAAGAGCGAGCTGACGGCATGGTGCGCGGCGACGGAGAGCAGATCGACGCGCTTGGGCAGTACCCTCTCCTCGTAGATGCGGCGGCCGTTGCCGGCCTCCGGCAGGTTGCTCTCGGCCGGCTCGAGCATCTCCTTGAGCTGTGGCTCGAACGCACGGCCGAACAGCTTCTCTGCGAGCTGCGCTACGCGTGCCGCGTACTGCAGTACCTGCACGGTCTCGATGCCGGATACGTCGTTGAAGAACCAGCCACAGCTCGTGTACATGAGCATCGCATGTCGCTGCAGCTCCATGAGCTCGAGCGCACGGACCTCCTCTGCTGGGGACAGACGACGAAGTGCGTGTCGCGCGAGGAACGCGTCCACATTGCGCTCGCTCCGGTCGAGGACGACGGAGATGTAATCGTCGCGTGCCTCCCACGGATGCCCGAACAGCTGCGACGCGAGCTCCTCGAAGTGCGGAGTCACCTCGTCGCGGAGCCAGTCGAGGGCGGCCCGCAGCGGGGCCCGCCACGCCTGGTTCCAGCCCGGAGCGCCGCCGGTGCTGCAACCGCAGTCGGAGCGCCAGCGCTCTACGCCGTGTGCGCAGCTCCAGGAGCTGTTCTCGACGATCCGTACCTCGTGGCGGGGCGGGCAGACCGAGAGGAACTGGGCGTAGTTGGTCAGCGTGACGGTCGGGTCCTCGTCGATCAGGCGGAGCGCGTAGGCAAGGGCCATGTCACCGTGACGATGGTGGTGGCCGTACGTCTCTCCGTCCGTGGCAATGTGAGCGAGCTGGGGCTCGTCGGAAGGTCCCAGCAGCTCGCGCAGCCGCGCGGCGAAGCGCTCTCCGCTCCGCAGCAGACCCTCGAACGCCACTGCGCGCGAAGCGGGCCCGTCGTAGAAGAAGAGGGTGATCTCACGGCCGCTCGGCAGCCGAACGAGGTACGGCACGCGCGGATCGATGCCGCCCCCGTTCACGTCGTGCCAGTCACCGCCGGTCAGTGCTCGCACTGCGTCCGCCTGATGCGGTGCGAGGATCGTAAACCGGATTCCGTTCTCCGCCAGAACCTCGAGTGTGGACGTGTCGACGGCGGTCTCGGGCAGCCACATGCCGGCCGGCATGCGCCGGAAGCGGTGACGGAAATCCTCGATCCCCCAGAGCACCTGCGTCCGCTTGTCCCGGTCGTTCGCGAGCGGGAGGATCAGGTGGTTGTACGCCTGCGCGAGCGCGGAGCCATGTCCGCCGAATCGCTCGGCGCTCTGGGCGTCGGCGGTGATGATCGATTCGTAGGTTTCCGGGGCGTGCTGCTCCAGCCACGCGAGCAGTGTGGGGCCGAAGTTGTAGCTGATACGGGAATAGTTGTTGACGATGCGAACGATACGACCCGCGCCATCGAGAATCCGCGAATCAGCGTTCGGCGCGTAGCACTCTGCCGTGACCCGCTCGTTCCAGTCGTGATACGGGTACGCCGAGTCCTGCAGCTCGATCGCCTCGAGCCAGGCGTTCTCGCGAGGTGGCTGGTAGAAGTGCCCGTGGACGCAGACATAGCGGTTCATGCTTCGGCCCCCTCGCGCAGGAGCAGCACCGCGGACCAGGGCGCCAGCTCCAGGGCAGTGTTCCCGGGCAGTACAACATCAGTGGAAGAGCTCCTGCGGGCCGCCGCCGTGTCGAGGCGGACCCGCCACGAACCATGCGCAGGGACCATCATGGACGTCGTCGTATCTCCGAAGTGCAGGTAGAGAGCGCTTGCGCCGTGCGGCATTGTGCACGTGACGCACAGCGTGCGCGTACGAGTGTCGACGCTCGTCTCGACTGCGTCGAACGACCACGGCCGCATCGCCTGCAGCTCGTGCCGCGCGCGCAGCAGCTCCCGGTAGAGTGCGAGACGCCGGGCATGCTCGCCGCCGTCGCGGAGCGACCAGTTCACTCGCGCGGACTCGAACGTCTCCGGCGCCTGCGGATCGGGCGGCTCGCCGGCCCACCGGAAGCTGGCGAACTCCTCGGACCGCCCGCGCCGCACGGCCTCGGCCAGCGCCTCGTCGGTATGGCTGACAAAGTACGGAAAGGGTGCGGTCTCACCGTACTCCTCCCCCATGAAGAGCAGAGGCGTAAACGGCGACAGCAGCAGCGCCGCAGCGGCAAGCTCGTTCTGCTCGGGTGAAAGCCGCACCGTAAGGCGATCGCCGAGCATGCGGTTGCCGATCTGGTCGTGATTCTGGATGAACACGACGAACCGCTCGGGCGCGATGTCGCTGGCTGGCGCACCATGCCGCCGGCGGCGATACGGCGAGTACTCGCCTGCATAGACGTAGCCGCGCGCATACGCGCGCGCCAGCTGCTCGATATCGCCGTAGTCCTGGTAGTACCCGTCCCGCTCACCCGTGAGCAGGACGTGGATCGCGTGATGAAAGTCGTCGAGCCACTGCGCGTCCATCCCCAGCCCACCCTGGTGGGACGGCCGGACGACGTGCGGATCGGCGAGGTCACTCTCGGCGATGAGCATGACCTGCCGGCCGAGCTCCTCGGCGCGGGCGTGAACGCGATCCGCGAGCTCGCGCAGGAACCGGTAGGCGGACGTGTCGACGATCGCATGGATCGCATCGAGCCGCAGCGCGTCGATCCGGAACTCGTCCACCCATTGCAGCGCCGAGGCGATGAAGTATTCGCGTACGTGATCGGAGTCGGGACCGTCGAAGTTCAGGGCATCGCCCCACGGGGTGCGATATCGATCGGTGAAGTACGGCCCGAAGCGCGCCAGGTGATTGCCGTCAGGGCCGAGATGGTTGTAGACGACGTCGAGGCAGACACCGAGGCCCTCGTTGTGGCACGCATCGACGAAGCGCTTGAGTGCTGCAGGTCCCCCGTACGTGTTCTGCACGGCGAACGGGTGCACCCCGTCGTAGCCCCAGTTACGCGCTCCGGTGAACTGCGCGAGCGGCATCAGCTCGACGACGCTGATCCCGAGGTCACGCAATGCGGGCAGCCTGCGTGCAGCCGCGTCGAGCGTGCCCTCCGCCGTGAAGGTGCCGACGTGCAGCTCGTAGAGGACGTACTGGTCGAGGGGCAGGCCGGTCCAGTCGTCCCGGGTCCACTCGAACGCTGTCGGGTACACGGCGGAGAGGCCGTGAACGCCGTCAGGCTGGTCGCGCGTTGCCGGGTCCGGCAGCACGTCGCCACCGTCGAGTCGGTAGCCGTAACGCTGGCCGGGCCGGACGCCGGTGACGCTCACTGTGAAATAGGCGTCGTCGTCGCGCCGCATCGCGACCGATTCGCGCCGCGGGTGGTCGAGCACCAGCTCGACCGACTGTACAGCGGGTGCCCAGACGCAGAACGTGGCGCGGTCGCCCTCCAGGCGCGCGCCGAGCGGCAGCGGCGGGCGTGGCGTCATGCACCCTCCGGCCTGCGCTTCAGAATCAGGGTTGCGAGGGGCGGCAGCGTGAGCGTGATCGATCGCAGCTGGCCGTGCGAGGGCAGTGACGCCGCCTCGACGCCACCGAGGTTGCCGACACCGCTGCCACCGTACACCGTTGCATCGCTGTTCAGAATCTCCTGCCAGTAGCCCATGGCAGGCACACCGAGCCGGTAGTCGTGGCGTACGATCGGTGTGAAGTTGCACACGACGATCAGCGTGTCCTCCGGGTCGGGACCGATACGCATGTAGCTGAGCACACTGTTCGCGCTGTCGTGCATGTCGATCCAGCGGAAGCCATCATGCGAGAAGTCGAGCGCGTGTGCGGCGGGCTCTTCGCGGTACATGCGATTCAGGTCCGCGACCCAGCGGCGGATGCCCTCGTGATGCGGGTACTGGAGCAGGTGCCAGTCGAGCGACGACTCGTGGCTCCATTCGCGGCCCTGGCCGAACTCACCACCCATGAAGAGCAGCTTCTTGCCCGGCTGCGTGAACATGTAGCCGAAGAGCAGGCGCAGGTTCGCGAAGCGCTGCCACTCATCGCCGGGCATGCGGTCGAGCAGGGAGCCCTTCCCGTGTACGACCTCGTCGTGCGAGAGCGGCAGCACGAAGTTCTCGTTGAACGCGTACACCATGCGGAACGTCAGCTCACCATGGTGATAGCGCCTGTGGATGGGGTCGTGGCGGATATACTCGAGCGTGTCATGCATCCACCCCATATCCCACTTCATGCCGAAGCCCAGACCACCGACGTACACGGGTCGTGATACCATCGGCCACGCGGTCGACTCCTCGGCGTACGTCTGCACATTGGGATGCGCACCGTAGACGTCGCTGTTCAGTCGCCGCAGGAACTCGATCGCATCCAGATTCTCGCGCCCCCCGTACACATTGGGGATCCATTCGCCGTCCTTGCGCGAGTAGTCGAGGTAGAGCATGGATGCGACCGCGTCGACACGCAGTCCATCGGCGTGGTAGACGTCCAGCCAGAAGCGGGCGCTGCTCAAGAGGAAGCTGCGTACTTCGTTGCGACCGTAGTTGAAGATGTAGCTGCTCCAGTCCGGGTGGAACCCCTGGCGCGGGTCTGCGTGCTCATACAGATGCGTGCCGTCGAAGTACGCGAGGCCGTGCTCGTCGCCTGGAAAGTGCGAGGGCACCCAGTCCAGGATGACGCCGATGTCGTGCTGGTGCAGGAAGTCAATCAGATACATGAAATCCTGCGGCGTTCCGTAGCGCGATGTCGGCGCGAAGTACCCTGTCGTCTGGTAGCCCCACGATCCGTAGAAGGGGTGCTCCATGACCGGCAGGAGCTCAACGTGGGTGAAGCCCATCGTCGTCACATACTCGGCGAGGCGGGGCGCAACCTCGCGGTAGCTGAGGAAGCGCCCCTGCTCGGCCGGCCGCATCCAGGATCCGAGATGCACCTCGTAGATGGAGATCGGCGCGCCGAGCGCATTGCGATCGCGGCGCTGCTCCATCCAGCGACTGTCGCCCCACTCGTACTCGAGTGTGGTGACGATCGAGGCAGTGCGCGGCGGGACCTCGTGCAGGAAGCCGAACGGATCCGCCTTTTCGACGCGGTAGCCGTGGTGCCGTGAGATGATGTGATACTTGTACTTCGCTCCGGGCTGCACGGCCTCGACGAAGCCCGCCCAGATTCCCGATACACCCACTGGCTCGAGCGGGGCCTGCCCCGGTCGCCAGTCGTTGAAGTCGCCGATCACGGAAACCGACTGCGCGTTGGGTGCCCAGACCGCGAAGTGGGTACCGTCCGCGCCGTTCATCCGTCCGACATGCGCGCCCAGCCTGCGGTAGAGCTGGTTGTGCGTGCCCTCGTTGAACAGGTACAGGTCGTGGTCCGAAATGAATGTCTCCGTCATTCCTGCTCCTCGCTTGAGGCTGTGCTGCGTGCCTCGGCGATGACGTCCAGACGCCTGCTCACGTCGCCACGGCGCAGTACGTCGGGGAACGGGTAGCGGAACCGACGCCGCCAGTTCGGTCGCGTCTCGGAGCCGGTCCCGGGTACGTTCTGCGGGTCCGGCTCCAGCCACAGGTCCTCGAGGCCGACGAGTACTATGGCAGCAGGCCCGGATGCAAGACGCTCCAGCAGAGCGTCCATGACCGGGCCGGGGTCATCCGCGTTCGCGGCCCGCTCGGGAAGGTGCACGTGGCGCGCCAGTGCCCGGCGCAGCCGCGCGCGCTGCCTGCGGGCCGCTTCTGCGCCTGCTTCGTCCAGCATCCCGAGATCGCGCATGTCCGCAATGTCCCGCTCCTGCCAGAACCCCGTGAACGTGGGCATGTCGTGCGTGTTGAGCGATGCTGCGCTGAGCGCGGGTGGCGCCGGCAGCACCGGCTTCGCATCGGGACGCACCTCGTACTGCACAACGAACATGCGGTGTATCGCGTGCCGGGCCATCCGGCGTCGTACGGAGGCGGCGACCGTTCCGAGGTCCTCTCCGACGACCGCGCCGCGCGCACGCATGGACTCGAGCGTGAGCAGTGCGAACATCTCGTCTTCCGGGTAGCGCACGTATACACCCTCTGTCGGGGGCAGACCGTGCGGTATCCAGTACAGCCGGTGCAGCGACATTACGTGATCCAGCCGCACCACCGCGGCGTAACGGAACTGGTGGCGCAGCGCCGCGGCGAGGTACGCGTAGCCGTCCGCGCGCAGCGCGTCCGGGTCCATGGGCGGGAACCCCCAATCCTGACCGCCACTGAAGAGCGCGTCGGGGGGTGCACCGGCGGACGCAGCGCTCGCGAATATCGAGCGGTACCGCCAGGTGTCATAGCTGTCCGGATGCACGCCGAGCGGCATGTCGAGGTAGAGGTCGGCTGCTTCGGGGTCCGCGGCGATCGAGCTGAGCTGCCGCTCGGCTGCCCACTGCACAAAGGCGTGGTAACGGAAACTCGATGGGTCGAAGTCACCGTCGCGGATGCGTCCGTTGCGCAGCCGCGGGGGCCACTCGTGCCAGCCGGTCCGCAGCGTGTCGACGACAGCGCGGAAGCGCGCGTACTCGATCACGTCCGGACGCGCAGCGAACGCCTTCGCGTCCGCGTCGCCGTCCGGTCCGAGCAGACGGTCTGCTGCCGGCTGCAGAAGGCGACGATGCGCGGCAGCGGCCGCCCGATAGTCCACGTACGCCGAGCGGCCGCACTCCGAGAGCTCGTCACCACCACCATCGCCTCTCAGGTCGTCAAACGCGCGCGGGTCGACGTACAGCTCGTTCCAGAACAGGCGACTGGCGGGGGCGTACGGGCTCGGATCGAACGGCGCATCCAGGAACGCAGCGTGGATCGGCAACGTCGCGACCAGGCCTGCGCCGCGATCGCGCATTGCGCGGGCAAGCTCGTGCAGCTCGGTGTAGGTGCCGTGACAGGCGCCCTCGCGCGCGAGCGCGTACACGGGAGCGAACGCACCCCATCGCTGCGTTCCGATTGTGCAGGCCTGGCGCGGGGCCGACAGGATGCAGGCGCGGAACTCGTTACTTCCCGCCTCGACGCGGAGCGCGTGCCTGCCGAGCGGAAGCCGGTCGTGTACCTCGATCGTGCCCCGACCGTTCCGCAGCCGCAGGTCCCACGTGCGGCGGTCGCCGTCCTCGGTCTCGATGGTGCATGTCGCGGCGCGGACACCGCGTGCCATGCGGATGGGCACGCGGGGCATGCGTCCGTCCCATGCGACGACGGCGGGCTCGATCGTCCGGGCCGCGAGCGCGGTCTCCCGCTCCCTCAGCGCATCGCGTACATCGGCGAGGGACTCGACGGGCGCGCCGCGGGCACGCAGTGCGCCGAGCAGTGCGTCGTCGTGTGCGTGGCGGCGTCGTCCCTCGGCGTCCGTGTACGACGTCTGTATGCCCCAGGCGCGCGCCAGACGGCGCAGCACCTGTCGATCTGATATCGAGCGCGTCATTTCTGCAGCAGCTGGCGCAGGGCCAGCAGCGGAATGACGGTCCAGGCAGGACGGTTGTTCATCTCATACGCCAGCTCGTAGACCGCCTTCTCCAGCAGGTGCGCGTCGAGCAGGATCTCGATCTCCTCGCGGGTGGGCGGCAGAAGGGAGCTGCTCCCCATGGTCTCGAGGTACTGCTGCAGAAATCCAGTGGCGACCGCGTGGTACCAGCGCTCGCCGAAGGCGACGCGCGCGACACGCTCGTGCGGTGCCGTCACATCGGCATCCAGCATGCTGGAGTGTGCGGCATAATGGTATGACCGTAGCATCCCGGCGACGTCGCGCAGCGGCGTACGCTTGATCCGGCGCTCGCTGAGCGGACGGGACGGCTCACCCTCGAAGTCCGTGATCACGAAGTCGCGACCGGTGAACAGCACCTGGCCGAGGTGATAGTCCCCGTGTGTACGGATCCGCATGCCGTGCAACTTGCCGTCGATGAGGCGGCGGAACCGGCCGAGCAGTCGTTCCTCCATGTCCAGGACCACGCGCGCATCGCTCCGGGCGCTCGCGGGCAGTGTATCGATTCGGGACTGCAGCAGCTGCAGCGTGCGTCCCGTCAGGTTCCGCATCGACTGGTAGAGTGAGCGCTGGTAGAACATCGTGAACGGCTCGGGCGCAAACGCCTCGTTGCGTGTGTCGCTGCCGAGTGCCATGTGCAGCTCGGCCGTGCGCTGACCGAGCATCTTCGCGCGCTCGAGCGCTGTCCCTGCCAGCTCGCGGTCCTCCTGGGGCAGCTCGATCGCGGTGGCGGAATCGAGCAGCGCCGCTGTCGTCACGGCCTCGCTCGCGAGCGGTCCCGCAGTCCCCGTCGCGGCGCGCTCGTACGCTTCGGCGACCGCATCCAGTGCAAGGCCCCACGCATCGCCCTCGTTGGGGATGAACTCCTGCAGCACGGCGAGTGTACGGGGCGCGCCGTTGGGGCGGTACTCGATCGCGCCGGCCACGCGTGGTGCATAGGGGAAGTTCCGCTCACTGAGGAACCGCCCGATCTCAAGGTCCAGGCTCTCCCCGTCCTCGAGACGCCGGTAGACCTTCAGCACGAACGTCTCCTCATACCCGATCGACGTGTTCGATTGCTCCCCGATGAACAGGCGACTCTCCTCGGGCATGCCGTGCTCATGCAGCAGCACGCGCATGACCGGGGTTCGTATCCCGATCAGCTCGCCCCGACGACCGCGTATGCGTCGACGGTTGACGATCACGTCGAGCAGTGCGGTGTGGGTCGCCGGGAGCGTGAGCGCATCCACGACACGGCGTGTCTCGCCGTCGATGGTCGCCAGGGATGCGCGCCGGATGACGTCCGAGGACCCCTGCGTGAGCGCCAGTGGCACCACGTAGTCGTCCGGGTCGTGGTCGATGTAGTCGACGTGCACGAGCACGATCTCGGCCGTCTCGTCGCGATCGCGGAGTGTCAGCGTCACGCGGTCCGATATCGTCACGCCGCGCACCTTGCGCGCCTTCCCCTGGAACCACCGGGCCTGCTGCATCTGCTCACTGAGGACGGGCAGGAGCCCGAGGCGTTCGGCGTCGTCGATCGCGCCCGCGAGCCCCGTGGGCGGCAGCGCGATCGTCGGCAGCTCCGACGAGAGCGGAACGGCAGTCTCCGCGCGCGGCGAAAGGAGCGAGAACCAGTAGAAGCCGTGCGGCCCGAGCGTCAGCACGTACGGCTCGGTCCCGACCGGCGGGAACTCCGAGCGACCAAACAGCTCGACCGGAATGAAGCCCCGCACCTGCGAGAGGTCGAGCTGCACGTATTGCGAGAACCGCGAGAGATTGGCGACAACGAGGATGCACTCGTTCTCGTAGCGTCGTATGAACGCGAGGACCTTGCGGTTCTCCGGGTACAGGAACTCGATGGATCCTCTGCCGAACGCCTTGAAGCGTTTTCTCAGTGCGATCAGCCGGCGGGTCCACCAGAGCAGCGAGCTGGGGTTCGCCTGCTGTGCCTCCACGTTCACCGTCTCGTAGTGATACTCGGGGTCGACGATGACGGGCAGGTAGAGCCGCTGCGGGTTGGCGCGGGAGAATCCTGCGTTCCTGTCCGGCGTCCACTGCATGGGGGTCCGCACGCCGTTCCGGTCGCCGAGATAGATGTTGTCGCCCATGCCGATCTCGTCGCCGTAGTACAGCACGGGTGTGCCGGGCAGCGAGAACAGCAGTGCGTTCATGAGCTCGATCTTGCGGCGGTTGTTGCCGAGCAGCGGCGCGAGCCGCCTGCGGATGCCGAGGTTGATGCGGGCCTGGGGGTCGCTCGCGTAGACGCGATACATGTAGTCCCGTTCCTCGTCCGTCACCATCTCGAGCGTGAGCTCGTCGTGGTTCCTGAGGAACGTTGCCCACTGGCAGTTCTCGGGGATCGGCGGCGTCTGGCGAAGGATGTCGATGATCGGGAAGCGGTCCTCCAGGTGGATCGACATGAAGAGACGCGGCATGACGGGGAAGTGGAAGTTCATGTGGCACTCGTCGCCATCCCCGAAGTACGGTACCGTCTCCTCCGGCCACTGGTTCGCCTCCGCCAGCAGCATGCGGTTCTCGAAGTTCGCGTCGAGGTACGCGCGCAGCTTCTTCAGGAAGGCGTGTGTCTCGGGCAGGTTCTCGCAGTTCGTGCCTTCGCGCTCGTAGAGGTAGGGGATCGCATCGAGCCGCATCCCGTCGACACCCATGCGAAACCAGTAATGCATCACGCGGAAGATCGCCTGGTGCACGGCGGGGCTGTCGTAGTTCAGGTCGGGCTGATGCGAGTAGAAGCGGTGCCAGTAGTACTGTTTCGCGACCGGGTCCCAGGCCCAGTTCGAGCTCTCGAAATCCTTGAAGATGATGCGCGCCTCGCGATACTTCTCCGGCGTGTCGCTCCACACGTAGAAATCGCGTGCGACGGAGCCGGGCTTCGCGCGCCGGGCCCGCTGGAACCAGGGGTGCTGATCCGAGGTGTGGTTGATGACGAGCTCGGTGATCACACGCAGGTCGCGCCGGTGCGCTTCCTTGAGGAAGCGTCGGAAGTCCGACATGTTGCCGTAGGCGGGGTGCACACCCGTGTAGTCGGCGATGTCGTAGCCGTCGTCTCGCCAGGGGGACGGGTAGAACGGGAGCACCCAGATCGCCGTGATGCCGAGCTCCTGCAGGTAGTCGAGCTTTTCCGTCAGCCCTGCGAAGTCGCCCATACCGTCGCCATCGCTGTCTGCGAAGGCGCGGACGTGGAGCTCGTAGATGATGGCGTCCTTGTACCAGAGCGGATCCGTCGGTGCCTGGGTTCGACGTCTAGGCATGCCGCGGCCCCTCCTCCAGCACTTCGAGTCTCATGATGTGAACGGGCATCACAGCCGGGTTCAACTCGACGAAGTTCCACGCACCCTGCCATGTGTAGCGCGCTCCGGACAGGAGGTCGTGAGCCAGGAAGGGTGAGCCCTCCGGCAGGCCCATCTCTTCCAGCGGGAGCTCCACCCATCCAGCCTGCGTCCACTGCGGGTCGAGGTTGACCACGACGAGGATCACGTTGCTGCCATCGAGGCTCTGCTTGGTGTACGCCAGCAGATGGTCGTTGTCGATCCGGTGAAAGCGCAGCGTGCGATTCGTCTGCAGCGCCGGATTCTCGCGGCGGATCAGGTTTACCCGGGCGATGTAGTCGCGCAGGCTGTCCGCGCGGTCGAGATCCCACTCCCGGATCTGGTACTTCTCGGAATCGAGGTACTCCTCGCTGCCCGGCTCACGTGGCGTGTGCTCCATCAGCTCGAATGCCGGCCCGTAGATGCCGTAGTTCGACGACAGTGTGGCGGCGAGTGCGAGCCGCGTCATGAAGACCGGGCGGAGCCCGCTCTGCAGCTGCTCCGTCAGGATGTCGGGCGTGTTGGGCCAGAAGCTGGGGCGGAAGTATTCGACGACGTCCGTCCGGGTGAGCTCGGTCAGATACTCGATGAGCTCGTGCTTGCCGTAGCGCCACGCGAAGTAGGTGTAGGACTGCGTGTAGCCGAGCTTGGCGAGGCGGTACATGACGCGTGGTCGTGTGAACGCTTCGGAGAGCAGGACGAGGTCCGGGAAGTCGGCCTTGAGCCTCGTGATCGTCCACTCCCAGAATGCGAAGGCCTTCGTGTGCGGGTTGTCGACACGGAAGGTCCGGATCCCCTGTTCGATCCAGAACCGGAAGACACTCTCCAGCTCCTCCCAGAGCGCGGGCCAGTCATCGGACTCGAAATCGAACGGGTAGATGTCCTGATACTTCTTGGGCGGGTTCTCGGCGTACTGCATGGTCCCGTCGGGCCGCCTGCGGAACCACTCGGGGTGCTCACGCAGGTACGGGTGGTCGGGCGACGCCTGGAACGCGATGTCGAGGGCGACTTCGATGCCACGCTCGCGCGCGGCGGCCACGAGTGCACGCACGTCATCGAGTGTGCCGAGCTCCGGGTGGACCGCCTTGTGGCCGCCTTCCGCGGCTCCGATCGCCCACGGGCTGCCCACTGCATCCTCGCCACCGACCTCCTGGTTGTTCGGTCCCTTGCGACGCGTGCGTCCGATCGGATGGATCGGCGGGAGGTAGAGCACATCGAACCCGAGCTCCGCCACGTAGTCGAGCCGGGCGATGACATCCCGCAGCGTACCGTGCCGGCCCGCCGTCCCGGTCGAGCGGGGGAAAAGCTCGTACCATGCACTGAAGTTCGCGCGCGGCGGGTCGACGACGATCTGCAGCTCCCGATGGTAGCGGGTTGCGTGATCGAGGCTGGGATAGCGCGCCATGATGCGCTGCAGACGCTCGGCCGTCGCGGTTCGCAGTCGCGTCTCGGGGTCGCCGGTGCGCAGGGAGCGCGCAGCGGAAAGGAGGAGCTCGCGGTCCCGCTCCCGGGCGCGCTTCGCGGCTGCTTCCACGATGTCGGCACCGATCCGCAGATCGATGTCGACGTCCTGCTCAGCTGCGACCCGCTTCTCGAGGTCGCGACGCCACGTCTTGAACGGATCGACCCATGCGACGATACCGTAGACGTAGCGACCGAGCTGCTCGACGGTGAAGCTGCCGCGCCAGCGGTCATTGACGAGCGGCTCCATCTCGATCCCGAGCCAGCTCCGCTCGCTTTCGTGACGCCAGACGAGTCGCGCCGTCAGGGCATCATGCCCGTCAGCAAAGATGTCAGCTTCCACGACGACCGGCTCGCCGATCACCCGCTTGATCGGAAAGCGGCCGCAGTCGATTTCCGGACGAACTCCTTCGATCACCACACGCCGGCGACCGTCGCCGGCCTCCCATTGTCCCTTTTCCACTGCCATCCCGCTCCACGTCCCTCATCCAGGTGCGGCCCCAGGCGGGCCGGACCGATCGCTTCTGCAAGAACCCTGCAGAGTGGTAGATTAGCCGCGCTTTCGCCCTTCATCCTTCGTGCCCGGAGGTTTGCATTGCGTCGCTGGACGAGAGTCATGCTGCTTCTGCTCTGCCTGCCGGGGGCAGCCCATGCGCAGGGGGACCGGCCGTTTGGAACGCTCCGCGAGCAGGCCGCGCTCCGCCAGTCCTGGCTGGAAGCGCGGCTCGATCGGGTGCTGCCGCGCCTGATGCGTGAGCAGGGCGTGGACATGTGGGTGATCCCCGTCCGCGAGTACAACGAGGACCCGGTGTTCTGGTCGATCGTCTCGCCGACTACGATGGCCGCGCGGCGACGCACGATCTACGTATTCCATGACCGGGGCGAAGAGCAGGGGATCGAGCGGCTTGCCATCGGAGGCACCTCCCAGGGCGGGCTCTACGAGGTGATCCGCGACCCGGACGCTGCCATCGGCAACGCCGGCGCCATGCGGCGGGCCGCGGAGCCGTACGGACCGGAGCAGTGGACGCTGCTCACCCGCGTCGTCGAAGAGCGCAACCCGAAGCGCATCGCCGTCAACGCGTCCGCGACGCACGCCTTCTCGGACGGTCTCACCCTGGGCGAGTGGGAGCAGATGGAGCGCGCCCTCGGTCCCTACGCGGAGCGTGTCGTGCGCCAGGAGCTCCTGCCCCTGCGCTTCATCGAGGAGCGGCTGCCGGAGATGCTGCCGACGTATCGCAGCATGCAGCAGCTCGTGCACTCGCTGATCGCGGAGATGTTCTCCGAGCGTGTGATCACGCCCGGGGTGACGCGCACGGAGGACCTGGTCTGGTGGTGGCGCCAGCGCATCAACGATCTCGGCCTGGACACGTGGTTCCAGCCATCGATCACCGTGCAGCGGCGCGGCGTGGAGATGAGCGATTCCGCCAATCCGGTGATCGTGCGTGGTGACGTGCTGCACTGCGACGTCGGGGTAACCGCCGTCGGGCTGAAGACGGACACGCAGCACATGGGGTACGTCCTGCGCGAGGGCGAGACCGAGCCTCCCGCGGGGCTGCGTGCAGCGCTGCGCAACGCGAATCGACTGCAGGACCTCGTGCTGGACGAGATGCACCCGGGTCGGACCGGGAACGAAGTGCTGGCGCGAGCCCTGGCGCGGATGCGGGAGGAGGGGATCGACGGAACGGTCTACACACACCCGATCGGCGATCATGGCCACGGGGCCGGGCCACTGATCGGGCTGTGGGACCGCCAGGACGGGGTGCCCGGCAGAGGCGACGTGACCCTCGTACCGAACACCTGGTTCTCGATCGAGCTGCAGGCCACGACGGCGGTACCGGAATGGGACGGCCAGCCGGTACGCATGGCGCTGGAGGAGGACGCGCACATCGACGGCAAGGGCGAGCGGCACTGGGTGCTCGCGCGACAGGAACGCCTGCACCTCGTGCGCTGAGGGCGGAGATCGGGTAGGTTCCCCGGCATGTCGTCACGCACCGAGGGTCAGGTTTTCAGCGGCGAGTCCCTTGCCGCGCGCTACGCCAGCTTCGTCAAGCTGCCGCACACGCTCTTCGCGCTGCCGTTCGCCGGCGTGGGCGCCGTGCTGGCCTCCTACGAGCACGCCAGCCGGCTCAGCGTCGCGACGGCCGTGTGGATCGTGATCGCGTTCACGGCGGCAAGGTTCGCGGCGATGGGCTTCAACCGCATCGTCGACCGGCGGTGGGACGCACTCAACCCGCGGACTGCGGGGCGCGAGCTGCCGAGTGGCCGACTCACACTGAACCAGGCGTGGGCTGCCGTCGTCACTGCGTCCGCGATCTTCATCGCTGCGGCATGGCTGCTCAACCCGCTGTGCGGGATGCTCTCGCCCATCGCGCTGGCGTGGATCTTCTTCTACTCCTACGGCAAGCGCTTCACTGCAGGAGCGCACCACATCCTCGGCCTTGCACTCGGCATCGCGCCGGTCGGTGCGTTTCTCGCCGTCTCGGGGACGTGGCCCGAGCCCTGGTACGGGCTGCCGCTGCTCGCGGCCGCCGTCATGTTCTGGGTCGCGGGCTTCGACGTGATCTACGCGGTACAGGACCTCGAGTTCGATCGCAGGCACGGCCTGCACTCGATCCCGGCGAAGCTGGGAGCGCGCAGTGCGTTCGGGATCGCGCGGCTCTTTCACGCGGTTGCCGCGGCGCTGTTCCTGGTGATCGGGCTCTTCGGGATGTTCCCCGTGGGGAGGATGTACCTGGTCGGCGTCGCTGTCGTGGTCGCGCTCCTGCTGCACGAACACCGCGCCGTGCGCGGCGCAGAGGACGGCCGACTCGACCTTGCCACCGTCGATCGCGCGTTCTTCCAGACGAACGTCGCGGTCTCCATGTCGCTGTTCGTGTTCACCCTGGCGGACCGGCTCGCGCTGGTCTTTGCGAGCTGATCCGTGGCAGGCGATCCATCCGTAACGCTGGCGATCACCGGTGCATCGGGCGCACCGTATGCCGTCCGGTTGCTGCAGGCGCTGAACGAGGCGGACGTGCCCGTCGGCCTGATCGTGTCGCGCACCGGCTGGCGCCTGCTCGCAGAGGAGCTGGGCATCAGCAGCGAGGCGGAGCTGCGCGCGGCGAGCGGGCCGTGGCGCCGTGTCGTGCTGTACGGCGACGATGATCGTGGCGCAACCCCGGCGTCGGGATCGGCCCCGTCGCGCGGTATGGTCGTATGCCCGTGCTCGATGGGCACGCTGGCCAGCATCGCGCAGGGTACGACGCGCTCGCTGATCGAACGGTCCGCGGATGTCGCACTCAAGGAGCGACGTCGCCTGATCCTCGTTCCGCGCGAGACACCGTACTCCGCGATCCACCTGGAGAACATGCTGCGGCTCACGCACGCGGGCGCCACGATCCTGCCCGCGTCACCCGGGTTCTACCACCGCCCCGAGCGGCTCGAGGATATCATCGACTTTGTGGTGGGGCGCATCCTGCAGCATCTCGGGATCGAGCTGGCCGTAGGCCCACGCTGGCGGTCCGGCGAGATCGCGCCGGGTACGGACTGAGACGCATGCGCATCGGCATCATCTCCGACACGCACGGCATACTCCGCCCGGAGGTATTCACGCACTTCGCGGGCGTCGAGCACATCCTGCATGCCGGCGACATCGGCCCTGCGTCCCTGATCACGGAGCTGGAAGCGATCGCGCCGGTCACGGCTGTCTGGGGGAATACGGACGGCTTCGATGTGCGGAACGCGGTTCCCGAGATCGGCGAGGTGGAGCTTGCCGGCAGGCAGGTCGTGGTGATTCACGGCCACCAACTCGGATCGCCCACGCCGGACGCGCTTCAGCTCACGCATCCCGGTGCCGACATCATCGTGTACGGCCACACGCACCGGCCGATGAAGCGCGAGATCGACGGCTGCCTCGTGCTCAACCCGGGCGGTGCCGGTGCACCGCGCTTCGGCCTTCGTCCTTCCCTGATGCTGCTTCACATCGAGGACGACGGTCTGCGCACGGAGCTGGTGGAGCTGTAGCTGCGTCGCGCCGGCCACGGGCGCGCACGCACAGCGAAGTATCACGTCCCGCCCTTCTCGCATCCTGCCACGAATGACGTACGCCGCTCCGTGACGTACGCCGCTCCATCTAGAACATCCCCGGCGCGGTCTGCGGTCTGGAGGTCCCGGGCACGTCTGCCCAGACGCGCTCACGCTCGTGCGGCCTGAGCCGGAACCAGCGCGCAAGCAGCAGGATCTCTGCGGCCTGGGTGGGGCGTATGCGGTTCATGCCGTACTCGCGTCGCTCGAAGATACGGCGGGCTTCTGCAAGGATGCGATCACGCTCGGCGGGGCAGCGTGGTGCGGGGTACTCCGCGTGGATCGCGCCGCGCCGCACGATGTAGACGCGCTCGTCCATGCCGGTGTAGCCCTGCGGCTGGTAGACGAAGGTGAGCGAATCGATCAGACCGCGCAGTGCGATCAGCTCGTCGCGTGCGACCTCCAGGCGGGCGGCGCGGTCACGCAGGTCCGCGGCGTACTCGAACTGCATGCGACGCACGGCCTCCTCCATGCGCGCACGCAGCAACGCCAGCGGCGTGTCGACGTCCCCGTCGAGGAAGCGGCGCGCGAGCTCCACGTGGCTCGTGTACTCCGTACGGCTGCAGCGGGCAGCGCAGGGCGCAAGGCACTTCCGCACCTCGCCGCGCATGCACAGCGGTGCGCGCTCCGCGGAACCGAACAGGTCCGTTTGCTCGGCGAACAGCATCGGCGTAGACGGGCGGCAGTCGCGCAGCTCGAGGAGGTCGCGCACCTCCCGCAGCATGGTCCGCACGCGCTCACGGCCGCGGAACGGACCGTAGTACAACGCATTGTCGTCGCCGACCTCGCGGGCGATCAGGAGTCGAGGTGCCTGCTCGCGCGTGATCTTGACGAAGCAGAAGGCGCGGTCGCGCTTGTGCTCCACGTTGTAGATCGGTCGTGCGTGCTGGATGCGCCGCATCTCCGCGAGCAGTGCCGCAAACTCGCTCGGCACATACTCCCACTCGATCCGGTGCGTGTGGCGGATGATCTCGTGCCCCTTCTCGTCGGGCGCACAGCGGAAGTAGGAGAGCAGTCGACTGCGGACCCGAATCGACTTGCCCACGTAGAGGAGCTGGTCGCCCGGCCCGATCATGCGGTACACCCCGGGCCGGTTCTCGGCACGTGCCCGTACTTCGGCGCGGAGCTCGTCTGCGGGTCGGGGGCGCTGCGCGATCAGCATGTGCGCACGTTACTGGAGGCGGGCGCCGAGGTCCAGAGTGTCAGCGCTGGCAGACGGGGCAGTAGAATGCGGAGCGGTTCGTGAGCACCACGCGTCGGATCGGCGTGCCGCACACCACGCACGGCTCGCCCGCGCGGTCGTAGACGCGCAGCCACTGGACGAACCCGCCGCTTTCGCCGAACGCGTCACGGTAGTCGCTGATCGTGGTGCCTCGATTGTCGATCGATTCCTGAAGCACGTCGCGCAGGTGGTCGCGCAATGCCGACGCCTCGCGGCGCGTCACCCGATGCGAGCGCCGCGTCGGCCGGATCCCCGCGCGGAAGAGAGCCTCGTTCGCGTAGATGTTGCCCACACCTGCGATCCTGCGCTGGTCGAGGAGGAAGTTGCGTATCGGGGTGGTAGAGCCGCGTGTAAGTGCCCAGAGCGATTCGGGCGTGAATGCGTCGCTCAGCGGCTCGAGCCCGAGCTCCGCGTCGCGCCGGTGCCAGCCTTCCGCATCCCGGAGATCGAGGCAGCCGAAGCGCCGGATGTCGTCGTACAGGATGGCGCGGCCATCGTCCAGCTCGAAGCGCACGGCCACGTGTCGCATCTCCGCCGCGCGCGGCGCATCCGTCGTGACGACACGGCCGGTCATCCCGAGATTGATCACGAGACGGAGCTCGTCCTCGAACACGAGCACGACGTTCTTGCCGCGCCGCGTCACGTCCTCGATGCGTCGGCCGCGCAGCCGGCTCGCGAGCCTGCGCGGCGTCAGATCCGGCGCGAGCACATCGGCGTGACGCACCGAGACGCGCTCGACGCGCGCGCCCGGCAGCCGCGAGCGCAGCGCGCGGACGATCGTCTCCGCTTCAGGCAGCTCCGGCACTGCGCGCGAGCTCCCGCCAGCCGATATCGCGGCGATACTGCCGGCCGGCGAAGGTGATGGACTCTGCCGCAGCGCGACTGCGCTCTGCCGCCTCTGCCAGCGTCGGCGCAACCGCGGTCACCGCGAGAACGCGACCACCATCGGTGATGAGCCTGCCGTCGACCTTCTTCGTGCCTGCGTGGAAGACGAAGACGTCGTCAGATTCCGCGAGCCCTGCGGGGATCGTGATTTCGTCCCCACGGCGCGGCCTGTCCGGATAGCCCGCTGCGGCGAGGACGGTCGTGAGGGCGGCGGCGTCCTTCCACTGCAGGGTGGCGCCGGCGATGCTGTCGCCGCGCGCGATCGCGAGCATCGGCTCGAGGAGCGATGACGCCATGAGCGGCAGCACGACCTGCGTCTCCGGGTCCCCGAACCGGGCGTTGAACTCGACCACCTTCGGCCCGTCCGCCGTGATCATCAGCCCTGCGTAGAGGAGCCCGCGGAACGGATGCCCCTCCTCCGCCATGGCGGCCAGGGTCGGCTGCAGGATTTCCGTCTGCACGCGCGCAATCAGTGATGGTGTCGCGATGCTCACCGGGGCATAGGCCCCCATGCCGCCGGTATTCGGCCCACGGTCACCTTCACTGAGCCGCTTGTGATCCTGGGAGGGGAGGAGCGGAAGTGCAGTCTGACCGTCGCTCAGCGCGAACACGGAAAGCTCCTCGCCTTCCATGAACTCCTCGACGACGATGGTGTGACCTGCACTGCCGAACGCATCCGTCTGCAGCATCTCGCGCGCCGCCTCCAGCGCTTCATTGACGCTCATGCAGACGATTGCACCCTTCCCGGCGGCGAGTCCTGACGCCTTGACCACGATCGGCGCACCCTGCTGGCGGATGTAGCGTTCCGCGTCGTGCAGCACCTCGAACGTCTCGAACGCCGCCGTCGGGATGCCGTGCTCGCGGAGCAGTCGCTTCGCGAACGCCTTCGACGCCTCGATTCCGGTGGCTGCGCGCGTCGGCCCGAAGATGGGAAGTCCACGCTCCTGGAATACGTCGACAATACCGTCCGCCAGCGGCGCCTCGGGCCCGACGACCGTCAAATCGATGCGCTCGTCCTCGGCCCACGCCACCAGCGCTCCCGCGTCGCCGGGCGAGATCGGGATGTGCTCGGCGAGAGTCTCGGTACCGCCGTTGCCGCGGGTGATGAAGAAGGCAGCGTCAGGAGCGTCGTCGTGGAGCTTGCGAAGGAGCGCATGCTCGCGTCCGCCGTGGCCGACGATCAGGATCTTCATGGCTGAGAGGCTTCGGGCTGAAACATGAGCCGCCCCGCGGAACGGGCGGGGCGGCAATCACCGGAAAGGTAGGGAGCGAGCGCGGCAGCCGCTACGGAGCGGCGCGGAACGTCTCGGCGATCTTCTCCCGCGCGGAGCGCAGCGCCTCCCCGAACTGGCGGGCGAGGTCCTGGGCGTCCTCGCGGTAGGAGCGGGCCGCCTCCGCCAGATCCTCCCGCCACGGCTCGTACGCCTCGCCGCGCCTCCGGTACTCGCCGCGCAGGACGCGGTCGTACTCGCCGGCCTCGATCCAGTCCCGGATCTCCGCGGCGCGGAGCACGTGGAACGGATGCGTCGTCCCGAGCAGGTTGAGCACCTTGAACACCAGATCGGCGGCATCCCCGCTCGTGCGATACTCCTCGGCCTGCACCAGGAACTCGTTGAGATTGGTCTCCTCCTCGTGGCCGCCGCCCGCGAGCTTCATGAACGCCTTGAGCGCGGCTTCAGGGTTCTGCACAGCCAGCAGGCCTGCACGGTCGGATGACAGCTCGGCCTTGCGGTTCCACTCGAGGAGCGCGACCAGCACGGCGCGCGCGGCGAGGCCGACGACGGGGAAGCCCATCTGCGCGAGCTGGAGGAGCAGCACGGTCATCGTACGGTAGAGCACGTGGCCGCTCATGATATGACCGAGCTCATGGCCGAGCAGCCACGTCAGCTCCTCCTTGTCGAGCAGGCGGAGCGCGCCGCTGTTCAGCACGATGAACGGCTTTTCCATGCCGTACGCACCCGCATTGACGAGCGGCGTCTGCGACACGAAGAGCTCGAAGCGTGGGGCATCGAGCGTCTCGCAGACCTCGACGTAGCGCTCCCAGATCCATGGGAACTGCGTTTCGCTGGCGCGCACCGCGTTCGACTGGAACGCCAGGCGGATTGGCTTCTCGCCGAAGAGGCCGAAGACCTTCTTCAGCACGGTGTCGAATGCCGGCACGCGCCGGAGCGCCATCAGCGCCGCGCGGTCGGCGGGATGCTCCCACGTCGAGGAGTCGATGCCGGTCAGGATACGCCGCGCGCGCGGCAGCCGGGATTCAGGCATGACAGTGCTCCGGAAGATCGGATGGTGTACGCGTGCCGTACGTCGCGGTTGCTGCCCGGGTTTCCGGTCGCGCGATCAGGCGCGCAATGCCTGGTCGAGATCCTCCATCAGGTCATCGACGTCCTCGACCCCGACCGACAGGCGGATCAGGCCTTCCGTGACGCCCATGCGGTCGCGCATCTCCTTCGGTACGGCGGCGTGCGTCATGATGGCCGGGTGGCCGATGAGCGACTCGACGCCGCCGAGCGATTCCGCGAGCGAGAAGAGGCGGGTGCGCTCGACAACCTGCTTTGCGCGCTCGAGCGAGCCGAGCTCCAGGCTGATCATGCCGGTAAAGCCGCGCATCTGACGCTTCGCCAGCTCGTGCTGGGGATGCGTCGGCAGGCCCGGGTAGTGAACCGCCTCGACGCCGTCGTGGCCAGCCAGGAACTCCGCGATCCGCTGCCCGTTCCGGTTGTGCGCTTCCATTCGCAGATGCAGCGTCTTTGTGCCGCGCAGCACGAGCCAGCAGTCGAAGGGGCCGGGCACTGCGCCGGTCGCCTTCTGCATGAAGTGAAGCTCCTCGGCGATCCCGTCGTCGTTCGTGACCGCGATGCCGCCGATCACGTCGGAGTGGCCGTTCAGGTACTTCGTGCTCGAGTGCACGACGACGTGCGCGCCGAAGTCGAGCGGGCGCTGGTTGTACGGCGACGCGAACGTGTTGTCGACGCACACGGTGACGCCCGCTTGCTCGGCGATGTCGGCAAGTGCGCGCAGGTCGCAGAGCCGCATCATCGGGTTGGTCGGCGTCTCGAGGAAGAGCAGCTTCGTGTTCGGACGGAGCGCATCAAGGACGTTCTGCGGGTCCCGCGTGTCGACAGCCGTGAACTCCAGCCCCAGCCGGGACAGCACCTGCATGAACATCCGGTGCGTGCCGCCGTAGACGTTCTCCTCGTAGATGACGTGGTCTCCCGCGGAGAGTCGCTTCAGGATCGCCTCCGTCGCGGCCAGCCCGCTCGCGAACGCAGCGCCATGCCGGCCGTTCTCGAGTGCCGCAACGTTCCGCTCCAGCGCTTCCCGCGTCGGGTTCTGCACGCGCGCGTACTCATATCCGTTCAGCGGCTCACCGAGCCTGGGCTGCACGTACGTCGACGTCTGGTAGATCGGTGGCATGATCGCGCCGGTGGTCGCATCCGGCGTCTGCCCCGCGTGAACCGCCAGGGTTGCGAAACGATCCTGTTTGTCCGACATGATCCCCTTATCACCGGCGCCAGCGCGCCCGGGCTCTGGAGTGAACGGCACTGACCGGTCGAAGACTAGGGCGGAACGGCGCGACCCGCTACTTTGCCCCGGCCCATCGACTGCACCGGCCGCGGGCACGGCGGAGCACGCCCGCGTGAACCGTGACAACGCGAGGAAGCGTGAGCGAGCTGAATTACGACATCGTAAGGGAGAACGAGCCCTCGAGCTGGATGCTGTTCCTGCCCGGCATCTTCGGACAGGGCCGCAACTGGAACAGCGTCGCCCGGCGCGTCGTGCGGCAGCGTCCCGAATGGGGCGCCGTCATGGTCGACCTTCGGATGCACGGCGGATCCCTGGGCTTCGCTCCGCCGCACACCATCGGGGCAGCCGCCGCCGACCTCGCATCACTTGCCGAGCCGATCGGTGCCGAGCCCGCCGTAGTGGTCGGCCACTCCTTCGGCGGCAAGGTCGCGCTCGAGTACCTGCGCCAGCATCCGGACCGCCTGCGCCAGCTCTGGGTGATCGACTCGACGCCTGCGCCGCGCGAGCCGGGCGGAAGCGCGTGGGCCATGCTCCGAATCCTTCGCTCGCTGCCCGACGTCTTCGCATCCCGCAGCGACGTGGTTGCTGCACTCGAGCGCAGCGGTGTTGCAACACCTATTGCGAGCTGGATGGCCACCAACCTCGCCCATCGGCCCGATGGCTATCGCTGGCGCTTCGACCTCGACGCGATGGAGGAGCTGCTGCGCGACTTCTTCGCGACCGACCTCTGGGACGTCGTCGATGATCCGCCCGGCCGCACGGAAATCCACGTCGTGAAGGCGTCCGAATCTTCCATACTGACGCCCGATTCGCTCGAGCGGATCCGAAACGCTGCTCCCGGCCGGGTCTTCCTCCACGAGGTGCAGGGCGGGCACTGGCTCAATGCCGACAACCCGGACGCGGTCGTGGCACTGCTCGCCGAGCGGCTGCCGGAATGACCCGCCTTTTGCAGAAGCGGCCGTGGAGATTTTACGTTGGGCGCTGCAGGCGCGGACGAGGGCCAGACTCTTGCATCGGGGGCGGGTGGTCCACGGGACACCGTCCCAATGAATAATCGGGAGAATCATGTGTGGCATTGTCGGCTACATCGGTGAGCGCACGGCTGCGCCACTGCTGATCGAGGGGCTCCGCCGACTCGAGTACCGGGGGTACGACTCGGCGGGGATCAGTGTGCTCGAGGACGGGAAGCTCGACGTCCGCAAGTCGGTCGGAAAGATCGCGGAGCTCGAGAAGCGTCTTGCGAACGGGAGCCAGCCGAACGGCACGATCGGCATCGCCCACACCCGGTGGGCGACGCACGGCGCGCCGACGGAGGTGAATGCGCACCCGCACGTGGACGAGAATGCGGAGTTCGCGGTCGTTCACAACGGTATCATCGAGAATGCGGGCACGCTCCGGCGCAAGCTGGAGGCGCTGGGTCATACCTTCAAGAGTGAGACGGACACGGAGGTGATCGTTCACCTCATCGAGGAGGCGTACGACGACTCGCTCGAGGAGGCCGTCCGCGCCGCGCTGCAGCAGGTCGAAGGCGCATACGGGCTGGCGATCATGAGCAGCCGCGACCCGAACAAGCTGGTGGCTGCGCGCAAGGGCAGTCCGCTGCTGATCGGGGTAGGCGAGGAAAACGACTACTACATCGCGAGCGACGTCGCTGCCGTGCTGGCGCAGACGCGCCAGGTGATCTACCTGGACGATGGTGAGATCGCCGTGCTGTCACCGGAAGGCCATCGTACGATGAAGCTGGGCGGCGCCGAGGTGACGAAGGAGATCGCGCACATCCAGTGGGACCTGGATGCCATCGAGAAGGGCGGCCACGATCACTTCATGCTGAAGGAGATCTTCGAGCAGCCGGAGACGCTCCGTCAGACGATGCGTGGTCGTGCGATCGAGAAGGATGGCACGGTGAAGTTCGGCGGGCTGAACCTCGAAGATGACGAGCTTGCCGCCTTCGAGCGGATCATCATCACGGCATGCGGGACCTCGTGGCATTCCGGCCTGATCGGCGAGTACATGCTCGAGGAGTTCGCGCGAATCCCCGTCGACGTCGAGTACGCGTCGGAGTTCCGTTACCGCAATCCGTACGTCGATGACAGGACGCTGGTCCTGGCGATCAGCCAGTCGGGCGAGACGGCGGATACGCTGGCGGCGATGCGTGAGGCACGCGAGCGGGGCGCCACGGTGCTGGGCATCGTGAACGTCGTGGGCTCGACGATCGCGCGTGATGCGCAGGGCGGCATCTACCTCCACGCCGGCCCGGAGATCGGCGTCGCCTCCACGAAGGCGTTCACGAGCCAGGTCATCGCACTCGCCCTGTTCACGGTGCGCATGGCGCGGATCCGCGGGACAATGACGGCAGAGCAGGGTCGCGAGATCCTGCGTGCGATGCACGAGCTGCCGGAGAAGGTCGAGCAGGTGCTGGAGCTGAACGATGCGATCCGGGAGCTGGCACGCACCTACAAGGATGCGACGAACTTCCTGTACCTCGGGCGCGGGTACAACTACCCCACGGCGCTCGAGGGCGCGCTGAAGCTGAAGGAGATCAGCTACATCCATGCGGAGGGGCTGCCCGCCGCAGAGATGAAGCACGGCCCGATCGCGCTGATCGACGAGAACATGCCCGTGGTGGTGATCGCACCGCGCGACGCCGTCTATCAGAAAGTCCTGAGCAACATCCAGGAAGTGAAAGCCCGCCACGGCCGGATCATTGCCGTCACGACGAACGGCAATGGTGAGCTCGCGGGGCTGGTCGATCACCTGATCCCCGTGCCGCCGACGATCGACATGCTGACGCCCGTCCTCACGACGGTGCCGCTGCAGCTGCTGGCCTACCACGTCGCCGTCATGCGTGGCTGCAACGTCGACATGCCGCGCAACCTGGCCAAGTCTGTCACGGTAGAGTAGTGCGGGTCGTCGTACAGCGGGTCACGCGCGCAGAGGTGCGCGTGGACGGCGCGGTGGTGGGGCGCATCGGCCATGGTCTCCTGCTGCTGGTCGGGTTCACTGCGGGCGATGACGAAGCCACGCTGGCGTGGATGGCCGCGAAGATTCCGTCGCTGCGGATCTTCCGCGCGACCGACGGCGATTCCTCCTTCGAGCGCTCGCTCGAGGACGTGAATGGCGGCCTGCTCGTCGTCAGCCAGTTTACCCTCTACGGCGATGCCCGTAAGGGACGGCGACCGAGCTTCATCGATGCCGCGCCTCCGGCAGACGCCGAACGACTCTACGACCGCTTCGTCGAGCTGCTCCGTGCGCAGGCGTCGGGACCCGTTGAGACCGGCCGCTTCGGTGCGATGATGGAAGTAGAGCTGGTGAACGACGGCCCGGTCACACTCCTGCTCGAGCGATGAGCCCACGGCTCGTCCTGGCATCCCAGTCCCCGCGGCGCGCAGAGCTGCTGCGCGCGCTGCGGCTTACCTTCGACGTCGCACCCCCTGCCATCGACGAGACGCATGCACCCGACGAGTCGCCCGCCAGGCACGCGGAGCGGCTCGCGCGCGAGAAGGCGCTTGCGGTCGCGCGCCGGCGACCGGATGCACTCGTTGTGGGCAGTGACACCGTGGTCGTGGTGGACGGCGCCGTGCTCGGCAAGCCGCGCGACGAGGATGACGCCGTCGCGATGCTGATGCGGCTCCAGGGCAGAGCGCACAGCGTCGAGACCGGCGTGGCGGTGGCCTTCGATGGCGAGCGTGTCATCTCGACGGTGGCGAGTGTGCGCGTCGTGTTTCGCCCGTTCGACGTGCAGACCGCCAGCGACTATGTTGCGACCGGCGAGCCAATGGACAAGGCCGGCGCGTACGGCATCCAGGGGTTCGGCGCCACGCTCGTGGAGCGGATCGACGGCGACTTCTTTGCCGTGATGGGTCTGCCGATCGTGAGCATGCTCGGCCTGCTCGAGCAGCTCGGATGGCGGTATGCGTTCGGCCGCGGCCTGCAGCGTATCGGGACCGCGGCGGCGGACGAGGGGGAAGGCGCATGAAGGCGCTGCTTGCAATCGACCAGGGAACGACCGGCTCGACCTGCCTCGTCATCGACGAGGAGGGCCACGTTCGCGCGCGTGCGTACTCCGAGTTCGGACAGCACTACCCCCGTCCGGGCTGGGTCGAGCACGACCCCGAGGAGATCTGGCGCGTAACCGCGCAGCAGGCGCGCGAAGCGCTCGCGGCGGGACGCAGGGAGGGGATGGACGTCGTCGGGATCGGCATCACGAACCAGCGCGAGACGACCGTGGTGTGGGAGCGGGAGAGCGGCAAGCCGCTGCATCGCGCGATCGTGTGGCAGGACCGGCGCACGGCGGCACGTTGCCGGGAGCTGAAGGAGCAGGGCAGGGAGCCCTGGGTGCGCGAGCGCACCGGCCTCGTGCTCGATCCCTACTTCTCCGGAACCAAGGTCGAGTGGATCCTCGAGAACGTGTCACTCGCGCGTCGCCGCGCGGATGCCGGCGAGCTGGCATTCGGCACGATCGATTCCTGGCTCATCTGGCGGCTCACGAACGGCGCATCCCATGCCACGGAGCCGACGAACGCCTCCCGCACGCTCCTCTACGACGTCGGTCGACTGGCGTGGTCGGAGGAGCTCTGTGACCTGTTCGGCGTTCCGATGAGTGTCCTTCCCGACGTGCGTCCGTCCAGCGGCGAGTTCGGCATCGCGGACGGCGCGCACATCGGTATGGATCTGCCGATCCTGGGCGTCGCTGGAGACCAGCAGGCCGCACTGTTCGGGCAGGGATGCGTTACGCCGGGACTGGCGAAGAACACGTACGGCACCGGCGCGTTCCTGCTGCTCAATACCGGCGACCGGCGCGTCGAGTCGAAGCACGGACTGCTGACGACGGTCTCGTGCGACGCGTCCGGCCAGCCTGCGTACGCGCTCGAAGGCGCAATCTTCATTGCGGGCGCAGCGGTGCAGTGGCTGCGCGACGCGCTTGGCGTTGTTGCGGATGCCAGCGAGACTGAAGCGCTCGCGCGCTCACTCCGGTCGAATGACGGCGTCTATTTCGTGCCCGCGTTCGTCGGGCTCGGCGCGCCGCACTGGGAAGCGGAAGCGCGCGGGATGCTCGTCGGTCTGACGCGTGGCAGCGGCCGTGCACACCTTGCGCGCGCCGCGCTCGAGTCGATGGCGTACGCGACGTATGATGTCCTGCAGGCGATGGTCGAGGATTCGGGGGTGCTGGCGACCGAGCTCGCGGTCGACGGTGGCGCAACGCGCAACGACTGGCTCGTTCAGTTCCAGGCCGATCTCATCGGTGTCCCCGTACGACGTCCGCAGATCGTCGATACGACCGCGATGGGCGCGGCCGGCCTGGCAGGCATCGCGGCGGGTGTGTGGCGGGACGCCCACGCGTTCCGCGAAGCGCTCGAGGAGCCGGATGTCTTCTCGCCGCAGCTCGATCGCCAGGAACGCGAGGATCTGCTGCGCGGCTGGCGACGTGCCGTCGATGCTGCGCTCGCATGGGCGCGGCACGGGGCATGACGACGTCGCATGCAGACCGCGCTCGTCGCGCTCGTCCTTGCGCAGCTGGCTCTGGTGTCGCCGCATACGGGTGCCGGCGCGCAGCTGCAGGATGCGACCATGATGCGATGCACCATCCGCGGAGCTGACGCGAGCGCCGGCGACTCGGCCCGGACGGCGCATCGCGCCACACCCGACTGCGCAAGCGCCGTTCGGCCACGAGCCCACTTCGATGACCCGCCTCGCAACGATCACGACCCGTGGCTCGGCGTCGACAAGGTGCAGCACTTCGCCATGGCGTACGGGACGGCCATGTTTGGCTATGGTGTGCTGCGGGGCGCCGGTGCCTCGCATGACAACGCACAGGCGGCCGCTCTTGCGGGCTCGCTCGCTGCCGGGCTCGGCAAGGAGCTCTACGATCGCGCACGCGGTGGGCCCTTCTCACTGAAGGACCTCGCCTGGGACGCACTCGGCACACTGGCCGCGTGGAGTCTGCTCTCGCTCAACCGCTGACATCGACGGCGCAGGAGATCCGCACCGACATGGAATTCGTTCTGATGATCGTGATCGGCCTCGTGGCCGTTGCAGCGGTCGCCTACCCCCTGCTGCGCCGCAGCGGCGGGCTCGATCCGCACCTCGACCCGGATCCGGGAACGATCGAGGCGACGGACGCGAAGAGTGCGGGCGCCGTCGGGCCGCCCGAGCTCGAGCAGGAGATCATGCGTTACCGGGAGGCCCTGCGGTCAGGTACACTGTGCCCGAAGTGCAGCTTCGCAAACCCGGCCGGCAGCCGGTTCTGCGCTGAGTGCGGCACCGTGCTCGACCCGATCGATGTTCCGCCCGACTCACCGACGGATGCGACACCGCCCAGCAGCTAGCGGGCTCCGCGCCGGGATCTGACTACGGCCGGTCGAGCGCCGCGAGGATTGCCGCGTCGCGGTCATAGACATCCGCGTAGAAGTGCAGCTCGCCGTGGAGGTCGGTGGACGCCGTCCAGTACAGGATCATGACCGGCACGCGCGAGCCCACGTCGATCGTCTGCGTACGACCCGTCGCGATCGCGCGCTCGAGCGCTTCCACCGTCCACGCCGGATCACCGAGCAGCAGAGCCGCCAGCTCCACCGGGCGCTCGACCCGCACGCATCCATGGCTGAACAACCGTCGCTCCTGCGCGAACAGACCGCGCGCGGGCGTGTCGTGCATGTACACGTTGAACGGATTCGGGAACAGCAGCTTGATCCTGCCCAGCGCGTTCGTCGGTCCGGGATCCTGCCGGAAGACGTACGGGAAGCTGCGGCCCGTGTACCGTGCGTAATCGATGCTGTGACGCGGGACCTCGCGGCCAGCCTGCGTGAAGACGCGAAAGCCTTCGCGCGACAGGTAGCCGGGGTCACGGCGGATGGAGCTCAGTATCTCACCGTTGATGCTGCGCGGCACCGTCCACGTCGGGTTGAGCTCGACGCGGGTCATGGCGGCGGTGAAGACCGGTGTCGTAGTAGCCGTCTTGCCCACGATCACGCGTGTCTCGAACACGACCGCGCCGGCATCGAGGACGTAGGCGCGCGCTCCCGCGATGTTCACGGCGACGAACCGCTGCGGGAGATCACGCGCCAGCCAGCGCGCACGCTCGAGGTTGACGCGGACCGCGGCGATGCGGTCCGCAACCGGCACGTTCAGCGCTGCCAGCGTGCGCGGTCCGACGATGCCGTCCTCGTTCAGACCGTGACGGTGCTGAAAGCGGCGCACCGCAGCATCGAGCTCCGCATCGAAGCGCACGGACGAATCCGGTATGAGCGTCGTGACCAGGTCTCCCGAGCGACGAAGTCGGGCGCGCAGCAACGGCACGCGCGCGTCGAGCGAGTCGCGGCGCATGGACGGACCGGCGGGCAGCACGCCCCATCCCCCACCCGCCTCGATGCCCCGCAGGCGGGCCAGCGCCTCGCGTAGCCCCTCGTAGATGAAGTGACGCGGACGCAGGGATGCGAGCGATGCGGTGACGTCGCCCGACGCGATCGCGCGGCGGAGAACCGGCAGAAGCGCGTCCGGACCCGCCGCCGGCGCAGCCGCTCGCGCCTCTGCGATCGGACGTCCGCGCCCGTTGCGGAGGTCGCGTGCGAGCCGGACCAACGCATCGGTGCGCAGGAGGTCGAATCGCGCATCGTCCGGCCGGACGGCTTCGAGGGCCGTCAGGTGGTAGTGCTCGGGGGTAAGGCCGTCGTGGACCGCTGACCGCACTGCAGCGAGGAGGTCGGCTGCAGCGTTGCTGCCCCAGATGGGCAGCGTATCCGCGCCGTAGAGACCGAGCAGCTCGGGCGTCGGGTCGATGCGCCGGTCACCGATGCGGAGCGCGCGGCCGGCACGGAGCTCCGCCAGGCCATCCGCGAGAGACGGCGGGGGAGCGGCAGCCTGCCCGTACGCGGGCGCAGTGCAGGCCACGGCCAGCAGGACGGCTACAAGGAGCGGCACCTTCGCACCGGTCATGGTTCCTCCTCTCGCTCCCGTATGCTAAACTGCAGGGGAGCGGGCCGGTGTCGGAGAATCACTGGAATCCTGTCGCGGGAATCACGATACCGGCCGCGCGCGACCACAACGGCACGTTCAGCCATTCGGCCGCCCTGGCGCGGAGTGCATCCTCGGGCTCGTCCCGTGAACCCGAGGGAGGCGTCATGTCCAGCTCGCTCCAGCGCAGCAGCCGTCTTCGTCGCACATCGGCATTGCCCGAAGATCAGCCGAAAGGTATATTGCCGGCCGGTTCGCTCAACGGCGGTACCGGCGACCCTGAATCTCCTGGTGAGGATATGGCCACGGTGGAAATCTCGGCGGACAAGCAGAAGGCGCTGAGCGTCGCGATCACGCAGATCGAGCGCAACTACGGCAAGGGCTCGATCATGCGGATGGGTGTAGACGGAGCGCGCACCGCAGTGGAGGCGATCCCGACGGGAGCGCTGAACCTGGACGCGGCGATCGGCATAGGCGGGATTCCGCGCGGCCGCATCACGGAGATCTACGGACCGGAGTCGAGCGGCAAGACGACACTGTGTCTGCACGTCATCGCGAATGCGCAGAAGACGGGAGGTGTTGCCGCGTTCATCGACGCGGAGCACGCGCTGGACATCGAATACGCGCGCAAGCTCGGCGTGGACATCGAGAACCTGCTGGTCAGCCAGCCGGACACGGGGGAGCAGGCGCTCGAGATCGCAGAGCTGCTGATCCGGAGCAATGCGGTGGACGTGGTCGTGGTCGACTCGGTGGCCGCACTGGTGCCACGGGCGGAGATCGAGGGTGAGATGGGCGACTCGCACGTGGGGCTGCAGGCGCGGCTGATGAGCCAGGCGCTGCGGAAGCTCACGGGCGCCGTGAACCGCTCGCAGACGTGCGTGATCTTCACGAACCAGATCCGCGAGAAGATCGGCGTGATGTTCGGCAACCCGGAGACGACGACGGGCGGTCGTGCACTCAAGTTCTATGCGTCGCTCCGTCTCGACATCCGCCGTATCGGTGCGATCAAGGAGGGCCAGGAGCTGACGGGCAACCGGACGCGGGTCAAGATCGTGAAGAACAAGGTCGCCCCGCCGTTCAAGCAGGCGGAGTTCGACGTGATGTATAACGAGGGGATCAGCCATACCGGTCTGCTGATCGATCTCGGCGTCGAGAATGACATCGTGAACAAGTCGGGCGCCTGGTTCTCCTACGGTGATACGCGGCTGGGCCAGGGTCGTGAGAACGCGAAGCAGTACCTGAAGGACAACCCGGAGATCGCGCAGGAGATCGAGGCGCGCGTGCGTGAGGTGCTGAGCATCCGCGGCCCGGGCACGACGAGCGGCGCCAGCGCGGACGACGTCGCGTACGACGACTGAGTCGCCGGCGTCGGCCGGAGGGTGATACCGGAATCGAGCGGGGCGGCCCCCATGGGTGCCGCCCCGCTTTCTCGCTCCCGGCGCCGGCCGGTCTCTGTCCGGTCGCCGCCTCGTCCAGCCTTCCCGCCTCCCCTATATTTCCGGGCTCGACACGTTATCCATTGCCGAGAGCCAGAATGACCGCCGCCGAGATCCGACGTCGATTCCTCGAGTACTTCGAGCGCCACGGCCATACGATCCGACCGAGCTCGCCGCTCGTGCCGCAGGACGACCCGACGCTGCTCTTCACGAACGCCGGGATGGTCCAGTTCAAGCGCGTGTTCCTCGGGGAGGAGACGCTGCCGTTCAGCCGGGCGGTCACATCGCAGAAGTGTCTGCGCGTGAGTGGCAAGCACAACGACCTGGAGGAGGTCGGTGTCACGCGGCGCCACCACACGTTCTTCGAGATGCTCGGCAACTTCTCGTTCGGTGACTACTTCAAGCGCGACGCGATCCGCTTCGCGTGGGAGCTGATCACGGAGGAGTACGGGATCTCGAAGGATCGTCTGTGGGCGACGGTCCACTACACGGATGACGAGGCCGCAGCGCTCTGGCAGGAAGTCGCGGGCCTGCCGCCGCATCGCATCTTCCGGCTCGGCGACAAGGACAACTTCTGGCAGATGGGCGAGACCGGTCCGTGCGGACCGTGCTCCGAGATCCACTTCGACCTGCGGACCGGGTCCGACCTGGGCAGGGACGTGACGCAGGAGGAGTTCGAGGCGCTCGGCGAGCGCGGCGAGATCCTCGAGCTGTGGAATCTCGTGTTCATGCAGTACGACCGCTCGGCGGACGGGACACTGACGCCGCTGCCGAAGCCGTCGATCGACACGGGTGCAGGCCTCGAGCGGCTCGCGAGCGTGCTCCAGGGCGTCGATTCCAACTACAAGACCGACCTCTTCGTTCCGCTGATCGAGCGCGCTGCGGACATCGTCGGGGAGGCCTATGACGAGAACTCGCCGCGGGGGGTGAGCTACCGCGTGCTCGCGGATCACGCGCGGGCTGTCGCCTTCCTGCTCGCGGATGGCGTCTACCCGACGAATGAAGGGCGTGGCTATGTGCTGCGACGCGTGCTCCGTCGAGCCGTCCGGCACGCGTGGCTGCTGGGGCGGCGCGAGCCCACGCTCGTGCACGTCGTCGACCGCGTGATCGACATCATGGGCGATGCGTACCCCGAGCTGCGCGACCGGCGCGACCACCTGCTGCGCGCCACGAGGGAGGAGGAGGAGCGCTTCCTCTCCACGATCGACAGCGGGATGAGCCGCTTCGACGAGATTGCGCCGCCCCTGTCGGAAAGCGACTGGTCGGCGATCGAGCAGGGGACGAAGGCGTTCCCGGTGATTGCGGGGCAGGACGTCTTCCGGCTCTACGACACGTTCGGCTTCCCGCTCGACCTCACGGAGCTGATCGCACGCGAGCGCGGCTACCGGCTGGACGAGGAGGGCTTCGAGCGTGCGCTGGAAGAACAGCGCGAGCGCTCGCGCCAGGACCGCCGCGCGGCGGGCGTCGAAGCCGCTGATGCATTCGCGCACGGCTGGGACGAGCTCGTCGACAACCCGGAGCAGGAGTTCGTCGGTTACGACTACACGACGCTCGAGACCGAGGTGATCGCCGTGCGTCGCGAGAACGGGCGGGCGGCGCTGCAGCTCGCGCGCAACCCCTTCTACGCGGAGGCCGGTGGCCAGGTCAGCGACAGCGGTGAAGTGCGTGGCGACGGCTGGCGCATGGTGGTGGATGACGTGCGTCGCGTGGGCGGCCGTGTAGCCGTGATCGGCGACGTCGAAGGCGAGCTCCCCGACGCGAGCAAGCCGTTCACGGTGACCGCGACGGTCGAGCGTCCCTCGCGGCTCGATACGCAGCGCAATCACACGGCAACACACCTGCTCCACGCAGCGTTGCGCTCCGTGCTGGGCGATCACGTGGTGCAGCGCGGCTCGCTCGTCGCGCCCGACCGGCTGCGCTTCGACTTTGCGCACCCGAAGCCGATGACGCCCGCGGAGATCCGCGCGGTCGAGGACCAGGTGAACGAGGCGATCCTCGCGAATCACCCGGTGCGGACCGAGCAGGCGCCGTACCGCGAAGCGGTCGCGCGCGGTGCGATGGCACTGTTCGGTGAGAAGTACGGCGACGTTGTGCGCGTAGTCACGATTCCGGATGTCAGCATCGAGCTGTGCGGCGGCACACACGTGAGTAACACGAGCGACATCGGCATGTTCAGGATCGTGAGCGAGAGCGGCGTCGCAGCGGGCATCCGTCGCATCGAGGCGGTGACCGGACGCGAGGCGTACCGCCGCAGCGTGGAGCGCGACGAGGTGCTCGAGCAGGCTGCAGCAATGCTCAAGACGACACCCGACACGCTGCTCCGTCGCATCGAGCAGCTCATCCAGGAGCAGCGTGACCTGCGGCGCCAGCTCGAGCGGGCGCGCGCAGCCGGTGCGGGCGATCGCGTCGGCGATCTCCTGTCCGGCGCGCAGGACATCGATGGCGTGCGGCTCGTCACGGCGACCCTCGAGGTCGGCGCGCCCGACGAGCTGCGTGCGCTGGGTGATCAGCTCCGCGAGCGGATGAAGAACGGCGTCGCGATCCTGGCCGGACGTCTGGACGAGCGCGTCTCACTCCTCGGTGTGGTGACCGACGATCTGCTCTCGAGGGGCGTGCGGGCGGACACGATCGTGCGCGAGGTCGCGAAGGCGGCGGGCGGTTCCGGCGGCGGCCGGCCGCACATGGCGCAGGGCGGCGTTGCCGATGCGTCCAGGGTGGATGCGGCGCTCGCCGGCGCGGCCGACGTACTGCGCGCCCAGCTCGCGCAGGCGAAGTCATGAGCGGCGTTCCACGCGATATCCCTGCGCCGCTCGCGCGGCGCATAGCGAGTTTCCTCGAATCGGCGGGTCGCGAGCCGATCGACGGGTCCCGATCGCAGGACCCCATCTCCGGCGCAACACCGGATGCCCTTGCGGCGGCCGGACTTGCGGCGCTCCGCCGAGCGCTGGAGGCCGACAGCCGGGAAGAGGCTGCCGCCGACCTGCTCGCCGCCGACGCGCTGCTCACGCACGCATGCGCGGACGCCGCGACGAGCGGGCTGCCGGGGGCACTCGCGCCGGGGCAGTTCGCTGCACTGCTGGAGGAACGATGAGCGGCGCGCCGCTCGTGGGTGCACACCTGCTCGGGCTTGCTGACGCGGCCCGCCAGACCGTGGAAGCGCTCGCGGCGGAGCTGGACGAGATCGTCAATGACGTCGCAGCCACACTGCTCGCGGGTGGCAAGCTGATGTTCTGCGGGAACGGCGGGTCGGCTGCGGACGCCCAGCATCTCGCAACGGAGTACGTGGTGCGCTTTCGCAGGGAGGGCCGGCCGCTCGCCGCGATCGCGCTCACGACCGACACGTCACTGCTTACGGCCGCGGCGAACGACATGGGCTTCGTCGAGGTGTTCGCCCGGCAGGTCGAGGCACTCGGCCGGCCCGGGGACCTGCTGATCCTTCATTCTACGTCCGGCAACTCACCCAACCTGGTCGCCGCGGCGGAGACCGCCAGGCGACGCGGCGTGCGCACGGTCGCACTCCTTGCACGGGGCGGTGGCCAGCTCCGCGCGCTCGTGGACCGCGCCGTCGTCCTGCCGATCGACGACGGAGCGCACGCGCAGGAGCTGCAGCTCGCAATCGGTCACGCCGTGTGCGACGAGATCGAGCGCAGGCTGCGCGGGGACGCAGAAGCATGAACACGACGAATCTCCTGCACGACGCGCGTGCGGCCGAGAAGGAGCAGGCACTGTTCTACCGCGCGCTGGCGGCACTCGCCGAGGAGCGGGGCGACACCGCGCTTTCCGAGCGGCTCAACGGCCTGCACGCAGACGAGCAGCATCACCTGTCACGACTGACCGCACGACTCGTCGAGCTGAATGAGCCGCTCGCCGACCTGTCGCACGTCGCATCGCCAGCGGTGGAGCTGGGCGAGTGGGAGAGCGTTGCGCAGGTGCGCGAAGCCGATGAGATCGCCCGCTATGAGATGCTCCTTGCCCAGGACATCGACGCCGACACGCGCGCCATGATCGAGTCATTTCTCGAGGCGGAGCGCGCCCACGAACGCGAGCTGGGCGGCAAGTGGATGGACGCGTGAGCCGTACGACGCGCGAGCTCGATGCACCACGCGCGGTCCACGAGATTGCCGGGAAGCTCCGCAGGCACGGGCACCAGGCATGGGCCGTCGGCGGTGCCGTGCGCGATGCGGTTCTCGGCCTGCCGGCAACCGACTGGGACATCGCGACCAGCGCACGCCCGCAGGAGGTGCGCTCCATCTTCCGACGCACGGTGCCGATCGGGATCGAGCACGGCACGGTCGGCGTGCTGTGGAAGGACGGGGTGCTGTACGAGGTGACGACGTTCCGGCAGGACGTCGAGACGGACGGCCGGCATGCCGTTGTCCGCTTCGCCGACCGAATCGAGGACGACCTCGCCCGCCGCGACTTCACGATCAACGCACTTGCCTGGGATCCCGCGACGAAGGAGCTGTACGATCCGTACGGCGGCCTGGACGACATTGCCGCCCGCGTGATCCGGACCGTGGGGAACGCGTCCGAGCGCTTCGCGGAGGATTACCTGCGCGTGCTCCGGGCGCTCCGCTTCGCCGGCCACCTCGACTACACCGTTGATGGGGAGACGTGGACCGCACTGCGGGAGGCGACACCGAAGCTGACACGCCTCAGCGTCGAGCGCGTCCGCGAGGAGCTGACGAAGGTGCTGCAGCAGACGCCGCGCGCGTCGCGCACGCTCGAGTTGTATCGCGCCTCCTCGGCGCTGAGCGTGCTCTACCCCGAGCTGGCAGCGACGGTCGGGGTTCGCACAGACGACGACGCGCCGGACGTCTGGTCGCTGTCGCTTGCCGCAGTCGACACCGTGCCTCGCCACCGTGTGCGGCTCCGCCTCGCGGCGTTGCTGCACGGGATCGGCATGCCGGCGGCCCGGACGAAGAGCCTGCGTGGAGGGTTCAGCTTCGTCGGTCACGAGCAGATCGGCGCGCGCAAGGCGGCCGAGCTGCTGAAGCGGCTGCGCGCGTCGAATGCGGACATCGAGCACGTCGAATCCCTCGTGCGTCTGCAGAACGCACTGTTCCCCCCGGATGCGCCCGATCCCGGCGTGCGTCGCTGGCTGCGGGATGTCGAGCCGCATCGCGTGCGTGACCTGTTCCGCCTGCGTTTCGCGCTCTGGCGCGCGAACCCGGTCGAGGGTGGCGACCGCGACCTGTGCACCCGCTGGAAACGGGCACACGCCGTGATGCTCAGCCGACCGGTGCTGACGACGGCCGGGCTCGCGGTCGATGGCGGTGACCTCAAGCGACTCGGGCTCAGCCCGGGCCCACAGTTCGGTCAGATCCTGAACGCGCTGCTCGAGCGCGTGATCGAGGATCCCGACCTGAACACGAAGGAGCAGCTGCTCGCGATCATCGAGCAGGAGCTGGCAGACGCGTGATCGAGGGATTCTTCTACTCCGTCATCGCTGCGCTCGGCGACGTTCTGGGCGGCATCCTTGTCACGTTCCGCCGGAACGTCAGCAGGGCGGCGCTCGGCGTGCTCGTCGGGTTCGGCGCCGGCTTCATGCTCGCAGTCGCGCTTCTCGCAATGTTGCCCGCGGCGATGGAGGCCAGGGGCGGAGCGGTCGCGGTGTTGATCGGCTACCTGCTCGTCCACCTCACGCAGCATGTCCTCACACCGCATTTCCATTACGGCGAGGAGACACACGCGGAGGCGATGGTCTCGAAGGGCATCGGGATCTGGGCACTCATCGGACTGCTGCCGCATTCCTTCTTCGACGGCGTTGCGATCGCCAGTGCCTTCCTTGGCGGCCACAGCCTGGGCGTGCTCGTCTTCACGGGCGTGTTGCTGCACAAGATCCCGACGGGTGTCTCACTCGCGAGTGTCATGCGCGCGAGTGGCAACTCGCGGCAGCGCACGATGCTCGCGGTCATCCTGATCGCACTCGCCACGGTGGTGGGTGGGGCGGTCACCCCGGGCATGACGCTGCTGGCGGAGTACGGTCTCGCGATCGCGGCCGGAGTGACGATCTACGTCGCGGCATCCAACCTCATCCCGGAATCCCAGCACGAGCACGACTGGAAGGTACAGGCGGGCGTGTTCCTTGGCGTTGCGGCCTACTGGCTGGCGTCCCTCCTCGTCGGGCACGCCCACTGACCAGGCGTGTATCCGGATCCATGAGCGAGCTCGATCTCTTCGAGGGCCGCGACGACACGCCCGGCACGCACGAGAGCGGCGAAGGTCCGACGGCGGGGGCGCCGCTGGCCGCGCGCATGCGGCCGCGCACGCTGGACGAGTACGTCGGTCAGCAGCATCTGCTCGCTCCCGGCCGGGCGCTGCGCGAGCTGATCGAGAAGGACGCAATCGGCAGCATCATCCTCTGGGGGCCTCCGGGCACCGGCAAGACGACCATCGCGCGGATCATCGCGGATCGGACGAATGCCGCGTTCGTGGAGTTCAGCGCGGTCACGGAGGGCGTTGCGCGCGTTCGCGAGATCATCAGGGAGGCCGAGGCCCGCCGCCGTGCGATGGGTCGCCGCACCATCCTGTTCTGCGACGAGATCCACCGCTTCAACAAGGCGCAGCAGGACGCGTTTCTGCCGCACGTCGAGAAGGGGACGGTCGCGCTGATCGGTGCAACGACGGAAAACCCGTCGTTCGAGGTGATCGGCGCACTCCTCAGTCGCTCGCGCGTGTTCGTGCTGGAGCCACTGTCCGTCGACGACGTCCGCATGATCCTGGAGCGCGCGCTCGCGGACGAGGCGCGCGGTCTGGGCTCCTGGCACATCAACGCTGACGATGACGCGCTCACGTTCCTGGCCGAGCAGGCGGACGGTGATGCGCGTCGTGCGCTGAACGGCCTGGAGGCCGCCGCAGAGATTGCGGGTGCGGGAGGCACGCTGAGCCTGGACGTGGCCCGCGAGGCGATGCAGCTGCGCTTTGCGCGCTTCGACAAGGGCGGCGAGGCGTTCTACAACATCCTGTCCGCCTATCACAAGTCGCTGCGCGGCAGTGACCCGGATGGTGCGCTGTACTGGATGGCGCGCTGGATCGATGGCGGCGGTGATCCGCTTGCGCTGTTCCGGCGCGGGATCGCGATGTCCGCTGAGGATATCGGGCTCGCGGATCCGCAGGCATTGCGGATCGCGGTCGCGGCCCGGGAAGCGTTCCAGGTCCTCGGACCACCGGAGGGCTACCTGCCCCTGGCGGAGATGACCATCTACCTCGCGACGGCGCCCAAGTCGAACTCGAGCTATCGGGGGCTGAACGCCGCGCTCGAAGCGGCGCGACGCACGCCGGCCGCTCCGGTTCCGATGCACATCCGCAACGCGCCGACGAAGCTGATGAAGGATCTCGGCTATCATGCCGGATACCGGTACGCGCACGACTCGCCCGATCACTACATCCCGCAGGAGTACCTTCCGGACGAGGTGCGCGGTGAGTCCTTCTACGAGCCGGGTCCGTTCGCGTACGAGCGCGAGATCGCGAAGCGGCTGAGCTGGTGGGCGCGCCTGCGAGAGCAGGCAGGCGAGGGTGCGGCGGACGGGGAGCCGGGCAGCGCGGCGACCGACGACCGGGGGACGTGAAGGAACCGCCGGGCCCGGTGCCCGGTACCCCGTACGGCACGCGAATGGCAGTTCCGCCCGCGTGATCCGTCGTCCACCGGAGAAACCACCTGATGAAACGCCAACTCTCATCGTTGCTGCTCGCGGTCGCGCTGCTCGCTGCCGGCTGCTCGGCAGTCTTCCGTCAGCCGGTCGTCACCGTCGAACGGTTCCGCCTGGAGTCACTCGGCCTCCGGGGCGGCACGCTCGTCGCCCGTGTCCACGTCGAGAATCCGAACGGGTTCGACCTGCGCACGGACCGGCTGGACTACACGATCGAGGTTGCCGAGTCGGATACGGCCGAGGACGTGGTCTGGCGACCGCTGGCGACGGGCGAGTTCCTCGAGGAGGTTCGCGTTCCAGCAAACAGCGCGGCGTACGTCGATATCCCGATCGAGTTCAGCTTCGGCGACATGGGCGGGCTGCTGCGGCCCATTCTGGATCGCGGCGTGATCCAGTACCGGGTCCGGGGCAGGGTAGACGTCGAGGACCCGGTGACGCGGACGGTGCCGTATCGCCACGAGGGACGCGTGACGCTGAGCGGGGTACGCTGAGGGAGCACGGCCGGACTGGCGTCCGCGCGCGAGAAGCAACAACGTAATCGAGGCAGACCCGAACAGGAGCACGACCATAGATCGCACGGTTTCGACGGAGGCCCCGCGTGAGCGGGCCATCCTGGTCGCGGCACCACTCAAGGAGACGTCGGCGGAGGAAGCGGCTGAGCACCTGGAGGAGCTGGGCCGCCTGGTCGACACGGCCGGCGCGGAGGTCGTCGGCACGCTGCGGCAGCGCCTCGACTCACCCCACCCGAAGTACTTCATCGGCGAAGGCAAGGTTGCCGAGCTCCGCGAGCTGATCGAGCAGACGGGGGCGGGCCTCGTCGTCTTCGACGAGGAGCTGTCACCGGCGCAGGGGAAGAACCTCGAGGACGCGCTGAAGACGCGCATCATCGATCGCGCGGAGCTGATCCTCGACATCTTCGCGACCCGGGCACGGTCTGCGGAGGCGCAGATGCAGGTCGAGCTGGCGCAGCTGCAGTACATGCTGCCGCGGCTCAAGCGGATGTGGACGCACCTCTCGCGTATCCGCGGTGGTATCGGGTTCCGCGGTCCGGGTGAAACGCAGCTCGAGACGGACCGACGGCTGATCAGCCGCCGGATCGGCGACCTGCGCGAGAAGCTCGAGGTCGTTGCGCGCCGTCGGGCCACGCAGCGTCGGGGGCGCTCCCGCGAGTTCCGCGCGGCGCTCGTAGGCTACACGAACGCCGGCAAGTCCTCGATCCTGAGTGAGCTCGCAGGTGCGGATCTGCTCGTCGAGGATCGTCTCTTCGCGACGCTCGATCCGTCCACGCGCTCGGTCGACGTCGGCGGCGGCACGAAGGTCCTGGTTACCGACACCGTGGGATTCATCCGCAAGCTGCCGCACAACCTCGTCGCGTCGTTCCGCGCCACGCTCGAGGAGGCACGCGAGGCGGACGTGCTGCTCCACGTGATCGATGCCGCCGCGCCCATCTGGCTGGAGCAGAAGCAGGTCGTCGACGACGTGCTCGCGGAGCTGGAGCTGAGCGATGCGCGCACGATTCTCGTCTTCAACAAGATCGACCAGCTCACGCATCGCGAGGAGGAGGAGCTGCGCCAGCGCGTCGCAGCACTGTTCGACGAGCCCGCGGTGTTCGTGTCCGCGCATGCGCAGGGTGGGCTCGACCCGCTGCGCGCACGGCTGCTCGAGGAAGTGCGCGAGGGCCGGCCCGAGGTTCACGTGCGGATCCCGATAAGTGATGGCGAGACGATCGCGTCGATCTACCGCGACGGCGAAGTACTGCAGCGTGACGAAGACGGCGCGACCGTCGGCCTCGTCGCGCGACTGCCGATCGCGATTCTCGGACGGCTGCGGCGCCGTGAGGGCGTCAGTGTGAGCGGGGCGTGAACGAACGCGTCGCCATCATAGGCACGGGCCGCATGGGGCTGGCGCTCGGCGCTGCGCTCGCCCGCAGCGGCGCCGCCGAACGCATCGTGTTCTACGGCCGTGCAATCGAACCGCCGCCGCACCCCGTGTTCGACGCGGCTGCGCATCGCGAGAGCGATGACGACGAGCCGCTCATCGAGTACCGCATCTGGCCCGCTCCGCTGCCCGCCGGCACTACGGTGGTCCTGCTGGCCGTGCCCGATCAGGCGCTGCCCGAAGTCGCGTACGACCTCGCGCGCATGGGCCCTGGCCCCGGTGGGTGCGCCGCACTGCACCTCGCCGGCGCGCTGACCGCCGAAGTGCTGACTCCGCTGCACGAAGCAGGATACGCAGTCGGTTCGATCCATCCGTTGCAGGCCGTCGCGGACCCATGGCTCGCCGCCGACCGGATGGCGGGTGTGACCTTCGCGCTGGCCGGTGAGCCTGCGGCGATCGCGGCCGGCCGGCGCATCGCAGACGCGCTCGGTGGGTACACCGTGCTCGTGCCACCCGCGATGCGACCACTGTACCACGCGGCTGCCGTGCTGGCTTCGAACGGGCTCGTGGCCGTGCTCTCCGCCGCGGTTCGCGTGTTCGACGAAGTTGGCATTCCCGAAGGCGAAGCGGTGCAGGCGCTGCTGCCGCTGGTGCGCGGAACGCTCGACAACCTGGAGAACCTCGGTGTGCGTGGCGCGCTCACGGGGCCGGTCGGTCGCGGCGACGTCGACACGGTGCGCCTGCACCTCGCTCGGTTGTCGGGGCAGGACCGGGCACTATATTGCGCGCTCGGGATGGAACTCCTGCGGCTTTCACGCGCGGCCGGACTCGACCCGCAGCGTGCCGCGGAGATGGAAGCCCTGCTTTCGGGCGGCTGATGCGACTCCATATCAACATCGATCACGTCGCTACGGTGCGGCAGGCTCGTCGCACGGACGAGCCCGACCCCGTGCGTGCGGCAGTGCTCGCCGAGCTCGGCGGGGCGGACGGGATCACCGTGCACCTGCGCGAGGACCGGCGCCACATACAGGACCGTGACGTGCGCCTCCTCATGCAGACGGTGCGCACCGGTGTTAACCTGGAGCTCGCCGCTGCCACGGACGTCGTGTCGATCGCGACCGAGCTCAGGCCCATGGCCGCCACGCTCGTGCCGGAGCGGCGCGAGGAGATCACGACGGAGGGCGGACTCGCGCTGCGCGATGTCGACGCCCGACGTCGCGTGGAGCGCGCTGTCCAGGAGCTGCACGACGCCGGCATCCGGGTCTCACTCTTCATCGATCCCGAGCTCCACGACATCGACGTGTCCGCCGACATGGGCGTCGACGCCATCGAGCTGCACACGGGTGAATACGCGGAGGCGTTCAAGCGTCGTCACACCCGTGACACGGCGCGCGACGTGGAGCAACAGCTCGAGCGTCTCGAGCGCGCTGCCGCGCATGCCGCGGCGCGCAGCCTCGCAGTGCACGCAGGACACGGCCTCACCTACGAGAACGTCGCACGTGTCGCGGCGGTCAGGGACATCGAGGAGCTCAACATCGGCCACAGCGTGATCAGCCGCGCATTCTTCACCGGCATGGAGCGCGCAGTGCGCGACATGGCGGAGATCATTCGCGCAGCGCGGAACGGAATCGCGCGTAACGGGGACGGCTGATGGCGACCCTGCACGACTTCTTCGTCTCCGAAGTGAGCGACCACCTCGGGAGCTTCGAGGCGGCGCTCGGAGCAGAGACGCCCGATCCGGAGCAGCTGCATCGCTCCGCGCGGGCGATCCGTGGCGCTGCGCAGATCGCGAGGCAGGAGGATGCGCACCGGGCGGCGCGCGTGCTCGAGAACGCTGCGCGCGCCCTCCGTGACGGGTCTCTCGCGCTCGATGCGGCAACCAGCGATCGACTGCGTGCGAGCGTCGAGGATATGCGCGCGATCGCGCGAGGCGACGATGCAGCCGGGCGGGCCGACGCGCTCGTCGCACGCTGGGATGAGATTGGCATCGGCACCGAGCGGCCGCAGATGCACCAGCCGGGGACGCAGGAGACACGCGCGTTCCTCGAGTACGCGGCACACGAGGTCGCTGCGATCGCCTCCGAGTTGGACCGCAGCATCGCCGCACTGACCGACGATGCGATGGACCGCGAGCCGCTCCGCGCCGTGCTGCGCCGACAGCGTGGACTGCTCGGTTCCGCGCGCCTCGACGACATCCCCGTGCTCGCCGAGGCACTGCGCGCCGTCGAGGATCTGACCAGCGTGATCGGCAAGCTGGATGTCCCGGTCCGGCACGAGTGGCTCGACGTATTCCGCTGCGCACGCGACGTCCTCGCCGCAGCGGCGCCGCTCCTCGAGACCGGGAGGCAGCCGGACGTGACGACTGCATTGCGCAGATTGCGCGTACTCCGCCACGAGCTGCTCGAGCGTCATGGGGTCGGCGAAGCCGTGTCGACCGCGCACGAAGGCGGGCTGAGTCAGCCAGAGCCGCAGGATGAGCTCGTACTCGACGAGGTCGTCGCGCCGCCTTCGGCTGAACCTGTCCAGCCAGCCGAATCGTCGTCGGTAGCGGGAGATCCGGCACCGATCCCGGCCGGTCCGCAGACCGAGGGCGTCGACGTACGCGAGCTGCAGTACCGCGGTGAGCGCGCCCTGCAGCGGGCGGCCGAGCTGCGGCCGATCCTGGAACAGATGCTGGCGGACACGCGGGGCGGACGCGAGGCACTCGCGGAGCTCTACGACCTCATCCGCCTCGCCAGGGAGTGAGCGCCCGCAAACCCCGCAGGCGGCGCCGGCTGCTGGACTGGCGGGCGCTGATCGGCATCGGCATCAGCGTCGCACTCCTGTGGTGGGCATTCCACGAAGAGGATCCCGCAGCGATCTGGGCCGAGCTGAAGCTCGCGGATCCACTGCTGTTCGTCCTGGCCGCGGCCGCCGCGACCGGCGTCTTCTGGATTCGCGCATGGCGCTGGAAGGCGATTCTCGCGGCAGCAGCCCCGGACACTGCGTTCCGCTCACGGTTCGCCGCCGTCTCGATCGGCTTCATGGGCAACAACCTGCTGCCGCTGCGGGTGGGCGAGTTCGCGCGCGTCTACGCGCTCTCGCGCATGGAGCGCGTGTCCATGGTGGCGTCGTTCGGGTCACTCGTGATCGAGCGGCTCTTCGACGGCATCTTCGTCGTGCTCCTGCTCTTCGTCGCAGTGTCGCTGCCCGGTTTCCCCGTCGTCGAGACCAACACGTACCTCGCAGTCGCTCGCGGCCTCGGCGTGATGATCGCCCTTGCGGTCATCATTCTGACGCTGCTCGTGTGGCAGCCCGTGCGAGCCGTGCGCGTGTTCCAGCGTATCGTGGTCGTGCTGCTCCCGAAGAAGCTGGAACGTCCACTCGTCGACGCGCTGGAGGCGTTCCTTGCCGGCGTGAGCTCGTTGCGGAACCCGTGGCTGGTGCTTCGCGTCTCTGCCTGGTCCCTCGTTCTCTGGCTGTTCAACGCAGTCGGGTTTTACGTCGGGCTCTTTGCGTTCGGGATGCATCTGCCGTTCGAAGCCGCGCTCTTCCTGCAGTCCGCCGTTGCACTGGCAGTCAGCATTCCCTCGGGGCCCGGGTTCTTCGGCCCATTCGAGGGTGCAACGCGGCTTGTCCTGGTCGACATCTTCGGTGCGGACCGAGCCCAGGCCCTGGCGTACGCGATCGGGTTCCACCTCGCCGGCTTCATTCCGATTACGCTCATCGGGCTCTTCTACGCGTGGCGCCTCGGCCTGTCGCTGCGCGAGGTCGCGGAAACCGAGGAAGTCGTCGAAGAGCGAGTGGAGATGGAGACCGGTATCGAGCCCGTGCAGGGTGAGCAGAGATGATGCGTGTCACGGCCCAGGCAAAGATCAATCTGCGGCTCGTCGTGCTGGCGCAGGAGACGAGCGGGTTTCACCAGATCGAGACGATCTACTGCCGCGTCGGTCTCGCGGACGAGCTCGTCATCGAGCAGACGACGGGACCTGGTCTGGAGCTGACGGTGCATGGCGCCGACCTCGGGCCCACGGAGAACAACCTCGTCATGCGAGCCGCGCGTGCATGGTTCGAAGCCGCAGACATCGAGCCCTCACACGCGATTGCGCTGCACAAGCGCATTCCGGCGGGTGCAGGCCTCGGTGGCGGATCGAGCGATGCCGCCGCCACACTGCGTGCGCTCGAGGAGATGCACGATCATCGACTCGGCGGCGCGCGTCTGCTCGAGATCGCCGCGTCTCTCGGAAGTGACGTCCCCTTCTTCATGGCCGACGTTCCTCTCGCGCTGGCGTGGGGGCGGGGAGAGCGTATGCTGACGCATGAAGGGCCGGGGCCAGCGCCGGCCGTGATCGTCATGCCGCCGGCGTCGGTGTCGACGGCCCAGGCGTACGCGAGTCTGGGAGGGCGGGTCGGTGTCGCGGGACCCGCCATCATCGACGCTGCGTCGCTCGGATCGTGGGATGCGCTGGACGACGTCGCATGCAACGACTTCGAGCGCGTGGTACTGCCGGAGATTCCCGCGCTCACCCCCGTGCTCGCCCTGCTGCGCTCACACGGCGCGCGGATCGCGCAGCTGACGGGCAGCGGCTCGGCGGTGTTCGGCATCTTCGACCTTCCCGATGCCGCGGAGGCTGCTGCCCAGGAGCTCCGCGCGGCCCAAGCGGATCTGCAGGTCTTCCGCACGCACGCCGCCGTCTAGCGGCGGACCGCCTGTTTCGTTGATCCGACTGCCCGCCACGATTAGCTTTTTTGTACAGTCCCGGGTCGTCTAATGGCAGGACTGAGGACTTTGGATCCTTCAGTGGTGGTTCGAATCCACCCGTGGGAATACTGGCAGCGCGGCCCCCGGACTCCCCCACCGATGTGGGGGGACGCCTGCAGTAGCCGCTCGCTCCGAGTCAAGCATCACTCCTAGCAGCCAGCGTAGCTGGTTTCGGCGACAACCGCAGGATCGTCCAGGACTCAGGCGCTTGGGATGTCAGCACGTAAAGATGTTGTCCGCCTGCGAGAACCCGTGCGCCGGGAGGTAGAGCAACTTCTTCCGCCAGCTTGCGTCCGCTGGACGCAGAATAGATGTCAAGGGAATACGCGTCCACACGCATGAGCTCGGTGGGCGTCGCAGTGAGTCGGCTATTGACTACGACGAGATAGTCATCACCGACTCGGAATAGCCCGCCGATGGTCGTAAACTGGTCGTACCATTGTTGGAGTACCTCTGTTGTCCGTCTGCCCGCGAACGCTCCGAGTCCGACCGACGTGATCTGCTGATAGGACGGTGGTGGTGTGCCTATATGGCCAAGCGAGTTCCCCTCCGTGTCGAAGATCGCAAGAGGGTACAGCAGTCCGTCGGACACCACAATCCTATCGTCGAAAGGGGCAGTGTGCACGGTCGAAACACTTCGCCAGTAAGGTTCGTCTGCGACTGCGCCGGCAACTGGAAATGCTCCCCAAATGATGCTGCCATCCAGATCCACTGTGGATAGTCGGTCACCGAACCGTCCATTAATCGACTCGAGAAGTAGTCCGGCGGCTGTCACGAACACATCGCCTATCGGATGAGCCTCGGACCGCAGTGTGCGCACGACGTGCAATGAACTGTCAAGGACTTGGATGCGGCCGTTGCCTGCGTCCGTGATGTATAAGGTGTCGGCCTTAGCTGTTATGCCAGTGATAGACCGGAACTCGTTGGCCCCGCTTCCGTACCTGCCGCCGCTTCGAAGTAGGGCGCCACGAGAGGAGTACAGGCGGATCCTTGCCTGAAACCTGTCGCCCATCGCGATCGTTCCATTATCCAGTTCGGCAAGAACTCCGATGTCAGCGATGGGGTCGTCCGGAGCTTCCTGAAGAATGATCGTGTCCGCCGCGAAGAGGTCACCGAGTTGAGCAGCGTGCACGATAGTCGCGGATTCAGTGCGTGCTTGTTCGCATCCTCCCGCGAGGGGAACGAGCAGCAGCAGGGCTACCATTCGTGTCGGCATGACGTGTTGGGGCGCAAGTGGCGCTTTAGAACCGTGATCGTCGGATGCTTCGAGCTACGAACGTGAGGCTACGTGATACAGCACAGCTCGCGATCGGAATAGCAGTACGAGCCATGACAGCCGTTGTAATAGTACTGCGTCTCGACGCACGTTGAGCTGACCCCCAAAGCTGCTCCAGATATTACCTGACAGCCGGGTTGGTGATTGGGGCCGACTCCAGGCCACCGCTCTGATGAAGCTCAGCAAACTTAGCGGGTGTAAGCCGCTTGAGCGA